>Ga0181578_10005589_pt1 | contig 10967 bp, 8 predicted proteins | sample 071ome_21_FD_148659 | JGI IMG/M metagenome (GOLD analysis project Ga0181578, IMG submission 148659) | Coastal salt marsh microbial communities from the Groves Creek Marsh, Skidaway Island, Georgia - 071401CT metaG (spades assembly) | ecosystem: Environmental > Aquatic > Marine > Intertidal zone... | reverse complement strand
TCCGGGCTCGCCGGGATCGGCACGATCGTGGCATCGATCGGTGCAACGGTGTCGACGAAGTGTGCGAACCGTTCGGCGAGCTCCCTCGCTGCGACCGGGTCGCCGAGGTCCTTGGCTCGGTGGACGAGTTCGCCGAGATCCGTTCGCTCATCGCGTTCGGGTTCCCAGTAGTCACCAATCGCATGGATCTCGATCGTCATACGCACTCCGATGTGACGCTTGCCACAGCTAGCAATATGCGTGCCAGAGGTTGCGGTTCGCAACTTCGCTAACTATTGTTAGCAGTCGACCGCACCACACTGTGCGGTTTCCCCCACACACTCCCCCAGGAGCATGCCATGCCCACCGTCATCGACCAGGTCAAGTCTGCCGCCTACACCTCCGTAGGCCTCAACCTCCTTCTCACCGACGCTGTCGTCGGCCGTGAGGTTGCCACACCGAAGCAGTTCGCTGACCGAGCCTCGATCGCCCGCACCCAGGCCGCTGATGCACTCACCGACTTGCGGGGCCGCACCGAACCAGTGGTAGCGAAGATCACCGACCGCCTTCCGGAGCAGATCGGGGACGCCGTGCAGACTGGCCGAAACGCCGTTTGGAACTTCATCGGGATCGAGGCTCCGGCGCAGACTCCGGCACCGGCACCGGCCGCGAAGGCACCTGCCGCCAAGGCACCTGCGAAGAAGGCCACCAACAAGGCTGCAAAGAAGACCGCTGCGAAGAAGACCGCCGCCAAGAAGGCCGGCTGAGCAACCGAGAACGTGCCGGTGGGGTCGTCCCCCCTGCCCCACCGGCATCTGATCCCCCCTTCCGTACGGCCGGGCTGCGAGCATGCAGTCCGGCCGCTACGCGACAGGGGCGGTGACGTGCGAGGAGTGACTGATGGCTGATCCCCGCGAAGCGCTCGGGGCGTACATTCGTGAGCAGCGTCGTCAGGCGGAACTGTCGATGCGCAAACTCGCCGACCTCGCCGGTGTGTCCAACCCGTACCTCAGTCAGATCGAGCGCGGCCTCAAGCGGCCGAGCGCCGAGATTCTGCAACAGCTGGCTCGAGCACTCGAGGTCTCAGCCGAACAGCTCTACGTTCGGGCTGGGATCCTCGACGAGGCCCCCGAGTCAGATCTGATCGCAACGATCCGGGCCCAAGACGACCTCTCGGCCGACCAGAAGCAGGTTCTGATCCGCGTCTACGAAAGCTTCCTCGCCGAGAACACCGACGACTGATGCCCCCTCGCCGCCACGTTCAGTTGACGGCTCGCTCGCGGCCTTCCCAGTAGGGCTTGCGCAGCTCGGTCTTGAGGATCTTTCCCGACGGATTCCGAGGAATCTCGGCGATCCGCTCAACGCTGGTCGGAAGCTTGAACCGGGCGAGACGCTCGGCGCAGTGATCGATGATCTCCTGCTCGCTCGGGTCGGCATCGGGCGCAGGGATAATGAGCGCAAGTGGGGATTCGCCCCATCGCTCACTCGGAACACCAATCACGGCCACATCGGCTACACCGGGGTGCGACATGATCGCGTTCTCGATCTCGGCCGGGTAGATGTTCTCGCCGCCCGACACGATCATGTCCTTCACCCGGTCGTGGATGTAGACGAAGCCTTCCTTGATGTAGCCGGCGTCACCGGTCGAGAACCAGCCCAACCCGTCCTCGTCGCGCCCCTCCGGGAACGCAGCTGCTGTCGCCTCCGGGTTCTTCCAGTACCCCTTGAGGTTCTGGTGGGAACGCGACCAGATCTCGCCGACCTCTCCGTCGGCAACATCGTTGCCGTCTTCGTCGACGATCCGGACCTCGGTTCCGAGCACCGGCGTGCCGGCAGAGCGAAGCAAGCCAGCTCGATCACCACCCGGATCATGATCCTCGGGCTGCAGGAAGGTGACGGCGCCAGTGGTCTCGGTCAGGCCGTACACCTGGGCGTGGTCACACTTGAGGAGGGCCATCGAGCCGACGAGTGCTTCCTCGGTGATCGGTGACGCGCCGTAGAGGATGGTGCGAAGCGACGAGAAGTCGACATCCGACGCACCGGGAATGATGGGCAGGACCTGCAGCAACGCCGGCACCATGAACGCGGTCGTGACACCGTGGCCGGGGATGTCGGCAAAGATCCGACCGGGATCGACGTCACGGTGCACGATGCTGGTGCATCCCTTGAAGACAGCGGCATGGGCGACACCGCTGCCACCGATGTGGAACATCGGCAGCACGTGAAGCACGACGTCATCAGCCTCGATCCCGGTCACCTGGGTCAAGGGCGGCACCGATGCTTCGAGGTTGTGGTTGCTGATCTCGGCGCCCTTCGGCAGCCCGGTCGTGCCCGATGTGTACAACTGCACTGCGGTGTCGTTCGGCTCAGCAACAACGACGACATCGTCCGCCGACTCCCCGACGATCCAGTCGGCGTACTGCTCATGGTCGGACTCGCCACCGATCGCAATGATCTTCGGCCCACGTTCGAGCTGCATCGAGTCGAGGTGGCCGAGGAACTCGGCTTCGACCGCAACGACCTTCGCCTCGGCATGTTCGAGGATGTAGTCCATCTCCGGGGGAGCGAGACGCCAATTCACCGCAACCATGACCGCATTGAGCTTCGCTGCGCCGTAGGTCAACGTGAAGTACTCGGGGATGTTCTTCCCGATGAACCCGACCCGATCTTGGTTGCCGACCCCTGCTGCAGCGAAGGCGTGTGCCACCTTCGAGGCCTCGGCATCGAACTCGGCGAACGTGAGCGAGCGGTCGTCGCAGACGAGCGCCGTCTTGTCGGGAAGGTCGGCCGCCTGGCGGCGGAGATTCTCGGCGAGATTGAACATGAACGGTCCCTTCGATGAGTGGCCAGCAGGCGTCATGATGCCATCTCTCGGGCGCCACGTCAGCGTCGAGCGAGAGGGAAACCGAACGAGACCGCGTGCGGTACCCGCCCCGCTACCGTGGCTCGGTGGCGAAGTCGCAGAAAAAGCGTGATATCCCAGCCGGAGCTGTGGCAGTGGCCACCAATCGCGTTGCGCGCCGCGATTACGACATTCTCGACGAGCTCGAGTGTGGCCTTGTCCTCAAGGGCAGTGAGGTGAAGTCGCTGCGCGAGAGCAAGGTGCAGCTCGCCGATACCTACGCGATTTTCTTCCAAGGTGAACTCTGGCTCGTTGGCCTCAACATCTCGTCGTACTCGCACTCGAGCGCTGCCTTCGCTCACCAGACCGACCGGCGACGCAAGCTGTTGGCCCACCGCTCCCAGATCAACGAGTGGTCGAGTCGCGCCGACCGTGAGGGATTGGCCATGATCCCCCTTGCGCTGTACTTCAAGGATGGTCGGGCCAAGCTGCACCTCGCACTGGCCCGCGGCAAGAAACAGCACGACCGCCGTCAGGAAATCGCCAAACGCGACGCAGACCGCGAAGCAGCTCGGGCCATCGCTCGCGCCCGCCGGCGCTGATCGACGAACGCCGCCAAAACGCGTATCGGGCGGGACCCGAAGGCCCCGCCCGATAGCAGTTATTCAGTCAGCGACTGGCTCAGCCAGCGGCAAGACCAGCAGCGACCCACTCGTCTGCGAGATCACGGTTGTCCGCGATCCACTTGGCTGCAATCTCTTCGACTGCAGCCTGCGAGCCGTCCGACGCGTTGAGGTCGACACCGGCAATGGCCATGTCGATCAGCGGCGGGTTGAAGACCGCAGAGAGCGCAACGATGGCCGGGTTGGCCTCAGCGAACGCAGCGTTCAAGGTCACGAGGATGTCGGCTGCTTCCCAACCGGTGTTGCAACCGCTGGGGGGCGCAAGGCAGACATCGGCACCAAGGCCCGTGTAGCCCTCACCCTGGTCGTAGCTCTCGCCACCCTCCTTGCCGAGGGGGTTCGAGTCGTCGAGGATGGTCTCGAGGGTCAGCCACATCGTGGTCTCGCCCGGGATGGCCTGAGCGAGGTACGAGGTGGGGGTCCAGGTGTAGATGATGGCGGGCTCGCCAGCCTGGGCCTTGGTCAGGAACTCGGCGAACATGGCGTCGTAACCGGCCTGGGTCTGCTCAAGGTTGTCCCAACCAGCGAACGCGATCTGCGACGCCATGATGTCGTCACAGGTCCAGTCCTCGGGGCAACCGTAGAACTCGCCCTTGCCGTTGCCGTCGGAGTCAAGCTGGCTCCAGAGCGCCTCGTCACCGTTGATCTGGTCGAGCGACAGGACACCGTTGTCCTCGGCCCAGCTCTTCGTGACCAGCATGCCCTGCAGACCACCGCCAGGCATGACGGAGCCCTCGATGACGAGCAGGTTGTCGCCAATACGGGTGCCGTCAGGCAGGTCACCTTCGTGCCAGCTGTAGTGGCCCGGGTACCAGGAGTTGGCCCAAAGGTCCATCTCGCCCGAAGCCATGGTCTGGTAACCGAGGTCAGGAGCGAACTCGAGACCGTCGGGCGACGAAACCTCGTAGCCCATCTCTTCGATCAGGTCGTGCAGGATCTGCGCGTGGACGTAACCGGAGCTCCAGTTGGCGCGGCCCATGTTGACCGTGATGCCTTCGCCCGGAAGGGCAGCCATGTCATCGCCACCAGCGTCGTCACCGGCGTCGTCACCGGCGTCGTCATCGGCCATGTCGTCACCGGCGTCGTCACCGGCATCACCGGCGTCGTCACCGGCATCAGCAGTCGTGCCTTCATCGTCGTCGCCACACGCAGCGGCAAGCAGCGAAAACACTGCCAGCAGCGCGAGAAGCAACTTGAACTTGCTCTTCATATCCCCTCCCAGGGTTTGCTTTCAGAGCGCAGGGGCCCTGGTGACTCTCGTCACAACGACAATGAACTATAGTCGGCGGAGCGACTCTAGGCGTGTCGGGCGCCCGGGAAATCCGAGGCGGTGCACCGATTTCTGGGACTCAACTGGCCGTCTCGACAAGCTCGCCTTCCTTGGCGGAGCCGGCACCGATGACTGTCTCCACCAGGCCTTCACCGCGATATTCGGCATAGATCTTCGTCCGGCGGAACTCGGCGACGACCGAGCGGCCACTGGCAAAGATGACGAATCCGCAGACGAACGTCACGAACGCACCGATACCGCCGAGTACGTCACCGCCACTGCTGTCGACCCGCACGATACCGAAGATGAACGCGAGGGGAATCAGGGCGATGCCCAGGCCGAGGCCGGCCAGAACGGTCGTGGCCCGCCATTGCAGCGTCTCACCTCCGCCGAGCGCCCCCGATGCGGCGATCGCAACCAGGATCGCCATGAACGACAAGATGATGCTGAGATAGCCGAGTCCGGGACCGTCCTCGTCGACGCCGGTGTACACGACGCCGCCGCCCGCTTGCAGCGAGTTGATTCGGTTCGTGATGTCTTGGCCGGCTGCGAGTTGCTTGCCGATGTCGTCACCGGCTTCTTCTTCGATGGCATCGAACTCGGCTTGAATCTCCGGCGTGATGAGCGAGTCGATACGGCCGTCGAAGTACCAGCCGTACTGCGTCTTGGTTTCGACCGTGCCGACACCGAAGGCCGAGGCGATGATCAGCCCCGTTGCGACGATCGATGCACCGATCTGGTTGGTGGTGACACCGGACAGCGAACCGCCGACTGCAGCGATGAACGCCAGTTCGGCGAGAAGGAACTCGTTGGTTCCCGAGAAGACGTTGTCGGTGACGACAAGCACGACCGACAACCCGATCAGCATGATCAAGCCACCAACCATGATGCCCATGCCAACCTGGTCGACCGTGTCGTCATCGCTGGCCGACACGCGCCGGGTGACCATTCGGCCGAGGACGAAGACACCGGCGATCACAACGAGGGCGGTGATGATGCCGCCGAGCCAGTTGGCCTGCCCGTCACTCAGGGAGCCGTCGAGCGCACCCTGGACCCGGTCCCCCTCGACCAGCCAGTTGAAGATGCACGCCAGTCCGGTGGCAAGAAACGCCACGACGGCGCCGTAGGTGACGAGGCTCGACTTGGCTGCGGCGACCGTGCGCGCCATTGGGAGTGGGTGTCGTGGCGAATACGGAGCCGACATGGTGGCAACCCCAGTCGCAAGCGTCATGGCAGCGGCACCGACGAGTGCAACGATCGCACCCGACCCGACCGAGTACTCCGTGACGAACACCGACTGATCGAGCATGACGAAGCCGATGACGACGACGAGTGACGTCAAACTTGCGATGAACGCACCGTCGGCACCCAGACGCGGCGTGCCGTCGGTGAACATCTCGATGATCAGCAACACGATGCAAAGACCGAAGAACAACAGACCGAGCTCCGGGAGCAGACCGAACTTGCCGTCGTTGCCGTCCCCGAGCCACACCGAGTCGAGCACCCCCAACGTCGGAAGATCGAAGAAGAAGTTCTCGTCGTTGAACATGTTCAGCAGCCACATCACAGCGATCAGACCCGCAACGACAGCCAGGCAGTAGCCCTGCCATTGCTGCAACCTCACCACCAGGCTGGGACGATTGCGCATGAGCGGCCGCACACAGGCAAGGAAGGCGAGCGCCGACAGGATCAACACGAAGAGCCCGAAGAAACTGCCGCCCGAGGCGTCCAACCCTCCGAACGACTGGCCGAGGAGATCCTCATCGGCGCGGCGACCCCACGACGACACTGCGCCTGCGTCGTTCGACCAGGTGAGGAAGACCGTCGCCACAACCGTCACGAGGCTCGCAGCTGCGCCGACCATCAAGCCCACCCGCTCGCGACCTTCGATCGGCGAGGGGCGTTCGGCGGGCTCGTCGTCGGTGTCATCGCTCGGGGTGGCTGCGGTGGTGGCCTCCATGAAGGCTTCACCGTCGGCCCGGTACCGCCAGGCAAGCCCGATCTTTCGGAAGAGGTTGATGCCGTCCTGCTCCTCGCTCTGGGTGATGCGGTCGAACATGACCGCTACGAGGAAGAAGGCGAGGCCCGCCGAGGCGGCGAGACCGAGGTTGAGGTTGTTGATCGCCCGGAAGAGCAGGCGGCCCAGGCCACCCGCACCCATGAGCGCAGCGATACCGAGCATTGAGATGGCGAGCAAGAGGGTCTGGTTGAGTCCGGTGAGGATCGCTGGCCGAGCCAGCGGCAGCTGAACGTCGAAGAGTACGCGCGCTTCGGTCGCGCCGAACGCTCGTGACGCCTCGACGACGTCTTCTGGCACTTGTCTGATGCCCAGATTGGTCAGGCGCACGATCGGCGGCAGTGCGAACACCATCGTCACCATCGTCGCCGACACCTCGCCGATGCCGAAGAAGAAGATGAACGGCAGCATGAACACGAACGAGTGCACAACCTGCATGGCATCGAGCGTGGGGCGCACGATGTTCCACACGGCATCGACGCGGCCGGAAACGACACCGACGGGGATACCGACGATTGCGCACAGGGTGACCGACACCAGGATCATGCCGATCGTGCGAGACGTCTCGGTCCAGTACCCCGCACCGAGGAAGCCACAGATCGCCAGCATGCCTGCCGACGCCAAGCCGACCCGGGTGTTGCGGGTGAACGATCCGATGATGAACACACCGATCACGACCCAGATCCACGGGATCGACTCGATCGAGTCACGAGAGACCTTGTCGGAAAGGATGAGGTCGAAGAAGCTGTCGAAGGGCCACTCGATCATGTCGCCGAGCTTGGCGGTGATCGGGTTGTTGACGGCCCAGAAGACGAGCTGCTTGATCCATTCACCGAACGGGAAGTTGAACGTGTTCAGCCAGTCGTTGGCGGTCCAGCTCGGATTGGCTTCGGTTTCCTGTGCAAGTGACCACATCACATGAACACCTCTCGCTCGAAGTCGTCTATGAGGTTCTCGACTCGACCCATCTCTTCCATGATGTGGCGGGGGTCGAGGTTGCCGACGAGCTTGCCGTCAGCGTCGCAGACCGCGATCGGGAGCCCCCGACCGGCGGCCGAGTAGATCTCGTTGAGCGTGGTCTCGGGAGTGCAGGAGTTGAAGTCCTCTCGCAGCCCGGCCTGGAGTTCGGTGCTGCCCATCCCGGCGGCGCGGATGCCGTCGGCCGAGGTGAGTACCGCCTTCGGTTTGCCGTCGTCGCCGAGCACGAATGCACCTGCTCGATCACCGAGGCCCTGCAACGCCTCCTGCAGCGACGCGCCGGCGGCGACCGGTTGGGGCTGCTGCATGATCTCGTGCACCTGGATCACACGTCCCTGGTCGACGTCTTGCACGAACTCGGCGACATACCCCGTGGCGGGACGGGTGAGGATCTCCTCTGGTGTGCCGATCTGCACAATGGCGCCATCTTTCATGATGCAGACCTTGTCACCGATCCGCAGCGCCTCGTTGAGATCGTGGGTGATGAACAGGATCGTCTTTTTGAGCTCGGCGTTGATCGCCATCATCTCGTCTTGCATCTGGCGACGGATCAGCGGGTCGAGCGCGGAGAACGCCTCGTCCATCAGCAACACGTCGGGGTCGGCCGCAAGTGCTCGAGCCAGACCCACCCGCTGCTGCATGCCGCCGGAAAGCTCTCTCGGCATCGAGTTGGCGAAGGAGCCGAGACCGACGAGGTTGAGGGCCCGCATCGAGGCTTCGTCGCGGTTGGCCTTCTCGACACCCTGCACCTTGAGGCCGTATCCGGTGTTGTCGATCACGGATCGGTGCGGGAACAGGGCGAAATGCTGGAACACCATGCCCATCTTTTCGCGCCGGAACTGCTGGAGCGGTGGGCCGTTGAGCGCTTGGACATCGACACCGTCGACCCAGACGTGGCCGTCGGTGATGTCGTGCAGCTTGTTGACAGTGCGGATGGCGGTGGACTTGCCCGAACCGGACAGCCCCATGATCACGAACGTCTCACCCCGGTTGACCTGGAACGACACGTTGGTCATGCCGACGACGTGCTCGGTCTGTGCCTGCACATCGTTCTTGCGCATGCCGCTCTTGGCGAGCTGTAGGGCCCGGCCTCGGGGCTGGGGACCGAAGATCTTGTAGACCTTGTCCAGTTCGATGATCACATCGTCGTCTGCCGCCATCTCACTCTCTCTACTGGTTCGTGGAGAGGTGATGGCGCGTTGGTGACCAAAGGCCGCCACTGTGCACGCGTCCCCCCCGGGTCGAGTTGCAAGCGACCATAGCAGCGCCGGGAAGTGCTAGATCAAGCACAGTCCCCAAGAAATGCGACCCGGTTGGACTGATCGTTCGACCAGTCCACACGGGCCGGTTTCTTCGTCCGGGATCAGCGAGCCTGGCCGGGTTCGAACGAGAACGGCATGATGCGCGGACCGCGCACCTGACCCCCCGCCCACTTCATCGGCTCTCGATCACTGAGGGTGAAATGCGGGATCCGCTCGAGGAACACGCGCACGGCGGTCGTCATCTCGAGGCGAGCCAAATTCGACCCTGCGCACCGGTGAATACCGGATCCGAAGGCGACATGACGGTTGCGGGCCCGGTCGATGATGAACTCGTCGGGATTGTCGAAGTGTTCCGGGTCGTGGCATGCGGCCGGGAAGTTCATGAGGATCTTGTCGCCGTTCTCGATGTGCACGCCGTTGAAGTCGACGTCTTGTTCGGCGACCCGAGCCATCGTGACGGGTGCGTAGAAGCGGAGGAATTCCTCGATCGCCACCGGCAACAGGTCGGGCTCGTCCAGCAGTCGCTGACGGTCGTCGGGGTTCTGACTCAGGTGCCACAGCGCAGAGCCGATCGAACTCCAAGTGGTGTCGATGCCGGCGACGATCAGCAGGTTGGTGATGCCGACGACCACCGCCGGCGTGATGTCGGCCTCGGGGTGATCGAGCTCCATGAAGATCAGTTCGGTGAGCAGATCGTCCTGTGGATCGCTCGATCGTTTCGCCACCTCTTCGCCGATGAAGCCGAGCAGTTCTTCTCGGGCTCGGAGGCGAGCCGCGGGATCGCTCATCGCTTCGCCGAGGACGGCATTCACCCAGATCACGAATTGGTCGGCCATGCCCGGATCGACGCCGATCATGTGGGCGATGACTCGGGGCGGGATCTGCTGGCTGTAGTCGACGGCGCCGTCGCACTGACCCGATTCGATGAACCCGTCGATCAACTGATGGCAGAGTTCTTCGGTGTAGTCCTGCCAGCGAGTGACTGCCTTGGGGGCGAACGCCGGCAGCAGCATGCGCCGGGTCCAGGTGTGGATGGGCGGGTCGGCAGTGATCGGCGCAGCCGCAATCATCTGCTCGTAGCGACTCATCTCGGGGGTGTTGGGTGCCGGCGGCATGACCAGCACCTGCCGTGACGAGAACTCGTCTGTCATCTTGGCCATCTCGCGGATGTCGTCGAAGCGAGTCGGGTTCCACGACCCGCCGAGCCGATCGGTGTGCGCGATCGGGCATTTCTCGCGCATCTCGGCCCACATCGGCACTGGGTTCTCGATGTAGCCCTCGTCGCGGATGTCGTAGTCGGTCGTCCAGTCCTCGACCGGTCCGCCGGGCTTCCAGATCTCTTCGCTGGTGGCGACTTTCATCTTGACGTGCATGTCGTCCTGGCGATCCGTCATGGAGACGACGGTAGCAGCCGCCTACGGCGGGCGGGAGTGTCGCTGCGAGCGGAGGCGTGCTGTCACGCACAGGCTGTACCATTCTCTCAGCGGCGTCTTCGACGCTGCGTGCCACTTGACAAGAGACGGCACCACGGGGCTGATCGGTTTCGACGTTGGGACCAGGATGCGTCGGTGTGCGACCGGAGTTGCTCAGACTCCCAAAACGGGGCACCAAAAGAGACGCCGATACGGACGATCTCACTCTCGCCGCCTGACCCCTAGTCAGGTAGTGGAGAGTCATCGCGAGCAGCAATGCCACGCGGGGCCTGACCACTGCAGCCTGTCAACAGAAGCAGTGGTGGACGGTAGGGAAAGACCACTGACAGCTGGCAAAGACTGCTGACATCGGAGAAAGATCCGGTGGCCGAGCTTGCTCATTCGACCCGGCGAACCAACAGCCACGAGTTGGAATCACGGGAATGGTCGTAACGCATCACGTGACCACCTGACGGACGAGGGTTCGATTCCCTCCAGCTCCACCACGGGGGACTCGAAGAATT
>Ga0181578_10005582_pt1 | contig 10979 bp, 11 predicted proteins | sample 071ome_21_FD_148659 | JGI IMG/M metagenome (GOLD analysis project Ga0181578, IMG submission 148659) | Coastal salt marsh microbial communities from the Groves Creek Marsh, Skidaway Island, Georgia - 071401CT metaG (spades assembly) | ecosystem: Environmental > Aquatic > Marine > Intertidal zone... | reverse complement strand
AAACCCGAGAATCTCACAGACTTAATCAATGATGTTACGAGCTCTGAATCCGAGATAGGACTCGCTTTCGATGGTGACGGGGATCGTCTTGGAGTTGTGACCGCACAAGGTAAGATAATCTATCCAGATCGACTCATGATGCTATTTGCTCAAGACGTGTTATCTCGGGAGCCCGGGGCAGAGATCATATACGACGTAAAGTGCACACGTAATCTTAACGATTGGATCAAAGCAAACGGCGGAAAACCTAAAATGTGGAAAACTGGTCACTCGCTCATCAAAGCCGAGATGAAGAGGTCAGGAAGCCCTTTTGGTGGCGAGATGAGTGGTCATTTTTTCTTCAAAGAACGATGGTACGGCTTCGATGACGGAACCTACTCTGGCGCGAGGCTTCTAGAATTTTTAACAACTCAACGCTCAATCGACGACACATTCTCGAACCTACCCGAACCGTCGTCTACTCCAGAACTACAAATTCAATGTCGTGAGGGAGAAAATTTCGAGGTTATTGAAACGCTGAAACAGCAAGGTGAATTTCCTGGAGCAACCGATAAAATCACAATAGACGGGATTAGGGTTGAGTACTCAGATGGTTTTGGCCTGGCACGGCCCTCAAACACGACACCAACGATTGTTCTGCGATTTGAGGCAGATAACCAAGAGTCTTTAAGCCGCATTGTGAATAGTTTTAGAAACGAATTAGAAAAAATATCTAAAGATCTTATCCTGCCAACAAGCTAAACCTACCCGTTATCTCGGACCCAGGAGAAGACCGACTCAATCGCCTCGTCAAGCAATTCAGGTTGAGTTCCACCAGCTTGAGCCATATCAGGACGACCGCCCCCTTTGCCCCCGACTTGTTTCGCGACGAAATTAACGAGGTCCCCCGCTTTGTATTTTTTAGTGAGATCGGACGTCACGCCAGCGATCAAAGTAACCTTTCCGTCGTTTACTGAGGACAGCAATACAATCGCTGTTTTAAACTTTGACTTAAGTTGATCGACAGCAGCTCGAAGAGCTGCGACATCAGCATCGTCTAACTGAGTCGCTAAAACTTGTATGCCGTTTATCTCTCTGACCTTTGCAGAGAGGTCGTCACCTTGAGAAGATGCAAGTTTAGCTTTAACGCGAGAGAGCTCCTTCTCTAACTGACGAACGTTATCAATCATCTGTGTGACGCGGTCGTTTAGACCGTCGGTTCCTACTTTGAGAACAGAGGCAACATCCGTCAATTGGCGCTCCCGTTTATGCAAATAATCTATCGCACCCTGACCCGTTACAGCCTCGATGCGTCTGACCCCGGATGCGACTCCAGACTCAGCTACAATTTTGAATAATCCAATATCACCCGTTCGGGCGACATGAGTCCCACCACAAAGCTCGGTAGAAAACTCGCCCATTCCAACAACACGAACCTCATCACCATATTTCTCACCAAAGAGCGCCATTGCACCGGACTCAATCGCTGCGTCATAGTTCATGACTCGTGCATTAACGTTCGCATTTCCGCGAATCGCCTCATTCACGACGATTTCAATCTCCTCGACTTCGACCTGAGACAACGGCTTTGGATGTGAAAAATCGAAACGTGTTTTTGACGCGTCAACTAGGGAGCCTTTCTGTTGCACATGGCTACCAAGTACCGACCTCAGCGCGGCATGCAGTAAATGTGTCGCGGAGTGATTAAACATTGTCGCGCTCCGATGGTCGCTATCGACTTCTGATGTTACCGAGTCTCCAACTTTGATCTGACCACTCACGACCTCCCCATGGTGCCCGAATACCTCGGGTTGAACTTTCTGGGTATCGGATACTTTGAACGTGGTGTGTGAGGATATTCCAGTAGCAATCACACCGCGATCACCAACCTGACCACCTGACTCAGCATAAAACGGGGTTTTATCGAGTACAACGATCCCAGCGTCCCCTTGTGCGAGAGAATCTACCGAGAAACCATCTTTATAGACCGCAATAACCTTAGACTTCGTTTGCAAAGCATCATAGCCATAAAATTGGGTGTTATCGCCTGCGTAATCAATTCCCTGTGAAGTCTGAAACTTTGAGGCAGCTCTTGCACGCTGTCGTTGCTGTTCCATCGCAGCCTCGAATCCTGATAAATCAATTTGAATATTACGTTCTCTCGCAATATCCGCAGTCAGATCAACGGGGAAACCAAAAGTATCGTAGAGCCGAAATACTGTTTCCCCGTCCAGCACTCCGTCTTCACGCAACAAGGCGCCCTCAAGAACTGACATTCCCTTATCCAACGTTTCAGAAAAGCGCTTTTCCTCTTCAAGTAATGTCTGACCAATTCGTTCTCCCTCGGACATCAACTCAGGATAGGCGGAGCCCATCACCTCTTGAAGGTCGGCGACAAGCTCATAAAAAAACGGCTCACTACAACCCAATTTATAACCATGCCTAATGGCCCTACGAATGATTCGTCTGAGCACATAGCCTCTACCCTCGTTGCTCGGGGTCACGCCATCCGAGACCAGGAATGCACACGAGCGAATGTGGTCCGCGATCACTCGTAGAGATGGGTTGGACAGATCTTTATGGCCCGTCACCCGGCTAACCGCTCGGATCAAAGTGTCAAATATGTCGATTTCGTAGTTTGAGTGAACATGCTGCAAGACAGCGGCCATTCGCTCAAGCCCCATGCCAGTATCAACAGACGGCTTGGGAAGCGGATGCATCGTGCCAGACTCATCCCGATTAAACTGCATAAAGACAAGATTCCAGATCTCGATGAAACGGTCACCATCTTCATTTTCTGACCCAGGAGGACCTCCTTCAACTTCCTCACCATGATCCCAAAAGATCTCAGAACAAGGGCCGCACGGCCCGGTGTCACCCATTTGCCAAAAATTATCGCTTTGGTATTTTTGGCCTCCGGGTTTATCACCAATACGAACAATACGGTCCTGAGGCACACCGACATCTTTATGCCAAATCTCATAAGCCTCATCGTCGGTCTCGTAAACGGTGACCCACATGCGACTCGAGTCCAACCCAAATTCGTCAGTCAGAAGCCCCCAAGCTAACTGAATCGCATCACGTTTAAAGTAATCTCCAAAACTGAAGTTTCCTAACATTTCAAAGAAGGTGTGATGTCTCGCCGTGTACCCCACATTCTCTAAATCGTTGTGTTTACCCCCAGCTCGAACACAACGCTGAGAGGTTGTCGCTCGATTGTAATTGCGTTTTTCTTGACCCAGAAATACATCTTTAAACTGGACCATACCCGCGTTAGTGAAAAGAAGGGTCGGGTCATTTCCAGGAACAAGCGAGCTACTGGACACGATGGAGTGCCCATGCTTTTTAAAATAGGTTAAAAAACGCTCACGAATGTCATTACTGTTCATTATTCAAACTCTGTTTATCAAGTAACCATAAGGAGAGAGTCGTCGGAGCTCATCCATTGACAACGCTCTTAATAACCTCTTGTTCAAAACCCCGACTTTGCATAAATCTAATTTGCTTTGCTAACTCGGTCGAATTTCTTGGTTGAACACCAAATCTTTTTTGCCATACACCTTGAGCGGCATTCAACTCTCCTGATTGGATACGGGGACGAAACTCGTCGATCAAATCTCTGGAGATGCCACGTACCTCAAGTTCACGAATCAATTTTAGAATGCCGTAACGACACCTTTTTGCTCTCAAGAAAATATCGATGTAACGCCGCTCGTCTAGCCAACTCTTTTCCTCAAAATCGTTCAGAAGAGTATCTACGTCGTCTGGATCAAATCCCCTGACAACGAGTTTTTTGGTTAACTCGAGCCGAGTGTGCTCTCGCCGAGCAACCAGTCTCATAGCGACATCCTCTAATGAATTCACCTCAGGACTTCTTTATTGATCAGCGTCCTCCGTGGCTGTGGAATCGCCAGATGCAGGCTTCACACCAACAATTTCTCGAACCTTGTTCTCAATCTCTACCGCAAGCTCAGGATTTTGCCTCAAGAACTCCCGAACATTATCTTTTCCCTGACCAATCCGGTCGCCGTTATAGCTGTACCAAGCGCCCGCTTTATCGACAATTTTATGCTGCACGCCAAGGTCTATGATCTCTCCCTCTCGAGAGATACCTTGACCATAAAGTATGTCAAATTCGGCTTGCCTGAAAGGTGGAGCAACTTTATTTTTCACAACCTTTGCTCGGGTTTCATTTCCAATCACTTCGTCAGATTTCTTAATCGCTCCAATACGACGAATATCAATTCGCACCGACGAGTAAAACTTTAACGCATTACCCCCAGTGGTCGTCTCGGGGTTTCCAAACATGACACCAATCTTCATACGAATTTGGTTGATAAATATGACTAACGTATTGGAGCGTTTGATGTTCGCGGTAAGTTTTCTTAAAGCTTGTGACATTAAACGAGCCTGAAGGCCCATTTGGGGCTCACCCATTTCTCCTTCGATTTCTGCTCTAGGGGTCAGCGCAGCCACTGAGTCAACAACAACCACATCAACAGAACCGGAGCGTACGAGCATGTCAGCAATTTCCAACGCCTGCTCACCGTTGTCTGGCTGGGAGATCAATAAATCGTCAATATTGACGCCTAACTTAGTCGCATATTCAGGGTCCAACGCGTGCTCCGCATCAATAAACGCAGCTGACCCCCCAATTTTTTGCATCTCAGCGATGACTGAGAGTGTCAACGTCGTTTTACCCGAAGACTCAGGCCCGTAGACCTCAACAACCCGCCCCCTTGGCAAACCACCGATGCCAAGCGCAATATCCAGCCCCAAAGATCCTGTCGACACGACTTTCAGGTCAGGCGAAATATCTTGCTCGCCCAACCGCATGATCGAGCCCTTGCCAAACTGCTTTTCAATCTGAGATAGAGCTGCCTCTAGCGCTTTTTGCCTGTTTTCATCCATATCGATTCATCTCCGAGACCTAGTGTGTTTGTGTTTGACTTGATTATCGCACAGCCTCGTGCTGGACGAGTGACGTCACCGACCAACCTTCGTTCTACGAAGCTTCATCGAGTTCCTCAATCATCCAAGCTAGGCCCGATTGAACGGTTTGATGGCGCACACTCTCTCTGTCACCAGAAAATAAATAACATTTCGCTGTTGATTTTCGCCCCCGTACACCAAGCCCAATCCAGACCGTTCCGATGGGTTTATCGACAGTTCCCCCTCCAGGTCCAGCAATACCAGTCGAAGCGATCGCACAGTCCGCGCCCGATCTGGCCAAAACACCATCAACCATGGCAAGTACAACTTGCTCCGAAACCGCCCCGTGTCGCGCGAGCAACTCCTCCTCAACGCCTAACAAGGCTACTTTAGAATCATTCGAGTACGTCACCAAGCCACAGCTAAACCAATCAGAACTCCCAGAAACCGACGTGATTGCCTGTGCAATCCAACCCCCAGTGCACGACTCAGCTGTTGCAATCACAGAATTTCGAGCACGCAAAATAAGCCCAAGTTGCTGACCGAGGTCTTTAAGATCTGAATGCGGGACAGGAGAGGTCACGAAAGATACCAACCGAAATGAACTGACAACTGGAAGAGCCCCAGCGACACAATAATCGTGTAGAGAGCAGCAAGCAAATCATCCAGCATGACTCCAAAACCACCTTTCACCTGAGTATCCACCTGGGCAATCCCCATCGGTTTCCATATATCGAAAACGCGAAAAATCAGGAAAGAGACAATTTGCAACCAGATCACGTTGGGCAAGATTGCTAAAACCAAACCGAATGCGACCATCTCATCGATCACAATACCAGAATGATCCGGCACACCTAGTTTACTCCCCGCCGATTCACATATCCGTACTCCCACGAGTAGGAGAACAAACCAAAAGATGAGTAACGATTGAATTGAAAAAACACTGAGCCACACATAATGAATGGGAAATGCAAGAATGGTCCCCCAAGTCCCTGGACCTGGCCGGATAAGGCCAATACCAAATCCAAAGGCGAGTAGCACATCCAAGTTCGAAAAAACTTGACGCTTGATCGTCACCTCAGTCACATTTGTCAAAATGATCAAATCCTTTTTTAAAATCTCGAGTTAACGATATACCCTGATCAAGTATCGTGACACCTCTACCCGGAACCGCCTTGCCAATTCGAGTTAGCGCTAAGTCACATTGTGTCGCAATATTCTGAATCGCCCGACTCATTTCACGGGGCGCCGAGAACAACAGCTCGTAATCGTCACCACCACCCAGAATACAATCTTGTACCACTGCCTCATACTTTTTTGTGCTTAACGTGTGATGCACCGGAATCTTGTCAAATTCAATCTCCAAAGCTATCTCAGAGCTGTTGGCCAGATGTAACGCGTCTGCAACCAAACCATCAGACACATCGATCGCCGCACTCGCAACACCACTCAGGGCCTGACCAAGCTCAACGCGGGGCATTGGTCGATGCAACCGATCTAAAAAATCCCGTTTTACCGTTGGATCGACGTCTAGTAACTCACGCTCTACCAAAAGACCTATCGCCCCAAGTCCAACAATTCCAGAGACCCAGAGATCATCTCCGATAGACATTTTGTCACGTCGAATTGCCGTCCCTGTGACCACATCACCAATCGCAGTAACAGATATCGACAACGTTGACCCTTTCGTCGTGTCGCCCCCCACCAAGCCAACCGAGTAACGATCGAGCAGCAATTTGACGCCATCCCTAAAACGAGATATCCACGCCTCGTGAACTGAAGGTAGAGTTATCGACAACAAGATGTGTCGAGGTCTAGCTCCCATAGCAGCAAGATCGGATAAGTTGACAGCGAGCGACTTAAAACCAATCGATGCAGGATCAGCATCCTTCGTAAAGTGTCGGTCGCACACCAATGTATCCATTGTGACAACCATCTCACGTGAGGAATCGATGTTGATGATCGCTCCATCATCACCGACACCAAGAACTGCATCTCCTGAACTGTCGGAAAAATATCGTTTTATGATCTCGAATTCAGAGGTCAATGTGAGTTATCGGTTCTTACTTTTTTGATATCGAATCGAGAAATGCGGCGTAGTCTTCATCGCTCATCGAAAAGCTATGTTCCTTCATTGGGAATTGACCGTTTTTGACTTCATCTTGAAATTCGTCCAACGCTTTTGTGATCAAGCCCCAACAATCCGCATACTTTTTTGCAAACTTTGGCGCGAAACGATCAAATAAGCCGACCATATCGTGGAGCACTAGATTTTGACCGTCACAGCCTGGTCCTGCACCGATACCTATCGTTGGTATGCGCAACTTCTCGGTAATTAACGTTGCAACACGATCAGGAATCGCCTCTAGTACGATTGCGAAGCAGCCCGCAGCTTCCAGCGCTAGCGCATCCGCCACGAGCTGCGCCCCAGCCTCAGCACTTTTCCCCTGGACTCTGAAGCCACCTAATTTAGATATGAGCTGGGGCGTCAATCCGATATGGGCCATGACGGGAATTCCAGCATCAACAACCGCCTTCGCCGTTGCCGCAAACTCCTCACCACCCTCGATCTTCACCACGTCTGCACCGCCTTCTTTCACCATCCTCATGGCGTTACTGATTGCCTCAGAGTGGCTGGAGTGATAAGCGCCGAGAGGAAGATCACCAACCAAAATTGATCGAGATGCCGCTCGAGAGATCGCCTTGGCGTGATGAATCATTTCATCCATCGTGACTGGAACCGTACTCGAGTATCCGAGTGCCGTCATTCCTAGAGAGTCGCCAATTAAAATGCAGTCGACCCCTGAACGATCGACTAACTGAGCACTCGGAAAATCGACCGCAGTCACCTGAAAAATCTTCTCTCCGCGATCGACCTTATCCTGCAAATCAAAAATAGTTAACTTTTTTTGTGTGTCGCCACTCATGGAGTCCCCTTTTTCATACTTATTAATTTACTGTCGAACACCTTTGAGATATCGATCAATCACACCATTAACGTATTTATAGCCGTCGGTTCCACCAAATGACTTAGCTAATTCGACACTCTCGTTAATGACAACTTTATAAGGAACATCAGAGTCGGTGTCGAGTTCGACCATGGCAATTAAAAGAATTGATTTTTCTATGGGAGACACCTGATCTAACGGTCGGTCGAAGCTTGATTTCAGTGATTCAAAATAATTGTCTGCATTACTGATGGCCAACCCAAGAATTTTTCGTGCGTAACTCAAATCTGCCTTTTGATATTCGTCTTCCGCCGAAAGCGCGTCAAAAATATGATCCACGGAGGACGCATTAATGTGCCAATGATACAAACCCTTCACGGCCAAAGAACGCGAATTACGGCGACTACCTTTCATTTATGGCCTCCAATAGGTTCGCCATGCCGACCGCAACATCCGCGCATTCCCGCGCCTTTGGGACCATTCGCTCGGAAATCTGATCTTGATTCTCACAAGTCAAAATACCATTCGCAATCGGGACAGAGGTCTCTAGCTGAACCGCCATCACGCCGCGGCTGGACTCATTAGAGACGACCTCAAAGTGATAGGTCTCACCACGGATGACCGAGCCAAGAGCAATGAGCGCATCATATTGTCGCCGTAAGGCCATCGCTCTCAACACAATAGGGATCTCTAGAGCGCCTGGCACACCAACACAGGTGATTTTATCTGACGTAACTCCAATCTCTTTTAACCGAGCTTCGCATGCATCACGCATCCGTTCAGCGATCTCGTTGTTAAACTGTCCGACCACTATACCAACGGATAAACCTGATCCAGATAACGAAACACCGGCTTTAGGCTCGATTCTTTTCAACAGATACACTCCAACATAAATTTAAGGATTCCTTACACACTAAATCCTGGAACCTAGCATTCGGCTATCTCTTCATAGCCAACAATCTCAAGGTCAAAGCCAGCCATACTCGGCATCTTGCGTGGTGCCGCCATTAATCTCATCCTGACAACGCCCAAGTCTTTTAAAATTTGCGCTCCAATTCCATAATTACGCAGATCAAATTTGGGCGGCGACCTGTCAACCGCTTGCAAATGGTCAAGCAGGGCGTCGCCATCCTCGGTGCGGTGAAGTAATATCAGCACCCCCTTGCCAACCTCATTGATTCTTTGTAACGCATCGTCGAATCGCCAAGAATGAAGGGAGCTATTTTTATCCAACAAATCGGCAATTGAAAAAGGTTCGTGAACACGAACCAAGACGTCATCCTCCGCGGATAGGGTTCCTTTCACTAGAGCCAAATGCACCTCTTTCGAGACGCGATCACGATAGCCAATTAAATCAAACTTTCCGCTACTTGTTTCGATCGGACGCTCCAGAACACGGTCGACTAACGATTCATTCTGACTGCGATACGCAATTAAGTCCGATATCGTTCCGATTTTGATCCCATGTTGTTGACTAAATGCAATCAAATCCGGAAGCCGCGCCATCTCCCCATCATCTTTCAATATCTCGCAAATCACGGAGGAAGGCTGTAATCCTGCCAGCCTAGCCAAATCGCACCCGGCTTCGGTATGACCGGCACGCACCAGCACACCTCCATCCTCCGCTCTAAGGGGAAAGATGTGTCCGGGCTGCACGATATCAGTCTCCACCGCAGTCTCTGAGACGGCAGCTTTAATTGTTCGAGACCTGTCAGCGGCGGATATTCCCGTTGTGACTCCAGTAGCGGCCTCGATTGACACCGTAAAGTTCGTCCCCATGCTCGATCGATTCGCGCTGACCATTGGCATTAAATTTAGTTGTCGACATTTCTCTGAGGTAAGCGTCAGACAGATTAATCCCCGACCGAAACGAGCCATGAAGTTGATGATTTCGGGCGTGACATGCTCAGAGGCCACCACGAGGTCGCCCTCATTCTCCCGGTCCTCTTCATCAACGAGGATCACCATTTTTCCATCTCTCAGATCCTCAACGATCTCGGATATCGCGCTAACCTCTGAACTCATTGCGTGCGTCTCTCACCGATTATTTTCTCTACGTACCGCGCAATCATATCGATCTCAATATTCACAAAGTCTCCAACGGATAGCGATTTTAAATTAGTTACGCTAAGCGTATGGGGCACCAGATTGATATTGATCTGATTCGATGACGCATGATTAATTGTCAAACTGACGCCGTTGAGTGTAACCGACCCTTTATTCACGCAATACTTCGCCAATCGATCGGGGCACTCGATTGCCACTTGCCAATTATTATCAACAATCTCAATTTCTTTGACGATTGCAACACCATCGACATGACCGCTAACGAGATGTCCACCAATGAGTGTTTGTAGCGTCAGTGCTCGCTCGAGGTTAACAATCTGATCAATCTTAAATCCTGTCGTCACACTTAATGTTTCCGGAGAGACATCGAACTCAATTTCCCGCTCCCTGATCGTTGCCGCCGTCAAGCACACCCCATTCACGGCAATACTGTCTCCTTCCGAAATGGTCGAAGTCTCAAAATTCTGGCTCGAAATAGTCAAACGCGCTGACTCCCCACCCAAAACATATGAGGACACTGCTCCAGTCGCTTCAATAATCCCAGTAAACATGGCTAAAACCTTATTGTCACCCGTAAATCCTGACCAAATCTTCTGACATCGGTCACACGACGACTAGGCACTTGATCCATTGACCGAAGATCGTCTATGAACAACATGTCTCTTCCATCAGCGCCCATGAATTTGGGGGCGTAATAAATCACTAACTCGTCAATCAATCCCACCGAGAACAATGCACTGTGTAAATTGACGCCAGCCTCGACCAAAATCTCGTTGTATTGCATGCTACCAAGTCTAATCGCCAACGCATTGAGGTCGACCTTACCATTGTTGTCTGGCACCGAAATAATACTCACACCCTTTTCGGCAAACAAATCCCATTTTGGCGATTTTTCCTGTGCTGTTGCGACAGTCACACCAGATCTTTCGAAAAGCTTGGAGGTGATCGGACTTCTCAATTGGCTGTCAACGATGATCACGTCGGGCTGTCGCTCTGTTTCTACATGCCTGACTGTCATCCTAGGATCATCGTCAACAATGGTCCCTACTCCAG
>Ga0181578_10005577_pt1 | contig 10983 bp, 10 predicted proteins | sample 071ome_21_FD_148659 | JGI IMG/M metagenome (GOLD analysis project Ga0181578, IMG submission 148659) | Coastal salt marsh microbial communities from the Groves Creek Marsh, Skidaway Island, Georgia - 071401CT metaG (spades assembly) | ecosystem: Environmental > Aquatic > Marine > Intertidal zone... | reverse complement strand
CGCCATACATGTACGCTATACGCCCAACTAAAATTAAAATCTCACCCTCTTCCAGGTGGATAAAGCTGGTATAGACATCGCACTAGTCGGTGACTCTGCAGCGATGGTAGTACACGGCAGAGAAAACACTCTCTCCATTAGTCTTGACGAAATCATAAGCCACTGCAAGGCTGTCAAACGTGGCTCAACACGAGCATTGATAGTCGCGGATATACCTTTCGGCTTTTACGAGTCAAATGTTGATCATGCTCTTTCTACAGCGTTTAGACTCGTGAAGGAAGGCGGAGTAGATGCAGTGAAACTAGAAGGAGCAACTGCCACCAAGATTCAAGCAGTTAAGTCTATGGTCGAAGCTGGCATAGCGGTGGTTGGCCATGTAGGTTTGACACCTCAGTCAGTTGGTGTTTTAGGTGGGTTTCGACCTCAAGGCAAAACTGCGAACTCAGCACTGGAGATCTTATACGCGGCATACAAGCTCCAAGAAGCAGGCTGTTTCGCTGTTGTCCTTGAGTGTGTACCCAAAGCTTTAGCTGATAAAGTCACAGCTTTACTACAAATCCCGACGATAGGTATAGGGGCGGGTAGTGGCACAAGTGGACAAGTTCTTGTTTTCCATGATTTATTAGGTTTTCTACAGCATCCACATCACCGCAAGGTGTCACCAAAATTCTGTAAACAGTATGCTCACGTAGGAGAAAGTATCCATGTAGCACTTTCACAATTCGTCAGTGATGTGTCTGCGCGAAAGTTTCCTGACGATCGACATACACCTTATGAATTTGAACGTGGCGAACTCGATAAATTTAATGAGAACGTTTCGGCAATCATGGAGCAGTTTCGCTCAGAAGGCGAGTAGGAATGTGTTATTGCAGGTTCTGCAGTCCCTACCGGGAGATGCTACGATTAACATTTATTGATCACTCGGTAGGTAGCCGAACGAATCATCTACGTTTGCGTATCCCGCTCATTCGCTAGCTGCACTACCTCAACTTCTGACAAGAAACGTGTTGTAACCTGTGGACTGTCGTCACCAGCAAGAGTCATCTCAATCATCTCGACAGTCTCTCCAGATAATGCGGTGACATCCATTATTTTTTTAAGTACTCGCAACGTGAGTGCCTTCGCAGCTTCTAGACTTAATTCCGAGTTGTATTCTGTCTTCAAAATAGACTGTGCTGTCTGACTGTTCGAACCTATCGCAGTTGCCTGCACTTGTGACAAATGTTTTCGAATGAACACACTACAGACTCACCTGCCAGCCAACGTAGTTCCCCGAAGGATCACTCTGATAAAGTTGGAACCCAGACACGTTATCCCTGTTGGACCTTAGGCGATGCAAGATAGCAGAATAAAACAGTTACCAGCCAGCAAAAATGAAAGAAACACCGTAAGGGCGTAGGCCACCAAACTGGGTGTAACCTTGCTTTTCATCAGCTATTTGCTGTACGACCACTTCAACTGGGACAGATTGGCCGAACTTGTACTTATAGCGTTGCGCAAGTAGCCTAACATTGCTTGAAATTAGGAAACTTAGTAAATACAGCTTCAATTAACACACCTGGCAGAATTGACCAGAATCTCAGCGTCAGCGTTCACACCAGCAGATGCCGCGTAGATATGTGAGTCGACGCGGTGCAACTTTTCGGTGAAACTCTTTGCCAGCAGCTGCATTTTGAAATGGTTAAACAGCGAGTAGAATCGGATCGGGTATAAACTTACTTTTGATAGGACTCTTTTCTCTGCAGCCAAAACCAAACCATGACTTGTCTTGATTGCAACTGCTGCACCGGCATGATTTATTGCTTCAACGGCGTACTCCACCTTTTCTGACTTGAGAGGTGAACGGGATCTATATGGACTGATCTCACCTGATACAAACGTCCCTCCGGACTGAATGTCGTCGTTCTAGAGTCATATCTGTCTGGATGTACTTAGTACTTCTGTCCGAGAGTCTTCTGTGTGACCCACCTTCTCGCCATAGCGATTACTATTTTACTCCGCGCGGGCAGCTCTCGAATGGAACAGAATAAAGAAGATTATCACTTCTGCACGAGACAATCAGACCTGTGAGGGTCGACAAGCACGGGGTATGACAACTTCAACGACAGGAAGCGAGCTCTCATTCGCAGTCCCCTAAGTAGTGGGAGACGTACTAATTACTAGTAAGTACTAGTACTATGATACTAGTTAGTAGTATCATAGTAATAATAAGGAAAATAACAAGGGATATTATGTGAAACTACTAAGTAGTCGTTAAAATCTCCTTTTTATTAATTTTTACTACCTGTTTTACCTGTACGGCACTAACTAGTATCATGCATTAGTATCCGATCAGCAGGGAATCCCGCGTCGGTATGACCTGCGTAGGGTTACTGTGGCGGCAAAACGCGTTGACCGCGTCGGTGTGTATGAAAGAAACGGCACGGTGATCGTCCACGCCGCGGTATTTGTAGATTCTATTGAGCTCCAGCGTGCGCGCTTTTCACACCTGATTCTGCCTGCACAGATTCAAGTGGTCCAGTGATACTGCGAAGAAGTTGACTCAGAAGTTGAGACGTTCTAAAAGTCGGCCCAGGCAAGGAACCCTTCCGCCAAGGATGACTTCTTTGCGTCTTGCTCCTCACGCCCGGACTTCATCTACTCTAGGAGCAGATGAATCACGCGTGAAAAGGTTTGCTATAAAGAGTAGAGCATGCAAACTAGCTCGGCGCTCCACGATCGTTTCGGTAAGTGTGCTTTCCTGGGGGCCTTCTCACACATATTTACCCTCAGCAGGTCATCCCAAGTCTCCAGGGAGATGCTTCGACTCAGTCACCACCAGATCTCCCATCATACATTTTTAAGGAGAGAATTGTGTACCTGGTAAATTCGAACTTCCAACGCATATGCTTCAAAGTACTAATGGAGAGCTTTCACTGTAGGGTATGACGCTTGTACCGTCGGTCACAGAGTTGATGTTGGCTGAATTGCTGTACTTGCAGTATGAGGACAGCAACAAACCCATTCAGCTGTATATCAACTCCACTGGAACTTCCAAGGTACTACATGAAGACTGTACATCTTCTATTTCATAATTTGTTCGCGCTAGGATGGTCAAAAATACGGATACGACACGGAGGCATTCGCAATATATGATACGATCCAATATATTAAGCCACCTGTGCACACAGTCGCTGTTGGCACCGCCTGGGGAGAAGCTGCGATGCTTTTGGCTGCAGGCGCACAGGTATGTACACACATAAGGGCTGCTCATCATTAAACTAAGTATGCTAAAGGGTCATCGGTCAGCATTGCCCGCCGCAAGCATCATGATCAAGGAACCCATAAGCTCGTATCGCGGCCAGGTGTGTGTTTGTTTCCGCACAAAATTTTCCTCTGACGTGGAGTCTAGGCGACCGAGTTGGAAATACATCGGCAAGAGATGCGACATACGAAAACACAAATGGTTCGTGAAATTGTCATCTAGCGTTTCAGACTAAGCTGAGACGGTGTAGGTCGAAATTCTAGCAAAAGCAACTGATAAGACGGCTGCAGAAATTGAGAAGGCTATCAGCCGTCCAAAGTACTTTGATGCCCACGGGGCGAAACAATTCGGAATCATTGATAAGGTGTTTTCAATGGCTTTCTTATTTTTAGCGTCGATGTGACCCAATTTGCGTAGGTCTTAGGATAGAAAGTAAGTCTGTACGCGCGTAAGGAGAGAAGAGAGACAGATACAGAAAAGAGGGAGAGAGAGGCTTGAGAGAGAAAGAGAGAGAGAGATGGAGGGATGGCGGGGAGTGGGGCTGGGCGGAGGGGAGAGAGAAAGGCTTGAGAGAAAGAGAGAGAGAGAGCTCCTATGCGAAGACTTTTACTCGGTTAAACTCGTGTGTGCAAGATGTGCTTATGTTGCACTTGTAATGAATTAATTCATAAAGAAAGTCCATCAAATTTCTTTCAAGTAAGCGATAAACAGAGCGCGCGGAGTTTTGCATATGTTTGGAAGTAGCTTGTGAACGAAATTACAACTGAAAGCTCTAAGGAGACGAACAGTGTGAACAGATAAAAATTGATCAGTAGCTCAGACTAACATGTCCACCAATGCAGATCGCATACCATGGATGGTGTCATTAGATGCCAGTCCCTTGAGGTTGAGAACATTCTCAATTACCTGCATATCGTTCAGAATTCCATCACAGTCAAGTAAACCGTAAACCGGACTTACCGCCACCTCAGTTGTTGTAGTATCAAGTCCACAGAAAGCACTCCAGTCATTTGCTATCAGACCAGACGAAACAACCTCACTTCCCCTATTGACGGTACCAGCGACGAGAGGTACCTTAATACATCAACTAATGCAAATTTGGTGGTTTATAGATTAGCTCACCTGTATAAGCGATGACAGCTCGTCCAAATCAGCCAGCGGCGTTGCGGGGTGTACGATGCCACCATGGCCAGTGAACCTGCAATAGCTCCCAACGAGCATGTTGCCTGCGATCGACTACATGGATCGCTCAAATCGAAGTATGGGATGTTGATTTGAGCTCATACCTGCCGAAAGACCTCCACGCCTAATACATCAGAGATGATCTCCTCAGTCTCTTGGTCAATGTCAGGGTGCACGAGTGCAACGTGATCGTTGCAAGCTATACAGTTGCCTAAAGCTTCGAATGGATTGTAGGTTAGAGGGTTCATGATAAATATGATGTACTGCGATTCACCTGATAAACGCTCCTGTGTCCGCTGAACTAGCACTTCATCAGGTAAACTATTCCGAATATGTAAAGCCTCTGCACTTGCTAAATATTCTACAAGCAATGGGGACCAATCAACTAACCTTGGTCGGTTGTTGAATTAGGCAACAGCAGGCCATTTTTATTCCCTTATTACAGACTGAATGATAACTCGATGTTTCTCTCGCTTTAACTCACCTACTGACATGCGGCCCACGAGCCGGGTACCTGCTATTGATGCTTTGATAACAGGTATTTCATTAGCCAGTTCGCCTTCAAAGACGCTTTCAACGTGGCTTCAGAAACTGTTTTCGCCTTTTATAAACAAGTACTTACCTGTAAAAGTTCTCAGATCCACCGATTGCGACTAAACAGTACGCGTTGGTAAGTTGCGCAAAGACACCGATTTCATTGCTGTATCAACCAACACTCAGCTCGGACCGCGGGGGAATAGCGATGGGCGTGTTACCTATTTTCGAAGCTATGCCGCGTAGCCATACTTCGTATCAAGTACCGTCTACGATGACGCCCACAGTCAGTATCGTGCCGAGCAGTGATGTTAAGGTAGCGCCAGGAGCGCCGCCGACGCGCGTGGCGGCGCTCGTTCGCCCCGAAGACGAGAGTTGTCCGTTCGGCGTAACAGGCACGATGCTGCAATACTTCCGCCACACGTACAACTATGTCATGCAACCGTGTTGATTTAGTTTAGACTCCCAGGGCGGGAGGAAAAATTTATATATCGCCGGTTGGGAGAGTCCCTACATGCACGACGAGTCACGAACCGTCGATAAGTACATATAAATTTTTCCGCGTCTCCCGGAAAAATATATCGCACCTTTAGAGAGTACATATACACATGACGAGTCATGAACCGTCTATAAATACATATTTTACATAGTTTAGTGCCATCTGCAATAGAGTATTCCTACCTTGGTGAAAAACACGTTCGCCTCCATAAATCGCTTCCATAAATCAGACGCGTGTTCATCCAAGAGCACGTCACAGCTCCTGGACCGTCCAGTCAGAAGGTTGTCACTAACGCGCCGTACACCCGGTGAAGTCGTGAGCTTGGAGCTCGTTGTTCATTCAAAGCTCACAAGTCTTCCCGTGTGCATGAAATGAAGGATGAAGTCACAAAGGTGGAATGTGAGGCTCAGCCTGCAGTACACGTGCTCCAAACGCTAGTTAGGTAAGTGGCAAGCCGGCTGCTCGTGCCGAGCAACGTTGTTGACGTTTTCCGTGATAGTGAGAAAGAACGGGTCGTGCGTGCGAAGAAAACACATTTCTTTAAGAAAAAATGTACGCTCTAGTATATCTCCGCCCTTCGCGAGTTGTTCTAATCCGTTTCAACAGCTTCTGTAAAAATTGAGAGCCTACTTGGCAAATATGCCGAGCTTACAAAGAGTGGCAAGTTAGACAGTTTTTTGTCGAAGCAGCGCGTAAGAAAAAGCCAAAAGTTGCGCAGATTCATGCCAAGGAACGAGTCCACTAAGTAGTTCATTCATACTCGACACTACTTATTCTGAAGCGATCTTACAAAGTTTAATATGCACGACTGCAGCTCTCGAACACGAGCTGAGTGTACTTCTACAGTGAGATCATGATCGAAGTTGATGACCAAGACAGGCACCTATCCCACTCTGAAATTACGAACAATTAACATGGTTTGTCCGTACCTCAATTATCTTACCACTGTTCTGGATATCAACTGTACAAGTAAATATATCACGACCTATACTCTCTTTATCTGACGGGAGTTCAAGCTGAAATTTCTCCATGACGAAAGATACAAACCTGACAGCTTGGATAAGAGCCAAGAATCATGCTTGCGATGAAGCGATGTCAGGTACTCTACATTCACGTCACACTCTTCTCCACGTGCTCGCTGATGCATTCGCCGCAAGCATATATCTGGCTGGGCGCGAAGGTAAACAAAGCCATCTGGAACTAGCGCAGGGAATGACTACCGACAAATTACTTGTCCACCATTTAAAAATACTGAGGAGTTACCTCGATGAACGGATCGAACCAAGCGTGGTAGAGAGAGTACTCTAAATCACTCAACCAGCTGTTGTCATACAGAGCCTCTGTGAACACATTTCGATCAGAGAACACGCTACGTTCAATCACCCGTATTGGTAAACTTGCATCTTTCGTGTTTTCATGTTGCAAAAATCTCGTCATGAACACAAACTGTTGAAAACTATAGGCATATCTCGCCGGATTTTGGTAAAACTCCTCTAAAATATTGAAATCAGCATGCTCCCCAATATTTTTCTTTGTAACGTGCTGCCAACTCTCCACCGGTTCAGGAACTAAGTGGAGAAATTCCTGTTGCTGGCTCAAGTGTTTGAAATACCGAGCGTATAATAACAGACCTTGAGCGGATTATCATCTGCTCCGAGTATTTGCTTGAGAAACGTTGACTTGCCAACACTTATGTTTCCTTCAACACAAAGCGTGATTGTGCTCTATGTGAATGTACTGAGAAATCAGACACATAAGAAACTCCAGCCCTTACCTGAGCACTTGCCTTCGATTGACTATCTTCCCTATTTTGGCACTAAGTTTTAAAATGGTTGTTTCATTCACTAAAGTACGACTGTTACCTTAAACCTGAAACTTTGCCGTGTCGACGCAGGACACTGAAGGTAGGCTGGGCAGCGTAGCGAATCTTTAGCGACTGGTCTAGTCCTCGACAAATGTTTTTGACACGTCTCACGCGTGTTAGATGATTTAAGAGCATCTCGGCACCTGCACTGGGTACTAGGATGCGAAGTGCCCTGAAATCCTTCGTCGAAGCGAAGCGAATACCACGTCGGAACTACGCCTTCAACTACTGCACGTGCCAACTTGTCCCAGTTACTTCAGTGATCGATCAGTTCATACTTATGAGTCTCATGAACATACTTCTCCCTCCAAAAAGTTTTTAGACAATTCGACATAGCGTAGCGAGAATTTGGCCAATTTAGACGCGGAGTATCTAGTTTGGTTGCATTTTTCGCGTTTTCGCGTTGAGTCGCATTTTCTATTTGAAAATTGAAAAAAAAATCGGAGATAAACGTTCCGGAAGTTTTCCTATCAAAAATGCAATTTTCGACACGTACAATGATCATTCTTAACAGTATGTTTTTAAGCCCTAGCACTTTCCAAACCCTAAATATATCTAGGGTCTGGGTTTAAACCCTACTTTTTATGAAAAAAGTGAAATTTTGCCAGGCCTTTTTCGTACTCGACTGCGGGGTCTTCTACTCCCTCGCCAACCGCATGTCCAAGGTCGAACGCGAAGCGTTTGGTGCCGAAGATTTGAATGGGTTATGACAGACGCTGCAAGTGAAGTACAATGAGCACACCCCCGACGAAATAGCACGCTTCTGGCGCACGAAGACGGCCATGGTGCGACAAATATTCTTGTTCGAAGGGCGGAACGGCTTCCCTCTGCCACACTCAGTCGCGTGGCGAGAAATCCAGGACGACGAAGAGATAGAATATGTAGATATAGACGTATAATATTTCATTCTGGGGCTATGATCCTAAACCCTAAGTCTACGAGCACCCCATAGTTAAGGCACTTCGATTACCAAATTTCGACGAGTCACGACTTGTCCAAAAACTTTTTGGAGAGAGAAGTAGAAAATCATCTTTGTATGCATCCGGACAACTCGTCCTGAAACAACTTGAATCGACGATGGGAATCGCGATAAATGATTTATCATAAATCGCGTCGCTCTGCCGGTCGACCAACGGTTACAACTGCCACACACTAGCCGCGTTACACTGATGGAATATGCGCGCAACGTCAAACGCGGATGAACGTGGCCATGTTTCAATTGAAATAAACTGTGCACCGAAAATCGAAAGAACGGAGCGTACACTGCAACAGTACGCGAGAGCAACGCATCAGGTTTCAAATTTTGACTGAACTAGAGGGAAACCACTGATGAGCTACGTAGGCTTCTCTAAAGCAAGATTTTCAACTGCATGAGACATGTATATCATCGTATAAGGTGATTAGAACATCAATTCTATCGCGTTTAAGTGATATCCACTCGACAGCTTTTTCTACTGGGCCAAGATGCAGAGAGTGTTAGTGCACGAGTGTTTGGAATGAAAACGCTCCAAGAAGGGACGCAATTGATTCAGCGCATGCGTCAGCGTTTGGAAGGAGTAAGATATGAGCCATTACGTTAAGATTCAAACCTCACTCGAAAATTTAGGGGAACATAAAGTTAAGAGCCACACTGGGTAATAACTTTGAAAGGGGTACTGTTTCGAAGGTACTCGTTCCTAAACTTGCTTGAAATGCGACGTGACATATGATTCAAGGTACAAATACTCCAAAAGCACGATAAATTTATGCAGTCGATGAAGAATTTTGTTGACCGCATAGGCTCCACAGCGGCGGTACAACGTCGGTTGCAAGCCTTGAAACAAAGCCTGGTCGAAGCTTCTACGGCCTCACATCAAACGGGCAGGTCTAACACTGATGGCGCCACAAAACGCTATCTCTCTATGGTATATCAACTATTGTTTGCATCTACGGTTTCAATTGAGCGGATCGCAAGGAGGTTCAAACGAAGACAGGACAAAGATATTCTTCAACCGGTTGCCAACCGTCACCAAAAAATGCACGTACCCTCATCACGCAGCACTTTAGTTTTGCTCAAGAACTTGGCTTTCCGCTCCCCAGTTTTACATGGCAGACATATTCTTATCAGACTCAGCTGGAAAACATGGTGATATTCGTGATTGTTATGACTCCTGGTCGTTGTTGAAAGTCATTCCAGGCAAAGAGGCTCACAGTCAGATTTCTTGAGCAAGTTCTACTGAAAGAGTCTGACACTTTACGGTATTCCATAGTAACGAACGCATATATAACAATCTTAATTTTTTGAAGGAATGCTCACGAACGCTTGAAAGATCAGATCGCTCTAAAGAGAGAGGCAGAATTTGCCTTTGACGAGAGGTACATTTTTTGACAAGACTCAAGTTAAGTTTGAACAGTGGGCACAGCTCAAAAAAATGCGAACGATTGAACAACATTCTTGCGGAACGACAGTTGGAATACAATCACGAAAGACAGAGAATAGATGACGCCATTCGTTTGCTTACTTTAGAGCTCGATAAGTTCGAGAATACGGTATTCAATGTATTCCTCTTCATGAGAGCATACCAATCTAACGCACTGCAGATGCCTGTTGATGTTCAATACACAACGTCTCAAGAGTTGACAACGGTCAAGGTTTGATAGCTCAAATGCTACGTTTCTCACAGCCTTTGAAATGTTAACCAGGCGGCCCTCACTCACAGCGAGGCTACTATTTCGCATGAACGGTATCAAGTTCAGCAGCTCGTCCTATTAGTGCTGGAGGCGCTTACGGGTCATAAACAAGATCTACAAATGTCATTTGAACATTTGGTTGTCATGGAATGAGTTGGACCGAAGGCTTCGGTCCGAAGTTCTTGACTCTGGAGGAGTTTGCAGGGCCCGTGCTTCTCATGATTTTGAAATCAGTTCTGGTCCTTGTAAATTGACGTATCTAATAGTTCTATCGTCTTGTCGTCGCATGAGCGCCATCATTAATGGGCGACTTTGTGTGCACAAGGAAGCACTCCTTGGGCGTCTTCGAAGCACAGTGTTCGTACCAAGGGCTCGTCGTCGTCGCTCGAAACGGCGTTGAGTTCTTGAAGAATTGGTTTCGACTCGATGTAGCCGTGCGGAAGCTCGCAATCGTTCGTCCTTTGTGCGTCAATGATCGGTTGGACGACGGTGCTCTTCATCTTTCAGCAGCTGTCCATCGTCTCTTTGTCGTGATAGTCGTGGAAAGTCTGCATGACATGCTTCAAAAATGCTTCCTTGCCTTCATAACCTTGTTTGGACTTCCTTTCTTTCTTCGAAAAAAGACACGAGCTTTACGAGCGACCGAAAGAAGCAGAGGTTGAGAACATTTGTGTCGGGCGAGTTCGCCGGCTGTCTGACAAACCTGATGACGGGTGTCTTCTGGCCGTCGATCTGCCTGCGCCTGGCGCCGAGTTCTTTCAAATCTTCCCAGAATTTCACGTGCGCTCTAGCGCCGTCCATTTGAACGTACACGCGATCGCACCTCAGCAATTTACGTTGTATGTCAGGTGTCAATTGGGTCTGCACCATGCGGCGAAACATTTCACCTTTCACCTCGCAGTCAACTTCATACCACTCGCCGCACTTTGACGTCTGCCCTCGTCAAGAACGTACGTACTTGTCACAAACGTCACGCCATCCTCTATTCTT
>Ga0181578_10005568_pt1:0-5000 | contig 10998 bp, 3 predicted proteins | sample 071ome_21_FD_148659 | JGI IMG/M metagenome (GOLD analysis project Ga0181578, IMG submission 148659) | Coastal salt marsh microbial communities from the Groves Creek Marsh, Skidaway Island, Georgia - 071401CT metaG (spades assembly) | ecosystem: Environmental > Aquatic > Marine >... | reverse complement strand
CGAAGCTGGTCCGTGAGGACTGGTGGAGTTTCTGGAAAAGCAAATGTAGGTATGAGTAACGATAAGACAGGTGAGAAACCTGTCCGCCGTAAGACTAAGGGTTCCTGATCAACGTTAATCGGATCAGGGTTAGTCGGGACCTAAGCCGAGGCCGAAAGGCGTAGGCGATGGAAAACGGGTCAACATTCCCGTACCTCCCAAAGGCGTTAACATGAGGCGTGACGCAGGAACGTAAGGCCCGCGCACAGACGGATGTGCGTTGAAGTGCTTAGGCTGAGTGGTAGGCAAATCCGCTACTCATATAAGCTGAAACACGACAGTAGGGGGAATCGTCAGACGAACCCATAGAGGCCCCAAGTATGCTGCCGAGAAAAGCGTCGTATGTTGCCGAGGGAGCCCGTACCGTAAACCGACACAGGTAGTCGAGGAGAGTATCCTAAGGCGCTCGAGTGATCCATGGTTAAGGAACTAGGCAAAATCGCCCCGTAACTTCGGGAGAAGGGGCGCCCCCGCTCATCCAAAAGCGAGCGAGGGCCGCAGTGAAAAGTCTCAAGCGACTGTTTAGCAAAAACACAGCTCTCTGCCAAATCGTAAGATGACGTATAGGGAGTGACACCTGCCCGGTGCCGGAAGGTTAAGGAAGGATGTTAGTCTTCGGACGAAGCTTCCGACTGAAGCCCCGGTAAACGGCGGCCGTAACTATAACGGTCCTAAGGTAGCGAAATTCCTTGTCGGGTAAGTTCCGACCTGCACGAATGGTGTAACGACTTGAGAACTGTCTCAACCATGGGCTCGGTGAAATTGTGGTGCCGGTGAAGACGCCGGCTACCCGCAGCGGGACGGAAAGACCCCGTGCACCTTTACTGCAGCTTGACATTGACTTCGTCCAAGGAGTGTGTAGGATAGGCGGGAGACTGCGAAGCGCTGGCGCCAGCCAGTGTGGAGTCACCCTTGAAATACCGCCCTCTTCTTGGTTGAAGCCTAACCTTCGGCCGTTATCCGGTCGGGGAACAGTGTCAGGTGGGTAGTTTGACTGGGGCGGTCGCCTCCTAAAGAGTAACGGAGGCTCCCAAAGGTGTCCTCAGCATGGTCGGTAATCATGCGAAGAGTGTAAAGGCACAAGGACGCTTAACTGCGAGACATACAGGTCGAGCAGATGCGAAAGCAGGGCTTAGTGATCCGGCGGTTCCGAATGGAAGGGCCGTCGCTCAAAGGATAAAAGGTACGCCGGGGATAACAGGCTGATCTCCCCCAAGAGTTCACATCGACGGGGAGGTTTGGCACCTCGATGTCGGCTCGTCGCATCCTGGGGCTGGAGAAGGTCCCAAGGGTTGGGCTGTTCGCCCATTAAAGCGGCACGCGAGCTGGGTTCAGAACGTCGTGAGACAGTTCGGTCCCTATCTGCTGCGGGCGTTGGAAACTTGAGCAAATCTGTTCCTAGTACGAGAGGACCGGAATGGACGAACCGCTAGTGTACCTGTTGTGGCGCCAGCTGCATCGCAGGGTAGCTATGTTCGGAAGGGATAAGCGCTGAAAGCATCTAAGCACGAAGCCCATTGCAAGACTAGGTTTCCCCTACGGGTCGTTATAGAATATGACGTTGATAGGCGATAAGTGTAAGCGTGGTGACACGTTCAGCTGAGTCGTACTAATTACCCGTGAGGCTTAACATTCTGCTTTTGTACATGTTTTGCCTCGTGCCAGAGGCTCTCTGGCTCGATACGCCTAGCGATATATACCCTTTTTTCGCACCTGCGCTACGGAACACTCACTACGTCATTGGTAGTGGGCGGTCGATCTTTCGGTCGAGCCCTAGCCCGTCTGCTACCACAAGTTTCTTGGTGATTTTTGCACAGGGGGTCCACCTCTTCCCATTCCGAACAGAGAAGTTAAGCCCTGTAGCGCCGATGGTACTGCCAATGGTGGGAGAGTAGGTCGTCGCCAAGTTTTTATTGAAAGGGTCCCGACTCGTATGAGTCGGGACCCTTTCTTTTTGTGTCTCTGTCGCCTGACGCGCTGTCGCATCGCGGCAATTGGCCCGTCCAGTATGTGGCGCTGCCAATCAACCGGATGACTCGGAGTGGAAATAGACGGTTTGGTGCGGCACCATTGCAGGAATAGAGCTGTGCAGCAGCAGAAGGTTCAGCTCAGCTTTATTGATTCGCCTTATCCATAAAAAAGGGGGCGAGTAATCTTACCCCCTGCTGTCGTCCTTACCGTCCCGCCTCTTCAGCTCGTCCTACGGCGTTACTGTTTCTCGAGTACGAATCTGGATTCCTCATCCGACATGGTCAGTCTGTTTCCATCGGCACTAATCGTGAATACCTCGGGACCCGTTTCGCCTGAACCGGGATCGTTGCTCATGATGCTCATTTGCCCACCACTGACCGTGTAGGTTCCAGCATCTGTTGTCGAATCTGAGAAGTTACCAAAGCCCTCAAGGGTCATGGCAATGTTGAAGACCACATTATACGTGGTGCGGGTGAAGACAAAGGTGCCATCTACCTGAATGGTTACGCTTATCTCGCCAAGGTCATCATCATTGAGCGTAACGCTTGTAGGCTCTCCCGCCGGTATGGTACGGTTCGGCGAACCGAACGATTCTCCAACGAAGTCAGTCATCGATACCATTGTGTAGGTTCCAGCAATGGTGGCGGAGTCGGTTATATCAATCGCGGACCCAATGCTGTTGTCATCCGTGCCACTAGAGTCACAGGCAGTCCCCTCGACCTCGGCAATTATTTCGATGTCGTTGGACGCCGCGGCAGCAGGGTCCACGACCACGGTCGCGTCAGCATGAGGCGAAGCGAGGGCCAAGCCGACGTATAGAAGTAGGAAAAGAGCAATAACACTCGAGGAACGGGTCATGATTAATAAAGAATGCTTATTTGTTAGCGTTAAAAAATAAAGTAAACAAACCCAAAGGACTTATATAATGAATAAAATGAAAGCGCTTTTTGTACTAAGTCTCGCGTAGAGGTCGTAGAGACTCGGGACCTTTCTCTGTGGAAAACTCCCCCCCTGACCGTATGGAATCTTCGCGGTCAAAGGTGTTTCGATACTGTATTTTGGATATCTGTCCGGATCGCGTTTTCCTTCCATTGATCATGCCCAACGATCATGCCCATCGACGCCCTGAACGAACCCGAAGTGACCCTCAGCCTGGCTTTGGACCACGGCTTGACCGAAGAGGAGTATGGCTGGATCGTGGAGAAACTGGGGCGGGTACCCACATTCGTGGAGCTCGGTATCTATTCGGTGATGTGGAGTGAGCATTGCTCCTACAAAAATTCCATCGCTGAGCTCAAAAAGCTGCCCCGTGACGGAGAGGCTTTGCTGGTTGGTGCAGGGGAAGAGAATGCCGGCCTGGTGGACATCGGAGATGGTCAGGCGGTAGCGTTCAAGATTGAATCCCATAATCACCCCTCGGCCGTGGAGCCGTACCAGGGGGCGGCCACCGGTGTGGGGGGAATCCAGCGGGACATTTTCACCATGGGGGCGCGACCCATTGCATCGCTCAACTCCCTTCGATTCGGATCCCTCGACAACCCGCGGGTTCGGTATCTATTCGACGGTGTCGTCAGGGGCATCGGTGACTACGGCAATTCGTTTGGCGTTCCCACAGTTGGCGGCGAAGTGTATTTCGACCCTTCCTACGAGGGTAATCCGCTCGTCAACGCCATGAGTGTGGGAGTCGTCGAAGTTGGCCAGACCGCGTCGGCCATCGCCGAAGGCGTTGGAAACCCGGTATACATCGTCGGTTCGTCTACCGGACGCGATGGTATCCACGGCGCCACGTTTGCTTCGGAAGAAATTTCGGAGGCATCAGAAGCCAAACGCCCGAGCGTTCAGGTTGGCGATCCATTCACCGAGAAATTGCTGCTTGAAGCAACGCTCGAAGTCATCAAGTCCGGTGCTGTTGTAGGTATCCAGGACATGGGAGCAGCCGGGTTGACGTGTTCGTCGTGTGAGATGAGTGAGAAGGGCGATTCGGGCATGATCATCCATGTGGACAAGGTGCCGACGCGCGAAGAGGGGATGACGCCCTATGAGATCATGCTGTCAGAGAGCCAGGAACGCATGCTTATCGTGTGCGAGAAGGGGAAGGAGGATGTGCTCAAAGCCATTTTCGATAAATGGGATCTACATGCCGAGCACATTGGAGAGGTGACCGGTGATGGCCGTGTAAAAGTGTACTGGCACGGCGAGCTTGTGGCTGATGTCCCAGCCGAACATCTGGCTCTCGGAGGCGGTGCCCCGGTCTACTACCGTGAAACGAAGCGCCCCGGATACCTTGACGAAACAGCGGCATTCGATCAGGAAGTCATCGCGGATCTCACACCTGTAGCTGTCCAGGCTTCCCTGGAGCAGATGCTGGCTTCCCCCAATATTGCGTCCAAGCGCTGGGTGTTTGAGCAGTATGATACCATGGTTCGTACAAATACCGTAGTCGGGCCTGGACCCAGCGATGCGGCGGTCATCCGGCTCAAGGATTCTGAGAAGGGACTGGCGGTCAAAACAGATTGCAACGGACGGTATGTCTACCTGAATCCGCGCAAGGGCGGGCAGATTGCCGTGGCCGAAGCGGCGCGCAACGTCGTGTGTGCAGGTGGTCAGCCGGTGGCCATTACCAACTGCCTGAACTTTGGTAATCCGTACAAGCCCGAAGTCTACTGGGTCTTCAAGGAGGCCGTGGGTGGCATGGGCGATGCCTGTCGCCATTTCAACACCCCTGTGACTGGGGGGAACGTATCGTTTTACAACGAGAATCCGGAAAGCGCTGTTTTCCCGACACCGACCATCGGTATGTTGGGCGTCATCGACCATGTTGAGTCGCAGGCAACGACCTTTCCGTTCAAGAACGAGGGCGACGTCGTTCTGGAGCTTCATCCACGGAGCCGCCGACATGCGGGACTTGAGGCTTCAGAGTACCTGGCGCATGTGCACGGTACCACGGCAGGCGACGCGCCGGCCTTTGAACTCGAAGAGGAGGCCGCCGT
>Ga0181578_10005560_pt1 | contig 11008 bp, 14 predicted proteins | sample 071ome_21_FD_148659 | JGI IMG/M metagenome (GOLD analysis project Ga0181578, IMG submission 148659) | Coastal salt marsh microbial communities from the Groves Creek Marsh, Skidaway Island, Georgia - 071401CT metaG (spades assembly) | ecosystem: Environmental > Aquatic > Marine > Intertidal zone... | reverse complement strand
GAGCTATTGCATCTGAGTCAGTTTTATCATTTCTTGGTTTACTTAATATTGATATGAGTTGGGGTATTATGATTTACCTTGCACAAACTGATGGATTTATATTTTCTGGTATTCGTTATTGGTGGTTGATTCTGCCTGCTGGTCTTGCTGTAACTCTTTTAGCTGGTGGTTTTTATTTAGTTGGTAGAGGTTTAGATGATGTATTTAATCCTAGGTTAAGAAAGAGATAACTATGAGTAAAGAAGTTTTAAAAGTAACAGATTTAAATATGCACTATGAAACTTTGTCCGGTAATGTAACTGCTGTTAAGGACGTATCATTCACAGTTTATGAAGGTGAATCATTTGGATTAGTAGGAGAGTCCGGATGTGGTAAAACTTCTGTTGCTATGTCACTTCTTCAATTACAAGCAGATAATGCAAAAATATCAAGTGGAAGTATTAACCTTGACGGTAAAGAATTAGTTGGCCTTAACGAATCTGAATTAAGAAAAATTAGGTGGAACAGTATCTCTATTGTATTTCAAGGTGCAATGAATGCTTGGAATCCTGTTGTAAAAATTGGTGAACAGATTAGAGAAGCTATCAGAGAACATTACCCTAGCAATAGCAAAAGTCAAAATACTGAAAAAATTGAGAGTTTATTTAAAATTGTAGGGTTAGACAATTCTATCATGGAACGTTATCCTCATGAACTATCTGGAGGCATGAAACAAAGAGCTGTTATTGCTTTAGCACTTTCATGTGATCCAAAAATTGTAATTGCTGATGAACCTACTACCGCATTAGACGTTGTTATTCAAGATCAGATTTTAAAAGAAATTAAAAAAGTACAAGAATTATTAGGTTTAAGTTTGATTTATATTTCTCATGATATAGCAGTTATTGCTGAAATGACCAACCAAATGGCTGTTATGTATGCCGGAAGAATAGTTGAAATTGGCCCTACATCTGAAATTTTTTCTAATCCTAAGCATGCTTATACAAAACTTTTGCTTGAATCAACACCATCAGTAGTAGGCGAAAAAAAGAAATTAAGGTCTTTAGACGGAGAACCACCAAGTTTAATTGATGAAGTTAAAGGTTGTTCTTTTTCTCCACGCTGTCCTGAGCCATCAGAGGATTGTAAAAATGGAACTAAAGAAATGGGTTTAATTGAAGTAGCACCTGGTCATTTTGCTGATCAGTGCTGTGTGGAGTGTGGCTAATGAAAAAAAATCTTATAGAAGTAAAAAATCTAGAAAAATACTTTGAAGTTTCTGGTGGTTTTTTTAGTAGAAAAAAATCAACCGTTAAAGCAGTTGACAATATTTCCTTTGAAATACCTTTTGGTGAAAGTCTAGGTTTAGTTGGCCAAAGTGGTTGCGGAAAAACTACAACTGCAAGAGCACTTTGTTTATTAGATCCAAAAACTGGGGGAGAGGTAAGTTTCTATAATAACGAATTGCAACAAATGGAAAGTATTGACAACTTAGAAGGAGAAGAGCTTAAAAATTTTAGAAGAAATATTCAAATGATTTTTCAAGACCCATATGAATCATTAAATCCTCGTTGGACAATTAAAGACATAATATTAGAGCCTTTAAATATTCATAATATTGGAGAGTTAGCTGACAGAGAAGAAGCTGTTGTTGAAATTTTAAAAACAGTAGGACTTACACCACCAGCTAATTATCTACCTCGATATCCTCATGAATTGTCTGGTGGACAAAGGCAAAGAGTTTCAATTGCTAGGACTTTAATTATGAAACCAAAATTTGTTGTCTGTGACGAACCAACTTCGATGTTAGATGTATCAATCAGAATCTCAATAATGGATTTAATGTTGAATCTTGCAAAAGACTTAGAAGTATCTTATCTATATATTACTCATGATCTTGCAGTGGCAAGATATATGTGTAATAGAATTGCAGTAATGTTTAATGGTAAAATTGTTGAAATAGCAGAAACAGAGGAACTTTTAAGTAATCCTATACACCCATATACAAAAAGATTGATATCATCTATACCAGTACCTGATCCATCTTACAAACGACAAGTATATGATTTAAACTACGACGAATTAGATTCAATTATTGCTATGGATACTGAACAAAAAGGGATGGTTGATATTGGGAATCAACATTATGTTGCTACCCATGATGTCAAAGGTCTTCTTTGAGTTTTAAAGATATTTTTGTCTTACCGAATTTAATTACACTTTTAAGGTTCTTTACAGCTTTATCTTTATTTACCTTTTATAATCCTGAAGAATTTAATCCAGTTTCTCTTATTTTTATTATTGCAGTAATCGGGTTAAGTGATTCTTTAGATGGAATTGTTGCAAGAAAATATAATTTGGTAACTAAATTAGGTACTATTTTAGATCCATTTACAGATAGAACAGTGTTTATTCTTTTATTACTTTGGATGAGTAATTTCTTAAATAAGTCTTTTGTTTATTCAATATTTGTTAGAGAGTTTTTAATTCTATTAGGTTCCATATATGTATTGTTGACCAAAAAAGAAATAAAAGTTTCTGGAAAAGGTAAGTTTGCAACTGTTTTATTATTTATAACTATTTGCTTATTTATTCTTAACACTCTAATAGAAGTACCTTTTTTAAATGAATTTTCTTATATAGTTGTATTTTTCTATTTTTATGTTGCAATTGAATATTTATACAATCTAGTATTTAATAGTGGATAATCATACTAAGCCTTTAGAAGAAGATAATTCAAAATCAAATTTTCCTTTGTATATATTATCTTTACTAAATAATGAACTTACTTCAACCTTATGGAAATTAAATATAGGGAAGTATACAATTGGAAGATCCTCTGATAGTTCCATTATTTTAGATGACATAACAGTTTCAAGATATCATGGTGAGATTGAAGTAAGCTCTAGCAAAATCTCAATCAAAGACCAAAACTCCACAAATGGTATTTATTTGAATAACGAAATTATAACAATGAGCCAGTTGAATTCGGGAGATAAAATTCAAATAGGGAAGTACCTGTTTTTACTTACTAAGGTTTAATAATGAATATAGGTGAGGCTGTTAAACAAATACAAAAAATTTATCCATCAGTATCAATATCACGAATTAGATTTCTTGAAAAAGAAGGATTAATTAATTTGAATAGAACTAAAGGTGGAACGAGAGTTTTTAGCAATAAGGATATAGCTAGAATAACAAAAATTTTAGAACTTCAAGAAACAAAGTACTTTTCTTTAAAAGCTATAAAAAGTAATCCACAGCTGTTAACAAATAAGGAAAATTCTGCATTAAAAATTACAGAACATTCTCATCACAATATGTTAAAGCAAACGGGTTTGTCTGATGTTGAATTTTCAGAACTTGTAAATTATGAATTTGAGATTAAAAAAGAAAAGTATGATTCTTATGATCTTGATAGACTAAAATCTTGGTCATATTTTTTTAAACTAGGTTTAGAGCCAAAACATTTTTCAGTTCTTAAATCAATTTCTGAAAGAACTAGTGATTTTGTAGAGCTTTCTACAACTTTGCTTGATGAAACTGATATTGATGAAAAAGAGTTTATATTAAATAATTTTACAAATTTAATTAGGAGTTATTCATTAAAAAATTTATCATAATTTTTTTACATATTATTCTAATTTCAAATATTGCTACTTCAAAGGAATTAGAAAATCAACAATTATCAACCGATATATATCTTAGTTATGACATCGTTAATCAAGAAATTATGTATTCAAACAATATTGACATGCGTATTTCTCCAGCATCACTAACAAAGTTAATGACGGGTTTAATTTTATATGAAAGTTATGAATTATTTGATGAATTAACTGTATCTTTACCTTCCAGTTATATCTACGAAGGTAAAGTTGCATATTTAAAAAATGGTAATACGCTTTCAACAGAGCAACTTTTAGAATTTCTCTTAGTTTATTCTGCTAATGATGCTGCTCATATAGCTGCCTTACAAGTCAGTGATACAGTTGAAGACTTTGTTTTATTAATGAATAAAAGAGCTAAACAGCTAGGTATGAATAATACAAACTTTAGTAATCCAGAAGGTTTAGACGACAATGATCATTACACAACGCTTAATGATTTGCTGACTTTGTCTATCTACATTATTAAAAATACAACTCTAATCGATATAACAAGTAAAAATTCATTTATGTTTGAAATAGGTGATAATCTTCAAAAATATAATTCAACTAATTTACTTTTAAAAGAAGGTTATATGGGGTTAAAAACTGGCTGGACTTCTAATGCAGGATTAACTTTTATAGGATTAAAAAATGATAATGAAAGAAGTATCTTAACAATTGTTAACCGCTCATTTGTTGATGAAGAAAAGGAGTCGCATTTTAATGATACTAAATTACTTTATGAAAACTCAATTTTCAATTTCGGAAATAGTGAAATATTGAATACAAATAGTCCAATTTATCTACATAGGACATCAGACAAAACGTACTTATTCAACTCAGAAGACAATTGGACAATATTTGGTGAATTAAATAATAGTTTTCAAATCTTTACTAGAATTATAGATCAACATAATTTACAATTTATACTATCCAACGGAAATTTAAAAGATATAAATTTAGACATAGAACCTATTAAAATTAAATACAATTTCTTAAAGTCAAATTTTATATCAAAATTAATCAATAAATAAATCATCTATTAAATTATCTAGGTACTCTTCTTGTATGGAAAAAAGCATTGATGTAGAAGTTAACGGTATTAGGTTAGAAGAAGAAACTGATAATCCTATTATGCTTTTACTTGATCCTGTCTCGAACCGTGTACTTCCACTCTGGATTGGTACTATTGAAGCTGTTGCCATAGCTTACGCACAAGAAGGTGTAGTGCATTCAAGACCACAAACACATGATTTATTAGTTAATATAGTTGAGTCATTAAACGCTTCAATTTCAGAAGTATGTATTGTTGATATTCATAACAAAACATATTATGCAGAGATAAAAATTATTACTTTAGATGGAGAAGTTTCTCTATCTGCAAGACCAAGCGATGCTATTGCGCTAGCTTTAAGAACAAATTCTAAAATTACAGTCAGCGCTAAATTGTTTTTTGACAACTCAATTGAACTTTATATTGAAAACACTGAAGAAATAAAGAAATTCCATGCTTTTATAGAAGATATTTCTCCCGATGATTTTTTCTAAAACCTTGATTTAAAGTATATCTATAGTAAATTTAGATTATGCAACAGGGTTATACAGGTCCAGAAGTTTGTAAGATTACTGGTATTTCATATAGACAATTAGATCATTGGACTACTACTAATCTTATTTCTGCTTCTTTAAGGAATATTAAAGGTTCAGGTTATCATAGAGTATATTCATTTAATGATATCATTCTTGTTAAACTTGTTAATAAATTGAGATCAGCAGGCATTAGTTTGCAAAAAATTAGATTAGCCCTTAAAAATGTTAATAAAATTTTAGGTTCAAAAAAAAATATTTCTGATGTTTCACTTTTTTCAGATGGAACTTCAATTTTTGTAGTCACAGAGAACGATCAAATGATTGATTTGCTTAAAAGGGGACAAGCAGTTTTTGGTATTTCATTAGGGCCAGTTCACACTGAAACGGAAGCAGAAGTTTTTTCTTTGTATCCAGAAAAAGTTTCTGCCTCAAGTAAATGAAGTTTGCTCATAATTCTGAAAAAATATTTTCTGAACATTTAGATTTATTTGATATTAAATGGTTATACGAACCTACAAGTTTTCCTTTAAAGTGGGATAGTGGTTCTATTAAAATGATGTTTACACCCGATTTCTATTTACCAGAGTTAAATATTTATGTTGAGATTACAACTATGAATCAAAAATTGATAACTAAAAAACAAAGGAAGGTTAAACTTTGTAAAAAATTATATCCTCAACTTAACTTTAAATTAATTAATGAAAAAGAATTTTTAGCAATTCTAGAATACACAAAATCTAATTCATTCAAAGAAGCTATCGCTAGCTGAAAAATTTAATAAAGATTCTGGTTTATTTATTCCAATTAATTTACAATTCTCTAATTCAAAATTTACTGAAGTATTACTCATAAGTCTATTATCAGTATTTAATGAAATATTAAAATCCAATTCTATTAATTTTTTAATAGGGTGATCGTCTAAAGTTTTATACATGTTTGTATGTAAGTTAGATGTAATGCAAACTTCCAAAGGTATTTGATTTTCAACAATATAGTTTGCTACTTTACCTAATTTATTATTTTCTATGTCAATGTCTTCGATAATTCTAACCCCATGGCCGATTCTTTTTGCTCCATTATCTAGCGCGTCTTGGATTGAATCTACGCCGTCACCTTCACCAGCGTGAATTGTTACATTTATATTAGCTTCAATAACATTTTTAAATGAATCTTTATATAGTGATGGCCTAAAACCAAGTTCAGGTCCAGCAATATCAAAACCTATTATCAATTCTTTGTGTTTAATAGCTAAATCAGCTACTTGTAATACATTTTTTGGATCATGTCGCATGCCACATAAAATTAGTCCTGAAACTATTCCAAATTCAATTTCAGCTAATTTAAACCCTGAATTTATAGCATTAATTACGTCAAGAGGAGACAACAGATTATTCACGGAATAAAAAGGTGCATATCTTGCTTCGTAATAGTTTATATTATTTTTGTGCATGTCAACGGCCGCTTCATAAGCAATTCTTTCTAAATTTTCATAAGTCTGCATTAAAGCAATGGTATGTGTAAAAGCTTCAAGATAATCTTCTAAAGATTTAGAGTTAGACCTATTAAAAAATTTAGAAACATCATCAACTTCTAATAAAGGTAGGTAGTTACTAGATTTAGCTAATTCTAAGCATGTATCAGGGCGTAAACCTCCATCGAGATGATCATGTAATATATGTTTATACATAACGCAACATAATATATATTATAGGACAAAGCTTATTTATTAATAATCTCATCTAGAACCCTCTCTTTATGTGTTATAGGTAACCAATGATCTGCATTTTTTACTTCTTTTACTTTAATATTTTTTCCGTTTAACTTTAATCTTTGAATCATTTTATTATTTAATTTAACGGCAGCATCATTTTCTCCAAATAGAAAAACAACTGGTGTTTGAATATATTTTCTCCACTTTGCTGATATTTCGATATTTACATCTATATTTGAGTACCATGTTATGGCTTGTTCTAAACCACTATGGAAATGTTTGACTAAAGAGTCTATTTCTACTGAGTGGACATTTAAAATGCTTTTTTTAGATATAAATAAATTTTTCAAAGACAAGTCTGTTTCTTTTTGTGTTAATTTAGGTGTTATTCTGTATGCAGACCTAAAGAATAAGTCTAGATTATCCATAATCATTTCATTTGAATGCTTAGGATTTTGAAATGAAGATATGTAATGCAAGCCATGTGCATAAATTAAATTGTTATATACTTTTGAAGGAGGAAATTCTGTACCCCCGCAAATTGAAATTAATTTATTAACTTTAACTTTTCCCCTAGATACAAGTGACCACGCAACAATAGTTCCCCAGTCATGGCCCACAACTATTAGATTGTTTGTTAGATTTAATTTTTCAATTAGAGTTTCAATATCAATAGTTAAATTTTCTATATTAAAGTCAGTAGTTTGAGCATTTTTAATTGATGATAATGGATAACCTCTTTGCTCAACAACAGTAACTCTAAATCTTTTTATTAATTCATTTTTAATATCATTCCAAAAAAAAATATTGGATGGAAATCCATGAAGCAAAAGTACATCACTCCCCTCACCTTCAGAGGTATATGCTAATTTAACTTTTCCTATCTCTAAATGTTTTATCATATAAATTTATTTTTTCGTAATATGACAATCAATAAACAAAACGAAAAAAATAACCATTGCATTGCATAGCTGAAGTGAGGTGGGTTGTATGAATCATATAAATCTAAACAAATGATTTGAACACCGCAATTATTCGTCATTGTTATATATAATTTTGGAAGTTCTAAATTTTTTTCATTTTCTATAAATTCTTTATCAATTCTAAATAAATAGCTAGAACCGCTTATATCATCCTGTCCAATAGTTTGTATGTCATATTCAGTTAAAATTCCGGTTAGTGGGCTGATTAATTCTAAATTTAAATTATTAAGATTAACATTTAAAGGAACCCATCCCCTGTTTACTATTACATATTTGTTAGATTTATTGTAAAGTTGTATAAGATTATACCCACTTTCGCCATTCATGACTCTAGATCTAAGTAACCAATTCTCTTGAAGTGTTAGTATTTCAGCTGTCTCAATTTCAGTCATTTTATCTAAACTATTAATATCAGAAATTGTTATATTAACAATCCCTTCATCGTTATATTTTGACTCTATGTTTTTACTCTCTAAATGTTTTGAATATTGCCAGAATGACAAATAAATAAAAAAAATAATAATTAAAAAGCCAAAATAAAATAGAAATTTATAAGGCATCGATCTTAGTTTAACCAGGATATATCCCCTCTTCTTTTGTCACCAAATGCGTATATTGAATTTGACTTTCCAGTAACACAAACACCACCGAAATACATATCAAACTCTTTTGTTATTTCTGAATTATTGTATTCAAAATTTATATTTGGTTCATGTCTTAACAAACCATCTTTATTGACATGAAATCTAGGTGAGTCAATTGAACTTCTCCAGTCAAAATCTTTATTGTACTTATCTAAAACTAATGCCATCGCACTACTTATTCTATCTGCTCCAGGTGAGCCAATAGCTGATATAGAATTTTCATTTGAAACAATAAGTGGACTCATGTTAGAAATAAGTCTATCTCCAAATGTATTTCCTAGAAACCCTTGTGGATTTAATTCAATTTCACCTAATGAATTATTGAAAAACATACCGGTGTTCTTACACTGAACTCCTGAACCATAACCGCTTGAAAAAGTCAATGAAAAATGATTATCATTTTCGTCAGAAGTTGAGATTTGTATTGTAGAAGGTGATTGCGTTAACTTTTCAATTTCAGATTTTATTAAATCATCTCTATTTCCAAATTTTTCAAATTTAGCTTTACGTTCTATATAAACATCTTTAAAAGCATTTATAATTGAATTTGATTTTTCAAGTGCTTGTAAATATTTTAAAACCATCAATCCGCCAATACTAGGTCCAGAAAGGCCGGATAATTTTATGTTTTTGTATTTAAAATTAAATATATTGTCTTCAATAAGACTGTAGTTATTAAAATCTTGAAGTGTTGCATGTCCGCCTTCATTTTTAATAGTACTAACTAGTTCTCTACTGATATCTCCTGAATAGAAATCTTCAAAACCAACATTAGAGATATGTTCAAACGTATCAGCAAGTTTTAAAAAATGAACTACTCCCTCATTAATATCTTCATTAATATATTTAAAAGTATTTTTTGCTTCCTCATGCCAGAAAAATAAAGGTAATAATGAATGAACTAAATAGTCTTTAGAAGGCTGAGTTAATTTGAAACCTTTTTTAGCAATATATATAGGAAATTCGGTAAGCTTAGAAATTGGTAATGAAGCAAAATTTTTATAAACATAATCTAATATTTTATAAATTCCAGGTATAGCAAAAGTGTTTGCTCCTTTACAAGTTTCTACGTGTCCACCATAAGTTAAAGTTATCCTATGTTCTTCGTGATCATTACCTGTGAAATTAGTTGGAGCAACAAAGTATCCGTCTAGAGAATAATTTTTATTTTTTAAACCATTATGGTACATTAATAAACCTCCAGATGTAGGTGATACAACACCTACGTCAGTTACTAATGAGGTGAGCGTTGTTGCTATTAATAGATCAGCTGCATTAGGTTCTAAATCTTTTATTGAATCTGCAGCTTCTTTACTATAAAAAGATGTACTAGACAAAGAAAGTTTCACACAAAACATTGTAGTTTACAAAGTCATTATGCAAAAATAATAATATGCATCAAGAAGTAAAAAAGTTTAATGAAAATGTATATCAAATAGATGTTTTTATGGAAGGTAAAAGCAATAGGATGTCTTGTTACTTCATCGACTCAAGTAATCCAATTTTGATTGAAGTTGGTCCTTCTAAATCTTTTCCATATTTAATTTCTGGAATCGAATCATTAGGAATAAACAATATCAGAAGATCAGCTATCACTCATCTACATTTAGATCATGTAGGAGGTATTGGACACCTTGTAGAAAAATATAAAAATCACTTTGTTTATGTTCACGAGCTAGGTTTAAAGCACTTACCAAATCCTGAAAGATTATGGAAAGCTGTAGCTAATGTTTATTCTGAAAACTGGCTATTAGATAATTGGGGTATTATTAAACCAACTCCTATCGATAATATTATTAAATTAAATGATGACGAAAGTATAGATCTAGGAGGTAACAGGAAGCTTAAAACAATTTACAGTCCAGGTCACGCAAAACATCACTTTACATTTTATGACAATTTATCTAAAACAATATTTATGGGAGATGCATTAGGTCTAATTTATCCACACGGTGATTTTGTTCAACCAAATTTACCACCCCCAGACTTTAACAAAGAATTATTGATTAATACACTTACTAATATTAAAAAATTAGATTTAGAATATATAGCTTTAGCTCATTTTGGAATACATTCTAAACCGTATGAATTAATAGATAATGCAATTGAAAATATTGAACTATGGGTATCATTTATTAAAAAATTACCTGAATTAAATAATAGTGATGCTGCTTTTGCAATAGAAAAATGGGTAAAAAATAATTACAAAGTTTTAAACATTGATGATCATACAATCAATAACTATATCTTAAGTAGTAATTTTGAAATGCAAGTAATAGGAATTAGAGATTACTTAAATAAAATAAAATAAAAAAGCCCCTAGAAATCTAAGGGCTTTTTTAAAAATCGGCAGTGTCCTACTCTCCCAAGGGGTTGCCCCCCAAGTACCATCGGCGCTAATGGGCTTAACTTCCGTGTTCGGAATGGGAACGGGTGTATCCCCATTGCTATCAC
>Ga0181578_10005546_pt1 | contig 11024 bp, 9 predicted proteins | sample 071ome_21_FD_148659 | JGI IMG/M metagenome (GOLD analysis project Ga0181578, IMG submission 148659) | Coastal salt marsh microbial communities from the Groves Creek Marsh, Skidaway Island, Georgia - 071401CT metaG (spades assembly) | ecosystem: Environmental > Aquatic > Marine > Intertidal zone... | reverse complement strand
CTAAAACAAAGAAACCGGCTACAGAAGGCATGCTGCGAAGAGACTTTCTGCTGACCGGCGCCAGTGGTTTGGGAGGGCTGGCTTTGTCGAGTTTGATGTCTGAAACCGGTCTGATGGCGGCTGGTAAACAGGCTGCTCAAGATCCGCTGAGTCCCAGGGCCACACACTTTCCAGCTAAAGCAAAGAACTGCATCTTTATTTTCAATGCGGGCGCTCCGTCACAACTGGATTTGTTTGATTACAAACCGAAGTTGAATCAATTGGATGGTCAGCCACTGCCTCCGTCCCTGTCCGAAGGAGTAAGGTTTGCATTTCTTCAAAAGGACACCGCCCGTCTCATGGGAACCACGCGCAAGTTTTCGCAACACGGGCAAAGCGGGATGTGGTTTTCCGATGCCGTGCCTCATATTGCGAGTTGTGCAGATGATATCTGCATGATCCGGTCGATGCACACCGATCAGTTCAATCATCATCCCGGACAGTTGCTGATGCAGTGTGGTCAGGCATTGTTTGGATTGCCATCGATGGGATCATGGATTTCATACGGATTGGGAACAGAGAATCGTGATTTGCCCAGTTACGTGGTGTTGAGTTCCGGTAGAGGGCCCAGTGGTGGTTCCACTCTCTGGAGTAATGGGTTTCTTTCCTCTGTTCATGCCGGGGTTCTGTTCAGAAACCAGGGCGCGCCGATACTGAATCTCGAGCGACCGGCAGGCTTGCCTCAGGAGTTGGAACGTCAGGGCCTGGATGCGCTGGGTGCTTTGAATCGTTCCCATTTGAACCGGGTGCACGATCCGGAAATCGCCAGCCGCATCGCCAATTACGAGCTCGCATTTCGCATGCAGATGGCGGCGCCCGAATTAAGTGATATGTCGGGGGAATCTGCATCAACATTGGATGCCTACGGTGTGCATCGCGAGGAACCTGAAAAGAGATCGGGGCGTGTGGGTTCAGGCAAGCATTACGCCTCTTTCGGAGCCAACTGCTTGCTGGCCCGAAGACTGGTTGAACGGGGTGTGCGGTTTGTGAACATCATGTTTGCCTCATGGGATCATCACTCCAATCTGGATGCAGAACTCGGATACAACGCCGGATGCGTCGATCAACCCATCGGGGCCTTGATCAAGGATCTGAAGGAACGCGGTTTGCTGGATGAAACTCTCGTCGTCTGGGCTGGGGAGTTCGGTCGCACACCGCTCGGTGAAAACCGTGTGGGACGCGCTGGCGTGACCGGAAGGGACCATCATCCGAATGCCTTCAGCATGTTCATGGCCGGGGGTGGGACGAAGCCGGGTTATGTTTATGGAGAGACCGACGAAATAGGGTGGGCACCGGTGATCAATCCCGTTCACATCAACGATTTTCAAGCCACCCTGCTGCACTGCTTCGGCATCGACCACAAACGGCTCACCTACCGGCACCAGGGCATCGACAAACGATTGACCACGATTACAAGGGAATCATCGGTGATTACGGACCTGCTTGCGTGAGTCGGAGCAGGGCAATATTCGGATTTACAAAATCGGAGGGGCAAATTCCGCTTTGCACCCACTTTTTTCCTTTGGGCAAACACACTCCCATACGTTGTTCAAGGACATGCTGCAACCGGTCGTATACCCCATGGCCTCCCGGGTTCCACCTTATTTGCTCAGGAATGTCTTTAGGCGGAAGTATGGGAACCGGGTGGAACCGATCCCTCCATTTTTCAATTAGTCCCTTGGCCATACCCAGTCGCGGTCTTTTTCTGTATCCCCACCGTTGTCTTCGCCATCGAGTCCGACGGACCATAGTCGAAATGTTTTGTCTTCATTGCGTTCGTATTTCAGTTCGGATCGATCCATGATGTCGAGGGGAACTTGGGGGATGTATTCGGGAACCAGATCATGAAGGGTAGGCGGATAGGTTTTGTGTTGGAGGTAGTATCTTTCGAGAGCGCAGGCAGTGATGGTGCTTTGCAGGTAATGTTCAGAACGCAATGATTTTTCGATGGATTTTTCAAACGCCGGCATCAGTTGTTTGACCAGCATGTAATGAGGATTGAAGGTGTGGTTGTTTTGGAATTTTTCCGGATCATTCGTCTTGAGAAGATCCAAACCAGCGTAACCTTCCTGTTGCGCCAACACTTTCTCGATAGAATCAAACCAGTTTTGGAATGTGAGAGCATGTGCTGCCAGATTCAATCTCACCCATCCAGTTCCAATCAAGGGACCGAATGGGGCTTTTGAAATGGCCAGTAGGGATTTAAGCATCTCAAGGCTTGCAGCGCGTTCACCTCTCATGGCCTTGAGGTGTGAACGGGTGAATTCAATTGCTTGCATGGTTTGCTGTAATTCGAGTAACTCGTCTTCACCCCACTGATGTTTTGCAATGCCTGATAGAGTGCTGTCTTCGGCTGCGTTTGCGATCGCCAACCGAACCAGGTGCGTAATGAGCAGTGGATCGCTTTTGAGAAGTTCCGATAATCGAAAGATGCACAAAACGTCTTGAAGAGCTTGTTCTGATTTCTCGGACTCCAGAAAGACCGTTGTCCGAAATCTCAGATAAGAAGCCATAGACTTTATGACACCTAATTGAGTCATGGGAGTGTCAAAGGGGTTTGGAATATCCGCAGAAAATAAAACCAAACGAGGTCGGTAACTGGCTTCATGGACTTCCTTCATTAAGTCATCTGCCACGGACATAGCTTTGGAAACAACTTCCAGTGGAGTAGAATCTTCAGGAGATTTAGGATAAACAGGGAGTTCCGATTTGTGATTGGCTGAGTTGATGTTGGCTCTCTCAGTTTGATTTGAAATGGCCGTTTTGAAGGCCAAAGCCCAATGATCGACGCTAATCACTGGAAGGATTTGCGTGTTCTTAGGTCGCTTAGGGAGAAATTGGTAGGGTAAGTTCAACTTTTGCAGCAATGAATCTTCAGGAAGAGTAAAAGATGATGATACCTCTCTGCCATGCTTCAAGTCGGCTTTATGTTTTGCTTCTTTGAAAATAAGTAAGCTTCCAAAATCTTCATCCGGAGAAACGGTGGTGTTGATCCAATCCTGCCAATTGAGTTTTTCTCCCTTCTGTGTCAAATCGGTCCTCACCTGATGCCATCGATATGCCCCATAGATGTTTTGTGCGCCCAACAATCCGATAACCGGTGTGAGGACGCTCATGATGGGCAGATACAAGAATGTCATGATCCAGCACATCCAACGTGGTGCTGATTTATAAATCGCCTCTTGCTGGATACCTTGATTGAGTTTGCCGGCTCTTTGATTCCAGAACAACCAGGAGAAAATCCAGTGAACCGTTATGCAGCCACTACCTGTGATCGCTAGAATTGTCCAGAGACTTCGAAACCATTGGACGCCACCAGTCCATTCTTTTGCTAATAGGGGCTTGTAAAAGATGAGACTGATGGCAAACAACCACGCCAGAACACAACATAGTGCAATCAATAAGATGCGTGAAAAGCGTAACTTTTTCTTGTGATCGCGTGAAGCGGTGGTGACCCATGATAGGAGCCATTCGGTAAGGCGGCAGTAGAATTGTAAAGGAGACATGGAATTAGGAATGGTGAATGGTGAATGGTGAATTTTTTGGTTTCCGGTGGCTTCTGGGGCCTGGGGGTGTTTGGTGGTGGTTTGTTGGTTCTGTGTCATTTTCTGGAAGGGTTGCTTCCAGTCCGGCCATTTCCCATTGCATGAGTTGGTCGGATAGGCTGGTGTAGGGAGTTGTGGGGTGGTTTGATGGGGTGTTGGGATCTGTTTTTCCGTTCAGCCAGGTGTCGAATTTGGCGCCACAAAGGGCGAACAGCCAGATGGCTGCAATGGTTGCCCGGACGGGAGTAATGAGCCTGAATCCTGCGCTAAGGATGGATAGCCAAGCTGGTTGTTTGTCCTGTATCAGGTCTTCGGTCCCGGTTGCGGACAGGGTAACTGTTTTTTGTTGGGCTGCGGATAGGATGTCTTGTTTCCATGACGGCGGAAGCGAAGGGGCGGGGAGGCGCTTGATGTGTGATTCCAACTTTTTGAGCTGGTGGTCCTCATTGGATTCAGGTTCGTAGGGTTTCATGGTGTCGAACTATTTGATTTCTTCGTAGAGGGGTTTCAGCAGGGTTCGGAGTTTTTCCAGACCGTAACGATAGCGGGATGCTGCGGTGTTTTGTGGTATGTTCAAAGTTTCGGCAATTTGTTCAAAGGTCATTTCTTCTCTTAATTTCAAATGAATCACCGTCGATTGATCGCCGGGCAAGGCTTCCAGAGCTTGGATCAGTCCTGATTCAATGGATGTTGCATCTCGGGTCTGAGTCGGAGGTAAACTCGTGTCGGTTTGTTCACCCAGTGACATGTGGGCTCTGGATCGGGCGTCTCGTCTTCGTATCGTGTCAATGGCCATGCGATGTGCCATTCGGATGAGAAACGGTCGTTCCTGCGTTGCTTGTTTCATCAGATCGGGTTTTCCAGCGATTTTGCAGAACAAATCCTGCATGACGTCGCGCACATCGGATTCATGACCGAGCACAAACATCAGAAACGCAAAAAGAGCGTCCGCATGCGCATCATAGATTTGTTCCAATGTCCGGGTTCCCGCCATTCACTTATAAAGACGCATGGGGAAGGGGGATTTGTCTAGGTTTTCGGAGATTTTTTTGAACCAGGTAAGAGGCGAGCAACCAGGATGTCAAATGTGTTCGAGGATTGTATGAACCACGAAGGTGAGAAGAGCACGAAGCTGGCAGATAAATAGGTTTTTAGACAAACCCTTTTTATGTTCTTGTGGAAAAGTCAGGCCTAATTCGCCTGTGGCTCGTCCATTTTCTGGCCGGCCATTTCGTAGATGCCTACGAGGTAGCCGTTTTCCAGGACTTCACCGACCTGTAGCGTTCCATAGATGGTCACGGCTTCGTCCATGATGGGTTTGACGCCGTTTTCTTCCATGCGGACGCTGACCCATTCGTTGATTTTAGGGACGGTTCCGTAGCAGCACATGGACTGGTCGCGCATGATCAACATTTCGGTGACCAATCCTTTCTCAACTTTAAGTGGCAGCATGAATCCCTTGAGTGAAATGTTTTTGGCGTTCAGGACTTTGATGTCGGCTGGAATTTGTTCTTTGTAAACGGTTCCGTCTTCATCGGCCACAGGAGCCGTCAGATCTTCAGGCATCTGGTATTCGAATGAAGCCAGTTTGTCGAAGCTGACAGAAAGGTAACCATCTGCATCGGGCAAGGTGGTTGCGACCAGGGGTTCCTCGATGAGTTTGGCTGAAGAGGTGTCTGCTGACTTTTCCTCTATGGCGGGTTCGTTGGGTGTGGATTGTTGTGCGATGCTTGTTTCTTGATCGTTTTTCTCTTCAAGGACAGGAGTTGTCTCTTCGGTTTCGTCCGAATGGGTGATTTCCGTCGGTTTCTCAGGTGTTGTTTCGATCGTTTTTTCAGGTTCAGGGGATGGCTGTGGTTCAACCACTTTCTCTTCATCTGAAACAGTGGGAGAGGCTGATACGGCTTCTGTTTCAGGCTCTATGGGATCACCTTGAATCAGTTCGCCCTGAATGGGTTCTCCTTGTGGCGTTTGTGCCACTTCTGTTGTGGTATCCGATGATTTGGAACAGCCGGAGGACAGGGTCCATGTCAGGCACAGGGCCGCAAGTAAACAAGTGGTGATCAATGAAAGGGGTGAGTGGTGCTTGTTCTTCATGTTGTTGGAGATGAGTAATGCAGCGCTTGTTTGTTCGTTTTCTCAGCCTTCGTTGCCTTCCGGAAACTGAAAAGCAATGTTCTCAAATCGATTGCCCTGAATATGGACCTCTTGAATGGTTCCTTCAAACTTATTTTGATTGGGTAACTCGGGGAGGTGTGCCTGGAATTCCGAGGTGTTGCCGATGGTTTCACCCGTTGCCCGGTTTTCTGAAGCAGCAAAGGTCCATGGGAATTTGGTTTCGTCCGGACCATCCACCAGAACAATGATCTCCGTTTGATCGACCCTGATAAATTGTTCCATGTGACCATCCAACACATAACATCGCATCAACCCGGCTTCTTCGTCCTTGACCCATTCCAGGTGGTAAAGTTCGTCTCCCAGACGGATCACCGTGCCACCATGAGGGGGATCATGGTGGTGTCCTGCATGAGCGTGGTTGGCTTCTTCACCGTGATCGTGATCATGCTCGGCGACATCGGATGAATCCCCGCAACCTGTCCAAAACAGACAGAGAAGACTGAGGAACCAAGTGAACAGGCCTGTTTGATAGGGATGGGTTGTACTCATGACACGGGGATCAGGTTTTCGGCAACATGGGTGCGATAAGCCTTAACGGCGGGAACACATCCGGTAATGGCTCCCAACAGGATCATGCCCAAAGGGGTCCATAGCAACGCCGGGTGCCATGTTCCCAATGTGAGGACCACTCCTGTTTGAACGCGTATGACGGCCGCCGCCGTGCTGAAGATGACGGCATACACTCCGAATGCCATGATCATGCCGATGATGGATATCGCCGTGGATTCAAGCACGACCGAACCGAAAATGACCCGGCGTCCAGCTCCCAATGCACGCAGGATGGCAATGTCTCGTTTGCGTTCGTTCATGGAGTTGTAAATCCCGGCGAGGACCGATCCAGCCGCAACCACCGCCACCAGGTAAGCGATCATCTCAAGAACACGATCGAACCACCCGATTTTCGCGAACAATTGGGCCATGATCAGGTCGATGGGCCAGGCCAGCGTCAGGCGATCTCCCTGTTTGTTATACATCAGGTCCAATCGGAAACCGGCCTGTGGGTTGCGTAGTTTGACAAGCACCGCGCTGATGTCATTGGCTGTTTTGGGGTCGTGTCCGCTCATTTTCTGGAGTCCGGCCAGAGGAATCCAAATGACCCGGTCGGCGGGCGTGTTGGTCAATTCCATGACTCCCACCACCACATAGGTCTCGGCGTGCTGTTTTTCTTCGTCGAATAGCAGGCCGTGGTAAGGGTGAAAGGTATCACCGACTTTCAAACCCAGTTGTGTCGCGGCAAAACCTCCCACCACTGCCTCGCGACGGCTTGTATCCATCCAGCGTCCGCCCGGCAAGGTGGCGTACTTTTTGCCTTCACTATATTCGGTGTCGGTGAAGAGTGCGGGAAGTGTCCCGACCAGTCGGAAGCCCTTGAAGTTGTCTCCCACGGCGATGGGGATGGCGTGTTTGACGCCCGGATGTTTCTTGATGTCTTCATAGTCTTCCAATGCGAGGTTGCCGGGGGAAGCTTCCACGTGGAAGATGGAGTTCAGGACCAATTGAAGCTTGGAAGACCGAGCGCCCAGCACGGCGTCAAATCCCGCATTCACTCCCGTAAAAGCCGCGTTGGACTGATCCTTGATCACCCACACCGACAAAATCAACCCGCCCGCCAGGGCGATCGAAAAGGAAGTGATGGTGGTGGACAACAGGTGTTGCCGCAAACTTTTGAATACCATCTTGAGGATCATGCGTTTTTCTCCTCCGTGGTGGCTTTGTTGAGAGATGCCAGATCCTGGCAGTTTTCGAAGGCGTCTAAAATGTTTCGATCATGACTGACCAGTAAGAGGGCCGCTTTGTTTTCTTTACAGGCCTCACGAATGAGGTGCAGGGCCTCCTCCGCGCGGGTGGCGTCCAGATTGCCGGTGGGTTCGTCCGCCAACACCAGTTTGGGGCGATTTGCCAATGCGCGCGCCACGGCCACGCGTTGTTGTTGTCCGGTGGAGAGTTGTCGCGGGTAATGATGCATGCGATCCTGCATGCCGACCCTTACCAGCAGCTGTGAGGCATAGTCCTTGTCAACACCCGGGCCGAAACTCATGCCCAGCATCACGTTTTCCAGGCAGGTGTAGCCTTGGAGCAGGTTGAATGTTTGAAAGATATAACCGATTTGATTGGCTCGAATGCGGTCGCGTTGCGCTTCGGAAAGATGATGCAGGTTGGTGCCATCGAGCAGGATTTCCCCTTCATCCGCTGATAGAATGCCCGCGATCAGGTGAAGAAACGTTGTTTTGCCGGTGCCGCTCTCTCCGCACAATGCCACCTGTTGCTCTGCTTCCATTTGAAACGCAGGCACGTCCAGCACGGTATGGAGTTTGTTCTCCGGTGTGCGATAGCGTTTTTTGAGTTGTTTGATTTCAAGCAATGCCATGGATCTTAATGAAACGCAGTATAGCCTTTTGGGGTAAGTAAGACAATGGCGAAAGGTTTGCTGCAACGAAATATGAAATGGAAGGATTACCCGGTCATCATTGCGGGTGTCGTTTTAAGCCTCACCGTGATGGGTTTCGCCGGTCGCTGGTTCTGGTTGCCTGCTCTCGTGGATCACTTTCGAATTCATTACCTGGTTCTCCTGGCCAGCGCTGTGATCCCTGCTTATGGGTGGCGGCAGAAAAAGACGCTGGGTTTGTTGTTGGTGTTGATCGCCTGGCAGGTGGGGGTAATGGAACCGTGGACGTGGAAAAGAGCATCGGTTGCACCATCGAATTCGGCGAGCTACTCCCTAATCTGGTTTAATGTTCACACAGGAAATAAGTCCAAGTCGGAAGTGTTGGATTATCTGAAAGAACGGGATCCTGATTTCATATGTCTCGGTGAGGTCAATCGTTTTTGGTTGCAACAATTGACTCCCTTGCATGAGCGATGGCCTCATCAAGTGCTGCAACCGCGTGATGATAATTTCGGGATGGCTGTTTATAGCAAATATCCCTTCAAAGACCGCTTCAAATTCGATTGGGACGTGCCTTGTATTCGCTTCGATGTTGAGCATGACATAAATAAAACCGTTTCGGTGTTTGTTGCACATCCTGTTCCGCCGGTCGGAAATCGTTTTACGGGTTTGCGAGACGATTACTTGCGTCAGGTTTCAGAAGCCATGAGCGAGACGCGCCATCCTTTCTTTGCCGTGGGAGACTTTAATGCCACACCGTGGCATTACCCGGTCAAGGAGATGATGAAACGACATCAGTTGAGTTATTGCCCTCCGACATCCATGCTGTCATTGCCGACCTGGCCCATTGGCTTGTTGCCTGTGGGGATCCCAATTGACCTGTTTCTTGCTCAACCAGAAATATCAATACACGCATTGAACCGGGGTCCCGATTTGGGATCTGATCATCGGCCTTTGGAAGTCTGGTTTTCTCAGCATTGATCTTAGCCGTGTCTATGCAGTTTATCCGCACCACCGCAGACGCGGGATCTACGAGATGTCGCAGATTTACGCAGATATCGAAGGAAGATCCATTCGAATGGCGGCTGAAATTTGGAACACTATTTGGTGAATCACTTTGAAGAGATAAAATCTGGTTTCATACCCAACATCTGCGTTCATCTGCGCCATCTGCGGATTCCCAATTGAATGATTAAGGCTTAGCCAAAACCGACCTCCCTTTGACATCCGTGGATAAATTACATAGCCAAGGTTAAGGTCCCAGTCGATAAAAGGAAGCGCCTTTATCACGGAATGTTTCTGGGATGAGAGTAACATTTTCCCAGGTATTGGTTTCCCATGTTGTCCAGGTTTGAAGATCCATGGACCATTGAAGGTTGATGGGCTTGGTAAGATCAAGGTTCGAGGGAAGGATTAAGGCTGGAATGTCTCCCGGAAGCATGATTGCTCTCAACCTGGGCTCCGGTTCATGGACCGCGATGCCGCTCCATGTTAAATTGTTTTCCCGGATAGCTTCTCCGTTGGATGCATGAACCGTGGCGGTCACAAATCCGTTTTGATCGGCCTGGCCTTCCATTTTTAATACAAACGCATGTCTGCTGGCGCTGGCTACGGTTCCGAGGTGTAAACGAATGGTGTTGGGAAGGTGTTCTTGCCATCCTGTTTCAGAAATCAGTTCTGTCGCGGTCAAGTGGTCGCTCCACGAAAAATCGACATACACACCCGATGCGACACATTCGCCCACGTGCTGAAGTGTGAATTCTGTTTCCCATGGGTTGTCTTCTGAGATTTCTGATTCCTGGCTGCGGCTGCTCAGTGCAAGATCCATGTTTTCACACGGCGTGCAATGGAGCAGCCAACAAACCGTGTTTTGAAACAGGGATGTCTGACTCGACATGTCTCCAGATGGAACGTCCGGAAACATGGGGAACAACTGGACGACCATGCGATCATGATGCAAAGCAGATGTGCTGAATGGATCAGAAGCAGCCATGGCAAAGTGGTCGGCATCGGTGTTTAGAATACGGGTGTCAAATTCGGGATGTGCAGACGTATGGTAAATCGGTGTTTGCGGCTGGATTTCATTGACAGTCCCGAATTGCCCCAGAAGAAAGGCATGTCCCAAATCCAATGCTGGCAGGAGCGTTTGGTTTTGTGCCGGATACATGTCGAGCTGAGGTATTCCTGTCAGTTCTGTCCACGTTGGCAGAGGGAAGAGCGGGGTGGGACCGTTCAAGGCGGGTGCATCTGTCAGGACGTATAAAGGCATTCCAGCTGTTCGCGCATTTAACAATGTTGTCGCCAGTTCGGGATGATTTGCCGAGTCCCTTAGTGATTGTTTCCAGATCACCAAATCAGCCTTTGAAAGCAATTCGGCAGAGATGGAACCAGGGTGGATGGACAATCCGGTCAACCCCATTTCGAAGAGCGCAGCTTGCATACGTTCACTCTGGAGATCCCGGGTTTCCTCGATGATGAATATGTTTCCGGAACTTTGGACAACCTGGGTTCTGACGGGTGTTGCGGTGGCCTGATATCCATCTCTATCAACTGCGCTGGCCGTCAGCCTATACTCCCCGATTTGTTCCGTCTCCCATTGGATGGTATACGGAGCCGATGTGAATGTTTGGATGAGTTGCTCATTCACAAATACCGTTACGGTCGGTTCTCGCACCGTTCCCTCAACATTGAGGCTTATGGGGATCCTGGTAAACGCTGGGGACTGAGTGAAATCCATCTCGAATGATTGACGATTCAATGGTGTTTCAAAAGCGATGTTTAATGTCGGGATGGTTGTCGGAGGAAGGCCCGGTTCAGGCTCAGGCTCAGGCTCAGGCTCGGGCTCGGGCTCGGGCTCAGGTTCGGGTTCGGGGGCT
>Ga0181578_10005538_pt1 | contig 11036 bp, 8 predicted proteins | sample 071ome_21_FD_148659 | JGI IMG/M metagenome (GOLD analysis project Ga0181578, IMG submission 148659) | Coastal salt marsh microbial communities from the Groves Creek Marsh, Skidaway Island, Georgia - 071401CT metaG (spades assembly) | ecosystem: Environmental > Aquatic > Marine > Intertidal zone... | reverse complement strand
CAGGAGAAGAAGAAGAAGAAGAAGAAGAAGAGCGTCTTTGCAACGCGCTCAAACTTCCAAAAGCATCGCGGCGACTCGTCGGTGTCCCCGAGAGCGCGAACAACGTCATCCTTCTTCTTCTTCTTCTTCAGAACCCACTCTTCCTTTAACGGGTCTAAAAAAAAAATCCAAAAGAAAGATGAAAGTTTTTAAAACTTTAGCCCCTTTCTGAAATCTGATTTGAACGCTGCTCTCTCTGTCTCTCTGTCTGTTCTCGGGTGCACTCTTTTGCGTCCAAAGCGTGAAGAGGAAGCTTCTTTGTCTTCGCTGTGCGAGCGGGCGGAAGCGGGCGCGCGCAAAAATCTTGTCAGAAAAGATACCTTTTTTTTTGAACCAAATGTCTGACGAAGCAAGATAAACAACATTCAAAAAATGCTGAACCCTACACCCTAAACAATTCATTTCTGTCCAGATGTGTTTGGAATTTTGCGCACCCTCCTCCGAAAGACTTCGCACAACAGATTTAAAACGATACATACATATATACAAAAAAAAGAATGGCGCAACGAAGAGTCGTGATCGTCGGTGGGGGCAATTCCTGCGGGTATTTGATCCGGAGTTTAGTCGGGAGCGCGGCGGCGACTTCTTCATCCGCGGCGGCGGGGGGGGCCGATGATGAATTTTCGTCGTCGTCGTCGACAAAAATCACGATGATTTCGGACGAAGAGGTACTTCCGTACGAGCGTCCCGCGCTGACGAAGGCGTTTTTGAACGAGCAGTCTCCGGCGAGATTGCCTGGGTTTCACACGTGCGTTGGAGGCGGCGGCGAGAGGCAAACGGAGGAGTGGTATGAGGAGAAAGGCGTGGAGACAAAGTTGAACACGAAGATCGCGAGTTGTGATTACGAGAAGAAGCGGGTGGTAACTACGACGGGTGAGATCATCGAGTACGATTCGTTGGTGATTGCGACTGGCGTGAGCGCACACAAAGGATCGTTTATTGAAGGTTTCGATGGGAAGATGTGCAAAGTTTTGAGAAGTCATGCGGATGCGTTGGAAGTCGCGAAAGCGTTGGACGCCAAGCCGAAACATCCGGTGGTTGTCGGAGGCGGGTACATAGGTTTAGAAGTAGCCGCGGGGATGTGCGCCAGAGGTTTGAAACCAACGGTCATTTTGTTAGAATCGAATATCATGGCGAGATTGTTTACGAAAGAAATAGCCGCGCACTACGAGCAGTTGTACGAATCTAAAGGCGCGACGTTTATTAAAAACGCCTCGGTGACGAAAATCAACGACGGGAAATCTGTCGTTTTGAACGACGGTAGAGAATTGGACGCCGATTTAGTCATCATCGGTGTTGGTTCAGACGTTCGACCAAACGTGGAACCATTCTGTGGTGACTCTTCGTCTGTCGCGTTGGAGAAAGGGAAAGATGGTGGCATTAAAGTTAACGGTAAATTTGAAACGTCGCAGAAAGATGTCTACGCCATCGGGGACGTCTGTTCGTTCCCGGTTCGTTTGACCGGACCGAACGACCAGGAAGAACATTACAGAATGGAACACGTGAAACATGCCCGAGCATCTGCCGCACACTGCGCGCGAACTCTCATCGGTGAAAAAGACGTCCCGGATTACAAATACGAACCGTTCTTTTACTCCAGAGTGTTCGAGCAACCGAATTCGGACCGCCCAGTCTCGTGGCAATTCTACGGTTTTGGCGGCCACGCCGCCATGCAAACTGGAAAAGTCACCGCTATCGGCCCTATCGGCGACTTCAAACCGCAACTGGCCTCGTTTTGGATCGAAACGTCGACGAAAAAATGCATCGGATGCTTCCTCGAATCCGGCGGTTCCATCGAGACGCAAATCGCGAAAGACGTCGCGGAGAAAAATCCAGTCGTCGACGTCGACGCGTTGGCGAAGAGCGCGACGGTCGTCGCGGAGGCCATGAGCGTTTGCGCCGAAGCTTTGAAAAACTAACGAGCGCGCAGTTTAGTCAAGTTTAATAAAATCTCGTCGTGTCACGCGTCATCTATAGCTTTATCGTAAAGAACATCAACAAACTAACTCTCTCCATCGCGACCGACGATGGTAAAAAAAGAACCAAAAAAGCTCAAAATTCATCTCTTCCTCTCTCTCTCTCTCTCTCATGTCTCTCTCTCTCGACGCGAGGATTTTTACATTTATTTTTTGGACGCAGAGAGAGAGACCGAGAGAGAGAGATATCGACGTGGCAGAGGAAGACCAGAGTCCTCACACTCTCTCTGCTTCTCTCCGCGCGCGCGCGTGTGTTTGTATCGCATCTCAGAGATAGCACGAAGAGAGCGGGAGCCAATCGAAAGGGCAGCAGCAACAACAGCAACAGAGCACCGATCATGTTCGCGGCGACGAGAGGCGCGGACGCGACGACGACGACGACGAGCTCTCTTTCCGGAGGAGGAAAGGTCTCAACTACTACCACTACTACGTGTCAACATCGATTCGTTTCGAGGAAAAGCTTTGCGACCAACGATCAAAATCGCGGAAGGAGAGGCGAAACGATGATGCGAGCGGAAACATCGTCGCGTTTTGCGGCCGCTCGCGCGGGTGGCGACTCTGGTGAAGAGCTTCGCGGGAAGACGACTTGGAAGAAGAAGAAGCGAAATTATCGCGGGTCTCGCATTATCGCATTATCCTCTGGCTCGAGTAAAGACAACGCCACGGTGACGTACGCGTTCGACGCGACTATGGACGAGAATAAAGATAATAACGAGAACGAAACAGAAATAGTAAAACCTAGATTTGGCATGGCTATAGATCCAGAAGTGTTACCTCGCAACGACGAGACGGATAAGTTAATCATGAAACTGTTTGTGCCGGCGGTGTTAAATTTCCTCATCATTCCGTTGGTCGGCATCGTCGATGTGTTTTGGGTGGGAAGAATGGGCGACGCGGTCGCGTTGGCAGCGCAAGGCGCCGCGAATCAAGTGTTTCAGTCGGCTTTTTGGATTATATCGTTCATTCCTTCCGTTGTGGCGCCTATGGTGGCGAGAGCTGCGGCGGGCGAAGATAAAGCCGAGTTGCAGAATAAAATCGGTGAAGGGATATTTTGCGCGTTTATGGTCGGTTTGTTCGGGATGATCGTGATGGGATGTTTGAGAAATCCTGCGTTAGGTTTGGTCGGTTTAGATCCAGTTTCACCGACCGGGATGCAAGCGGCACCGTATATCGGTATTCGAGCTCTGACGTTCATTCCGGCCATCGTCAGCACGGTTGGGTTTGCGGCGTTTCGAGGCACGTTGGACGTGACGACGCCGATGAAGATTACCTTGGCGTCTCAGTTAATGAATGTTATTTTAGATCCGTTATTTATTTTTGGTTTTGGGGTAATTAAAGCTTTAGGAGTGGCTGGTGCCGCGTTGGCGACGTCGATGAGTGAGTTAATCGCAGCTGGGTTGTACGTCGGAACTTTATTGAAACGAAATTTGGTGACAGTGAGGTCGATGTTGAAACCGCCGGATGCGAAAGCGATCGGTGCTTTACTCGTTGGCGGTGCTGGAGTGCAGTTGCGTTCGCTGGCGCAAAACATTACGTTTTTAGCCGTGACGAGAACGATTTTGACGATGGATAGCACTGGCACGGCTGCTGCGGCGCACACGGTTAGTTCGCAAGTATTTCAGCTCGGCGCGATTGCTATCTTAGCGTTATCGACGATTGCGACGATTTTGATTCCACAGCGAATGCACTCGAAAGAATTGGGCGGACCAGTAGCGGCGAAAGCCGTTGCAGATAGATTGTTAGCGTGGGGCGTTTTGATCGGCGTTCTCTTGTTCTTCATGCAATCGGCGGCGATTTTTGCCCTTCCGTTTTTTACGCCAATCAAAGACGTGCAGTCGTTTGCGGTTTTACCGACCTTGATTGGAGCTGCTTTACAGCCGTTAAATGGTATCGTGTTTGTCGCGGAAGGGTTGATGCAAGGTCATCAAGCATTTTTGCGTCTGGCGGGCGGTATGTTTGTGAGCACCGGAGTGATGTTGACTGCGTTGAAATTTGAAGGATCGACGTTACCGGGCGTGTGGATGTGCTTCGCTGCGTTTAATACGTGTCGACTTTTGTTCGCGTTGAGACATCACTTCGTAGATGGTCCGTTGGGATGGAAACACTTGGACGCAAACCAGATGAAATGGGAAGAGACGAATAAAGCGGCGTAAAAAAACTAAATATTGTCATCATTCTTAAATTAAATTTATATCAATACGTGTTGCTTTCATTCCTTTGCTATATAAATATATACATGAATATGTATTCTACACTGCTATTTATTCTTAGCGACGTCGATTACCACTTTCCACCTCGTTCCCAGTCGTAGCAGTCACCGGTAGCTTTGGTCGTAGACGATAACGCTTCGTCGATTTTACTTTTATCATCAGCGTCGAGCGTAAACTGGAACAACTTTTGATGATCTTCGACGTGAAAATCGTTACGCGCACCTAAAATGACCGCCAACACGCTTTCTTTTTCCAAAACCCATCGAGTAGCAACATTCGCGATGCTCTGATCGTGTTTTTTACCGATCGAATCGAGAACTCTCAACAATTTTTGGAGATTACCCCATCCGCCAAAGTTCCGAATCACCGACGAATACTTCCTCTTCGAGCCGGTGTCTAAAACGACATCTTTTACGTCCGCCTCTAAGAACTTCTTCGAAAGAAAACCGCCAGCCAACACGCCGTACGGTAACAGTTTCACCCCACTCGCCTTACAAAACTCATTCATCTTCAAATCCGGTCGTCGATCTAACAGCGAATACTGAATTTGGTTCGAAGAAATCTCCGCGCCTTTGTTAATCATGTCTTCCATTTTCTGGGTGTTAAAGTTCGTCAACGCGACGGAGCCAATCAGTCCTTTCGCCTTCAAATCGGTCAAATATAACGCGCAATCGATATACTGCGAACTTCCGTATTCGTTCCAATACATTTGCACCATATCAATCTTCTTCAACCCTCCTAAACGTTTACTCGGAATATCAAACGCGTTCTCCTTCACCCACTTCTCAGTCATCGCGACTTGTTCTCTCCCCACGCAACACAACTTCGTATGGACTCGACATTGTTCGCTGTTGCTTCGATTACGCTTCAAAAAGTCTCCAATAACTAACTCACTGTCCCCGTATCCGCACGCCGTCGGCCCGGTATCAAAGGTAGTTATCCCCGCGTTAACAAACGTCTCGAAGTCTTCCACCGCGCCTTTATCTTTCGACGTCCTATCATCTGCCGGATCGCCTTTGTGGCCACCGGACAACTGCCAACATCCTTTAATCACCGCTGACGGGTATTCTTCGGTAAATTTCAACGGCGTCTCGGTTCTTGGCACTCTTGGAAGAGAAGAAGAAGAAGAACCTTCTTCGCCCGCGAAAGCCACCATCCCGGGCAAAATCAACCCAGACGACGCAGTCGTCATCATCAGCGACGCCCCGGCGATTCGTTTCATCAAATCTCTCTTCGACAAAAGCGCGCGGTTCGTTTTTTCGGCGGCGGAATCGTCGTCCATCTCGCTTCCTACTCTCCCGGAAGAAGAAGAAGAAGAAGAAGAAGAAGAAGACGCGTTCGTCGTCATCGCGGACGATTTTCTGCTGCTCTTCCGCGCTGCTCCGAGGCGGCGGCGGCGACGACAAAAAACGTGCGAGCGGGTGGTGACATCGTCGCCGTCAAAAGTATCTCGAATGCTGCTGCTGCTGGTGGTGGTCGTGCCACCGGAGCGCACCGCGGAGAAGGAGAAGAACATCTCTCGTTCGCGCGTTTTGTGTTGTTGGGTGTCTTTTTTTTACCCACTTTCGCTACTTTTTTGTCGTGGAAAAAAAAGTGACTCGTGTAGTTTAGGGTTTAGAAAATTTTCTCTTCCCCCCAAAAACTCTCTCTCTGACTTCTCAGAAGAAAAATGAAAAGAGCGCGCACGTGATTATAAAAAGGATGGGTCTCTCGACGATAATAAAAAAAGTGCGCCGATTTGTCTTCCCTCTCTCTCTCTCTTTGAACGTTTTCGCGCGGACCAGGCGGTGGTTATTTTTTTCTCTCTTTCTTTCTCTCTCTCTCTCGCGCGCTCGCTCGCGGTGTGCCGTTTTGGAAAGTTCTCTCATTCTCTCTCTCTTCTCCGTTGACTTTTTGAAAATTTCCCCTACCACGCACTTTCGAGAGGGAGAGAAATCTTTTTGCGTGTTCTGACGATTGTTATCTCTCTCTCCCACTCACCATTCACTCTCTCCCCGCGGCGCAGGTGAAACGAAAAGAGCGCGAAATTCGCGTGTTGGTCGTCGGGTTGGATAACGCCGGGAAGACGACGATCGTGAAGAGAATAAACGGGGAAGACATCTCGAAAATTTCACCCACGCTCGGGTTCAACATTTCGAGTTTGCACCTGAACGAGTATCGATTGAACGTTTGGGACGTCGGAGGTCAGAAAACGTTGAGGACGTTTTGGAGGAACTATTTCGAGAAAACAGACGCGTTGGTTTGGGTGGTAGACTCCACGGATGTCGCGCGATTGCAGGACTGTAAAAATGAACTGGATGTGATATTGAAGGAGGAGAAACTCGTGGACGCGAGTTTGTTAGTGCTGGCGAACAAACAAGACGTGGAAGGGGCGATGAGCGGGAGGGAGATTGCCGAGGCTTTAGGTTTGATTAGCGTTGATAGTAGTAGTGGTAGTAGTAATAACGGTGGTGACGTATTGAGTGGGACGACGTCGAATAGTAGCAAACGACGATGGCGAGTGCAAAAATGTTCCGCGACGACCGGGGACGGGATTCTAGACGGCTTCGAGTTCATAACCGAGGACGTCGGGAGTCGCATGTTCACCTTAGATTAAAATCATAAATTGGTACAATAGATATAGTATACAATAGTTATATTTAAATCTTCATTCCTAATTTCTCCCGTATCCCCACGAACGCTTTCTTCAACACCTGCGCCGGCACTGGATTCACGCTTCGAAACAACGGCACCACCCTAGACTCTCCTCCTCCTCCTTCTTTCACGATCAACGCCAGGTAATAAAACGCATCCGTCGTCGTCACTGTTTCGTTTATGATCACATTCTCTATCTTTTCTATGTCGTAAAAACGGTCTCCACTGATATCCACCCCAAGATTCGGTACAACCCGCACCGTTTCGCTCTGTCGCTTTCGCAACAGATACGAAGAGAGAAGCCACATGAAGCTCAAATACAAAACAGTTACCGGTTTAAAGAACACCTCTTTCTGTCTCTCCAACGAAGCCGAAGTGTTCACTAAACCAACCGCAACGGCCATCACGATCAGCGCGCAAGACACGAACACTTCTATTTTGCTCTTTTTGAGAAAGACTTGCACCGATATCGACTCGTCCGTGAACTGCTTTTGCTCCAAGACGTGGTCGCGGACTCTGAAATTGGACGAGGAAACCGTCGCTTGAATCGATTTCGGGCTTCGCTCTCGCTTGACCGAACGCCATCCTCCTCCTTTTTTGCGATGATGACTGGACATTTTTTCTGCGTTCGACTGCGTGTGCTTCTTGTCGTCGTCGTTGTTTCTGTTGTTACTCGTGCTGGTCGTGTCTCGGTCTTTCTCGTGTATTCATCCGAGTGTTTGTTGATGTTATTGTTGTTTTGTTGTGCGTGTTGGTTTTGTGAGGTCAAATTCATGCCTGTTTAGGTATTCGCTTGCGGTGAAATCTTTCGCTTTACTGTTAAATGTCAGAATGTGCGCTGCTGTATCTTAATTTAAATATATCTATTCTCTCCATCTCTCTCTCTCTATACGTATGGTTACTCTGCTACATGCGTTTCATTTATCGGAATGAAAAACACTCTCGCCACGTTCGAGCCACTCGTCGCGAGTGACGACGATGCCCGCGCTTGACGACGACAGAGCATTCAAACCTTTCCACGCGTCAAAAATACCGTCTTCACTTCCGTTTTTACTCAACATCACCGTTGGTGCCATGTCCGGGTAAGAATTCGATATCACGTAATCTTGTAAACGGGTCTGCAATCCAGGAAGGCGCGAAAGTCCGCCGGTTAAAACGATCGAAGCGTCTTTGCCTTTCTCGCGCAAGATTTCGTGTTCCACGTCTTTACCGCATCTTTTGAAGGCTTCTTTTAAAGCGTCTTGTATGCCGCCTTGCGGGATGATGAACTCATCCACGATGGCAGCTAAGCCTCCGCGGACGTCTTTAACTTGTCGGACAATACCTTTAGATGCTAAAATTTCTGGATGGAACAATGATTCTGTCGCACGAATACGTTCGGCTCTTACTTTCAATCTACGAGCTTCCATGCCAGACAATTTTCGGATTTCATATTGCGGGTCCACGGCTAGAACCTCGGCTCTCGCTTTTTCGTACACCGATTCGCACGCGGATACTTTCTCCGCTCCCGGATCTTTTATTTCGCCGTCGATGGCTTTATCCGCACCCCGCGCCATTTGTGAATACATGGACCAATCGTCTTCGCCGTCGCCGAACCCGCCGTCGCTTTGTTTTTCTTCAGCCTCTACTTCGTCTAACGTTTCTTTATTACCAGCGTGCATTGCTATCAACCTGGCGCGTTTTCTCGCCGCGGTAGTTTGGCGTCTGACACCTCTTCTACCACCACCTCCTCGTTCACGTTCCTCGTTCGCTTCCTCCTCCGTGACGCCTCGAACTTCTAAACTTCGTGCGTAACGCGCATCCTTCAAATTCTTCTCCGCAGTCTCCAGCGCTTTCAATAAACCTTCATAAAATGCTTTCGGATCTTTTTCTATGGCTGCAAATTCTCTCGCGTACTTCTCTGCGCTATTTTGAATCGTTTCTTCTTTCGCGAACCGTTTCACCATGGCTATTTTTTTATCAAAATTGTGTTTAACTTTTGCGACGATGTCTTTCAAATCCAACTCTTTGATGCCGTATTGGGGCGTGAACTGTAACACTTTCGTTTTCTCGTACTCTTTCCCGTTCAAAACGCAATCTCTCCACGCTTTCGTCTCTTCGTCGTAATTTGTCGATACGAATGCCATCTCTCGAAACAGCTGCCCTTGCAACGCCATCGTCGCGCGACCGCTCCCGATCTTCCCAGTCTCTACGAACATTTGGTTCAAAAAATTCGCCTTATGCACGCTCTCCGCGCGTTGCGAATCCAACGCCATCTTTCCAAAACAATCTATTAACTTTTCACCGCCAACATCAACCCTCGTCGCGCCTTGCATTTGCGGTTTACCGTTCAAGAAAGGCAGGATTGAACAGTTCGAATGACCTAAATTAATTACCGCTCCGGAACCAATCTTCTCCAGCGCGCCAACCGATTCGCACTCGCTCACTGACTGATACTCCTTAAACCCGATCTTTTCCAACACAATCTCGCACGCGTCTGCTCTCAGCCGCACGGGGTTACCCAACGGTTCCGTCGCGACCATTCTTCGTTCTCTCACAAACTCTCCTCCTCCTTCTCCCTTTGCCGTCGTTAAGCGCGAGTCTCGACAACATCTCGCGACCACCGCCTCGAACAGCTCCTGGTCGCAAAATAAACCGTTATCTTTCGCACTCACGGTCGCGCTCGTTCTCCCGCACTCAAATCGACCTAATTCCGACGTCTTATTGTTTTCTTCGGACATTTGATAGATTGGATTATACTCTCCCGCGAAGACGCCTTTTGTTTTTTCTCCTTTTTTCGCGCTCAAATCTTTAGGTAAATAGTACCCGCGCGTGGTCACCGACCGAAAGAACAGAGACGGTTCGTTCGCTTCGAGAGAAGAAGAAGAGGAAGAGGATGAAGAAGCGAACCCAGACCGAGCGTGGAACCCGCCCACGTCGACTAAAAACGCATCCGACGCCGACGAAGCTCCAAAAGCTTTCTTCTGTTTCTCATCTTCGGTTCTGAATTTATTCGAATCTAAAAACGGTTCCAAATAGACGAACGGGAGTGGCTGTTTTTGCCGCTCCTGTTCCGGCTCCATGTCGATGACCGTCGTCGTCGTCTCCGCGCTTTAAAATCTCTCTCGGTTCCTTTTTATGCGTGACTCTCTCTCTGTTTCTCTCTGCGTCCGCCTTTTCTTTTTGGGGATTTGTAAAGAGTTAAATTGGAAAAAGTTTTCGTCATTTTCTTTCAACACACGCGCGCTCTTTTGAGTGAGACTTTTGACTTTAAAAACGCGCACTTCTTTCGCGAAGAAAGACGCGCTTGGGCACACGAACGCGCACACACGAACGCGACCGCGACCGCGCGGAGAGAGAGAGAGAGAAGGAACGAAAAACGAGGGAAGATCGATTGAAAAGAAGAAGTGTATATATATTATTCTCTGATGTCAGATTCATCCGACGACCGTCACAAAGCGGCACTGAATGCGAAACAAAGAGGCATCGACCACTACGTCGCCGCGCGATACCAGGAAGCCGAGCAAGCTTTCACGGAAGCCATATCTATAGCCGCAAAAAATGATCCATCTTTACACTTGTATCATTCCAATCGATGCGCGGCGAGGATGAATTTGGAGAAGATTCAAGAAGCTCTGGTGGACGCTAAACGAACTACCGAATTGAAGCGAGATTTCGCGAAAGGATGGTCGCGGTTGGGGCAATGTTTACACCGACTGGCGGGAAGCGGAGGAGATTTAAAGAAGTTGGAGGATGCGAAGAGAGCATTGGAGACGTGTTTATCGTTGCAGAGCGATAACGAGGAGGCGAAGAGGACGTTGCGCGTGGTCGAGGAAAAGCTGACGCGAGAGAAGGAGAGGCGAAGAGAAGAGAGAGGTGGAGGAGGAGGAGGGAATAGAAGTAATAACAGTAGCGGCGGTGGTCCTGGTATCCTATCTCGTGTCGGAGATTTCTTAGACGCGGTCAGGTATCAGTACTCGTACGGGTTGTCGGAGAATGGAAGAATAGCGGTGAACTGCGTCATTGCGGCGTTTTTGTTTTTCATTCTGCGCCGGTGGATCGGCTTAGGCGCCAGGCGCATGGGTAATTACACGTACGGGAATCGATTCGATCACGATTACGGAGATTACATCGACGATAACACGTTCACGTTTGGGACATTTATCTCGTGGATGGTTTTGTACATCGCGTATAAAAA
>Ga0181578_10005533_pt1 | contig 11043 bp, 9 predicted proteins | sample 071ome_21_FD_148659 | JGI IMG/M metagenome (GOLD analysis project Ga0181578, IMG submission 148659) | Coastal salt marsh microbial communities from the Groves Creek Marsh, Skidaway Island, Georgia - 071401CT metaG (spades assembly) | ecosystem: Environmental > Aquatic > Marine > Intertidal zone... | reverse complement strand
TCTTCTTCTTCTTCTCGCGATGATGATTTTCTCTCGCCGCTCGCCGGGGTCTCTCTTCCTCGGATTTAGGGTTTTATGTAAACCCTAAACAGAGCGCACATGCCACGTAAGCGTGTCTCTCGAATTGTGTTCCACTCTGCGCTACGTCTCGCGACGCGCTTTGCGATAACAGACACACACAGAGAGAGAGAGAGAGAGAACAGAGAGAACAGAAAGAGAGAAAGCTTTTCTTCGTCGCACTCGAGTGAGTACACATATTTAGAGAGAGAGAGAGAGAAAGATATACACACATGAATTACCAACACCCCTCCTCGGGAAACGAAAACGCGACGACAACGGTTTCGCGTCAAAGCGACGCCCACTTGCTCTTCTTCGTGAACTCTCGCTCGGGTTCTCGACAACAAGCGGCGTTGCACGAACTGATAAAGAAACGATTCAAAAGGCATCGAGATTGCGGGGTGATTTTTTTGGACGATTTCGACGGGAACGAGACGGCTTTGCAAGAAAAGGTGAGATACGAGGTGTACCATCACCAGAACGAGGAAGGAGGAAGAGGAAGACGAAGAGTTCGCGCGGTGGCGTGCGGCGGCGACGGGACGGTGTCGTGGACGTTTTCGCTGTTGAAAACCGCGCAAGAGGAGGAAGAAGAAGAAGAAAGAGAAGAAACGGAAAAAGAAGCGACGGAGCGAGGAAGCGGGTGTGCTTACTGCGCGCCGCTCGGGCAGCTCCCGATGGGCACCGGAAACGAGTTTGCGAGAGTGTTCGGATGGAACGAATCGAAAGACCGGTGGGAGAGCGATTTCGACGCGTTTTGCGAGGAAATGAAAACGGGGGAAATTGCGCAGGCGGATTTGTGGAAGTTTGTGAGCGAGAGCGTGGTGGATTACGCGCGCGACGGCGAGAAGAAGAAGGCGAGGACGAAGACGCGGGATTATTTTTCTTCGTCTTCTTCTCCTCCTCCTTCTCCTCCTTCTCCGTCGGGAACTTTCTCGATGTTGCGACAAAGAAACGCCGCCGCCGCTTCTGGGCCGCCGGCGAGTGAAGGGGAAAAAGGAGAAGAGAAAGACGAAACAAAGACGACAAAACCAGCCGGCAACAACAGACGACGACGGAACTGGTCGTTTTCCGGGCACCTTCGTTCGCCATCTGAACTCGAGGAGACGTTGGTTGAATCCATACGAGACCACGACACGCAGACGCCGCATCCGAGTTTGCCGACTTCGTTGTTCGCGGATCCGCCGTTGAACCCTCCCGGGGCGACGACACAGATGGGTTTAGTACAGAAAGGAAGAGAGTTCGTGCCGCCAAAGATGATCAGTGAACATGGATACGCAAACAAAGCGACGACGAATCCGTTCGTATCTTTACCGTCGGAACGCGTTGACGACGACGGAGAAGAGCAAGCGGCTGATGCAGACATCGAATCTGGCATTTCTCCGCGTTCTCCGCGTCGAGAAAAACAACAACAACAACAAAGAAAAACGGGAGAAACCGTCTCTCTGCCTTTGGTAAAAGTCGAAAAGTTTGAAAAGCTCTCCGCCTGTTTCTTCTCGGTTGGTTTCGACGCCGGCATCGCGTTACAGTTCCACCAGTTTCGAGAGAAAACGGAAAAGTGTTGCGTCGTTCCGAAGACAGTCTCCGCCAACGTCGCAGGGTACGGCGTTCTCGGTGCGTTAGAATGGCTCGCCAAGCGCAGATATCTCTCTTCGAAAACCATCCGCCTTTACGTGGACAACAAACCCGTACCGATCCCGGAGCGCGCCAACACCATTCAAATCTTCAACATCCACTCCTCGACGACTGGAGTCGATTTTTTCGGTTCCGGAGAAAAATCCAAAGCGCACGAGCGCTTGCAAGACTTTCAACCGCCGTCTGTCCAAGACGGATTAGTCGAAGTTGTCGCCACCTACGGCGTCGGCCACCTCTCCGCCATCCGGTTCCGAATGACGCACTCCTACCGCTTGGCGCAAGGCAAGAAAGTAGAAATCGTCCTGAAGCGACCGTTGCCGGTACAAGTAGACGGCGAGCCGTGGTTAAATCAACCGGGAAGATTGAAATTTACCTTCTCTCGATCGTGGCCCGTGGTGTTAGGTTTAGGAGAGTTGAGAAACGTGCATCCTCCTCCTCCTCCTCCTCCTCCTCCTTCTTCTTCTTCCGTTCGCCTCTCGTCAAAGTCGAGCGAAAAGAAGAACCGTCGATTCGGAAACGACGACATGGTTTGAAAGTATCGAAACGAGAGGAAGAGAAGGAGAAGACAAACGAGGAGAGACCACGCATAGAAAAACACCCCAAGCGCACATACCCGTAATAGAGTTGTAATAGTACTTATTCGCGCGCGCACAGAGACGTTGACATTAATTCGATTCCATCCCGCAGACTCTTTTCCCTCGGCAGAGAGAGAAAGAGAAAGAGAATCCGGCACACTAAAAGCGCGCTCGCGCGCGCGTCATTCCCCCTCCTCTTCCCATTCACAAAGAGATGCGCTCGTCCGCGAGGAGCAGCGACACGGCGGCGTCGCGCGGTTTCTTCTACCCCTCCTCATCGTCGAAGAAGAAGCAAAAGCAAAAGCAAAAGCAAAAGCGCGCCGGCGTTGTCCGGTGCGACATTTCCCCGGAAGGGAAGAAGAGAGAAGAAGATAAAGACATCGACCGCGCGTTCGCGATCGCCGTTTTCAAGCGATGGCTTTCATCGCTCGGCGTGGATATCTCTAAAACTGAATTCGTCTCGACGCGGTCGATGGGCATCGGCGGGGTCGTTTTGAGAGACGCGGAGGAATTGGATTTGGTGTTTCGAATACCGTTACCGCGAGAAGAAGGGAGGAGGATGCCGGTGGCGATGCGGTGGGACGCGTTCATTCATTCGTCGTCGTCGTCGTCGTCTTCACTGCTCGGATTTAGCGCAGAATTGGGCGAGATATTCGTGAAAGAGCGGTTGGAGAGTAAACTGAGAGGCGTTTTGATCGAAGACGACGGCGACGCGGAGGAAGAGGACGCGTCGAACGCGTCGTCCTCGTTTCCGTTAGATTCGACGAGGACGAGCATGTTAGCGTTGGCGCTGATGTATCAAGACGCGAAAGCGAGGAGTAGGAGAAGAGCGATAGAATTAGGAATAGATGTAGAAGTAGATGAATTTTGGAGAAATCAGGATCCGCCGCATTGGCAGGCGTACGTGGATTTGTTGCCGACAAACGTGGATTCGCTTTTGTTGTGGTCGACGGAGGAGTTGGCGTTTTTACAAAACAGTCGCATCGGAGAGCGGGCGAAGCGGAGGAAGAAACTGGTTCAGGAAGAGTTTGACGTTTTATTTTCCAACAATAACACGGGCTTACGGGAAGAGTTTGTGCGGCTCACGAGCGCGGCGGCGGCGGTGACGAGTGCGGAAGAGACTTCCCCTCCTTTTCCGGGCGAAAAGAGGGGACGACGACGAAGACGACTGACGCCGTTTCGATTCGAGACGTTGCAAGAATGGTTCGAGTGGAGTTACGCGACGGTATTAGCGCGAGCGTTTACGCTTCCGGAAATCGAGAACGGCGCTTTAATCTTTTGTCCAGGCTTGGATATATTTAATTCGGCGAGAGACGCGGCGAAATGCGAGGTGAGACTTTCACCTCACGACGACATCTCGTTACACGCGACGGTGGGTGGATACCGCGCCGGGACGCAAGCTTTCCACGATTACGCCGACCACGCGAGCGGTGGCGCGCTTCTCGAGTTTGGTTTCATCTACGACGACGACGAGCGGTTGAACTTTCCGCTCTTCATGGACGAAAACGAAAAAACACCCGGTACTCGGTCGTCGACGTTCATTTACGAAGGCGCGACGGAGATCGACATCTCCGCAACCGCCGTGTTGCGCGACTTCTTGACGCACCCGCGCGTTCTCGAAAAATGCAAACAACTCGACGTCCTCGCGCCGTCCTCGACGTCTGAGAAACCCGTTCTGCGCAAATTCCTCCTCTCCAACGTCACCAAAACGCCCTGGGATTCCTCCGCGAGGACAAAAATCGCTCGTCCTTCCCTCGAGTGCGTCTCTAAAGACTTACTCGATATCGTCCAAACGATCGAACGCGAAGTCGTCGTCACAAACACTAAAACCACCGCGTCGCTCTTACTAAAACAAATATACGAACGCGAGCTCGCGCGGTACTCGGCGACTACCATCGCGGAAGATTTGACGACGTTGCGAAGCGCCCGAGAAAGAGAAGCCTCTCGCGACGACGGAAACGAAAACGAAAACGAAAGCCGTCGTCGTCGTCGATTTCTCCTCGCTTTGAAACTTCGTCTGAGCGAGAAGATCTTGCTCCGAGCGTGCGTCGACGACTTGGAAACAACAACGACAACGACAACAACGAGCGAGTAAACTTTTCTTTCGCTATTCCCTTCTAAATAATAATATACACGTGTGTCTATGAGTTCTTCTATCTTCTATCGCGCGAACGCATCTTTCTCCTCTCTCAAAACCTCCTCGAGTTCCTCTCTCGCGACTGGAATCGTCGTCGTCGCGTCGTCGTCTAATCCGTCTCCTCCTAAGCTTCCCGCTGGTCCCGCGAAGAAGAACGACGAAAAGCTCGAAGAAGAAGAAGAAGCATACGACGCGACGACCATCGCCGCGACGGATAAAAAGGTCATCGAAACGAGGATTTTGCCGTTTATCGGGCGGTGTTTACACCTCTCCCACCAAGACCACAAAAACCACGAGAATCCAGGTTTCGCCGTCGCCGACGAAGAGGGAGAAGAGGAAGAGGAAGGGGAGGAGGAAGGGGCGGACATCCGTGATCTGTGTATCCGTATGTGTGACGCGCAAATCTTTTTCCCGCCAAAATCTATTCGATTGTTTCGTTTAGGGTTTCACTCGAATGCATCACATGCGCGCTTCGCGGAGACGACGCGCGTGCATCAATCGAAACGCACGCGTTCATCGTAAGCATCATGTCGTCGTCGCCGTCGTACAATAAGAAACGGCAGCAGCAGCAGCAGCAGCAAAACTCGTCGTCGAACAAAACGATCAAATACAATCTCCGTTCGAAGAGTTCTCTTTCGCTTTCCAATCATCCGATCTGTTCCGACGCGTCCGAACGGTACGATGTCATCGATCACCGAACGACGAACCGAGGAGAAAGAGGAGCGACGAGAAAGAAAACGAAAGTCGTAGACGATGTCGGTGGCGATTATTGTAATTCCTTCGACGAATTGTCGCCGCCGGAGGCGATGATGGTTGGCGGAGAGAAGAGCGTCAAGAGGAAGATTGATTTTCTAGAGGAAGAGGAAGAGGAGGAGGACGGAGACGAAGTTTTGCTCGACTTTGACGCGAAGAAGAAGAAGAGGAGGAGAAAAGCTTCTTCCGCGGGAACGTCCGCTCGAAAATCGACGAGAAGGAACGCGAAGGAGAAGACGCAAGAGAAGAAGAAGAAGACGACGACGAATAAGAATAAGAATAAGAATAAGAATAAGAATAAGAATAATAAGAAGAAAGACGTAACGGCTGGGAGCGGGTACGCGACGCCAATCGCGACGTACTTTACGAGCGACGAAGGGTCGAGGCACGCCGCGACCGGGTCGTTTTTTGCGAGCACGGCGAGGACGTCGTCGTCGCAGGAGAACGAAGAGAACGGCGCGAGGAAAAGTCCGGTGAGCATGCAAAAGTGGATGCGGGAGGTGTTGAAGGCGCCGGTGAAAGGCGGATTGAAATTTGATTTAGAAGAAACGCCGCCGAATGATGCGAATAACAACACGATCAAGGCGTCCTCGTTCGCGTCGCCAAAGAGAGTCGATGTCGAGAACAACTTTTATAACAACAACAACAACAACAACAACAACAACAACAATAACAAGAAGAACGCGAGTAACAATAGCAACGTAGTGACGCCGATTGCCGACGGTGGAGGCATGACGACGCCGAGGTTTAGGAACGTGACGCCGAGAGATATATTCTCTTCGCTGCGCACGACGCCGATTTAATCGAGCGTGCGTCAGAAAGAGAAAGAGAGAGAGAGAGAAAGAGAGAAAACAAAAACTGTGTACTAATATACTTTATTATAACTTTAGAACAGAGCGGAAACACCGCGTTGTGATTTTATTAAATATACATTAAAAATTGTGAATAAGTACCCGGTATTATTATTATACTTAGTATTATGATTGATCAACGCGTGTGTGTGTCATGACATCTACTTGGTTTCTCGCATGACTTCTATATGTATCTTGTTCAGTTTCATTGGTGTGCTATTACCTTCTTCTCTTTCCGTTCGTATTTTCTTCGCGTAAAAAAGTTCGTTTCAGGATTTCGTGTAATAAATTTATTTGGCAGCATCGCTACCCGGCACGAGATGCGGCTCGACGATTTGTCGAGCAAATTCAGGAAGCACGAAAGCTGCCGAGTGAATGGCCGAGTTGTAATATTTAAGAGGCTTCAACGTTGATCCTTCTGTTGATTGTTTCGATATTATACATTTTAGAAGAAGATGTCGAGGTCAGTATTACGCGTGCTCACATCGAGACAAACAACAACAACAACAACAACAACAACAATAATAATAATAATAATACTCAATAATAAACGTTTCTGAAGCGCTCGTTGGTGCGTATAAAATTATCATCATCGCCCTCATAGGGGACGAAATATTCGACGCAAGTCGTCAGTTTCAAACGCGCATCTCAAGACGCGCGGCTGAAAAATTCCGATATTCTCAAACTTGTATACGATGTAAGATGAAGAATCACCGGGCCGATAATAATAATTTTTGACGCACAAAATAATATTATTAAGAAGACCGAAACGCGCGCGAGTCGTAACCACGCGCACGTTTCCCTTTTGATGAGACGTTTAACATGTTCACATTTTATATATTTTGCGAGAGCTCGAAAATCGAAAAACGCGCGAACAAACAAACGAAAGAGAAGGAAAAAAAAGAGAGACAATGCGCAAAGAAGAAGAAGAAAGTTCAACGACGACCAAATCAAAACATCTTACCCTTAGTCTTCGGCGCTTCTCGTCTGGGCCGTTCGAACGTGACCGTCTCTCCATTCACACCGGGTTTTGAGGCTAGCACGAACCCAATCTGTCCGCTCGGATACGTCGGTATCGTACAATACGCGTAGCTCACGCTCCCCCCGACAAACACCTTCTTACACATCTCCAACGTATCCCCGATCAAATCTCCGTGCAACCACAAACACTCGCCTTGTGTGCACACCACACCTCCAGGTTTTAACGCTTTAAATACGCTCCTAAAAAACCTCTCCTCGAACAACACGCTCGCCGGCCCAATCGGATCGGAACTGTCCACGATGACGCAATCGTACGTCCCTTCCTCGCACGCCTCCACAAATTTCACCCCGTCGCAAATCATCACCGACGCCCGTTCGTCCTCAAACCCTTTCGCCATGTACGGCATGAACTTCTTGCTCACTTCTGGCACCATCCCATCGATCTCCGCCATCTCCACTTTCTCGACGTACGGGTGTCTCGTCACCTCTCTCAGCGCCCCGCCGTCGCCGCCGCCGATAATCAACACCCGTTTCGGTTCCTGAGTTATCGCGCACAGCGGTATATGCGCGATCATTTCTTGGTACGCGAACTCGTCCCGTTCCGTCGCTTGTATGCACCCGTCCAACACGAGTAAATTCCCGTACGTGGACGTTTTGAACACTTGCACGTGTTGAAACTCGCTCCGTTCGTCGTACAGTTTCTCGCGAATTTCCAGCGAATTCGCTTGTCCCGGCCACATCTCCGGGGATATTTCAGAAAACCATCCGTCTTTGAGACAGTTGTTGCCTTTAAAAATCCCACGCGCATCGATTGAGAAGGAGGAGAAGAAGAAGATAAAGTCAGCGAGAAGAAGAAGAGCGCGCGCAAAGTTTCGCGAAGAAGAAAAAGAGAGAGAAGCGCCAACACGCAACACTTTGTCTGGGGGTGGCGGCGAAAGAGAGAAAAACGAACAACAAACAACAAAACGTGGCTTCTTCTTCTCTTCTCACCGGTGTGCGTGACCGCAGACTCAGTCATCTTAATAAAATAACGGTGGTAATAACTCGAACGCTCGTGGTTCTTTTTCTTTATGCCTCGAACGCGGTGGTGGTGGTGTTTTATCGCGCCGCAAAGACGATGCCTCGTCTGCATGCAGCAAGACTGGGGAAAAAAATGCTAGAATATTCCTCATATTCTATCGCGCGATACACGCACGCACAAAGAGAGAGAAGAAGAAGAAGAAGACAATAAGAAGAACACGACCGATGATGTCGAAAAAGATGGGAGGCGTCTCGGTGTTTTTTTTACTCGCGTGCGCTGTCGTCGTCGGCGTCGCCGCGTTCTTCTTCTTCGAAAGCAACGGCGGGGAAAGCAGCGACGCGTTTGTAACGACCGATGCTTTTCAAAGCGACGACGACGATAACGACGACGGCGTTGATGGAGCACCGCGGTCGATGGCATCGAAACGAATCCCAGAGGCTATCGACCCGCTCTCGAGCGCGCGCGGGGAAGGCGCGGTGAAGATTCCAAGTTCTGACGATGATTTGCGCAACGCGTCCGAGAAACATTGGATGGAAGAGATGTTTCGAGCGAGACGAAAGGCTGGATTGGTTGGACCCGAGCAGTGCCGAGACGTGCACTTTGGCGCCGTCGCGGCGGGGAAGACGAGAGGTAACCATCGACACCGAGGGAAGATGGAAACGTTTGCAGTTTTTGGAAACGCGAACGGCATCGTGAGAGTGGAGCGAGAGTTAGGGGGCGCGTATACGGATTACAGTTTCAGGAGAAACGAGAAAGTGATAGTGTCGAGTCCGAAAGGTCTCGGTCACGCGATTACGAACGTCGAAGAGGACGAGAGTCGCGTCGTGGTGATCGTGGCGTGCAGCGATCAAGCGCACGAAGACGAGGACGCCGGGCAAAATGATTATCAAATCTGGGACGATCTTTGAAGCGAGCGTAGTTCGCGTAGTTGAATGTAGTCGTTTGTACTTTTAGTTTTGTATTTTTAGTTAATAATACGTAGTAAAAAGAAAAACTGGTCGTAGGCGTGATGATGATGTTTTCGGCGTAAAACAACTCCGGCTGCTGCTGCTGCGTGTATCGCATTTATCCGCCGAACAAACCGCCAAAAAAGGACCCGCTGGATGAATCCGCGGCAGCTTTTGGTCGTTCAACGGCGCCGGCTCCCCAAATAGAGGCGGCCACGCCGTATTTTTCCACGTACCCTTGGAATCCGTCGTGCGCGTCCGCCAACGCGGTTATTTTGTCTCCATCGCTCGCCGCTAACAGCTTCTTTTGCAACTCGCTCTTTCGCACCGATCTTCCCGAACGCATGTCCATGGTTTCTCTCTCGGCGGTAGCTTCGGAGCGTTTCATGATGTCCATCAATCTCACCGAATCGCGACTGGAACTCGTCTCCACCTCGGCGATGGCTCGGTCCACTGATCGCATGGCGTCTTCGAACGAAACCATCGCTCTTTGCACGTCCATGCTCTCCGCTCCAGCTAAGGTCAATTTCGATCGAATTCCCGTCGCCCACGCTTTGACGTCGTTTACGTTTCTCATGATGTTCGACACCGCTTGCGCGACTTTGTGTTTGTCGTCCGCCATGATTTCTTTCATAGCCTCGATCGTTTCCTTCGCGCCGACCAATTTCGATTGGTAAATTTCCAAACGCGCTTCTCTCTCTTCCAACTCCTCGACGTAATCCTCGAAAGTTTTCACAACATCTCTCAGACGCGCGTTTTGGTCGATCAAATCTTGACTTTTCTGCGTCAAATCGTGCATTTTCTCCTTCATCTCCGCGTGATGGTTCGTCAACTTCACCGCGGCTTCCTTCGCCTCGTCTCTCGCTTGCTCCAACTCCTCCGTCATAAATTTTCTCTGTTTTTCAAATTTAAGCTTAAACTGCTCTCTTTCGTCCTCCAATTGTCGGTTAACTTCCGCGTACGTCTCGTCGATTTTCTCCTCGGCTCGTTTTCTCTCCCGTTCTCTCAACTCGTTCACCACCTCTTGTTGCTCCGCGTGTTTCAACTCCATCTCTTTCAACGTGTTCGTCAAGAACTTAATACCTTCCCCTTTGGCGTCTTGTCTCAGTCGTTCCGCGGTATCTCTCTCTTTCTTCAACCTCACGCACGTCTCCAATAACTCCGCGTTCTCATCGGCTTTTTCTCTCACCTCGATCGCTTGCTCCAAAAACTTCTTCTCGTACTCGCTCTTCACTTGATTCACGCCTTCTCTCACGTGAAACTCCACCGTTTCGTCCACTCTCGCTTTCAATCTCGCCAACTCTTCCTCGTGATCTTCCTTCATCTTCTCTCTCTCCGGAACCGAAAAGTGCGCGTCCAAAATCGCCTCGTGTACTTTCTTAATCTGTTCCTCGCGAAACTCCCCCATCTCCTTCTCCACGCGTCGCTCGAACTCGTCCATTTTTTGCGTGTATTCCACTCGTAAATTTTTCTCGATGTCTCTCTTCGCGTTCCTTATCGCCGTTTCTTTCGCGCCGTCGATGTCCGAGGCTTTCTCAAACAGCTTCGTGTACGCCTCTTCGGCGTCTCGATGTTGCTTCGCGACTTCGTCCTTCTCCCGCGTGAGCATCACCACCGACTGTTCGAGATGAGCGATTCTATCTTTCGCTTTCTCCAACTCAATCGACGTCGTCGCGGACGAATGCTTCGCCGCGTTCCCCTCGGATATCTGCAAGTGCGCATCTCTCAGCTCTTTTTCCAGATGTTGGATTCGTTTCGTGTACTCCGCCGCGATCGTCGCCGCGGTCGCGTACGGCATCGATTCGATCGAGTTTGCACCATTGAAGCCTCCTTTTGAAGACGACGACGACGACGACGCTCCGTTGTTGGACGCTTCGAGCAATCTTTGCAGTCGCACCGAAGATGCTTCCATCTTTTTCTTTCTTCTTCACTCTCTCTCACTCTCTTTCTCTCTCTCTCTTAAAGGAGAACGCGCAGGGGTGTGTATTTGTCAAGAGTCTTTGTAATCTTTTTTCCCCAAAACTCTCTCCTCTCAGCCGCTGATTTCAAGCCGCAGAGCAGCACGAAAAAAAAAAGAAAAAAAAAAACG
>Ga0181578_10005518_pt1 | contig 11067 bp, 11 predicted proteins | sample 071ome_21_FD_148659 | JGI IMG/M metagenome (GOLD analysis project Ga0181578, IMG submission 148659) | Coastal salt marsh microbial communities from the Groves Creek Marsh, Skidaway Island, Georgia - 071401CT metaG (spades assembly) | ecosystem: Environmental > Aquatic > Marine > Intertidal zone... | reverse complement strand
ACCGCTACACGCTGAACTTCGTGGATGCGTGGTCCGTCGACGAGATCGTGGTGCTGGACGTCACCCGCAACCCGCAGGCCGACCGCACCGCCTTTGACGGCGTGGTCCAGAATTTCGCGCGCAACTGTTTCGTGCCGCTGGCCGCCGGGGGCGGCATCCGCGACCTGGGCCATGTTCGGCGCTACCTCGATCTGGGCGCCGACAAGGTTGTCGTGAACACCGGCGCGCTGGAACGCCCGGAACTGATTAACGAGGTGGCCCGCGCACATGGCAGCCAGTGCTGTGTCGTCTCCATCGACGCGCGTCGCACGGATGGGCGCACGGACGAGGGCGGCTACGAGGTGTGCAGCACCTTCGGCGGCACCCCGACCGGGCAGGATCCCGTGGCCTGGGCCCGCGAGGCCGTGGACCGCGGCGCGGGTGAGATCATGATCACGGCCATCGAACATGACGGCGCATTGTCGGGCTACGACCTGGACCTGTGCCGCCGGGTGGCGGACGCGGTGCCGGTACCGGTGCTGATCTGCGGCGGCGCGGGCAACTGGAAGCACTTCCTGTCCGGCTTCGAGGTCGGCGGGGCCGACGCCGTGTGCACCACCAACATCTATCACTTCACCGAAACCAGCATTCAGAGCGCCAAGGCCTTCCTTGCCAAAAACGGCGTCCCCGTACGGGTGTCCCAATGACCAATCTTTCCGCCATCGGCGGCTCGGACGTGCATGTCTGCCACCGCTGCCTGATGCCCTCGACCCGCCCGCGCATCGTTTTCGATGAGTCCGGCGTGTGCAACGGCTGCCTGAACGCCGACGCCAAGGACGACATCGACTGGGCGGCCCGCAAGGCCGAGTTCGAGCAGCTGGTCGAGGAGAACCGCCCGGCGAAGGGCCATTACGACTGCATCGTGCCGTGGAGCGGCGGCAAGGATTCCAGCGCCATCGCCTGGCGGCTGAAACACGACTACGGCCTCAACCCGCTGCTGGTCACCTTCTCGCCGATGATCCCGACCGAGGTCGGCGTCCAAAACCGCGAGGCGCTGCTGCGCGCGGGCTTCGACCATCTGCTGATCCGGCCAAACCAGCTCGTCGCCCGGCATCTTGGCCAGCGTTTCTTCCGCGAGCGCGGCAACCCGAAGGTGGCCTGGGACGCGGGCGTGACCGCGACGCCGATGCAGGTGGCCGTGCGTTACGAAATCCCGCTGATTTTCTATGCCGAGCATGGCGAGAGCGAATATGGCGGGCGCGTGCTCAGCGAGGAGCACCGCAAAATGCGCGACATGGCGGAGTTCCTGGAGCACCAGGTCGGCGACGACCCCATGAACTGGGTCGATGACGTGGCCGAGGAGCACGATCTGGCCCCGATGCTATACCCCGATATGGAGGACGTGGAGCGGGTCGGGGTGAAGGCGCTCTACTTCGGCTACTTCCACCGCTGGGACGTTTACAAGAACTACGAGCTGATCCGTGACGCCATCGATTTCCGCACCGCACCGGGCGGACGCACCGACGGAACCTTCACGAACTACGACAGCCTCGATGACAAGATCGACAACCTTTACTACTACATGCAGTTCATCAAATTCGGCTTCGGACGCACCACGCGTGACGCCTCGCGCATGATCCAGCTCGGCCATATCACCCGCGAGCAGGGCCTGGAGTATGTGCGCCAGTACGATGACGAGTTCCCGCACACCGACCTCGATGACGTTCTCGAATATCTCGACCTGGACCGGGCCGGGCTCGAGGAACTGATCGACATGCACCGCAATTCCGAGATCTGGGAAAAGACGGCCAATGGCTGGCAGACCCGGTTCGACATCCGCTGAGGCCTTCCCTTCCATGAGCACCTTCAACGAAAATGATTGCGACGTCTGCGGCAGCAGCGATGCCGCCGAGATCGAGTGCCTGCGCCACTATTCCGGCGGACGCCCGATCCATGTCTGCCGCAACTGCGGCTTCGTGCATGTGCGCGCGCGGCGCTCCTTCCAGGAGATCGCGGATGCATGGTCCTACGAGCTCTACGGCAAGGACCGCAGCTATACGGCCCAGCTGCCCGCCATCAAGGCGCGCCAGATGTTCGTCGCCCATTCGATCGACACGGTGCTGGGACTGAAGGGCAAGTCGGTCTGCGATATCGGCGCGGGCGAGGGCTACTTTCTGGTGATGCTGTCGGCCGACGAGTACGGCGCCGAGGTCTTCGGGATCGAGCCGTCGCCGATGCTGTGCGAGGACATGACGCGCATGGGCGTGCCCAACACCGTCGGCACCATCGAGACCTATCTGGAAAGCCCCGACTGCGCGGAAGGCGCGTTCGACATCGTCACCATCATCTGGACGCTGGAGAACTGCGAGAACTGCCGGGTGATGCTGGAGGGTGCACACAAGCTGCTCAAGCCGGGCGGCCATCTGGTCGTCGCCACCGGCAGCCGCATCCTCGTGCCGTTCAAGAAGCCGCTCCAGTACTATGTCGGTGACGCCGACCTGGACACCCACAACTTCCGCTTCAGCGCCAATGCGCTGGAGCGCCTGATGGCGACCACCGGCTTCGCGAAGGAGCATGTGAACCGCCACATCGACAACGACGTGCTGTGCATGATCGCCCGCAAGACGGACCCGGTCGCCCTCGACGCGGACGGCCTGCCGAAGGACGACTGGCAGGCGGTGATCGACTTCTTCGACCGCTGGGACGTCGAGACAAGGACGTATTACGAGGGATGACACGCACCCCCGCATTGCTCGGCGGCACGCCGCTGATCGGCAGCGACTTCGCGCCCTATCGCTCGATGGGGACGGCGGAAGGCGAGGCCGTCGCGCGCGTGATGCAGTCCGACTGCCTGTCCGGCTTCTTCGGGAGCTGGGAGGACGGCTTCCTCGGCGGCCCGGAGGTTCAGGCCTTCGAGGCCGAGTGGGCGGCGCGCTTCGAGGCGGCCCATGCCGTCACCGTCAACTCCGCCACCTCGGGCCTGATGGCCGCCATGGGCGCGGCGGGTGTCGGCCCCGGCGATGAGGTGATCGTGCCGGCGACCACCATGTCCGCGACGGCGATGGCCCCCCTCGTCTATGGCGGCATCCCGGTGTTCGCCGATATCGACGAGGACACCTTCTGCATCGACGTGGCCTCGGTCCGCGCCAACCTGACCGAAAAGACCCGCGCGGTGATCGCCGTGAACCTGTTCGGCCAGGCCGCTCCGCTGGCCGAGCTGCGCGCGCTGTGCGACGAGCGCGGCATCCTGCTGGTCGAGGACAATGCCCAGGGCCCGCTGGCCACCGAGAACGGCGACTACTGCGGAACCATCGGCCATATCGGCGTGTTCAGCCTGAACTATCACAAGCACATCCACACCGGCGAAGGCGGGGTGTGCACCACCGACGACGCGGACCTTGCGCAGAAGCTGCAGATGATCCGCAACCATGCCGAGGCCGTGGTCGGTGCGGCCAAGGTGGACGACCTGACCAACATGTTCGGCTTCAACTTCCGCATGACCGAACTGAGCGCGGCGGTGGGCCGTGTGCAGCTGTCGAACATCGACGCCCATGTCGCCCGCCGCGAGGCCTTCGCCAGCGAACTGAGCGAAGCGGTGCAGGGGCTGGACGGGCTGACCGTGCCCCATACCCGCCCCGACTGCCGCCATGTCTATTACGTCTGGGCCTCGCGCTTCGACGAACAGGCGGCGGGCATGTCCCGCGCGACCTTCGTCGCCGCGTTGCAGGCCGAGGGCGTGCCGTGCTTCCCGGCCTATGTCGCGCCGCTCTATCAGTTGCCGATCTTCCGCAAGCGCATCGCCATGGGCCGCGACGGGTTCCCGTTCAACCTGACGGCGCGCAGCTACGAGGCGGGGCTCTGCCCTGTCGCAGAGCGGCTGCACCGCGAGGAGATCGTGGGTATCGAGCCCTGCGCCTATGACTTCGCGCCGGGCGACGGCAAGAAGATCGCCGACGCCATCGCCGCCGTGCTGGATGCGCGCGATGCGCTCGCCGGTTGGAACGGCGCGGACGCCGCCTGAGCATGCCCCAGCGCATCGTCGCCAGCATCGAGGCCCGCATGGGTTCCTCGCGCCTGCCGGGCAAGATGCTCGCCGATCTCGGCGGGGTGAGCACCATCGCGCTGATCGTGCGGCGCGTGCGCCAGGCCCTGCGGATCGACGATGTTGTGGTCGCGACGACGGACAGCCCGGCCGACGACCTGCTCGCCGCCGCCGCCGAGGCCGAGGGCGTGGCGGTGTTCCGCGGCAGCGAGGACGATGTGCTCGACCGGGTGGTGCGCGCCCAGCAGATGATGCGCTCGGACATCGTGGTGGAGATCAACGGCGACTGCCCGCTGCTCGACCCGGCGATCATCGACCGTGCGATCGAACGTTTCACGGCAGGCGACTGCGACCTCGTCACCACCACCGCCGTGCAGAGCTATCCCGAGGGGATGGACGTGCAGGTCTTCGCCCTGCCGGAACTGGAATGGGTGGCGGGAAACATTTCCGACGCGGACGTGCATGAGCACGTCTCGCTGTACTTCTACCATCACCCGGAGCGCTACCGGATCGCCAACCTGGAGGCCCCGGCGGATCTCGCCGCGCCGGACCTGCGCCTGCTTCTGGATTACCCGGACGACCTGGACCGGCTGCGCGCGATCCACACCGCGCTGGCGCCGGTTCATGGCGATGCCTATGCGCTGGCGGACATCATGGCGCTGCTGTCTGCACCCGCCGGAAAGGCCGCCGCACGATGACCGCCGCCTCCACCGTTCTGGTCGGCTTCGGGAAGATCGGCGCGGGCTACGCCGCCGACCGTAAGATGGCCGCCTATTTCGATTACGCCTCCCACGCACAGGTGCTGCGCGACCATCCGGCCTTCGACTGGACGGCCGTGGTCGATCCGTCCGAGACGGCGCGCAACGCTGCTTCAGCCTGGAACGTGCCGGTGGTGGTGCCGCGCATCGAGGATCTGCCGTCGGGTTTCCGGCCCGAGGTCGCCGTGCTGGCGACAGGCCCGGATGTGCGTGACGCGGCGCTCGCGCGCTTCGACGGGCTGAAGCTCGCCGTGGTCGAGAAGCCGCTGGGAACCGACATCGCCGGGGCCGAGCGCCTGGTCGCCGACTGCGATGCCCGGCAGGTCGGCATGCAGGTGAATCTGTTCCGCCGGGCCGAGGCCGCGACCCGTGCGCTGGCCGAGGGCGGGCTGGCCGAGCGCATCGGCGCCCCGCAGGCCATCTTCGGCGTCTATGGCAACGGGCTGCGCAACAACGCCGTGCACATGATCGACCTGATCCGCATGCTGGCGGGCGAGGTGCGCGAGGCACGCGCTCTCTCAAGCCCGGTACCCGCAGAGACATCTCCCGTCACCGGCGACATCGCCGTGCCGTTCGCGCTGACGCTGGAGAGCGGCGTGATCGCCGTACTGCAGCCGCTCGACTTCGGGCATTACCGCGAGGTCGGCCTCGACATCTGGGGCACGGAAGGACGGCTGGAAATCCTGCAGGAAGGACTGCTGATGCGCGCCTCGCCGCGCGCCACGCACCGCGCGCTGGATGAAGGCCATGAAGTCGCCAGCGACGCCGCCGAGGACATCCCCGGCGCATATGGCCGGGCGCTCTATGCGCTCTATGACAACGCCGCCGACTGGCTGGCGGGCAACGCGCCGCTGGTCAGCCCCGGCACCAACGCGCTGACCGACGAGCACATTCTCGACGCCATCACACGCTCTGCCGCAACCGGCGGCGCGGCAGTTTCAATTCTGCGATGAGCACGAACGACATCACCATCCTGGTCGAGGACCCCGGCGCGGCAAACCTCGTGCTGGGCGTCCCCGATGCGCTCGCCGAGAAGGGCGTGACGGCGAAGCTGCATGCGACGGGCGAGGCGTGCGCTTACCTGCGCGCACGCGGCGAAGACTTCACCGAGGCGGCTCCGACACCCGACCTGACCGGGACCCGGCTGCTGGCCATCGGCACCTCCGAGCAGGCCGACAGCATTGCCTTCGGCTGGCTGGCGGCAGTGCGCGAGGCCGGGATCGAGACTCTCGGCCTGGTCGATTCACCCGCCAACGCCGAGAAGCGCTTCCGCGGCAAAACCGGCGACCCGCTCCATCACGCGCCCGACCGGCTGGCCGTCACCGACGCCGCGAGCCGGGATGCCTATGCCGCGCTCGGCTTCGAGGCCGAAGCCATCGACATCGCGGTCAACCCGGCCCGGATGCGCGCCTTTGAGACGGGCACGGTGCTGACGGAAGACACCCGCGCGACACGCCGGGTCGAGCTGTTCGGCGACGACGCAGGCCCGGTGGTCCTGTTTCTGTCAGAGCTGTCCGACGGCCTCGACCCCGCCGCGTTCCGGCGCTCGGGCGACTACTCGCTGGCGGGACGGGGCGGAAGCGACGCGCGCACCCACATCGTGCTGGAATCCCTGCTCGACGCTGCCGCAGGCCTGTCGCCAAAGCCACGCATCTTCGTGCGTCTGCACCCGAAGGAACCCGACGACAGCCACAATCACCTGACGGGTGAGCTGGCCGGCGTGAACCGCGCCGGCGATCCTCTGGATGCCTGCGCCGCAGCCGACCTCGTGGTCGGAATGACCACAACCCTGCTGGCTGAGGCCCGCCATCACGGACAGCGCATCCTGTCCGTACTGCCGCGCAACAGCGAGCGGGCCTGGCTGGCGGACATCGCCGACGGCGAAATCGCATGCGTGACGAACAACGACGCCATCGCGCCTGCCCTCAAGGACCTGCTGTCCGCACCGCGTCCCGAACCTGTCCGGCCCGAAGGTATGTCCATGGCCGACGCGCTCCTCAACGCCCTGCCCGCGGATGCCCCGCACCGCGCTGCGGCCGCGCAATGAAACCACGCATCCATGGCCTCACCCATCCAGCTCCGCACACCGCGACTTTCGATCATGCACTTTGCTGAGCAGCACCTGACCGAGAACTATGTCGGCTGGCTGAACGATCCCGAGGTGGTGCGCTACAGCGAGCAGCGCCACCGTGTGCATACGCTTGAATCCTGCCGCGCCTATGCCGGGGGCTTCACCGGTTCCGGAAACAGCTTCCTGGCGGTCGAGGCGGACAGCCTTGGCCATATCGGGAACCTCGTCGTCACCCGCGATATACCCAACGCATGCGCGGACATGTCGATCATGATCGGCGCACCGGCGGCGCGCGGACAGGGCTACGGCGTCGAGGCCTGGGGCGCCGTTCTGAAACACCTTTTGAAGACCGAGGGCCTGCGCAAGGTCACCGCCGGAACCATGGCCGCCAACAAGGGCATGGTCGGGGTGATGCGCAGAACAGGCATGACCATCGAGGCGACGCGCCCGCGCCAGTTCCTCCTCGACGGAGACGAAATCGACCTGGTGATGGCAGGCGCCTTCGCCGACAGCTGGACGGAGCCCGCTGCATGAGCGTCCTGTGCATCATTCCCGCGCGCGGCGGATCCAAGCGCGTGCCCGGCAAGAACCTGTTGCCGCTGGCCGGACGGTCGGCGCTGGCCTGGTCGCTGATCCACGCGCGCGAATCCGAACTGGTGGACGATGTTGTCGTATCCACCGACGACGCCGAGATCGCGGCACTGGCGCGCACCTATGGCGCCGAGGTGGTCGCGCGTCCGGAAGACCTGTCCCACGACACGGCAACCAGCGAATCCGCGCTGCGGCATGTCCTCGACGCCCGCAAGGCCGCCGGCCACGAGGATCCCGAACTCGTCGTCTTCCTGCAGTGCACCTCACCCGTGCGCCGGCGCGACGACATCGACAACGCGATCCAGCTGATGCGCGACAGCGGCGCAGATTCGGTATTTTCCGCCTGCGAGAACTCGCGCCTGATCTGGGGCATGAACGGCGAGGAGCCGGTCGCGCTGAACTACGACTGGCAGCGCCGCAAGCGCGAGCAGGAGATGGAGCGCCAGTTCCGAGAGAACGGCTCGATCTATGTCTTCCCGCCCGCACTGCTGCGCGAGACCGACAACCGGATGGGCGAGCGGAAACGCATCTACGAGATGGACTACTGGACCTCATTCCAGGTGGATACAGGCGAGCACCTGGAGCTGATCGACTGGATCCTGCGCCGACCGGAGTTCGCGGTGCCCGCCGCCTGGCCCGCCGAGGTCGATCTCGTGGTGTTCGATTTCGACGGCGTGATGACCGACAACCACGCCTATGTGGATGAGACCGGCCGCGAGACCGTGCGCGTGACCCGCGCCGACGGGCTGGGGATCGATCGCATGCGCGCGCTCGGCGTGCCCATGCTGATCCTTTCGACCGAGCGCAACCCGGTGGTGGCGGCGCGGGCCGAGAAACTGAAGATCGACGTGGAGCACGGGATCGCCGACAAGGCCGCGCGGCTGGACGAAATCCTGAAGGAACGCGGCTGCGATCCGGCGCGCGTGATCTACCTGGGCAACGACGTGAACGATCTTGGCTGCTTCGGCCTGGTGGGGTTCCCAGTGGCAGTGGCCGACTCCCACCCGCGCGTACTCGCCGCCGCACACCACGTGCTGTCCCATGCGGGCGGGGCCGGGGCCGTTCGCGAACTGTGCGACGCGCTGGGTGACGCCATGGATGCGGCGCGGAACGGATAGAGATGAACAGGTTCGCCATCATGCAGGGCCGCCTCACGGCGCCCGAAAACAACGCCATCCAGGCCTTCCCGCGCGCAGCGTGGCGCGACGAGTTCCCGCGCGCCGCCACATCAGGGCTGGATGCCATCGAGTGGATACACGACGCCTATGGTGCAGATGCCAACCCGATCCTGACGCCGGAGGGTCACAGCGAGATGCGCGCGCTGATCGAGGAACACGGCATTGCCGTCCGCTCGCTCTGCGCGGACTGGTTCATGGACTTCCCCTTCGTGCGCTGCACCGAGGACGAACGCCGCATACGCATCGCACATCTGGAAGAACTGCTCGGCATGGTCGGGGGCGTCGGGGTCAGCCGGATGGTGCTGCCCTTCGTTGACAATTCGAGCCTGAAGTCGGCCGAAGAGCGCGAGACGGCGCGTGACATCCTGGAGCACGCCGCGCCCCATGCGCGCGCCGCCGGGATCGAGCTGCACCTGGAGACCGACTTCGGCCCGCAGGACTTCGCCGACTTCCTCGACGGACTGCCCGAGGACATCGTGAAGGTGAACTTCGACAGCGGGAATTCCTCCGGGCTGGGCTACCCGCCGGCCGAGGAATTCGCGGCCTGGGGCCAGCGTCTCGGCAGCGTGCATATAAAGGACCGGATCCTGGGCGGCACGACCATGCCGCTGGGCGAGGGAAGCTGCGACTTCCCGGCGGTCTTTGCCGGTCTGAAGGCCCTCGACTATGACGGCGACATCGTGCTGCAGGTCGCGCGCGGGACGGACGGCGGGGAAGTCGAACTGGCCCGCCACAACCGGGCCTTCGTCGAGGCCGGGCTGGCGGCGGCAGGCTAGTCATGGATCTCGAACTCAAGGGCAAGTCCGTTCTCGTCGGCGGCGCCTCGCGCGGCATCGGCCGGGCGATCGCGGCTGCCTTCGTCGCCGAGGGCGCGCAGGTGACGGTCACGGGACGCGACGCGGACGCGCTGGAGAAGACACGCGCAGACATCGGCGCGGCTCTCGCGGTCGCGGGCGATCTCGGCGCGGACGGGCAGGCGTCGCGCGCTGTTGAGGCCACCGTCGCCGCGAACGGACCGCTGGATATCCTGATTGCCAATGTCGGTTCGGGCCGCGCCACACCCGGCTGGGATGTGTCCCACGACGAATGGCGGGCGGTGTTCGAGACGAACCTGTGGACCAGCATGAAGCTGGTGGACGCGGCCCTGCCGGGCATGACGGCCGCAGGTAACGGCAGCATCGTGATGATCGGCTCCATCGCCGGGCTGGAAGCCATCGGCGCGCCCATTGCCTATTCCGCCGCCAAGACCGCGCTGGCGAGCTATGCCAAGAACCTGTCGCGCGCCGTCGGGCGCGAGGGCGTACGGGTCAACTGTGTCGCGCCGGGCAATGTCTATTTTGAGGGCGGCACCTGGGACCGGAAAATGCGCGAGGACGAAGCGGGCGTGCGCGCCTATCTCGATACCGAGGTCCCGCTGAACCGCTTTGCGACGCCCGAGGAGATCGCCGACCTGGCCCTGTTCGTGGCCTCGCCGCGCGCGGCCTTCATCACGGGCGCCTGCCTCGTCGCCGACGGCGGGCAGACCCATGGCGGATACTGGTAGGAGCGGCGGATGGCCGAACACGCACCTTTTGACCTGACCGACCGGGTGATCGTCGTCACCGGCGGCGCGGGCCTGTTCGGCCGGCGCCATGCCGAGGCGATCGCGGGCGCCGGCGGCACGCCCGTCCTGCTCGACCTGCGCGCCGACGGCGCGGAAGCCGTGGCGTCGGAAACCGCGAACCGCTTCGACGTACCCGCGAAGGGGATGGGCTGCGACATCACCGACCTCGGCGCGCTGGAAACCGTGCGCGATGCGATCCTCGACACCTATGGCCGCATCGACGGGCTGGTGAACAACGCCGCCAACAACCCCAAGGTCGAGAGCGGCAGCACGGAAGAATTCTCCCGGCTGGAGAACTTCCCCATGGCAGCGTGGAACGGCGACATCGCCGTGGGGCTGACGGGCGCCTATCTCTGTGCCCGGGTCTTTGGCGGCGAGATGGCGCGGGCCGGGCGCGGCGCGATCCTGAACATCGCCTCGGACATGGCCGTGATCGCCCCGGACCAGCGCCTCTACCGCGAGCCGGGCCGGGCCGATGACCAGCAGCCCGTCAAGCCTGTCACCTATTCCGTGGTCAAGGCGGGCCTGCTGGGCCTGACCCGGTATCTCTCCACCTACTGGGCCGACCAGGGCGTGCGATGCAACGCGCTGTCGCCGGGCGGCATTTATGACGGCCAGCCGGACGATTTCGTCCAGCGCCTCGCCAACCTGATCCCCATGGGCCGGATGGCAGACGCCGACGAGTACAACGGCGCGGTGGTGTTCCTGCTGTCGGACGCCTCGCGCTACATGACCGGCCAGAACCTCGTGATCGACGGCGGGAGGACCGCCTGGTGAGCTACGCGGCATCCGAACTCTTCACCCTTGAAGGTAAGACCGCGCTTGTGACCGGCGCGTCGGGCTTC
>Ga0181578_10005515_pt1 | contig 11070 bp, 9 predicted proteins | sample 071ome_21_FD_148659 | JGI IMG/M metagenome (GOLD analysis project Ga0181578, IMG submission 148659) | Coastal salt marsh microbial communities from the Groves Creek Marsh, Skidaway Island, Georgia - 071401CT metaG (spades assembly) | ecosystem: Environmental > Aquatic > Marine > Intertidal zone... | reverse complement strand
GCAACGCACTCACTTTCAGCCAGACAAGGGGTCTCAGGTGTTAGTTCGTGGCGGCGCGACTTCGCCCCAACCTTGATAAATTTCACTCGCCCAAGACTCGAAACGTGCCTCTCGAATCGATTGCCGCGCCCCTCGCATCAAGGATAGGTAGTAATGCAGGTTGTGAATAGACCCGAGCGTCGCAGCGAGAAGTTCTTTTGCCTTGTCTAGGTGATGGAGGTAGGCCCGAGTGAAATGCATACAGGTATAACAATCGCAGGCTGGATCAATTGGCTCCTCGCTCAATCGATGTTGCGCGTTACGAATTCGAACCACGCCTTGGCTGGTAAAAAAATGCCCATTTCTGGCGTTACGGGTAGGCATCACACAATCCATCATATCGACCCCTCGACGAACGGACTCGATCAAATCCGATGGCGTGCCCACGCCCATCAAATATCTTGGTCGATCGCTGGGCATCAAGGGCGCAATGTGCTCTATCACAGACAGCATCGCTTCTTTTGGCTCGCCCACCGACAGGCCACCGATGGCATAGCCCTCGAAGCCAATATCCAGGAGCCCGGCGAGCGACACTTCACGCAAGCCCGGGAACACGCCCCCTTGGACAATTCCAAACAGCGCATTGTTAGACGTGAAAGCGTTTCGAGACCGTCCTGCCCACCTAAGACTGAGCTCCATAGACGCCCGCGCACCGTCCTCAGAAATCGGGTAGGGCGTGCATTCGTCAAAACACATCGCAATATCTGAGTTCAGCGACATCTGCATCGCCATAGATCGCTCCGGCGTTAAATGGATGCTGTCGCCATTGATGGGGGACTTAAAGGTTACACCCTCCTCGTCAATTCGGTTGATGTCGCTCAAGCTGAAAACTTGAAAACCGCCAGAATCGGTCAGGATTGGTTTCCCCCACCCCATAAACGCATGCAGACCGCCAAACTGATCAAATGTCTGCGCGCCCGGCCTCAGCATCAGGTGAAATGTATTGCCCAAAAGGATTTGGACCCCCAAGTCCTCGAGCTGCTGAGGCGTCACACCCTTGACTGAACCGTAAGTTCCGCAAGGCATAAATATTGGGGTTTCAACCACGCCGTGAACGAGGTGCAACCGTCCTAGTCGCGCTTCGCCATCCGTCGTTTCGAGTTCAAACTGCATGAAGATCTAGAATTCGAGCTCAGAGCTCACTTGTCGTTGCCACTGAATGACTTGGAGGTAAAGCTCGTTGACGAGTTCAGGAGAAAAGTCGTAATCAGCAAGCATAGACCAATCAATGGTCTCAAGTTCGCCCCGCTGAATCGCCTCAACAAGCGACAAGACGGCACCGAAGGCGCCTTCTCGTTCGACCAACGCGGCGCGCACATCAGGTCGCAGCGACATGGAGCCTAAAATCTCTGTCAGAGGTTGGTCAAAAAAAGCGTCCATGGTTGAGAGCAAACCTACGGAATAAAAAACAGATGACTCACTCGCTCGTATCTTCGTTCCAAGCAACTCACAAAACTTGGCACGCTCAAGCGCAAAGTCTCGAAGCGCATCGGGTTTATCCGACAGACCCGAGACCACCAAGAGACTGGCGAGGCTTCGCAGTGCATCCATCCCTAAATAGGTAATCGCATGAGATAAGGATTCAATCTGATGGCGGGGGCCGTAGTAAGCCGAATTGACTAAGCGCAGCGTTTTCAATCCCAAGGCGGGGTCCTGTGAAATGAGCGCCTCTAACTCTTTGAAATTGCTCGAGGCCTCCTGTAACTTGGTCAATAGTTCGAGAACGACCATCTTGTTAGCAGACAGTTTTCGACCTGAAATCGGTTCAGGCTTCGATAGAAAGTTGCCTTGAAACAGATCAAACCCTAAATCCACACAGTTTCGCAGCATCTCGTTGGTTTCGATCTTCTCAGCAAGCAGCGTGATGCCTTTACCAGAGAACCGATCGACTGCTGCTTCCAATTCCGTATGGCTCAAAGCCAAAACATCAAGTTTGATGATATCTGCAAGCTGGACCAACGGTTCTCGCGACTCATGGTACTCAAAATCATCCAGCGCAATGGTGTGCCCTTTCGCTTTAGCTCGTCGTAAGTTCTCCAGCAAGCTATCGGTTACTTGAACATCTTCCAGGACTTCAATCACGCATCGCGAGGGCTCGATGGGGATTTCCATATCCAACAACCGTGGGGTGAAATTAATGAAGGCGCGGTGCGTACCGATCACATCATCAATCGACAAATTCATGAACGCATTTTCAAGCACAGCGGAGGTGGCGAAATCACCATCGACCACCTGCGCCTTGTCTGGGTTCACCTGCCGAAAGAGCAACTCGTAGGCCACAACGCTCGTGTCACGATCAAAAATGGGTTGCCGCGCGAGCAACAGCTGATTGTCAGCAGGGCGATTCAAACCAACCAGCTCGCATGGACGCGTTCGAGGCGATCAAACACTGTTCTAAGGGTGACTCGGTCCACAACGATGGCTCTGGTTTTCGGCCTGCAATTCTACACGAATTAAAAGATCGTGCCCTTGTCTCTCTCCAAGGTTATCAAGCACCTGCCGGAGGATTTCCATTGCTCCAGTCGATAGCGTTTTCAGAACCCGCCTTCTGGCCCTCCTGAGCCTGGCAAAGTAACTATTCACGTGTCCGCTCAAGGGTCTGCTTGCTGAGGGAAAAAACAAAGCCCATCGCACAAGGCGCAAAAAGGACCCCCGAAACCACTAAGACAGCGAAATGCAATTCATCGGATGACGCAAAGTGCTAGCCTTGCCTCGCTTGACCCCCCGACGATCAACGTGTTTTCTGCTCATGACACAACCCCGGGTAGGCCATTCCGGATCTTCCTGAAGCTGGAGCGCTAAGTTCAACGGGCCGGACTGGACGCCCTAGGGGACCCCCAGCGGGCTTTTGGGGGGAGGGGGGAGGAGAGCCCGCTGGGGAGAATTTCGAGTGGCTTAGGGGGAGCTCGGCTCGATTCTGCAACGCAACCCGCAATGGGCCGCTTTTGCATCCACCACCAGTAAAGCAATCGGTGTGCCAAGTTCGAGATTTCTTTGGCTTTGCTTTGATTTGAGACCAGCATTAAGTCCACCCGCTTGACCCTAATTCTGCGAAAACTGCCTTTTTCACTGGTTATCAAGGATTTATGTGCGGCATTCAGTAACACCACCTGCTGAGCGGAGCTTGAGGCGAATCAGCAGGTGGAACCTCTGATCGCGCATCGCGACCGAATCACAGCCACCATGCCAATGATCTCAGGTCACATTGCGGTGCGATCCGGCACATCGTGCCCTATTTTGGAACTCATCAGTCGCATTAATGCTGAGTAGGCACGGGTTTCTGGCGACCGGCAATAAGGCGCACTCCGAAGGCGTTAGGCGAATCAGGGCTGCGCGCTGTCAAATCGACCAAATGATGTCTTTTTTGCGAGAGATGAAGGAGCCTGAAGACTGCCGTGACGGAGTTCTTTAAACCGCCATGCTGGGGTTACGCCTAAGCTCGCTGAGGGCTTTTTAAAACACCTGCTGAGGGCTAACACCTGCTGAACGCTCTTTAAAACTCGCGCTGAGGACTCTTCTAATTCGCACAAAGCCCGTCAAAACTGCAGTCGCCTGCGGCAACCACCCTTTCTTTCGGGTCGGACTAAACGATGAGCATTGCATCCCCATAACTGAAAAAGCGATATTGTTTTTCAATGGCTTGGGCATAGGCAGCTTTAACCAATTCGATGTTGGCAAGCGCACTAACCAGCATTAACAGCGTTGAGCCTGGCAGATGAAAGTTGGTCAACAACGCATCCACCATTTGAAACTCGTAGCCTGGGTAGATGAAGATCTGAGTATCACCCGACTGAGGCACGACCCGTCCCTCTTTAGCCGCGCTCTCTAACGTTCGAACGCTCGTGGTGCCGATCGCGACAATTCGCCGGTGCTCATCTCTCGCCGTGTTGATCGACGCTGCAGCCTCTTCCGAGATCTCAAACCACTCTTTATGCATCTCGTGCTCAAGAATATTGTCCACCTGAACCGGTTGGAAAGTGCCTGCACCCACGTGAAGCGTCACTTCGCTGGATGCGACGCCCATCGCTTCTAACGTTGAGAGCATCGTTTCGTCAAAGTGAAGGCCAGCTGTTGGCGCGGCGACCGCCCCTTTGCGCTTCGCGTAAACTGTTTGATAGCGGGAACGATCTTCATTTTCATCGCTGCGCTGGATGTAGGGTGGGAGCGGCATATGACCAAAAGCCTCCGCGACTTCAGCCGGGTCTTCGGTCTGGAACTCGAGCAGGAAAAACCGCCCCTCACGAGACATGACCCGACATGGAATCTCACGCTCAGTCAGAATCAGTTCCATACCCGCCCTAGGCGATTTGCTCGACCTGATTTGCGCGAGCACTTGTCGGCCGCTCAGGACACGCTCGAACAAGACTTCAACTCTGCCACCGGTCTGTTTATGACCAAAAAGACGCGCCGGAATCACACGGGTGTTGTTAAACACCAGCAGATCATCGCAACTCAGGTACTGGGGCAAATCGGCGAACTGTCGATCCTCTATCAATCCCGAGTCTCGATGAACGACCATCAATCTGGCGTCGGTCCGCCGTTCAGGCGGAGACTGCGCGATTAGCGATTCGGGAAGAATGAAATCGAAATCAGACTTCTTCAAGGGTTCATCCTGCCGGGTTCGTGCGCATGCTAGCCACTCGACCCCTCAATCGCAACGAGCCCGATTCATCCTGGTTCAAGGACTCGAATCAAATACGTCACACAAAATGAACCTCGAGTTCACCTCGCCCTCCCTTCGCAGCACTTTTCACTCTGTTCGCTGTCCCGCATGAATCTCGGAGAAGGTCAGATGGGCAAGTTACCTTGTGTTAGGCGAAAGTGTTAGGCGAAAAAGTTGAGCCGTTAAGTGGGGAGTTTCAAGCTTCCCAGATTCCTTTTTGTGCGGGTCACGCTTCCTCGAGTTCAGCTGATCTGAGTTGGGCGAGATGCGTCGCATCAGGATTTTATTCGAAGCACCTTCTGCTATACTTCCGCCTCTCTCGTGCCGGGGTGGCGGAACTGGTAGACGCGCCGGATTCAAAATCCGGTTCCTTTGCGGGAGTGCCGGTTCGATTCCGGCCCTCGGTACCACAGAGAAACTAACTGCTTGGTTGCTCCTCGCCCTCGATGATATCCCCTACGCTCGCCTGATCGCGAGGAACAGTTATTGCTGCCCCCCTTTTCCGGTGGAATGATAGGTCTTATGTTCTCGGAGACTTTGGCCACAAGCCCGGAAATTACCTAGATAAAAGGCGTTACCCTCGGGCCGCATCGAACTATAATCGCGCCGAATCCCAGAGGATGTCTCTTGAACGGCGCGCCAGACCCTAACCAAGCCAAAGTGAAGCGCGCGCTCGATGCGTCCATCAAAGATGGGATCTTTTATTCGATCATGACCGGGGCGGGCGAGTCCTACTTCAGTGCCTTCGCCGTCAGTCTTCGAGCGTCCGCACCTCAAGTGGGATTACTTGCCACTCTGCCTCCACTGATCGCCTCATTCTCGCAACTATTCTCGGTCTGGTTGAGTCAGAGAACCGGTCTTCGACTGCCCGTTATAATTTTGGGCGCTATTTTACAAACCGCCGCATTACTGGGCTTGATCCTCGCGCCATATGTACGATCCGATCTCACGTTTACGGCCCTGCTGTTCGCCATCATCGCGTATCACGTAGGGCCTAATCTCGGCGCACCACTTTGGGCGAGCATTGTGGGGCAATTGGTTCCGGAAAGTTTACGAGGCCGTTTTTTCGCGAGACGCACTCGCTTATCCACGATTGCATCTTTCTCTGCGCTGCTGGGGGCAGGCGTCATTCTTCAGTTATTTGATCAGATCAACGCGGCCCGAATCGGATTCATCATCATCTTTTGTACAGGCGCTTGCGCACGACTCGTTTCCGCCGTGTATCTGGGCCAAATGTTTGATCCTCTTAAGGAGGAGGCTCGTGCCGCTGCGATGGCAAAGCAAAAAATTCTACCCACCATTCATCAACTAGCCGCGCAACCAAGCTTTTTAAGGTTCTCCTGCTTCGTCGCCATGATGCAATTTTCTGTGGCGATTTCGGGCCCTTTCGTAGTGGTTTACCTACTGAAAGATCTGCAATTTTCTTACCTTGAACTGACCCTGAATACCGCCGCGTCAGTGCTCGTCCAGTTCATGGTACTCAGTCGATGGGGTCGGCTTTCGGACCTGTTCGGTAATCGTATTTTGCTCAGAGTCACCGGCGCGTTAGTGCCTGTTGTGCCTTTACTCTGGCTGATAAGCCCGAATTTTTACTATCTGTTAGCGGTGCAGATGTTCAGCGGGCTCGTGTGGTCCGGGTTCACGTTGAGCATCAACAATACCCTCTTCGATTTGAGTGCAGGACTCGGGCGGTCAGGGTTGATCGCCATGCATAACATCTTCGCCAATTGCGCCACCTTTTCTGGCGCGGCGTTCGGAAGCTTAGCGCTGTTAAACGCATCCAAGATTGCTGCACTACTCCCCGAAGCGCTTGTATTTGAATCGGTCTTCCTCATGATGTTTGCGCTTTCCAGCCTGATCAGACTCATGACCGCCATGGCCTTTTTACCTCGCCTGATCGAAGTAAGAAGCGTTCGGCGTATGAGTTATCAAGGCATCATCTTTCGGGTGACCCGCTTCTCGCCCATTTCTGGAGTAGTGTTCGATGCCATCTCTAGAATCAGACGTTCTGACGACCCAACGCGATAAGTGAAGCGCATTCGCTCACGATTGAAGAATGTTGAATAATGCGAGATTCTTGGCTGAGTATGCTTTGCCAGAAGTCAATGCGCTGATGGCGCAGACCTTATCGTCCAGGTAGAGTAGCGACTCGATCCCAACAGGTAGTCCCAATGCTGAATTCAGACTTCACGCTCGCCCAAGCGATGTACGAATGCCGAGCTATGCGTCGACTAAAAGCCGATCCAGTGTCTGATGAGACGCTCGTCCAGCTAATCGATGCTGCAAACCAAGCCGCCAGCGGTAGCAACGCGCAAATGGCCCGATGGATCGTCGTTAAAGATCCAATCCAAAAACAAAAGCTAGCAGATTTGAATCGACTCCATGGGGAACCCTACATCGCCGCTGACCGGGAAAACCCCAAAAGTGAGAAGCTACGAAGATTACTCGATGCCGTGATCTGGCAGATGGACCACATGCATGAGATTCCCGCTCTCATCGTTGCCTGTTATGACTATGAGACCCGGGTGGATGGCGTGGAGATCTACCGAAAAGCCGGCTCCGTGTGGCCTGGCATTCAAAACCTTCTGCTCACTGCGCGGTCTTTGGGCCTGGGCGCCACGCCAACGACCCTTGCACTACGAGATCAAGACGCAGTTAGAACCGCGCTGGATCTACCGGAAAGCTTCGCGGCGCTGTGCCTATTACCGGTGGGATACCCCATGGGTCGTTTCGGCCCCGTGACTCGCAAGCCCGTTGATACCATCATGCGTTTTGACCGCTGGTCCTAGAAGGAAGATATCCTCAGGCAAACCAACCGGGTCATTGGTTTTGCACATTATAGACTCATTGTCTGAACATATTCAGTTATACTAATATACTTAATTGTCAGCGCTGCTCTTCATTGTCATATCGGATCAATGGAATGAAACAAGACATCTTCTCCATCCTCCTCAAGGTATACGGCGACTCTCGACACCCCGCTCGCTCGTGCAAGGTAATTATTGATACTAGGCAGGATATCCAGGCGTTCCTCTTCGATCGCTGTTGCAACAGACAGCGCAACACTGAGTGCAGCACCCTCCATCTCACTTCGCGTGGTTTCGAGCAACGCCTGCTCTTGACGCCCAGGTACGACCCACAACAATAAAAAAGCTGTGATCACTAACACCGCTAAAAACGGTGCCGAAACCCGCATTGCAATAGAGCCCATTCGAATCTTCAAGTCTCTCCTCGTAACCAGCAAGCTCGCCGCCTTGACTCATGGCCAATCGAGCAACTCTATACGTTTTTATTGACTCTCAGTCGCACTAAGGCCTGGTTTTGTTTCTACTTTAAATCGTTCGGGCAGTATGTTGTTCACCTCGCGCTTGTAGAGCCGCACAAGCCCTCAGTACAACGGTCTGGCGATCGATGTCGACAATGATACACCCTGGGCGCAGGATTAAGTCCAATCTACAACTGAAATTGAAGCAGACAGACTTGGTCCACTGGCTCTCTCACACTGAGGCTGCTCGAATAAGGGATGCGCATGCTCGAGAAGGGCTCTAAATCCTCGGCCTACCCTAAAACTTAACGCCAAGACCGAATTCGTTAGGGGAACCCAAGATCTTTATTTGAACGCACCGTAATCCGCAACCTCGTCCATCGATCAGGCGCTTTGCCGCAATACCCGACCTCCAACATCAGGTGCGGCCTTAACCGAATTCTGGCACTCTTTGCGAAGTTCACTCTCCTAATGAGAGGACCCACCCCGATCCAAAGTTAACCTCAAAGGAGATGATTTGTGCCCGAACACGCTCTTTCCAATCTAAATGTTCTAGTCACCGGTGGCGGCAGTGGTATTGGTCTGGCTTGCGCAGAAGCGTTCGTTCGAGACGGAGCAAATGTGACGCTGATGGGTCGAAGCATGGATCGCCTGGAATCAGCCAAGTCCTCGATAGCACAAAGTTACGGGGCCGATCCAATCGCGCTCGCACAGGGCGACGTCGCGAACGAAGCCGATGTGATAACAGCCGTCGAAATCGCGAGCCAAAATCAACAATTGGATATCGTTGTGGCCAGCGCTGGCCGCGGCGCGCTCGCGCCTTTTGCGTCAACCGATTCTCAAGATTGGAATGATGTCATGGCTACCAATTTAAACGGCACTTTTTTTACGTTTAAGCACGCAGCTCGACACATGAAAAAGGGCGGCGCGATGTGCGCCATCTCCTCCATCGCGGGTATTAGAACCCATCGACTTATGAGCACTTACTGCGTTAGCAAAGCTGGCATCGACATGCTGGTAAGGAATCTCGCCGACGAGTTAGGTGAGCAGGGCATCCGCGTCAATAGCGTATGTCCTGGGCTAGTGGAGACAGAACTGGCCTCTGCCCTATTAGGCACCCCACCCGTTCTTGAAGATTACCTAAACTGCATGCCCATCAGGCGACACGGTTCTGTTGACGATATTGCCCAAGCGGTTCGCTTTCTGTGTGGGCCCGAATCTTCTTGGATCACTGGCGTTGTGCTGAGTGTTGACGGAGGACATCACCTACGTCGGGGCCCCGATCTGACGCCCTTTATGGCTCCAGCCTAACCTCGGCTTGCCATCGGCACTTAGTCTTCGATTCGATAGGTCGTCATTGCCGTTTGGTAAAAAAGCTGGTCCTTCTCCTGCTCAGAGAAATCCTGCACCAGTTTCTTAAACGCGTTCCACAGCGTTCGATAAGAGCAGCTTTGTCGATCAACTGGAAAATTACTTTCAAACATACAGCGATTAACGCCGAAGTAGTCTATGGCCGTAAGGTAATAATCCCGGGTCAGCTCAACCAACATCTCCGATGAAGGGGGTTGCGGCTGCTTATGCAGACCAAACCCGTTGACGGGCATCACAAGCCCCCCCAACTTCACTTTGACGTTCTCGCAAGCGGCGAGCCGGGCGATGGATGATCGCCATTCGTCGAACACCGCTTTGGTTTGGCCTGCGTAGGGACCAATCCCGAGCGGGCCGCCGAAGTGATCGAGCACGATATTGGCCTCGGGAAACGACTGAGCCAGGTTCGTCAATTCATCGATTTGCTCATGATAAAGCCACGCATCGAAAGACCAGCCTTGATCCACCAACACTTTGAAACCGCGCCTAAACGCCTGACTTGCCATCATGCCTTCGAATGGCTTGCTATGAGCGTTTCGTATCGCATCACTTGTGTGCCAGGCTGAAGCATGTCGAATCCCTCGAAACCGAGGGCTAGCCGAGGCATGGGCATCTAAGACTTGGCCAATATCTGGAGAGAGAAGATCGGCAAAACTGACAATGGCTGAGGCGACCCTCGGCAATCCGTATTGTCCAGAGGCAGACATCGCAGCCACGCCATTGACGAACTCGACTTCGCCCACTGACCGCAATTCCTCTGGTCCCTCGGACCGATACATGCTGGCACACTCGACAAAAACCGTATGCTCTACTCGGTGTCCATCGGTTACATCATTGAGCCATTCGTCAAGTAGATAACGGTGCGTGGGATGGTCCCACAAATGGTGATGTGGATCACAAATTCGTCGCTCGGGATCCAGTACCGGTTCAATTACCTGGTCCAGCCACGCTTGATTCTGGTAACTCACGTTTTTTCTCCCCCGTTACATCAACTTGCAGCTTATCGGCTGATTTCGATACTCTGCAACCAACCGAAATCGTCACGGCACGCAAAAATGTCAGCACCAGAAAGAACCGTCGCGAACACCCTGGAGGCCGATCTTAATTACTTGATTCCTGATGGGACTGAAAGCGCGCCCGTCCGGGTCCAGATCAAAGATGGACGGATGACACCCACCGCGTCTTGGCAAGAAGCCGGATTTGAGCTCGTCAACCACACTTCTCAGGTTTCCGATTGGGACGATGATGCTGAGGTTGCGCGCGTTCATTACAAAGAACTCGTTGACTTTGCGCTCGAGCAGACTGGCGCGGATGTGGCAACCATCGCCAGCCACATCAAGCGTAATCCAACCGAGGCGGCAAGGCATACCGATCTTGCCCCGATCACCTTTGTCCATTCCGACTTCGCGCCAAGCTACGGCGAAGTGATTAGAGCAAGACATGAGGATTTGGCCAGCATGCCGGAACTCGTCATCGGGCAAAAACAGCCAGACGAACAAACGCCTAATCTTCGTCTTGCGACAAGGATACTAATTCTCCAGTTTTGGCGGAATCTTGGCCCTACCAGAATGGATCTGCCCATCGCGTTTTGCGACCCAAGGTCCATCCCGGTCAAAGCGCTCAGATACCTCCCGGTTCAGGACTATGCGGGCTCTGGCACCTTTTTTGAGGCCGTGGGCGTCGAGTCACAACAGACAACGCAACACGATTGGCGTTACTTCCCCGAGATGACGCG
>Ga0181578_10005503_pt1 | contig 11083 bp, 11 predicted proteins | sample 071ome_21_FD_148659 | JGI IMG/M metagenome (GOLD analysis project Ga0181578, IMG submission 148659) | Coastal salt marsh microbial communities from the Groves Creek Marsh, Skidaway Island, Georgia - 071401CT metaG (spades assembly) | ecosystem: Environmental > Aquatic > Marine > Intertidal zone... | reverse complement strand
CGGGCCCCGTGAGAGGATGGCCAACCTCGGCTGCATGAGCGCCGCCGAGCGCAGGTTGCTTTTGACGCCATCGCTCACGAGGGGCCATCCACGGCCGAGGATTTGAAGAGTCGGGTCCACCAGCGCAGCGTCATGCTTGAGGACGAGGACTCCGACATCGGCGACGGCATCGAGGCGGTCCCCAGCGAGGTGCTTGTTGACGAGGACAGGGACGACATGCTCGAGGAGATGTCGCTCGAAGCGAGGCTCGAAGGCCTCGAACGCGCCCGCTGGAACGTCTTCATGTTCCTTGGTGTTGCGGTCATCATGTTCGCTTTCGCCCTCTTCCCCATGTCCTTCTCCACCGAATACCAGGCCTCGTTTGCAGGGGCTCAGGCCACGAAGGACGTGGGGCTCGTGTGGGGGATGCCCATTCCCGGGAACGACGTCACCGATGTCCCGGTGCGCGTCACGGTGGACGTCGAGTCCCCTCCCCCAACGCACATCGAACTCGTGGGGTACATGGTGAACGAGAAGGACTGCACCAACTCCGAGGCGTTGTCCTTAGGTCAAGAAGCCGCAGAAGCGGATCCCACGGGCGATCACGCCTTTGCGACGACGGGGAACACCGTGGTTGGTGGCGAAACCGTGGAGTTGCGGTTCCGTGTGGATCCTGGCCAGTACTGCCTGATTGTGAAGTTCCGCGACGTCGACCAAAACAATGCTGACGAATCTGGAACGGCGCAGGTTGAGATCACAGGAAAGATGTGGCCGAACCAAGCGATCGCCGGTGTGCTCGGCTTGACCGCCATCGTCTTCGCTGCCCTCTCCTTTGTCGGCGCACAGCGGCACGGGCATGACGTCCGTGAGATGCAGCAACCCAAAGAAGCCACCATCGAACAAACCGTCCTTGCCGCCTCCGGTCCAAGCGGACCCCCGGCAGCAGGCCCGTCCGGCCCACCTCGTTCCGGTCCAAGCGGCCCCCCGGGTGACCCAAGCGAAGGGTCCGGTGCACCGTCAACGGAGGATGCCGCTCCCGCCGCCTCCGAGCCAGCCGTGCTGCAACAGGACGAGGACGGAACAGCCTGGCTCGACGCAGGAAACGGCTACGTGCACAAGCGAATGCCGGACGGGAGTTTCGACCAGACGATTTGGGTTCGCGGGCCAGACGGCGATGGTTTCGTTCCCCACGAGGCGTGACGGATTCCACCTGAGGCGTAGCCAACGACCCTCAGCCTTCAAATTGGCTGGATGGGAGGACGTCTTTGGAGGTGGGAACCATGACGTCGTCGTCTTCGCTCACGGTTGCGAAATTGAAGGCCCTGTGCGTCCTTCATGACCTTCCGACCTCCGGCAAGAAGGCCGACCTCGTGGAGCGACTGCTTGAGGCGGGGATCGACGCCACCACCCTTGGCTTGGAGGTGAATCCTTCAGAGGAAGCGGACGACGAGGAGGTGACCATCTCCCTGGAAACCAACGCTCCAGAACCTGCCTCCAAGCCTTCAGAGGTCCCGGAAGCAAAGGACACCGTCCCCCTGCCAGTGGCAGCCTCCACCCAACCTGCCGACAGCGGAGAGGTGCTTGAGGCCGAGGTCCTTGAGGCAGAGATCCTCGAGGGCGATGTGGAAGCGGCACCCGGCGAGGCCGCCGTGGAGGTTCCGGACGTCCCTTCGCCTGCCGTACCTCTTCCGAAGAGCGCCCCCCGGTCCCCCGCAACCATCAGGGACATGACGGCCTCGCCGCGGGTCGCCGTCGGGCTCGTGCTGGTCCTCCTGGTCGCGGGGGCGGGTTGGTACTGGTTCGGCCAGCAGGTGGAGCCGGTCACCGTCGATACCTTGCGGTACGGCGACGGCATGGACTTTCTGCTCCTCGATGGTCACCTGATCGCGACCGATGGCTTCGTCGAACCTGTGGTGGAGCAACTCGGCATCGACGATGACATCTGTCGGCTGGAACTCGATTTTGGTGGCGATGGGCGCGTCGAAGTGAACGAAGGCGGCCTGCTGGACATACCTTCTCAAGGCAGCGACACCGAACTGCTCGGCAGCGTGACCGTCCGTGGAGCGCACGGTGCGGAATGGCTGGCGGTCGAAAAAACGGCCACCTACGACCTTGAGGACCTGACCGTTCGTCGCCACCTCCCGAGCCTCGTACCGGGTTCGACCGGTTGTTCCAGCAGTTCGGCGGCGGCCACGGGCTCGGCCACCCTGGACCTCAGGTCGTGGACCGAATTGAGCGACCGAGCCGTCCTTCGAACCGAAGCGGACTGGACCCTCGATCTGGAAGGCTATGTCGGCGGCACGACCACAACCTACGGCGTTGGGGGCCTCCTCGGCGCGTTCGAGGTGTTCGCTCCCGGCCTTTCCATGCTCATGCAACCGGTTGAACTGCAGGACCTTGTCGGCAGCACGCCAATCGAAACGAACGCGCAAGGCTCGGGCCTCGGATGGGACTGGGCCGTGGTGAACGCCGAAGATTTCGGGGGCCAACGAATGTGGCGCATCGTTGCTGTGCAGCCAGACCTTGCGACATATTGCCTTGGCAGCGCCACCCTCACGATGTGGGTGGAGGCCGACAACCCGTGGGCGAGCAAGCAAGAGGTGGACGTGCGCTTGAGCGGCGCCGATCAAGACCGCAGCGGCTGTTCGACCCTTTCTCAGCAACTTGGTGACGCTGTGCTCCCAGAGGGCGAATTCCGACTGTCGCACACCTTCGAGCGACTCAACGTGGAACGTGGCTCGGACCGTTTGGATCTGGGCGCCACCTACCTTGGCCGTCCGCGGCCGAACGAACTTGGTCCCGAAGCAGACGAGTTGACCGCATGGACGCGAACGCAACCCCACGTGCCCGATGGCTCAAGCATGGCGACGAGCACCCTTGAATTCGCCATGGCTTGCCTGTCGGACGTCGGCTCTCAGGCTGCAGGTGCAAACGGGGCACTGGACGACCGGGACGGCTACGTGTGGCGTTCAACAGGCGAGCATGGTGCCGAATCCGATGCGTGGAACATCTCGTGGATCGGCAACGACGACGCGCACGGTTGGGTCCTGCTGGAGGTGGGGCATGGCGAGAACGCCTCGTGCACCTTTGTGGACAAGGGGGCGCTCGACCTTGGGTTGAGCTGGAACCGAGACGGCGCCCCTTCGGTGCTTTCCCTGAGCGAGGTTGAAGCGGTGCTTGGAGAGGCCGCTCGATTCCCTGAATTGTCGCGCCTGTTCGACGGCGACGGTGGCTACAATGAGGGGGTACGTCGAGGCGTGCTGGTCGCCGTTCCCGACGACGGGTGGACTGGCTTGTTGAGTGAGTTTGCAGGGGATGGAGCAGGAGCGACAACCTACGACCTCGTTCGGACATGGGAGGAGAGCGGATTGGAACGCTCGCTCAGCGTTGCCGTCGACGCCACGAGCGGCCGCCTGTTGGCGACGTCGTACGTCGAGCGCCCCGCGTGAACGCAGACCTCGGCAGGCGTGCCTTTCACGCCCCGGCCCGCCGTCACCTCCAAAGCCTCCAGAGGACGCATCGTCCCTGATGGGTGAGCGTGAGCGGTCCCTCGCCGTGGCCGAAGCCGAGTTTGAGGAGGTGCCCATCGCTCCTCGCGGACTCGGCCTCAACGACGGTCAACCGGGCACAGCGAAGCCACGTGCGCCGCTCGCCCTTCCACCGATGGCTCCGTTGACCCTTGGACGGGCACGCGTCGTCGCGGTGATGAACCAGAAAGGGGGGGTCGGGAAAACCACCACCGTGATCAATTTGGCCGCTGCGTTGGCACAGGCGGGCTCCAGGGTGCTGATCGTCGACCTCGATGCCCAAGGCAACTGCGCGACGGGGCTTGGCATTCGCAAGGCTGACGTGGAGCGCAGCACGCGTGACCTGCTGCTCCAACCCGAGGCGGCTGGTGCCTGCAGGTACGCCACGTCCATTGAGAACCTGCACCTCGTGGTCGGCGACCGACGTCTGGTTGGCATCGAGGACGTGCTCGTGTCTGAACTCGGACGCGAGTCACGGCTTGCCGAGGGCCTGCAGCCCTTGCTGCCACACTACGATCTCGTGCTCATCGACACGCCGCCGAACCTTGGCTTGCTGGCGGTGAACGCGATGTGCGCGGCCGACGGCGTCGTGATCCCCGTGCAAACGGAGTACTTCGCCCTCGAAGGCATCGCGATGCTGTTGCGCACCGTCGAACAGGTCCGCTTGCGCCTGAATCCTCGGCTTGGGGTGGATGGCGTGCTGATGACGATGCACGCGCCCACGTTGCTGAACAACCAGATTGCAGGGCAACTCCGGGAGCACCTTGGCAACGCTGTGGTGGAACCGCCCATCCGTCGCAACATTCGCCTCGCTGAAGCCACGAGCGAAGGGGAACCAATCCACGTGCACGCGCCTCGCTCCAACGGAGGGCAAGACCACCTGAGGATCGCGCAAGCCCTTGGGCGTCGATGGGGACTTTCGAAGGGGTGAACGGATGTCTGGATCCACTGGAGGGCGTGGCCTCGACCACTTGATGGAACAGAACGCCACGGAGCTTGGCTTCCTCGATGCGTACGGTCCACGCGATGAGGAACCTGCGCAGGTGCTGGAAGAAATAGCACGTCGTTTGAAGCGCCTCAACGCCACGGTGGAGGCGTCAGAGGTCGCTGCGGGCGGCCTTCGCATCGTCGCCGAACCAGACGGCTGCCACGTGTCGTGGTCCGGAGCGACGCTACCGCTCGTGCCTTCCGACCTCGTCCAGCCAGGGATGCGGGATGGCCGATTGAGTGAGGCACGTGATGCAGCACACCTCGTGGTGTACGGTTGGACACACGAGGTACGTCGGTTCTTTGAGCGTGCGGCGGAGCACGAAGGCTCAGGTCTGGCGTGAGCCCATTCGCACCGCGACGGCGGCACCCATCAAGGCGCCCACCGTGAGCACAACGCCCGGGCCGGGGGCATCTTCCTCGTCTTCGGCACATCCTTCTCCATCGACGTCGGGTCCTCCCCAAGCGGTGCCATCGAACCAGCACGAAGACCAGACCTTGTACCAATCCGCATCGGGGAAATCCTCTGTGCTGCCGTCCTCCCACGTGATGCGGGCGCGCCAGTTCACGTACGTGTGGTCGTCCTGTGGCGTGAGGCCGATCGTGTACGTGGAGCCGTCCTTGGAGACCGTTGCTGTCTGCGTGACAGGAGGGTCACAGACGCCGTCGTTGGTGCAAATTTGTGTGGTGAGCGACAAGGTCGAACCGTTGGCCACGACGTCGTCGTCCAGCACCAATGTCAGGCTCCAGGGCGACCCGGAGACCGAGGGTGACGTTGCATCGTGGGCTGCGAATGGCGTGGCGTCGAGGTCGGGGCTGACGTCACTGCCCCCCGTTCCTCCTGCGGAGGCCGTGCTCAAAAGCACGACAAGGAGCAGGCCAAGCCACGAGCGGTTCACCATGGCGGACCCTCGCATCGGTCAGGAATGAAGGTGTTGATGCATCATTCCATGTCCCACAACTCATCGCCGACCCAGTGAACGGTCTTCACCGCCTTCCCCGAGGTGGCGCTGGGCATCAGCCCGCCGTCCATCGTGGCCCAACCAAGCGCCAGCGGTCGGTGGTGCGTTTCGTCACGAACCCAGACCAGGTCTCCTTCCTTGACCTCGGGGTCGGCGTCGCTGACCCCCGCCACCATGCAATCGGCTCCGTTCATGAGGAAACTGATGGCACCGTGGTCCACGGAGACCCATCGCTTGGCCTCTGGATGTTCAATGAGTCCTCGAAGGGTCAAGGCCGCGATGGCTTCTTCCTCGGGGTTGGCGATTCGGACGGCCTTCGGAGTCTTGTCCACAAAAACGAGGTCCCACGGCCCATACTCGGCCTGTTCTAGGAAGGCTCCGTCAACGTTCAGGTCGATGCCCAGCACCCGCTCCAAGTCCTTCAGGAGGGGAGCGATGGCCTTCCGACGAACGGGCCGGCGTTTTCGGATGCTCCAGTCCTTCACCATGTTCCACGCTCCATGCCCTCCCCCTTGACGCTTGCGCGGGAGGGTCCAAGACCGGACGACGTCTGCGTCGTCCATGACGCTCTGGTGTGCCATTCGAACCTTCGCAGCCCACGCCGACGAACTGGGCAACCCTCGGCCAACCGCGCCGATCGTCTTCCTCAAACCGGACGCAAGCCTAATCGAAGGGCCCATCGACCTGAGCGGGCACGACGGCGAAGTGCATCACGAAGTCGAATTGGTGCTTCGACTCGACGCGACGTTGCAGGTCTCGCACATCGCCGTCGGCCTTGACCTCACGGACCGAGCAGCACAGGCCGCAGCACGCCCAGAAGGGCTGCCGTGGGCACGCGGGAAGGCCTTCCGAGGGGCGGCACGCGTGGGACCTTGGGTCCAGTGGAACAAGGGCGTCGAGGGGCTTCTCGACCTCTCCCTTGAATTGCGCGTGGACGATGAAGTACGTCAATCAGCAGCCCTGCGAAGCATGAGCATCACACCGAGCGCCTTGCTCGACGACCTCCGGCGCTGGGCGCCCTTGGCCGAAGGCGACCTGCTGTTCACGGGCACGCCTTCGGGTGTTGGTCGCCTTCATCCTGGTGAACGTGTGGTGGCCGACCTTCTTTCGTCAAATGGCGTCCTCGTGTCGCAGATTGACCTGATGTGTTGCTGAGGGTGGCTTTCATATACGCCGTGCAAGTCGCCGAGGCTACGAGGTGAGCAATCCATGGCACAATGGCACGGCATCTCTCGACGCAAGACGAGCGGCGGACGACGGGTTCAGGCCCGTGGAAAGCGCAAGACGGAAATCTCGAGCGAGAAGCAGTTCGCCCTCGTTGGTGAACCCAAGCGCAAGATTTACCGCAAGGCCGGTGGGAACACGATGGTCCGCGTGATGGCGGAGAACCGTGTGGCCGTCGCCGACCCTGCCAAGGGCAAGACGACGATGGGCACCATCCTCAGCGTGGTCGAGAACGAATCCGACCCGAACTACGTCCGTCGGAACATCCTCGTCAAGGGGGCCATCATCGACACCGACAAGGGCCGTGTTCGCATCACCTCCCGTCCGGGCAAGGACGGGGTCATCAACGGCGTCCTGGTCGAGTGAACACCGGCGCGGCCGGACCACACGACGGGATGCTGGACACATGGACCACGACCCAGACCGGTTGGTGCTGTGGCCCTCGTACTTCGACGCACGGCGTTCCCGTCGCTCTGGACGGCGGGTGGCCAAGGATGCCTCCGTCAAGAAACCAGATTTGGATGGCCTGTACGCCGCAGCACGCGCCGTTGGGCTGAGAAAAATCAAGCGCGAAGCGAACGTTTCGCGACCGTTGGCTCCTCACGCGAAGGAAGGGCGCCTCATCGTGAGCAGGGCAGGAGCCCTTGAAGACGCAGGCTCCTCGTCCAAGGAGGAAATCATGCAGATGATTGGCGGAACGTGGCGCGAGCAGCGTCGCACTGCACACGAGGCCGAGGCGAAGCAGCAGGCTTCGAAGCAGCACCAACGGTCTTCCACCAAGGGTGGCTCTACGAGCAAGGGTCGTTCCTTCAAGCGGCGTGGATTCAAGCGATGACAACGAGCCATCAATGCCGCGCTGCAGATGGGAACCGCTTAGTAGCCGGTGTGGCCCCCCACACCTCATGGAGCAGGTGTCGCGGCAGGTCAACGTGGTGAATTCCCTCTTTCTGCTGCTGACGCCGATCGCGGCGGTCGCAGGGATTTGGTGGCACGCTACGACCATGGGGGTCACGCTGCTTGAGCCCGTGTTGTTCGTGATCTGGTACCTTGCCTGCGGCCTCTCCATCACCGTGGGGTACCACCGACTGTTCAGCCACCGCAGCCACGAAGCCTCCTGGCCCCTGCGGCTGTTCTACGCGCTTTTTGGCGCGGGTGCCTTCGAAAACAGCGCGCTCAACTGGTGCGCCGACCATCGCATTCACCACCGCCACACGGACAACGAGGAGGACCCCTACTCCGCGACCCGTGGCTTCTGGTGGAGCCACATCCTCTGGGTGATGATCGACGAGGGTGGGCCACGTTCGCACGACCTCTCGCAGGTGAAGGACCTCCAGGCCGACCCAATCCTCGCATGGCAGCACCGCTGGTACGTGCTCATCGCCGTGGGTGTTGGCATGGGCCTGCCAGCCCTCGTCGGTTACGCCTTCGGCGGTGTTCCTGGCGCGGTCGGTGGCTTTGTGTGGGCTGGTCTTGCTCGAACCGTCTTCACCCATCATGGGACCTTTTTGATCAACTCGGCCGCCCACATTTGGGGCACGCAGCCGTACGGCGACGCCAACAGCAGCCGCGACTCCCCGGCCTTGGCCTTCTTGACCTTCGGCGAAGGCTACCACAACTTCCATCACACGTTCCAAGCCGATTACCGCAACGGCCACCGATGGTTCCACTTCGACCCGTCGAAGTGGTGGATTCAGTTCTTCGCTTTGGTGCGGCTGAAGCACGGCTTGAAGTCCACACCCGACTGGCACATCGAAGACAAGCGGCGCAACCACACGTTCGAATCCGCCCTCGCCCCCGTCGTGGAACGTGAGCCCGGGGCCATCGACGCCCTTCGGGCCCGGATGGACGACGCCCGCACCATGTTCAAAACCCGCAGCCGTGACCTCGATCGCCTGATGGCGGAACGGAAGGAGGCCCGCAGGGCAAAGCACGCCGCGCGCAAGCAGGAACTCGAGTCCGCCATAGCAGCCTTGAAGCAGGATATCGCAGCCATCCGGAGCGAATTCACGGCCATCTTGGCCGACGTACCACGGGCGAGCAGCGCTTGATCAGCGAAGCGAAGGCACCTCGTGCAACCAACCAAAGGCGTCAGGCGCCCGTTCGGCCTGAATGGCGGTCAAGGCGTCGTAGAGTTCGAGGGTGACCGGGCCCGGATGGCCGTTGCCGAAGACGTGCCGCGTGTCCATGTGGGTGATGGAGCCAATCGGTGAAATCACGGCGGCCGTGCCGCAGCAAAACGCTTCTTCGGCGTCCAACGCCGCCTCGACGGCCACCCTTTCTTCCCGCACTTCGTACCCTCGGCTCCGAGCGAGCTCAATCACGGAAGCACGGGTGATTCCTGGGAGGATCGTTCCTGTGAGGGAGGGGGTCGAGAGCACACCGTCCTTCACGCAGAAAAAGTTCGCAGCGCCGACTTCCTCGATGCACGAATGGGTCTGCGCATCGAGGTAGATGACCTCAGCAAAGCCCTCGGCCTTCGCGGCCTTGGACGGGAGCATGCCAGGAGCGTAGTTTCCAATGGCTTTGACACCCCCCGAACCGCCCGGAGCCGCACGGTGGTGTTCCTCGGAAATCAACAGGTCGATCGCTGTCATACCCCCTTTGAAGTAGGGTCCAACAGGGGTGCAGTAGACCATGAACGTGAACGAAGGCGCCGGGGCGACGCCGAGGATGGGGCCTGAACCGAACAAAATCGGTCGGACGTACATCGCGCCCTTGCCGACCGGTGGCACCCAGTCCCTGTTCGCGTCGACAACCTGTTCCACGGCGTCGAGAAACACCGACTCTGGAACAGGGGGCATCTTCAATCGGTCCGCTCCGGCTTGCATGCGCCGGGCGTTCTCCTCGGGTCGGAAGAACACCAGTCGACCTTCGACCGTTCTGTAGGCCTTCATGCCTTCAAACAGCCCTTGGCCGTAGTTGAGCACGCCCGCCGCCGGGGAGATGCTGAAATCGCCGTACGGCTGAAGTGTCCCGGGCATCCACGCGTCGTCGCCGGACACTTCGGTGACGTACATCCAATCCGTGGGCGTGAGCGAGAAACTGAGGGCGTCCCAATCAATGTCCTTCATGTCCTCACCTCCAATGCGGTACCTGAGCCACCCTCCGGCGGGGTATCAAGACTTTGCGTGCCTCCTGCGAAGCCCTGAAGGGGCGAGATGTGGACCCGGTGGCATGGCCTTGGAGCGGTGGGTTGGCCGCTTCGGGATCCTCACCACCCGCTACCGCTCCATCGGCGAAGGCGAGGCCTCCGCCACGGTGCTCGAGGTCTTTGGACGTGCAGAATCCGGCGAAAGCCTCTGCCTCCTCGTGCACGGATTGCGGCCACACATTGAGGTCGCCCCAATTGGACGGTGGTCGAGCGGCCTCGACGTGCCCGATCCGCTCCAGGAGGCGGCGGAGCGATTGACCACCAAAGAACAGGTCAGGTCCGTCCACGGCCCGGTGCTGAAGTGGACCGACCTTGGGTGGAAACCTGTCTGGTCGGTCGAGGTGCTGCAGCCGCACATGGTTCCCGAACTTCGTCGGAGCCTCTCGGGAGCATGGTCGTTCTTTGCGGCCGACATTCCCTTTGCGAATCGCCTCCACCTCGACCTCGACCTCGGCATGCACGTTCGCGTGGAGGCCGAGGTCGTCGACCGGCGCAGCGAAGGCGACGACGAGGAGGCCGCGGCCCGCGTGGTTCGTGCAGGGGGGGGCGGCCGGTACTCGGTTGACGTGACCTTGCGTTGCGACGCTGAGCAGGTGGCCGCATCGGCACCCTTTCCCGTCCCGCTTCGCGTCCTCTCGTTCGACCTTGAAACAAGCATTGCCCACGAGCGGGTGTTGTGTGCGGCAGCGGTGGTGGAGGACCTCGCGACAGGAACACGCCACATCCATGACTGGCATGGCGACGAACGAAGCATCCTCGAAGGACTGACGAACCTTGTCCTCGACGCAGACCCAGACATCATCACGGGCTACAACATCGACAACTTCGACCTCCCTCGCTTGGCGGACCGCGCCGAGGTGCTAGGACGCCGTGGCGATACATCCGCTCGGCTTTCCATGCTCGGTTGGGGGAGGACGCCGCGGGACGCCAACGACCTTCGGCGGCAAAGGGATGCTGTTGTTCCGCGTCGCTCTGGCAACCGTGCGTGGACCTTGGGCGGCCGCTGCGTCATGGACGCCTGGTGGCAGGCCAGAATGGCGCTCCGACCTCAGCGTGAAACCCTGTCCTTCGTCAGTGCCCTCCTGTTTCCAGACAATCAAGGGCTGAGGAAAATGGACGTGGATGCCTCGAAAATGGACGAGGAATGGGCGTCGCGTCCTGACGTTGTCATCGACTATTGCCGAAGGGACGCATCGCTCCCCCTCGACATCCTCGACGCCCTCCAAGTTGTTCGTCGAAAAGAAGCCGTGGCC
>Ga0181578_10005501_pt1 | contig 11086 bp, 8 predicted proteins | sample 071ome_21_FD_148659 | JGI IMG/M metagenome (GOLD analysis project Ga0181578, IMG submission 148659) | Coastal salt marsh microbial communities from the Groves Creek Marsh, Skidaway Island, Georgia - 071401CT metaG (spades assembly) | ecosystem: Environmental > Aquatic > Marine > Intertidal zone... | reverse complement strand
ACGCTGCGTCGAACGAACCGACTCGGGTGGAATCCGAGACGCGCGAGACGCGAGACGGAAGACTGACCGATTGTACCGAACCGAACGCGCGCGCGTTCTTCGTTTTGCTCGCGCATTAGAAACTTGAGAAGAGGGGTGACGACGAGCGGAATGTCGGATGTTGAAAAATTGGCCTTCTCCGTCGACGCGTCGCTTCGCGGAAGCGATTCGAAGAGTAGCGTCGGGGCGAGCAGAGGGGTGCGTTTGGCGTTTGGCGTTTCGCGTTTCGTTTACGAGCGCGATCGAGTTTTCGTCGCGCGAATCGTCGCGCAGAGGAGGGAGAGGAAACTGACTGTGTTTTATTCATTTTTTTAACCGCGCGCAGCTCGAACCCGAACTGAGCGAATTAGACGTTCACTCGATCAACGACGATCGGTTGTTGTTTCAAAACATGTACGATGAGTTTGATGACTCTGTCATCGGTGCCGTCGAACGCGGAGCTCGACCGAGTCGAGGCGACGATTCGGCTTCCAAGCGCTCTAGTACCACTGGCGCGAGCATGGAGTGGACCAAGGGGTTCACGAAGACGCTCAAGAACTTTGATGAGGATTCTCCGCGTGTGGGCACGCGCAGCGCGCGCCGAGTCAGTTACGCGGGGTCCACTGAAGTCCCAATCATGGAGACGCCGGTGCAAACCAAGGGGGCAAACCGACGGGCGAGTCTCTCCTCGAGCAAGAGCGCCGCCACGCCGCCGTCTGTCGCGAAGAATGGTGCGTCGAGCGCGTGCAGAGAAACCTTGGAGAGCAAGAAGTGCAACTGCAAGAAGAGTAAGTGCTTAAAGCTGTACTGCGAATGCTTCGCCGCGGGAGCCTACTGCAAGGATTGCTCGTGCCTCACGTGCCAAAACACGGTGGCCAACGCCGACATTGTCGACAAGACTCGACAGCAAATCGAGTTGAGAAATCCAAACGCTTTCGCGAGCAAAATTCTCGGTGAAGAGGGTGACGACGCTCGTCACACCAAGGGCTGCCACTGCAAGAAGAGCGCGTGCTTGAAAAAGTACTGCGAGTGCTTCCAGGCTGGTGTCAAGTGCCAAGACTATTGCAAGTGCGAAGGGTGCAAGAATAAGGATGACGCCGCCCCCGGCGGGGCGTCTGGCCCTCGCGGCGACACCGTCGCCAAGCCGGTTCTCCTCACCGCAAAGACGACGAACAAGTCCAAGGCTCGCGCCAAGGAAGCCGCCGTCGCGGCTGCGAACGCCGCCAGGGCGATGCAAGACGATCTCGTCATTGAGGATTTCAAGTTGGAAAGGCTCGTCGGTTCTCCGCTTCGTTCCTTTGAGCACGCGGATGACTTGTCGAGCGAGTACTCTCAAATGAACAAGTCTGTCGAGCAATCGCCGCTCCGCACTCTTCTTCTCTCGGAAGGCGTCACGCTCTCTCCGCTCTTTAGCAACACGTCCATGCCCACCGGACTTTACAGTCCGCTCCGCGTGGGACAAATGTCTCCTCTTCGATCTGGCTTGATGTCGCCGTTGACGCCGGGTATGCGAGCCAGTCCGGGCAAGTACACTATTAGATCGGCCGCCGCCGGTAAAGCCCCTCCCGTACCATTGTTCAACGACGACAGCGGAGAATTCAAAACTCCGAGAGAGATGAAGAAAAACTCAGTCTTTAGTGGCGTCCACGACGCGGCTAAGGATGGCGGACTTCACGCCACGTTTACCTCGCCCGTTCCGCTGCGCACTCCGGATGTCTACGAGTGAGCGAGCTCGAACGTTCGTACGCATTCCATCGATCGACCTCATATCTGATTAGTCTCATAGTAGTCGTCCAACACACCAACGAAATGGAGCCACATGTTTGTACAGTACACTTTTTAATACGATTTTGATCTCATAAACGAAATCCGCCGCGTACGCCAGCCTCCTCGCGCGCGCTCGCGACCACTTCGCGGTGCCCACGCCACTGGTTGGTTTGGAATCCATCCCATCCACACACGGTGACTCCCTCGTCTCAGCGCTTCGCTCTTCGCGGCGCACCGCGAACGACGGACGAAAGCCGAGTCGAGTCGAGACACCGACCGAGCGATCGCGCGCGCGGAAACGAAAAGACGAACGCGTCGTGACCGTCCGCGCGAGCGGAACAGCTCTGAATTTACAAATCTGAATCCGACGCGCGACGACATGGATCCACACGGTGGGGGCGATCCGTACTCGTCGGCGCCGGTGAGGTACCCGACGACGTCGTACGCGCCGGTGACGACGGTCGGGAACGGGGCGATGGCGATGGGAGCGCACACCCAGAGGGGCGCCGGCGGGAACGAGGGAACGTTTTCGGCGCGCGGCGGGAATAAACCCGTCGAGGTGCCGGGGGCGCCGGCGGGGAACGTGAGGTACCGCTGCGTGATGATTCCAGTGACGGATGGGGACGATATCGAGGACGTCATCGCGCAGGTTGGGTTGGACGGGGTCAAGTTGTTGGCGGGCGGCGACGCGGCGGTTGAGCGGAGGGCGTACGCGTTGACCAAAGTGGCGAAATGGGGAACGACAGATCCGACGATACTGCGAGTCGTCGTCAAAGATGTAAACGGGGATAAGGAATTGGCGCTGAGCGGCGATGCGGGGACGATTTCTGCGATGATGGATGTGTTGACGACGTCGGCGTTTCAGTGGTGCGAGTTGAATGGACACGACGCGATGGATACCATAGTTTCCGCTGGATCGGAATGGACGAATCGCAAGGCGACGGAGCAGTCCGCGGACGCGGGGGCGCTCGCAATTGTCCAGCGCGTGGCTGGCATTAACTTTTGGGAAGCTCCCGAGTATTCCGGTTGGCTCACGAAGCAAGGGGAGCACATTCGCACGTGGCGCAAGCGTTGGTTTGTGTTGAAGGAAGGGTACTTGGTGTGGTACAAGACGAACGTGGTCAACGAGCGCTCCGTGACGCGAGGTACGATACCTCTTCACGATATAGAAAGCGTTTCGGTGGCTTCCGACGCGTTGGTGGGTAAGCCGTACGCGATTCAACTCGGCGGAGCGCTGGCGACGCGAATCGGCGCGCAGTATCTCGTCGCCGATTCGGAGCGCGAACGCGCGCAGTGGATCGAAGCGTTGCACAAAGCCATACACGACCAAAGAAACACAACGCAAGGTGGTGGCGTGTCTTCATCGAGCGAACAGTTGCGTCAAGGGTTTGCGCAGGCGGCCCAGTCGCCTTCGGCGCCGGGACCGGCGGCGACTCGGACGCAAAACTTCACCGACACTTCAAACATTCGCATCCAAGTACCGAGCTACGCCTCGCCGAGCGCTCAGCCGCATCCACAACCACAGGCGTCACCGGGAACATCATATGTCACCCTTCCGGCGCTTCCGTTTGCGCATCCATCCTCAGCAGCGGGTGCGCAATCCTTCACGGCGCCGCCCGCGGCTCCCGGATCGGAGTACTACTCCAACGCGTACTCGGCGCCGCCAGATTTGTCCGATTGGACCACCTATCACACACCAGAGGGAAAACCGTACTACTACAACTCAAAAACCGGCGTCACTTCGTGGAATCCGCCTCGTTGATCCTCCCGAACATTTGTAATTTGCACTTCATCGAAACGAAAAACGAAACCAACGCTCGCTCCATTGCGCTTTTTCCCGGCGTTTCTCACAACTTTTGTCTTCACTCTGTGACGAACGATGCGTGCATCGACTCACGCGAGAGTCACCCCCGCGACTGCGTTGGCGACGACAACGTCATTCTCCGCGCGATACGTCGTCAATCACCCTGCGTGTCGTAGTCGTCTCGCGTCGTCGCGACAAAATCGCTTTAACAACCAACAAAAAGCACTTTCATTCACCGTGACTGAATCTTCCGAGTGCGTCGATGACGTGCGCGCAGCGGCGGCCTGCCGAGCGCTGGCGTTCGCGGATAAAGTTCCGAGCGATCGATCAGAGTTCGCGAAACGGGCGCAGATTGAGATGAAGATTGAAGGGGAGACGAAGAGTTTGAGGAATAAGCTTCGGCTTGAGGGAGCGCCTCGCGAGCCGGGTTACGAAGGCGTTCCGGTTCGCTTGATCATCGCGCAGACAGAGCTGACAGATGGGAACATGCCGACTGGGTTTGATTTGAGAGACGGGATGCACCCGTGCAGTCTGGTGTTCGGTTCAAATGGGACACAGTCTTTAGTTTTGGGATCGTTGGATATCAACGTCGGCGACCGACTGCCGGCTGAGGAATCGATTGGAGAGCGCTCGCCTGGGAAGCGGGCGTACCTGTCCAATGTGAGCGTCGTCCCGCCGGCGCGGCGTCTAGGGATTGCCGTGGCGATGATTGAGCGCGCGCTCGAGATTGCGAGGGATGACATCGGGATTGAGATGATGTACGTGCACGTCGAAACGAGGAATTCGGCTGCGTTGGCGTTGTATCGACACTGCGGATTTGAGATTGAGAGCGAAGAAACAGAGGGGGCGGCGTCGACGCTCGGGCGTCCGCCGAGGATACTGTTGCGGCGAGAGTGTGTCTAGGTGTTAATTGTTGTAGACTACACGTTTTTTAGATCTTTTCCTATCGAACCACGCCGAGGCATGCCAGTCGGCGAACCGTTGCTGAATGAAGTGCGTTGAGCGCTGTCGCTCGTTTCGGAGACTTGCATGTTTCGAAGCGCTAATTCAGCTAAGTTTTTGTACGTAAACTCTTGAAGATCATCTTCATCCTCTTCATCTTCATCGCCGTCTTCGTCGGTATCCTGCTCGAGATCTACGGCACTGAGCGGGAGCACGTCATCCCTTAAACTGTCTTCGCTCAGTCTAGAACCGCTGCGCGAACGGATGTGTGCTGTATCCACTCCACTCACCACCATGCTCACACTAGGCGTGGGAACGAAGTACGACGTATCTCCACGATTCATGGGCTTTGGTACGAAGACGCTCGCCGCGCTCTTATCGTACACGTGTTCCCACTTGACGTCGTCAAACCAAGACTGCGATTTGACGTCGTCGGCGCCTCTCGACGCACCCAGTCGCGTCTCGACGTCGTCCATCAGGAGGCCTTCGATGAGAGACTTTGCGTCATCAGAAATATCTTCATCGCCCTTTGGCCATTCTAAACCTCTACCGACAATGTTGGAGAAGATGGCAAGCGGCGTTGAGGCTGTGAATGGCGGCACGCCGATGATCATCTCGTACGTCATCACGCCGAGCGCCCACCAGTCAACGCCTTCGCCGCAAGGTTCACAGAGTAGGACCTCGGGTGCCAAGTAATCTGGTGTACCCTTCGGACCTGAGATATGTCTCGATACCGATCGTCTATGGAGCTTTCGGGATGGACTGTCGGACGGGCTTCCCCGGCGTCCAGTCGCCGCAGCGAGCGTCATTCGATGAATTGGGCTACTCGTAGTCAGCACATCCTGTGCGGGAATCCGGATCGTTGTGCTACTTCCAGACAGCTTACTCGGGGATAGCTGCGATGCAGATCCAAGGCTACCGTATGGACTCGGCGTCGCACTTCCGCTCGATCTATCCTCTTCAATGTCTCTGTCGATGCGCGACAAGCCAAAGTCTGCCAGCTTTATGTGTCCGTCGGACGCGATGAGACAGTTACCTGGCTTCAAATCGCGATGGATGATTCCCTTGGAATGAATGTACTCGAGTGCTAGAACGATCTCGGAGCAATATTGCCTCGCGTGATGCTCGCTCAAGCGCCCAATCTGAGACAGGAGACTGTAGAGGTCGCCGCCGTTCGCGTACTCTGTCACCAAATACACGTGCCGAGCAGACGTGAAAGAGTAGTACAATTTGATGGTGAAAGGGTTTGCAGCCGTGATCAAAGCGTCTCGTTCCGAGATGACTTGTTCCATCATATTCTTGTAGCGCAGATCGCTCTTACGCATCGCTTTGACGGCAAACATGTCGCCTGTGCTTCGTTTCTGAGCCAAGAAGACGCGTCCGTAAGCGCCGCCGCTGATGAGTTTGATGACTCTAAAATCGTCAATCGTCACTTGATCTGACTCTTCTCGCACGAAAGAATCCGAAGCCGACACTCGAGGGCTCATCTCCCTACTAGATCCCAAGGATGACGATCGCATGCCCGTGCACATAGAATTGTGCAGCTCCACTTCTGCCGAGGGAATTGGCTGTTCACACATTCGGCAGATGACGGTGCCCTGAGGGGTGTCGTTTGAATCCTCAAACTCATCGCCTTGGCCGTTGAGAATACGCGGTGAGTAGAAAATCTTACTCGGCGATGCGCACAGAGAGCTCGTGGACTGTTTTCTATCGTCGGATGTCGTCTCGTCGTCACTCGCTTCAGGCGTTCCCAACAAACCCATGTCTTGTTGCGACGCAAACGCGCGCGCCAAACCACCAATCACTTGTTTCGTCTTTTGCGATTCACTGAGATCAATCATCTCAACTTCTTTATCCCGATGCTTTTGCTCTAAACCGGCGAAATACGCGACTATGTATCCCATTCTTTCCGTAAAAGGCACATCCGGCGCCTTGCACTGCACCCGCATCAACTCGAGCACGCCATCTACATCGTCCTCACCCTCGTTTTCCGCCAAAACTTCCTCTCTCGCCGCGGTCGCGAGTTTACTCAACGCAAACAGAGTCATGAGACTTATTTTCCGTTTCACCTCATCCCTCTCTCTACCTCCTTCATCCACCTCTGACTCGACGCGTTTCATCTCCCGCAGCGCCGTCTTCAACGCGTCCATCACGCCCACCGTCGATCTGATCATCACCCCATCATTCGCCCGCGTCAACGCGTTTAACACCTCCAACATCGCGTCCAAGTCCGTCTTCAACGTTCCGAGACCATCGTTAAACGTCGAAGTGGACGCCGACGCAGCCTTCTCGCGCGACGTCAACTCTTCGCACTCAGCCTTGGAGCGCGCCAACAACGCCCGCACCTCCGCGACGATCCCTTCGCGTCCCCACGCCGGACGTCGCGACCGATCGCGAGATCCACGTCGTCGTCCTCCGCCATCGTGGCTCTCTCGCGACATTGCGTCCTTCTCCCGCGCGAGTAGAACGAACGAGTGCGCGTCGAATCGTCGTCAGTTGCAGAATTCAATCGCAATTCCGATCGTCGTTTCTTGCAGCGCGTCGACGCTCGAACCGTCGTCCGAGACGCGCTCGAGCGTCGCGAACGATTCGTGTGACGTCGTCCGCGACGCGTCGATCGGGGTTCACCGCGCCCGGGACTGAGGATGGAGACGGATAGTGATGTGCGCATCAATCGCGGTGGTTATGACTCAGCGTTGGTGACTCAGCAAGCCGAAATGAAATGTTTGTACGCGCGCGCGCACGGAACGACGATGATATCGGATGCTTAAATCACATTAATACGCGTGAATAATTCATTGACGACTAATCGCGCTCCCAGGTGAAGGATTTCTGTTCCCACCACCGCGCCGAGGGGGCGTCGCGGACTATACGCGATGGTTGAACGCGTTTGTCCAGATTCGGCTCGCGACGCGACGGAGGGTCCATCGACGTCGGTGCGAGAGACAGACGCGGCGAAGGACGACGCGATGCCTTGGAGAGCGTGAGTTTGGGTTTGGGAGCCGCCGATACTGGTGCTCTGCTTCGTCTTTTCGCGCTCGGAATCGGTGGATTGTCCTTTGTCAGTTGCCGTGACCGCGACGCCGACGGAACGACGCCTTTGGTTTTGTTTGAAGCGATCATTCCGAGCGGTGGTCTCACATTCTTGGTGACGTGCTTTCCAAAAACCTGCGGTGTTGCGGTCTCTTCGTCCTTGTAAAGCCCGTCGTCGTCGTCAAAACTAAAGGGATCGGGAATCGTGCACTGACGCTTGCGTTTCTTTGGCGGTTTGGAAAGCGGCGCGACAACCATTTTGGGCATCGGGAACTTTGATTTCGAGCTCGCGAGTTTCGGCGGCGTTTCCGGTGAATCTTCTTCATTCGCCTCTAGCGGAGAGGCTTCAACTTCCGTGTCTTTCGAAGACGGCTGCGAGGTTCCATTCTTGATGTCGCTTCGCGCTTCGTCTGGAATTTGCGACAGTTGGCTCTCAATGGCGTAGCCCAAGCGCCGAATGCTGTAATCGCGATCTTGACTCGTCCGTGGCGCCGTGCGCACGAACGCGATTCCGATTCCGATTGCCATGTCTCCGTGAATCTTCACCTTGAAATCCTTCGCCGCGCGCGAGAGGCGGGAGCGCCAATGATCCGGGCTCGTTTCCAGTAAAGCGAGCTGCGAACGCGCGAATTTGGACAGTTGAAGCTTGCTCATCATTCTGGTTGACTTCATGATGACATCCATGGGCCAACAGAGGCACACGCGCGTGCCGTGACGAATGAGAGTCTGTAACACATTCATGCTTTCCAGCACGTTCCAGATTCCTTCGTTCGGCGCGTTCGCACCGTTGACGTACACAATCATGGCGTGACGCTCGTCAAAAATCGGCTTCATGACGCGTTCTCGGACAAACAGAGAGGATTGCGGATTAATCTCTGGAAGGTCCACAAAGGTGAAATCGTTTCTCAAAGGCAACTCAACAGTCACAGCTCCCTCAATCATCCCCCAATGCGTCCATTTACCACCGCTCGCCACTCGCAATAAGAACATTCGCACGGCGGAGCAGACGGCTGACGCGTCGACGCTATCCACCTCGTAGACCCGTCGCAACCCGAGAAGCTGGCGGAACCGTTTCGGAATGAGCGGTTTCCTACGGTTGTTGTCGGAAATGCGCGTCTCTACGTCTTTCACCTCTTCTCCCAAAACGCACGCGAGTTCTTCCAATCCTCGACGTTCGTCCGCGTCCTCCTCGACGTTTGCTCTTCTCGGAGGCGTCCCTCCCGCGCACAACGCCGACGCGCACGCCCTCAACCGCACCACGACATCGAGCATAGCCTTTTCAACTTGATACTCTTCCATGTAATTCACTATCACTCGCGCTCGAAATCGTCCATCATCCTCTTCGTCATCCAATTTACGAATCCGTATAGCCGGTCCCGATCGAGCCTCTGGCAACGCGTCCATCCCGCCTTGTTTCCTCGCGCACGTCTCCACCGCCCTTCGCCCCGCATCCGTCGTCCCCATCTCTCGCTCTTCATCATCCCGTCTCGCTCGCCAATCGTCCGCGTCTATGATCGCTCGCACCTCCCTCGCCGATTGAACCTCTCGTTCCGACGCGCTCAGCTTCATCATCAACCGTTCGCTCTGTTTCGCGTCCGCGCCGTTCCCTCGGTCAGTCAATCACACCGCGAGACCGTCGCATCACACACTCTCTCTCTCTCGCGCGAACTCGAATCTGTTCCAACGCACCTCCACGACCGCGCTCCGTCGTCCCTCGCCGCCACCGTCGTCATCCGCATCCGTCATCAACGCGTCTCGGACCAATCGGTTCATCACCATCGTCTTTCTCGACCCGTCCCCGCCGAACACCAAACACGACGCCGACGCCGACGCGCCCGTCGCGACGACCATGACGCGCGACGACCTCGACGCGCGTCGGTATTTATACCACCTCGCGCCGTCGTCCGCGTCGTCCGATGCCGTCGCGACGGAACGGAACGCGATGCGATGCGTCGGCGTTTCCGAGACGTCCGAGACAAAAAATGACGTTTCGTTTTCCAACGCGACACACACCGCCGCGCGTCGCGGCTCGGCCAAGTTTTGGCTCTTCGACCGCGCGGAAGTTCGCCGGGAGAGTTTCATCGACGCGTTCGCGCGTCTTTCGCGCGTCGTCTTCGTTCGCATCGTCTTCGTCGTCGGCGTCGTCTTCGTCGTCGTCGCGAATCTGAAATCTGAAATCTGAATCAGTCAGATCATCGCTCGATACCCCGACGCGCGAGACGACCGACGCGACGGCGCGCGACTACAACGTAGGCGCGCGGTCTGGATCGCGTCGTCGTCGTCGCGAAAGACGAAGCAAAAAGATCCATGTTTAAAAACTTTGTGAGCGCAGTCAAGGACGCGCTTCCGGATGAGGTGAAGGATGCGGCGAAGAAGAGGGTTAACAAGTGGAAAGGGATCGGCCCGGACGAAGCGCTGGTGCGTGAGGCGACGAACGGGGAAAAGTGGGGACCGCACGGGGAACAGCTCAAGGCGATCGCGCGAATGACGCGGGAAGGGAAGTGGTCGACGGTGTGGGAGGTGTTGGAGGAGCGGATGCGATGCGGGGAGGGTGAAAAGTGGCGAAGAATGTACAAGGCGTTGTCGGTGATTGAATTTTTAGTCGCGAACGGGGACGAGAGGATTCCGGGCGTCGTCGCGAGGTCTGGACACTTGGAGCGCTTGATGCGATTCGAGTATCGGGACGAGCGGGGTAAAGATGAGGGGGTGAACGTGCGACACAGGGCTGAAAAGATCAAGGCGTTGGTGGAGGATCCGAGGTCGATTGAAGAGGCTCGCGAACGCGCGGAGAGAAATAGAGGCAAGTACAGCGGGATGTCGAGCGCCGAGGCGAAGAGAATGGGAAGCGGATCGTCGTATAGCGATAGTCGAGACAGCGCGAGGGCGTTCGGCGGGGGATCGGGGTCGTCGAGCGTCGTGGACGCGAACGCGTCGTTTTCGCCTCGTCCATCCGCGGCGGCGGTGACGACCGTCGCGACGACGACGACGACGACGAAGAGCGCCACCGCGACTGGCGGTGGTGCGTCTCAGTGGGATCAAGTGCGCGTGCCGCCGAGCGGCGGTGGTGCCGCCGCCGCCGCCGCCGCCGCGCGCGTGGGTGCGACGATGGGGTTCGACGCAAAGAAGGATGGCGAATCGAGCGACGACGAAGACGCCAGCGTTTCGGCTTCGTCCTCCAACGCGCCGAAAATAATCTTCAGAGAGGCCCCGATTCCGCGCGCATCCAACGTACCGTCGTCGACAATTTCACCCTTTGCGCCGCCGCCAAAGTCTTCCAACTCGGCGGTCGCGGCGGTCAACTACTCGTCCTCGTCGGGAGGAGCGTCCGCCGCGCGAGCGGCTCCTTCGGCGTCGAGCATCGACGACCTCCTCGGAGGCCTCTCCGTCGGAGCTCCTCCACCCGCCGCCGCCGCACCCGCGGCACCGGCGCAAGCGTCATCATCGTCCCCGTGGTCTGGTTTAGACGGCCTCTTCGGCGCCGCACCTCCTCACGCGCCTCGCGCGCGTCCGACGCCGAACCCG
>Ga0181578_10005482_pt1 | contig 11103 bp, 9 predicted proteins | sample 071ome_21_FD_148659 | JGI IMG/M metagenome (GOLD analysis project Ga0181578, IMG submission 148659) | Coastal salt marsh microbial communities from the Groves Creek Marsh, Skidaway Island, Georgia - 071401CT metaG (spades assembly) | ecosystem: Environmental > Aquatic > Marine > Intertidal zone... | reverse complement strand
ACAGAGCTAAAGAGGGTGCATTGAATGACTGGGCAATTTTCCCAGCATCACCAATCTCAAAAGAACCTCTTGGTCCTGTATATCGTTCTAACGATAGCCAATGGGCAGACATCGTTAACTGGACTGTTTATGCTACATTCATCGCTGATGAGTATGGTGTAGGTAGATCTAACGTTGATTCTTTTGACTATGACGCAAATCCAGAAATGGGACGTCTCATGGGCAAAAATGACGGCGAATTGCAAACAGTCATGGGCTTAAGTGCCGATGCTTTCTATAACGTTATCAGTCAAATTGGTAACTACGACGAGATTTATTCTAAAAACCTAAATCCTGTCGGACTTTATAGAGAAGGTTCTGCAAACGCACCTTGGACTGAAGGCGGATTAATTTACGCACCACCAGCAAGGTAATTAAAAACTTAATTGTTTTATTGAAAGGGGCCACTGGCCCCTTTCTTTTTTGAACTGGATTCTTACTAGAAATCAGAATCGTAGAATGGTATTATCAATTTACATAAATTATGAATAAATTTAAGTTAAACACTGCTTTCTGGCGTGATGTACGCTTCCTAAAATGGGCAGGTCAAATAATATTTTTCTTACTTATTTTTAACCTTATTAGAAACTTTATAGGTCAAGCAATCATTAATTTGAATGAAACTAATTTACCTTTTTCTTGGCGATTCCTTGGTTCTACACCAGGAATTCAAGTCTCAGAAGGTTTTGTGACATATCCTGAATCAGGACTGCAGGCACTGCAAATTGGTATGGCAAATATGTTACGAATAACAGTATCAGGCATATTCTTTGCGACAATTTTAGGAACAATTATGGGTATTGCCAGATTGTCTAAAAATTTTATCGTTGAAAGAGCTACAACAGGTTTGGTTGAGACAATACGAAACATACCTCTTTTGGTACAAATATTTTTCTGGCAAGCTGTAATACTCTCTTTTCCAAGACTAGAAGATGCTGACAGAGGTCAACATATTGTACATATAAGTGCTAAAGGTATTGCATTTCCATGGTTAGATCCTGGTGAATCTAGTTGGCTCTATGGTGTTTGGTTTATATTATCATTTTCAGTTGCTAGAAGAGTTTTTAAATGGCGTGTAGCAAAACTAGAAAGAGAGGGTGTTGACACAAAACCAGGTCTTTATTCCATGATCGCATTTTTTGTTTGGAATATTGCGGGTTGGTTTGGTGCGTATAAGGCTGTTGGTCTCATAGGATTGATTGCTTCATTTGTTTCAATATTTTTTGCCTCTTTACCTAAGATTGGTTTACAACTTATGATTATTGCGATTGGTGCTTATTTTGCTTACAACTATATTTCCAAAGAAATTAAAAGAACAAATAGTGCAGAAAATAGAGGCATTTTGACAGATGATGATATTTTCAGAATTGTTATAGCGGGCCTTTTAATAGTTATACTCATTGTTGGTCTCTTTCTTCCGTTCGGAAGTTCTTTAATTGATTTCTTACTCGGTGACGAACCATTTTTTAAATCTGATTGGGGATTGCCACAATTTTTTCAAGGTGTTCAAAACAAATTGAATTGGGAGCTTTCAGGCGCTCCATTTAGTTTAAGTTACCCAGAAGCAATTCAGGCCGGATCTTCTAAATTTACTAGATACTCTTTAGACGTAGGAAAAATTATGTCTGTAGGATATTTTGCTACATGGGTTGGAGTTGTCTTATATACATCCGTTTTCATTTCAGAAGTTGTGAGGTCAGGAATCATGGCAGTAGCTAAAGGTCAATCTGAGGCTGGGCTTTCTTTAGGTCTAAGAAGAAGAACCTTGTTAAGGTTAATAGTCTTACCTCAAGCTTTGAGAATAATGCTTCCTCCTATGGGCAATCAGTATTTGAATTTAGCAAAAAATACATCTTTAGGTATTGCTGTGGCATACCCTGAAATAGTTGCAGTGGGACAAACGTTATATAATCAAGAAGGCCAGACAATTGCAGTGTTTATTATATGGATGACATTTTATTCAACTGTAAGCTTAACGCTTTCATCAATAGTTAATTTTTATAATAGAAAACTTAAGATTGTGGAGAGATAATGAGTGAAGATATAGATTTACAAGAAAGTCCACCAGAAGTTCAGTTTGCTGGAGTGAATAGATGGTTAAGAGAAAACCTCTTTTCAAGTACAGGCTCTACTATTCTTACTTTTATATCTATTGCTGCCTTAGTTGGCTTATTTAGATCAATTATAGGATTTTTCATTTCTCCAGAGCGTGAGTGGACTGCAATTACTTACAACCTTCGACTTTATATGGTTCAGGCTTATCCAGAATCAGATTTTGGAAGAGTATGGATAACTGTCGGATTAGTAATTGGATTATTGGGATTGACGTGGGGTTTCAATACAGTAAATGAAAAAGTATTAGTAAAATCCATTCTTACTAATTTATTGAAAGTGTTTGCTTCTTTAACTCTCTTAGTAATTATTGCACCTACAAATGTAGTCATAGACAAAGTTGAGGGAACAACTGTAGAGGTTTTACAATCATCTTTGAGATTTTATTTAGTGGGTGTATTTCTTGTAGCAACACTAATTTCCTTTTTTGCGAGAACAAGATTTTATAAACAGTCAGTAGTAAAAGATTATGTCTCACTATTTTATGTTGGCCTACTTGTTCTTGCAGTATGGTTAATTCGAGTTCCTACAGTAACTTTTGATAGTTCAAATGTAAGAATTGAGCCAGATCCACTTCTTCCATTAGCTGCATCGACTAAAACACCATGGACCGCTTTGTATGTTTTATTGATTGGGATGTTTTTAATTGGTAGAATTTTAAATTCTAGACAAGTAACAGTCCTCAAAAGAGTAATTCCAGTTTCATGGTTATTAACTCCTTTAATTGTCGTTACTTGGATATATAGAAAGCCAGATTTTACTATGGGTCAAATTGCTTCTATTGATTTACCTTTGATTATTGGTTTTTCATTAGTTGGTTATTTAGCAATTAATTACCTCAACACTGAATCTTTAGTTAAGTATCAAAGATATATAGTTTATGGAACTCTTCTCCTATCAGTTGTTGTTTACACTCTTCCTGTCATGAGACAAGTCAAATTACTACTGTTTTTGTTTTGGATTCTTGTCACAGTTGCGCCAACCGTTGCTAACTCAAAAGAAACTGCAAGAAGTTTGTTTATTACTTGGACCGTTGCAACAGCCATAATAGTACTTCTCATGAGAGGTGGAACTTCTGAAAGTTTAATTGTTGTTCCAGGATCTTCCATATATGGTGGATTTGCTTTAACTTGGTTGCTTGCTTTCTTTGGAATTGCAATATCATTTCCATTTGGTGTAATGCTAGCTTTAGGGAGAACTTCAACATTTCCAATTATTCGAATAATTTGTACTGCAATAATTGAGCTTGTGAGATCGGTTCCGTTCATTACATGGTTATTTTTTGGTAGCGTAATGCTTACACTTTTCTTACCAAAAGGTGTTGAGTTTGACGAAGTTGTAAGAGCTATTGTTGTTACTTCAATTTTCAGTGCATCGTATTTGGCTGAAAACGTAAGAGGTGGACTACAGTCTATTAACAAAGGTCAGTTTGAAGCAGCTGATGCAGTGGGTCTTAGTACAGTACAAAGGATTACATTAATAGTTATGCCTCAGGCTTTACGTGCAGTAATTCCTCCAATTGTCAGCCAAGTTATCAGTTTGTTTAAAGATACAAGCTTAGTTGCAATTGTTGGACTCTTTGACTTGCTATATATTGGGTCCAAAGTTATTCCTAACCAATCTCAGGGTGCAAACTTCCTAGGAACTATTCAAGAAAATATATTATTTTGTGCAATTTTTTACTGGATTTTTACATACAGCTTTGCAAGAAGAAGCATGAAAATTGAAAAACGATTAGGATTAGGAGAGAGATAAACGATTATGACAGCGATACAAGCAATTGATGTAAAGAAATGGTATGGAGATTTCCAAGCTTTAAAGGGAATCACGATGAATGTAGCTGAGGGAGAGGTTCTTGTTATTGCAGGTCCATCTGGATCTGGTAAGTCAACTTTCATTAGATGTATTAATAGACTAGAACAACACCAAGATGGTCAGATTATTGTTGATGGAATTGAATTAACAAATGATCTTAAAAATATTGAAGCTATTAGGTCAGAAGTTGGAATGGTTTTCCAAAGTTTTAACCTTTTCCCACACTTAACAGTTATGCAAAATATTACTCTTGCACCTATTTGGGTAAGAAAAAAAAGCAAGGCTGAAGCAGAAGAGAAAGCTATGGAGTTGCTTGAAAGGGTAGGTATCCCTGAGCAAGCTGAAAAATATCCTGGCCAACTATCTGGTGGACAGCAACAAAGGGTTGCTATTGCAAGAGCATTAGCTATGGAACCAAAGATTATGTTATTTGATGAACCTACATCAGCTCTTGACCCTGAAATGATTAAAGAAGTTTTGGATGTAATGAAAGAGTTAGCCCAATCCGGAATGACAATGATTGTTGTAACTCATGAAATGGGATTTGCTAAAGAGGTCGCAGATAGGGTAATGCTTTTTGACGATGGTCAATTAGTAGAAGAAAACACACCAGAAGAATTCTTTAACAATCCAAAGAGTGATAGAACTAAATTATTCCTTAGCCAGATTCTTTAAGTTTATCCCACAAGTTTTTTTCAACTAAATCTATAATTGTTGCGCCCATTGCATATGCTCCATCATATATTGCTTTGTGCCCACTTTCAGTTACAGTTTCAGCTGCAAACTCAGGTTGATGATTTACAGAACTTCCATCACCTATAGATAACATTGGATGAATCGATGGAAAAGCTTGTGATATATTACCCATATCTGTTGATCCAAGACCTGGTCTAATAGAATCTTTTTGATAAATCATTTCTCTACCCACTTCTTTAGAGTTTTCAAAATATAAATCACATAGAATTTTATTATTATCAATTTCTTCATATCGATAATCTGGAATGGTAATTTTAACCTCACATCTTGTTGATAGCGCAGCCGCATTAACAAAATTCATAAAATGCTTTTCGAGCTCATCTAAACCATCTTTGTTGAGTGATCTTAAATACCAATCTGAACTTGTATAAGAAGGGATTATATTTGGTTTGTATCCACCATCTTTAATTACTCCATGCATACGGTTGCTTTGGACCATTTGTTGTCTATAAGTTGATGCATTTACGAATAATTGGATTTGTGCATCAAGAGCATTAATTCCTTGATCAGGAGCACCTGCAGCGTGAGCATCTTTTCCAAAATACTCTACTTTATATTGCTGAATAGTTGTAAAGGTAGGGTCTACAACATCTTCTACACTTGGATGAATCATCATTGAACAAGATGCATCCTCAAACGCTCCATTATCTAGTAGGATAATTTTTCCACCCCCACCTTCTTCTGCAGGAGTGCCAAGTATTTTAACTCTTATTCCAAGGTCTTCTACTAGATTATTTAATGCGATACCAGTTCCAATAGAAGCAGTAGCAATTATATTATGACCACATGCATGTCCAACTTCTGGTAACGCATCGTACTCAACACAAATAACAACCAATGGTCCTTCAGAACCATATGTAATTTCAAATGCAGTTTCTAAACCATGTGTAGGATAAGTTACTTTTTTAGTTTTTGATTCAATGTAATTAACTAAATATTTAGAAGTTTTGAACTCCTCAAAACCAAGTTCAGGGTTTTCATACATCCAATCACTTACTTCGCATAAGCTTTCATAAACATTATCAAGATTTTCTTTAAATTTTGCTTTATAACTCATGACTGAATTGTAGTAAAGTAATCTAATTTATAGTTACTAGAGTTATTCCAAACAATCCAGTCTAAATCTTTATCCTCTGCTGCTTTTATATTTAGCCTTACTGCTTCAGAAGTATGCCAGAAGCCTTGTAAAAATGGTCTAAGATTAACAGGTTTAACTCCTCTTTCTAAACCATCATTTAAACTTGCAGTTATAACTTCGTAGGGATAATTGTTTGGTTTATCATAACCAAAAGAACCTGAAGAATAGTGTGAAGGATAAATCATTGGAGATATGAAATCTACACTTTCTACAATTGATTCAAGATATTGCCCTATCCCATTGTCATTTTTAGCATTTAAAACATAGCCAAATATATCAGCTGATGATAAGCAACCAATATTGTGTAACTCTTTAGTTGCATTTGATAAAAATGAATTTATGTTATTTATTCTGTTTTCAGAAGTATTTTCTTGATCATATTTTAAATCTTGTTTATTAGTATCGGGATATCTTATATAATCAAACTGTATTTCATCAAATCCTAATTCACAAGCTTCTAGAGCTATATTTAAAATGTAAGTTTTACTTTTAATATCACTTGGATCTAAAAAGTACTGATCATTTTGTGAATACTGAAGCCCTGTGGATAAATCTATAATTGATGAGTCAATGTATTCTTTAGAAAAAATAGGGTCTTGAAAAGCTACGACTCTTCCAATCAAATAGATATCATATTTTTCTTTAAACTCTTTCAAATTGGCTGAATTATATTTGATTCTTTCATTTTTTAAATCTTCTACTTCGAGAATCTTACTGTCATAGAGAAGGTGACCATTATCAGTCTTCACATCTAAAACGACAGTATTGACAAATGTATTTAATAAAATTTCATCGAACGATTTCATTTTTTCTTCATTTGTAAAATGATAACCGTTTAGATAAATCCCTTTTATTCCGTTATGTTTTTTACTGAAAACTTCCCATTTGTTGAATGCCAAAAATTTATTTATTTTTTTTTGGTTTTCAATCATCTTTATTGCATATTCTTGAACCATTACATCGTTAGATTGTTGAAATATCTCTAGTTTTTTACTTATTAATACTTTTTGATCTTCAGAAATCATAATTTCTCTTGGCTCATCATTAAAGATATGTAAAATATCTTTAGTTTTTTTCATCAAAATCTCTATTGATTCAATTTTGATATCGTCATTTACTGAAAAAGATAATGGTAAAAATATTAATAATACAAATAATAAAATAACGAACACCCTGTTCATATATTCATTTTATATAACAACTAATCATCTTTCAGCCCAAGTTTTATAATGTATGTATGAAAAATTTGAATTATAAAAAAGTTGAAAAATTTTTTGAAGTGCCTGTCATGATTTCTGTTTTGATGCTCATTCCAGTTCTTATTATTGAATATTCGGAACAATCTTTAGATTCAGTAGCATTGTTTTTAAATTGGGGTATCTGGATAGTGTTTTTGCTGGAGTACTCTATTTTGTTTTATTTTTCTGAAAATAAACTCGAGTATATTAATACTCATAAAATTGAATTATTTATAGTCATATTTTCTTTTCCAATTGTTCCCGAAGGATTACAATCAACTGGTTTCTTGCGTTTTGCAAGGCTTCCTCGACTTCTTAATGCTCTTAGGTTCTTTAGGCTGGCTGCTTTGTTAGGGAAGTTTGGATCAACAGTAAAATCGATTTTTAATTCTAAAGGTTTGCGTTTTATTGTTTATGCCACAATAGGAATAGTTTTATTTTTTGGTTTTCTTTTTTACGTTTCTGAACCTAACGTCAATTCATATAGCGATGGGCTTTGGTGGGCTCTCGTTACTATAACTACTGTTGGTTATGGTGATATAACTCCATTATCAAATTTGGGAAGAATTGTCGCAAGCGCTTTAATGATTATGGGTATAGGATTTTTAGCAACAATTACAGCTGCAATATCCTCTTATTTTATTTCAAGCTTTAGTGATAAAGAAATAACCATGAATGAATTAGGTGAGAAGTTAGATAAACTAGAAGAAGAAATTAAAAACCTACAAAAGGAAATCAATGAAAAATAGTGACTTACAACAACTTTCTAACGACTATTTTCAAAACTCTTTAGATTCTTCGCCTACATCAGCGATTATGAGAGGCCACAAACAGTATTTTGATCAAATAGAAGAGTTGGATGAGGAAACCTTTGAAAAAGAAAAAAAGATAGTCAAAGAATTCATTACAAGACTAGCAAAAATTAATTATCAGAATCTTTCAGAAAGAGAAAAAGTTACTCACGGTATGTTGGAGTTCGCTTTAAGTTCTAACTTAGACTCTCTTTTAGATAAAAGCTGGGAGTTCGGTGCAGGTGTTTCAGGTTTCACAGGTTTCCTTATTGACTATAACCAACAAATGTTTATTCCTGATTCAGAATCTGCTGATATGTTATTAAAAAGACTTGAACTTTATAAAAGACTTTATAAACAGATTGCAGATGTTCAAATGAATGGTTTAAAAAACAACAGAGTTGCTACAGAACGAAATCTGCTCAGAACAATTGATCAATTGGAAAATTATTTAGGCTCATCTTTAGAAGAAGATCCTTTATTGTTAGTAAATTTCTCACCAGAGATTTCAGAGTCTTCTATATCTGACTGGAAAGAAAAAGCTAAAAAAATTATTGATTCAAATATTAGGCCAACTGTATTAGCTTATTTGGAACAATTAAAATCAGATCACATTCCTAAAGGACGATCAGATGAACATTCTGGAATAATGTGGATTGATGGGGGTGAAGAAACTTATCTGAGAGCTCTCAGAAGATATACAGGACATAAGAACATAACAGTAAAAGAAGTTCACGAAGTCGGACTCTCTGAAATAGAAAGGCTTAAAAAAGAATTCTTTGAAATTGGAGAAAATGTATTTCCTGGAGTCAGCACTCCGGAAGAAGTCTTACAAAAAATGCAAACTGAGCCTTCAATGAGATATGAAAGCAAAGAGCAGATGCTTCAATTAGCTGTTGATACTATTGAAAGAGCTTATAAGCCTCTTGACCAATGGTTTACAGTGTTTCCAAAATCTCCATGTAAAGTGTTACCAGTTCCAGCAGAATCTGAACAACATGCTCCTCCTGCTTACTACTACCCTCCGTTACCTGATGGGTCTAGAGATGGGACATATTTTTTAAATACATACAAAGCTGAAACAAAAAGCATATTTGAAGCAGAATCTGTTGCTTTTCATGAGGCAATACCAGGTCATCACTTAGACAGAACTATTGCAGTTGAGCTTCAAGATGTTCCTGAATTCCAAAAATATGTTGCTTCTACTGCCTTTGTTGAGGGCTGGGGTCTTTACTCTGAGCAACTTGCAAATGAAATGGGATTGTACTCTAATGATGTTCAACAACTAGGTAGGCTTGGAAATGACGCATGGAGAGCTTGTCGTCTTGTGCTTGATACAGGTATGCATGGAATGGGTTGGTCAAGAGATAAAGCAATTGAGTTTTTCAGGTCTAATTCTCCAATTGAAGAAATAAATGCAGAAATCGAGACCGATAGATATATTGCTTGGCCTGGACAAGCATGTTCTTACAAAATGGGCCAGCTAAAGATTGAAGAGCTTAGAAGAAAAGCAGAAACTGAACTTGGTGATAAGTTTGACATAAGATATTTCCACGATGAAGTTTTGTGTGATGGAGGTATAACTCTTCCTATCTTAGAAAACAAGATTAAGAACTTTATTAATAAATATAAAAATTAAGCCTTTTATTTAATAATAACTATCTGCGTATAGACTTATCTGACTTTTTAACGATTTCATTTTTATAACTTTGGTGAATCTCTTTTTCTTTGTTTTTAGAGTCAATTTTATGATTTGAAATTTCATTCTCAAGCATGAGAATTTTATTTTGTAGTTCATCCATTTTGTCTTTCATTTCGTAAATAATTTTTATCCCATCTAAGTTGATTCCTCTTTGTGATAAATTCTGAATCTGGATTAATTTGTCTATATCTTCTTGGGAATATCGCCTCGTTCCCCCACCAGTTCTGAATGGCTTAATTAAACCTTTTTGTTCATAGGTTCTTATTGTTTGTTGATGGATGCCTGATAGGGTGGAGGCTACTGAAATAAAATAAATAGCCTTAGAGTCATAGCTACTCATATAAATAATTCCTTGGACTGTCTCCAGATTCAAATTGATCACGATACTTCTCAAGATGTTTTTTTGCAGATCTTGATAAGTTCGTAGGTGGTGTAATAAATATTTTTACATATAAATCTCCAGGCCTTCTACCTTGAGGCGCTATACCTTCCCCTTTAATTTTAAAAGTTTTTCCACTAGGAGTGCCAGCGGGTATTTTTAAAGTTACAGACTTTTCAAGAGTTGGAATTTTTATGCTTGAACCTAGTGCGGCCTCGGTAAAAAGTAGAGGAACTTCAAGAATAAGATCACTGTTATTTCTTTTAAAAAATTTGTGTGGTTCAACAGCAACTTGAACTAATAAATCTCCATCTGGAGCACCTGCATCCCCGGGACCTCCTCTTCCACGTAACCTAATCACTGTTCCATTATCAACCCCAGCAGGCACTTTTACTTTTATAGACTCATTTTCAACTACGGAGCCAGAACTCCTACATGTTTTACATACTTTATCAATAACATTCCCTTGACCCTTACAGGCAGAACAAGTTTGTGCAAAAGAAAAAAAACCTTGATTGGAGGCAGTTTGTCCACTTCCGTTGCAAATGTTACATCTATGAAACGCTTCTCCTTTATCAGCTCCGGTGCCTTTACAAGCCGAACAAGCAACTTCTTTACGAAGAGGTATTACAGTTTCTACGCCCTTAGCTGCTTCGTCAAAAGATATGTTTATATTTGTTTGATATGTCTGGCCTTTCCTTCTTCCACCAGATCCTCCAAATCCAAAAATATCACCTAAATTTCCAAATAAGTCACCAAAGTCGTCTACATTGAATCCCTGACCACCAAAGCCTCCAAAACCTGAAGCTCCCATTGAACGTACTTGATCGTATTCTTGTCTTTTTCTTTCATCTCCCAAAACTGAGCTTGCTTCTGAAATTTCTTTGAATTTCTTTTCCGCTTCTGTGTCACCTGGATTTAAATCTGGGTGATTTTCTCTGGCTAGTTTTTTGTAAGCTTTTTTTATATCCTCAGTGCTTGCATCTTTTGAGACACCTAGTGTGGCGTAAAAATCTTTGTCTAACCAGTCCCTACTCACTTTTAACTTTTACCATTGCAGGGCGAATTAATTTACCTTGAAATAGATAACCTTTTCTTAAGATGGTTTCAACTATTTGAGACTCCCCCTCTCC
>Ga0181578_10005468_pt1 | contig 11119 bp, 7 predicted proteins | sample 071ome_21_FD_148659 | JGI IMG/M metagenome (GOLD analysis project Ga0181578, IMG submission 148659) | Coastal salt marsh microbial communities from the Groves Creek Marsh, Skidaway Island, Georgia - 071401CT metaG (spades assembly) | ecosystem: Environmental > Aquatic > Marine > Intertidal zone... | reverse complement strand
AAAAAAAAAAAAAAAGAAATCGCGCGCGCGCGTAAAGGAAGAAACCGCGGTCTTCCGAACGACAACCTCCACCGTAAACCAAAAGTGCGCGCGATTCGATCGTTCTGTCTTCCAACCGCGGTCGATTTTCGGTCGTTTCGCGTTCGTAAAAACGCTCTCAACGCGGCGACAGAATTTTTCTCTCTCTTTCCGATTGGTTTTTCTTCCTTTAACGAGAAAATTCCATTGCCCGGGGGCGATAAAATCAGAAAAAAAAAACAAATCGAAACGCGCGCGCGAATATCTCTCTTCGTTGCGCCGCTGCCGTACCTCTCTCTCTCTCTCTCTCTCTTTATATATATATAAAAAAATCTCACTCAGACAAAACAACCCGATGTGCCCTTCGTCTTTAGTGTCCGGTTGGTTTGTCGCGTGTGTCGTTGTGAGGCGCAAAGTCGAATTTTTCTCTCTCTGTTTTTTTTTTACTTTTTTTGTGCTCCTTTCTCACGGTGCTGCTTTTTTGCCCGGCGCATGTCAGAGAGTGCATTTTGATCGGAGTGAGAGAGAGAGCGGCCGAGAGACGAAACTTTTGCGGTTTGAAGCGAGAGAATCTGCCTCGGTCAGAGAGAGAATTCCGACGCCGCGCGAGCGTCACGCTCCAAAAGATTCACGGCACAACACACTTTCTCTGTCTGTCTGTCTGTCTGTCCGTGACGAATCGCATAAAGATTTAAAAAACAGAGATGAAACGATAGAAAACGGAGAGAAAGAAGGCGGGTGGGGATGATTGCGCGGCAGCAGCAGCAGCAGCAGCAGCAGCGGATGGCGTCGAGCGCGCTCGCGTCGACGAGCAGCGGTGGGAAACATTTTCGGCAATCGAATTCTTCTTCGTGGAGGAGGAGGTTGAGAAGAACAACACCGACGTCGACGACAGCAACAACAACAAAAACGCGGAGCAGTTCGGATGCGTTCGCGTCCAGTTCCTCTTTTTCGCGTCTTCGAGGAAGGAGACGAGCGGCGGTAGCGGTAGCGGCGAAGATGCGAGTGGACGAAAACTGGGAAGAAGACGAGAAGGAAGAGGACAGATTACGAAAAGACGAGGACTTGGAACTTTTGAGAGATTTGATGATGGAGGAAGACGAGGACGAGAGCGACGAGGACGAGGAATTAGGGACGTATGGACGAACGAGCGAGGAAACTGTATTAATTACGCCGAGAGCAAAATACCGCGCTCGAATAGACGCGTCGCCGGATGCCACGTGGGAAGCAGTTTCCGACGCGAGTTTGTTTAGTACGTTCGCGCCAAACGTGCGAACGTCGCTGCGGAGTTTTTCGAGCAGCGGCGGCGTGTCCACGTACCGCCTCGCGAGCGACTGTAGAGACGAGGTGATTCTGTGCGCTAACGCGATGAGAGGCGAAATTTTCTTGGAGGTAGTTTTGTTGCCGCCAGAAAAGGCGAAGATGTCTCCGTCTTCTTCTCAACTGGTGTCGTCGAAAAACGATAACGCGAGCAGGAGAAAGAAACAACCCGAGGCGCCGACGATTTCTCGAACGCTCACGTTTGCCAGTCGAGACGTGGACAGACGAAACGGAGAGTTTGAGTGTTTCGGAAAGATTAAAGTTGCGAGATTAAAATCAGCCTCGTTTGCGTGTGAGTTGTCGTACGAGTGTGAAATTCGACCGACAAAGTACCCGGTTTTAAGAAGAGCTTTAGAAAGGGCCATGAGACAATCGTTTGAGGAGATTGCGACGGCGATTAATCAACGCGCTAGCTCGATTCAAAGGGCAAAGTTGAACGCACCTTTCTTAGATTTAGAGGCTTTGAACTGGAACGAAGCCGGAGGGGAGTTTTATTACGTGGACGAGTTTGACGACGACGGATATTTCATCGGTCGAAGGAAAAAACGAAGAGATGGAAGATTGACAAACGCAGGGTTGAAGCCAGAAAATTACCTAGGATTGAGCGAAGTGAACGTGCCGTTAGCGCAGCAAGGAAGAGACGAGAGTGGCGACATCATCAATACCATCAACAACAACAACAACAATTCTAACGCTAAGAAAAAAATGATGTCCATTTCCGGTCGTTCTCGACCTCCAACAGTGAGAAGAAACGTCATGCCGCCGGCTGAAAACCTTTCCTGGCAAGCCGCGCAAGGTAACACGACGTCCGGTGCGCAAGGCGGACGATGGTTCGACGAAATCATTGACGCAGATGCCGCCGAGGATTTGTCGACGTCGGCGCCTGGATCGATCGAAGTGCACAACAGAAGGTACGACACATCCGCGGTGTATCACCGACGAACGTTGAGCGCTGTGCGCATCGAAGCACCACCGTCTTTAGTCTGGAAAGTACTCACGGCGTATGAATCGTTGGCAAAATTCGCCCCGAATTTAGTGCACTGCGAGGTCTTACCGAACGCAACTCTCGGCGGCGCCGTACCAGGAGGAGGAGTGGCACGAGGCACGGGTAAAAATTTGAAACGCCTTCGATTTGTGTTTCTCAAACACTGCCTGTGCCACGCGATTTACGAATCGGTAGGCGTCGACCTGTCGCAAAAAGATGAAGAGGGTGAAATACAGTTTCGCGTTTCGAGAAATCAAAGAAAAGACGGCGTTTTGCAAGGCAAATTTCTAGTCGTTCCAGCTAGCGATTCGAACGACGATGACGAAGACGACATGGATAGCAGTGCAACTCTTCGATCGTTTGACGAGACGTACGACGGCGCGGTCAACGTATCTAAACTTGACCGCGCTGATTTTAACGACTTCAACGACGCGCCCTCCCGCGAAGAAGCCGAAGCGACGATATTAAAATTTGCCATCGAAGGTATCAATGCCAAGGCAAATTACAAAGACGGAAGAGCACGCAAACCGCCTCTGGACGAACGACAAGTCGTCGACGAGACGATTGAATTTTTGACAACGTTACGCGCGCACATTGAAGCGATATCGCTGGAGAAAGTCATACCGCTCGTCACCTTCGACAACTCTGTGCGTAAGCTTAACATCGTTCCAGAACTAGACCAGACGAACCAAACGATCGCCGAGTTCATGCGTTTAAATCCAAAATTAGACGAGGAGCAGGAAGATTCTATCGATGCGACCATTTCGAGAGACGACGAGGAGTTGACCATCGCAGAGAGAGCAAAACTGTATGGATTAACCGAAGCTGCGATGAAACAGACGGCAAAAGCATCCTCTGAGAAGAACGAAAAGAAGAAAAACACGTACGATAAGAAAACGTTCGACGAGGACGAAGAGAAAGAACTCCTCGACGCGTTGAGAGCAGACATCGAAGCCTTCAACGCGACTGTGCTACTGAAATCGAACGATGACGGCGAAACGGAACAACAACAACAACAACAAAGAATACCGCAAAAGCTCCTCTTGCGAGAATACGGCAGAGAAGATTTGGAAAGGCGCATTCGCGAGCTCGGTGGCTACAAAATAGTCTCGGAAAAGTTCGGATGGGATAAGAACATGCCCAAACCGAGAGGCTATTGGCGAGATTTAGAAAACGTGCGCGTAGAACTCGAATCGTTTTTAGAGTCTGTGGAGTTACCTCTGGATGAGTTACCCTCGCGAGCTGTGTTCGTCGAAAACGGGAAAGAAGACATCTACCAATCGTTTCGATTCCACGGTGGTGCGACTGAAGTCGCCATAAAGTTAGGATTAGTCGGCAAAACGAAACAACAACAACAACAACAACAACAACAACAACAACAACAACAACAGCAACGGAAAGAACCGCGATAGGACACGACCCGAAAACAAAGATTATTGTAGGCATAAGATGTATTTATATTTTATATGTACTAGGACTGCACGCTGCATGCACACATGCATTCAAATCAAAACGACATCAACTCAATTACTCATTCAATTACTGCACAAAACACGCGTAAATATCCCCTTGCTCGTCCACCATGACTGGATACACGCCTAAATCCACCGGCGTCTGGTTTTCTTTCAACTTACCCAATAACTTTCTCGGCAACGTGTCTTGAGGACACCACTCGATGACTCTCCCAGTCGTCAAATCGTAACTGGTCCCATCGAACGGAGACCTAATGGACGCACCTCCCGGGCCGTTGAACAACTCTCCATCGATGAGCGGATATTTATACGCGGTCGAGTTACAATCGCACACGTAAATCAACTCTCCCACTCGCACCACGCAAAAGTTGCCATTCGCTAACGTCACCGCTTTTATATTCTTCTTCTCGTCAAACTCCGAGAGGTTTAAAATCTTCAAAAACCCTGGCGGAATCTTCCCTTTGTTAAACTCCTCGGCCATTTTCTTTCCCTCCGCGCTCGCTTTCGTCGCTTTCGGTTCCTTCTGTTTCTTCTCCTGCCCTTCGATTTCCTCGCTGATTATATCTGAAATGCCTTTGCGTTTCCCTCGCGCCATCGCCTCTGGATGATTTCTTCGCATCGTTCTTCTTTGCGATGATGACTTTCTCGAAGAAGAAGAAGAAGCGAAGCGAGACGTTCTCGTCGAAGAAGAGACGGACGCGGTGAACGAAAGCGACCGCTGCATCGTGTTTCTCTGCTTATTCGTCGTGTGCTTCTGAAGCGTGGATGATATAGATAATCCACGTGGTTGTGCGTGTTCCTAATAAAAAGGCGACGGAAAAAAGGAAATGTGCAAAACAAAAAAAATATTTAGGGTTTAGGGTTTAGGGAATATTTTGAATTACTCGTAAAACAAAAAATCTGTTCGTTGCAAAAAAAAAGGGGAAAAGTTTTGGAATTGAAATCGAGCGCTGGCGGAGATATTAACTACATAAAAGAGAGAGGAGAGAGGAGCGAGGGATGGAGAAACAACCGTCCACCTCCTCCCGCGGCGCTGCGCGTGACGACGACGACAACGGTGATATCGACGATTCGACCTTATTCCTCCCTCACGCGACGCTGAAAAAAGTCTTCGCGATAATCGACAGAGACGAATCCTCGACGATTTCGGGACGCGATTTTCTCACCGCGTTGAGGAACAACACCGGGAACGTCTCTCAGATTTTGGATTCGGCGTTGAGCGAGCATCGGATAGCGTTTTCTTCTTCTTCTAAATCGCGCGGAAAGAAGAATAGCCAGAGGAATGTTGAAGTGGGATCGAAGATTATCGCGACAATTAGCAGTTACGGAGATGAAGGCATTGGTTTGGGTGAATTCGTGGAAGCGTTTCGCGTCGCGGGCGGAGAGGACGATTTTTCGGACGATGGTGCGCTTAACGCGTCGAGTAGTTTTAGCGGCGATTTATCGGATGCGGACGATTCGAACTCGTTTAGATTTGCGAGCGCGAAAACCAGTCCGAGTTCGGGTGAGGAGCTTTCGTGGATGAAGCGGGAGAGCCGCGACGCGAATGAAAGGAAAACTGATAAAATCGACGCGGTTCAAGCGGCGATACTCGAAAAAAGAGAAAACGTGGAGGAATTAAAACGAGTAAAACGAATGACTGCGTTGGTCGCCGACGCGTGTAGGAGCTTAGTCGAGAAGAAAATGAAAAAGAAAGAGCAATCGAAGAGACCAAAGGAAGGATTGAGGAGGTTCTTTCCGCGAGTGAAGAATTTGAAGAATCTTAATAGCAACAACACAAGTAAGAACGATTTCGAGAGCGATATCGATTTGGAGAGCGATTATGACGAACCGCATCCTAGCCGTCACAAGAGAATGCTGAGCTTTTCGAAGGGATCTCTGAGTATGGCTCCGGGGGTGAAGGACGGGATGACTCGAGAGAAGAGGCTGAAGAAGATGTTGAAGCAGAAAATGTCGAAGGAAATGCGCGCGTTGAATGACGAGTTATACATCAATGCGTTCGTACTATTGAATGCATTTGGAGATTTGAACTACAGTGGGACCGGGTTAATCATCGTGGATGGGTTTTTACACGTGTATGAACGCAATGACTCCTTTAGACACGATTTGAAGAAAGCGAGGAACGATACTTCGTCGCGCTCAACGATCGAGCGGGACATGGTGAGGACAGCGATGGAAATGGGCGGTAGACGAAGAGAGAGCGTTGATATCGTGAGTTTCTTAAGCTATTTTTGTCGCGCAGATAGCACGCTGCGACCGAAACTACCGCCGTTACCGGATATACCGATGAACGACGGCATGGTCTCGCCGGCGAAAGCGTCCGTGGAAGGGTCGTCTCAGCAAAGAAGAAGCGTTTTAGAGGCAAAAATTGGCATCGGATCGAGAACTTTAAGCAGAAAGGAAAATGAATTTGTTGATGCCGTGAGCGTCAACAGCGAAAGTACAAATGACTCTGCTGCGGTCGTTCCAATGAAAGAAGGTATCGCGCAGCACTTGAAATTGACGCCGATAAAGAGCCCATCGAGAGCGTTGACCTCGGCCATGAAAAAGATGAAGTCGCTCGAAGAAACGGAAGGAGAAGAAAAAGAAGCAGATAAAGATAAAACGGAGAGCGCGAGGCAACGGCTCAGCTTTGGGTCGAACAGCGAGAAGAGCAATGCAGTGCTTACTACGGAGTCAAGGCAACGAAACGTAACCTTCGAACATGTGGAAAGTAACGCTTCGACGAACACCGAGAAAAACTACAGAATATTGTCCATGGTCGTAAACGAAGCCGACCAAATAGACAAAGGAGATATCGAAAATGACGACGTAGATGAAAACGAGCAGGCGAATCTGCGTGGGTTAGAAATGGAAGCGTTGATCCACGTCCTTTCCATGCGAGAGATGAATAAAGTGCATCAATAGATACGCACGCGTGAGACGTCGCGACACAAGAAAGCACATCCTACGCGAGGCAACGCCGATTAAGTAGATTGTTAGAAACCAGTTAGGAGGAGAGTTTACGAAACGTTTTTAGAACAAATTGCAGAAATAGTTTTTATCACGGTACGGTACGGTAAAAAAACATATGTATTTACTTAATTAAAAAGAGCTCGTCTTCTCTTCCCTCTTCCTCTTGACTTGCCTTGAAGTTGTTATTTTATATTCTCCGTTTCTTTTCTCTCTCTTACGTATTTTAATCGATCTTCACCGAGCTATAAATCGTGCGCACAAACACGTACGAGGCTAAAAAGCCAATCGAACCGGTCAGAATGTAAAACCCGTACGACACTACCCCCATATATCCAAAGTACATCATCGTCGGTACTTTTTTCGTAATCTCCAACTTGGTAAAAAAATACACCGTCCCGTACGCGAACAAGTAAAGCGCGCTCGAACCGCTCGAATGGAACGAACGCCACCACCATCGGTAATCTTCGTTGCACAATTGAAAGTACGTCAACACGATGGTGATTTCAGCGCACGTGATCAACAAAATAATAACCACCAACGCCAAGAACCCAAAGACGTAATAGAATTGTTGCAACCAAATGGACGTCAAGATGAAAAAGAGCTCGATGAACACCGCGCCGAAGGGCAAGATACCTCCGGTTAAAACACTCACCGCGCCGCTCATGTACCACGGCTGCTCGGGGATCTGTCTCGGAATCTTATTCGTTCGGACCGGGTCCTCGGCGATTTCCTTCTTCGTTGCGAACCACGCCCCGGCATATACCAACGGAATGGAAATGCCAAACCATAAAAACACGAGAATGAAAAACGTGCCAAATGGAACCGCGCCGCTGGATTTTTGCGTCCAAATGAAAAAGTTTAAAAACGTAAACACGCCGAACAACACCCCCGGGAACATCATCGCCGCCAAACCGGCGTTTCCTTTCCAATCCGGACCTTTAAAGATCTTATAGAACACCCCAGACACGTACCCGTTCAAAAATCCCATAAACGTGAACAACAACACCATCGCCGTCCCTAATCCGCCTCTATTCGCCGGGGACAAAAATCCGAGAATTGCAAACGCAAGCGTGACAAACGTGCACGCTAAAATTTGAACCCCGGTTCCGACGTGTACCGCTAACAACCCACTCGCCTCGGGGGTTCGAAACACATCGCCGTGCACCAACTTCCACCCGCTCTCTTCTTGCGCCTCCTCGCTCGTTTCCAACTGATTGTACCTCGAGATGTCTCTGTGTAACGTTCTGAGCATGATCAACGCGACCATACCACTCAAAAACAAAACAATCATCATGGAATTGATGATGGAAAACCAGTGAATTTGGTCATCCACCATCAACAAATACGTGTCCCATCGCGAGGCCCATCTAATGTCGCTTTGTTTATACAAAACGTCGTACGAGAAAATAACTTCCGCACCTTCCTCTACGATCTGCGGCGCCAACCCGTGCGTCACATACTGCATTCTCCCCGGGTTACACGTCGTCAACGTCGGAGAAACATCGTCCCACGGCTCTTCAAATTCGTGTTTCACCGAAAACGGTTCCACCTCAAACCCGACGATTCTCGACAAATCCGTCTCTTGGTCCTTGTGAAACAAAATCGTAAACCTCAAGTGATTGTGCAAGAAACTCTTCTCCTCGCCGCCTTCTTCCACGCTCGCTTTAAACCCAACCGGATACCCTCTCTCGTACGTCTTCCTCTCCACCGTCTCGCCTTCGCCGTCCTCCGTCGCTCTGATTTTCACCATCGCCACCGGTAAGTTATCCAAGATCATATTCACGCGATATTCTTCCTCAATTTTCGTCTCAAAGTCCTTCGCTTGCTCCTCGGAGAGCGAATCTATCTTACACACCACCGAGCACTGCATGTCGTTTCTCATTTCCAGCGAATACAAGGAGTTTTCGATGCGATCTCCGCGCAAAACTTCCCCCAAATTCTCCGCCGAGTACACGATCGGATTCGGCTTGCAATACGGCATCGAGTAGTAATCGTACGGCAACTGCGTCTTCGTGCTCGTGAGCTTGTTCACTTTCATGAACACGATGTCATCTTGCGCGTAATCTAGATGTCGTCGGGTGTGTTTTTAGAGAGAGAGAGAGTTACGGAGTGAGTAAGAAAGCGCGAGAGAAGTACAAACGCGAGCGAGAAAAGAGAGCGATCTCGCGGTCGACCGCAAAAGATAGAGAGTTGCCTTTGTTGGAATTTCTTCTTTAAAAGAGAGAGAAGGAGAGAGAGAGAGAGAAAAAAAGCGCGCAAAACGCACCTTGCGGGGCGACTCCGGGCAAGTAAAACCCGTACGCCGTCTTCTCGACGAAGACCAGAGATAAAAGCGCGACGAAGACGACCACGAGCGGCGAAGAGAGTTTCATTTTTTATTATTTTTTCTCCTCTGTGTCTGCTCCTGCTCCTCGCGAGTCGTGCAAAAATTCTGAGGAGGAGGTTGAAAAAAACGAGAAAAAGAGACACGTCAAAAAAAATTTGTCTCAGAGAGAGAGAGAGGCTCTGCTCGCGCCAACGACAAAGTCGTCGTGGCTTTCGTTTCGTTTTCTCTTCTCTCGATGATGAGAAGCGGGCGCTCTCGTCTGTGTGTGTGTGTGTGCGTGTGTGCGTGTTTTACTCTCTCTCTTTCTCTCTCTCTCTCTCGGCAGCTCGGCGTTTAATATTTTGTAATATAAGTGTTTGTTAAAAAATTCACATCATCATTGGGCCAACATCTTCTTGACGATGACGTCGTTGAATTTGTGACCTCTTTTCACGCCTAATAAGTTCATCGTCATGTATTTACCTTGGTTTGGAGCGCGGTGTCGTTTTGGGTCGAAGATTGGATCGAAGAACGGTCCGTCGACTCGGACGAGCGTCAGCGCGCACGAGTGTTTTCTCGCGCCGGAGCATCCCATGACGTAGACGTTGTAGCCGTGGTTGGCCATGAATTTGACTTCCGTTTCAAACGGTTCTAAATCTAACGAACCTTTGCGTTCCCAGTAGACGGCTTGGACTCTGCCGGAGGCTAATGCGCGAGACATGCCGGTTTTGACCCTGTGTTCGAGTCCTTCGACGTCAATTTTAACGAGAGGGATGGACACCGAGTCCGGGATGAACGCGTCGAAAATGTCGTCTAATGCGATGACGTTGACGTTTTCGGTTTTCATTTTACCGGCTTGGTCGGCGTATTTCTCGTAGGAGTGTTCCGGCATGAAACTACCTCCGGTGTCTGCTTTCCCGGGTTGGTAGTAGAAGGTCAAATTCCCGGGTCGTTCCGCGACGCCGGCGTTGTGCAAGTGAACCGATTTCAAATTGGCGACGCGTCTGGACATGATTTTAAAAACCTCCGGGTTCGGTTCAAACGCGTGCACTTCGCAATCTTTCGCGATGGGCATCGACTTCAACTCTTCCACGTACTTCCCCACGTTCGCGCCGACATCGAAAATCGCGCAGCACCCGTTCTGCGGTTTCGGCGAAATCGAGAGCAGAAACTCCATCAAAATCCTCGCATCCGTCGTCGCTTTGTTTCTAAACCCAGTCAAAGCGTATCTGTCAAACACCTCCTTTTGTTTCTGTTTCAACGACGAGGTCGGGACGTGATCCCACGCTCCGTTCCCACTGCTATAACTCATCGTCGTTTTCTTACAGTTTCTATTCTCCAACGTGGACGAGTAACTCGACTGCGTGTGAACGATCGGATGAGAGAACACGCCGTCGCTGTTCGTCGTCAAGTGCGGATGGCTATCGACGTCGTCGTCCTCGTCCACCGAGTGCCGCATGTACGTCGCGTCTTCTTTATGCACCGGCTCTGCTAATTCTAAGTGATGATGATCATCATCGTGGTGGTGCTGGTGATGGTCCTCCTCGTACGTCGTCTCCCCGCGGTGCGAGTGCCACTCGTTGTCGTTCGCGCTCGCGGAAGAAGATCCTCCTCGGTGCAACTTCTCGTACGTCGCCTCGTCCATCGCGTCCAACATGTCCAATCTCCCGGTCAAAAACAAGTACCCGATCGAAATCATCAGCAGCGAAAACACGAACGACAAGCTCGCGAACGTCACCAGAATGGGCATCTGTCTATCCGGCACCCGCCGGAGCGCGTTTGAAAGTTTCAAACGAGGCATATGTATATGTTGTTATTCTAATAATATACTCTTCTGATTATCCAAAATCTCTCTCTCTCTCTGTGTTTCTTTTTACGCGCGCTTTCGCAAATGTTTACGCGCGTATTCTCTCTCTCTGACTTTTTATGCGAACTCGTTCACCTGCCCACCTCTCTTCTGTTTCTGCTTCCCGCGTAAAACCGCTTTCGAGTAGATCCAGACGAGGAAGTTCCTCTCCTTCCGGGCAAAGAAGAAGCTCTCTTTTTAATGTGGTTTTTGGATTC
>Ga0181578_10005462_pt1 | contig 11123 bp, 10 predicted proteins | sample 071ome_21_FD_148659 | JGI IMG/M metagenome (GOLD analysis project Ga0181578, IMG submission 148659) | Coastal salt marsh microbial communities from the Groves Creek Marsh, Skidaway Island, Georgia - 071401CT metaG (spades assembly) | ecosystem: Environmental > Aquatic > Marine > Intertidal zone... | reverse complement strand
ATTGCCGTCTTCCTCCACCTCGCGCATGTCGTCCATGAAAATGGATTTCAGAGCTTCCACTTCCATGAGCTGTTCTTCCAGTTCTTCTTCTTCTTCCGTCGTCATCTTTTGTCCGTCTGTGTGTGTTTGTTTGTTTGTTTGCAGCGGCTTAACGGCAGCGCTGCTCTGCGCTCTTTTTGGCGTTTTTCCCCAACATCATCAGAAAGAAATCAAATCGAGACATCGAGACAAATGCTGCGCAGCGGCGGCGGACGCGCGGTGTTGCGACGCCTCGTCGTCGCTCCTCTGGCGACAACAACAACAACAACTACAACTACCACCACGAGCACCACGAATTATTATGTTTCATCGCACCACTACCATTCCTCCGCGCGGAGAGGGCACAACCCGTCGTCCGTCTATTTTAATAACGGTGCGGGTGGGGAATTGAAAGTGGAACCGTCGACGACGTCCGACGTCGTCGACGCGTTCTACTCTAAAATAACCGTCGTCGATCAGATGCAAAACGACGATAAAGTGGCGTTCGACGTCGTGGAGTTGGGTTTGTTGAAGCCGTACTCTGGCGCGTTCGATCGGACGGCATTTTTTCGAGGGGAGATTACCACGGTGAGAGAGTTTGTTAGATATTTTTTTTTCCCCTCTGGTTGTTGTGTTGTTCGTCTTCTTCGTCGTCTTCTTCTTCGAGTTTGTGTCCTGCGTTGTTGCGCTCGCATCGAGAGACTCTCTCTTTTGACTGATATCGTTCTTCTCCTTCTTCTTCCTTTTTGTCTTCTTCTTCTTCTTCTTCTCGGTGTGTTCAAAAACAGATCAAGTGTTTCGAAAACAACCCGCTCGTGCGAGAAACGCTGACGAAAGAAAGCGGTCGAGATCGAGTGTTGGTCATCGACGGCGGCGGTTCGCGCAGGTGCGCGCTGATGGGAGGGGAGATTGCGAAAATAGCGGAAGGGAATCAGTGGGAAGGTATCATAGTCAACGGTTGCATTCGAGACACGAACGAGATGCGATGGTGCGGCTTGAAGATCCCTGTTTTAGCCGTCGGGACTTCGCCGGTGCCGTCGAGTAAGAGAGACCCGGGCGTGAAGGATCCGAAGTTTGGAGTGACTTTTGGCGGGGTCAATTTTAAAAGTGGAAGTTGGGTGTACGCGGATTGCGACGGAGTTTTAGTCACGCGAGAGAAAGGGCCGTTGGTTTGATGTGATTCATTTTTTCTTTTACGCGCGATGTTGCGTTATTAAAACGCCGTTTGGACAATGCGTTGGGAGATACATCTCCCATTTTCAATTACACGATGATGGATTTTCATATATTTAAACACAACAATAAAGCAGCATTTCTCTCGTCACTCTCTTCGACTCTCTCGTTCTTGTGACCTGTTTTTCCTTCTTCTTCTTCTTCTTGTTCTTTTTCTTACAGTAAAATTATCTTTATTAATCTATAATCCTCCTTATGTAATCGACCGTGAACAACATGCCCGCGTTCGCCGGACTCGCTCTCAACAGACACGGAAACAAACCTCTATAAAATCTCCCGACGCCGCCTTCTTTGTACAACGCCCCCATGGCATCCCCGTACCCTTTAAACCGTCTCTCGGCTGGGTTCAACTTATCCGTCATCACCGCCGATTTAATAACATCGATTGGATAGAAGAACGACCAATAGAAAATCCCGCCCAAACCGCCGGAGAAGCAAATTTCCGCGTTGCTCGCTTTCCCGTCTTCGTTTCTCGCCGCGAACCAATTCTTCGTGTTTTCAAACACCCCAAAATATACCGAACCGGCGGGTAAATTTCTCGCCAACGTTGCTCCCATACCGTACCACGGACCTCTCGGACCCATGTACTTCACGGCATCTTTCACGCTCGAAGCCATCGATTGCGGCACGAAACTCGGATCGGCTTTCGCGCGTAAAATTTGCTGCTGCGACTGACTCTTGAACAAATCAATCGGCGATTCAAAGAACGACCCGGCTAACCAGGCCAAACCCCCGGCTTTACAGTAGCTCAAAGGATCGTCCGGAGATACCCCGACAAACTCTTTCGCCCTCGCGTACGCAAAAAACAACGTCGCGCGGAAAAACATCTGCCCCGCGAGCGGCGACGCCACGCCTTTATACAACCCGCCGATGCCTTCGGACTTCAACACCTTCGTCGCTGCATCGACGGCGCCGGAATACGCCGGATTCGTCGAGCTTTGCGTTTGTAACAAAACTTTAACCGTATCAAAAGGATGCCCGAGCAAAGTTACCGTGATCCCACCGCACGTTCCCGCGAAAACATCCTTCGCGAACGCAACCGCTTTCGAAGGCGGTTCGCTCGAAGAATACGCCATCATCCTCTCGGTCGAAGAAGACGCAGCAGTCGTATTGGAAGAAGAAGAAGAAGAAGAAGAAGAAGAAGAAGAAGCAGACGACGACGGCCTCCCCCACCCTCTCATCATCGATGCAGTCAACGGAGAATATCCATCTCTCCTCGCGTGCTTTTGCTCCTGCTGTTGCCTTCTCCCGGATCCAACGCCCCCCCGCGCGCTCTTCCCGTACGACGTGGACGCTCGCTGTTGGTGTTCGTCGTGTCGATAATCCAATCCAGACGAGAGGACGTTACGTGCGATATCATCATACGGCGACGACACGACCGCACTGAACGTCTCCGATAATCTCATTTTATGTGTATCTGTGTGTATGTATATCAGAGAGAGAGAGAGACTCCTTCCTCGCTGCTTTCTCTCGTCGCTCGAGTAGTAATTTGTTGTGTCGCGATTGGATATATCTCTCTCTTCGTTGCGCTTTTCGCTCCTCTTTCTCGATTTTGGTCTCTCAGAATGTGTTTTTGTTCCAACGTGGCGCTCTGAAAAAAGAGCCAGAGAATGAAATGACTGAGACCCTAAATTTTGTGCGTCGCGAAGGGACATTTTTCCCCGCCCAAAAGCAGCGAACGAAGGAGAGTTGTGAGAGTTCACTCCGCGTACGTTCGTGCTCGTCTCGCACACATCAACAACAACAAACATGGGCGGACACCAACACAACGACGACTCGAAAGTCACCCTGACCCCTCCTCACTTGCTCGACGTCATCGACGAGCAATGGCTGGAAGATTCTCTCCCGCACGACGACGTGGACGTGCCGTCGTCGATGCGTTTGCAGCACGACTCCGCGTACGACTTCGACGTCGCGACGTCTTCGTCGTCGTCGATTGGACACGGGGACCCGACGACGGGAGCGATGCATCATCACGCCGGGGTTGGCGTCGCGTTTAGCGCTGGAGGAGGAGGAGGAGGTGGTGGTGGTGGCGCGCGAGGTGCTGGCGCTGGGTTCAACGCGGACGACGGCGGCGGCGGGGACGAGGACAGGAACGAAGAGAGGTGGGGGAGAGGTCGATATTGATCGATATGCGCTCTCGCATTTTGAACGCATCTGTACAACTAAAACTCACGTAGGAGTTTCCGCCGCATTTTAATAGACGCACGCATATACGTAAATACACACATCTCAGAGAACAAACGATAACATCATCATCATGTGGCCTTCTTCGTGAGCTGAAACACAAGCACACATAAAAAGTAATGAACGTTTCAACGTACACCGTCCGCATCTCCAAAATCTCCAAGAGGTTGTGAAAAGTAAACCAGCGCGTAACCCCAAAAGATCGTGCCCGCACTACGATCCCAGAACGAAGAAATGCGAGTGGGCCAACTCTGTCATAAATCGCGGACGCACCGCCTGTCGATACTGCTTCAGAAACGACAGCAGGGGATGATGTTGATTTTAGAGGAGAGAGAGAGAGAGAGAGAGAGAGAGAGAAAAAAGAAACACAAAAATTGTACAGTAGCAGCAGCGATAGCAGCGATAGCAATAGCATCAAGATGGAGAAGAAGAAAAAGAAGAAGAGGTAAAGTACCATGGTACCGGTAACAATGTTGTTATAATATAATTTCTTCGTTCCTAAATATTACCAAAAGAGTTCTTTATCGTTTGTGTGTGTGTGTGTTGTCTGGCGTTTACTTCTTTCCTAAGCCCATGTCGATGTTCTCCAACTCTCTGGCTTGGCCGACGCCAAACTGAACGGAGATGTCAACCGACGGTCGCAACGCGCAGCAGTTCTTGATCGCAATGTGCGCGGTGGAGTTCAAGAAGTTGCTTTCCAATTCCTTGTCGATGCCTTTGTTGTTGTCCAAGTCAACGTACGCGCGTTGGTCCAAGTTGTAATCAAATCTCGGCGCCCACTTTCTGCTCCCTAATCTCGCCGTGTACGAGCAGTTATCGACCATATACGCGACGCCTCTCGCGTGCATGTACGGGTTCAAAGAGTCGACCGCCTCGATGACGGACTCGTTGCAAACTTCCGAGAACGAGTGACCTTTTTCGCGCAACGTGTCGATTTGCGACATCATGCACGCGCAGTACACGCCCGCCGTCGTGGCGTTGATCGGAATATCCGCCTCCACTCTCTCCGCGCGAACCTTTTCGCCAACTTTCCACATTTCAGTCCCGTCGATTTTACCCATCGGGAACTTGTTAAACCTTTCAACAGCCATGCACACCGACTTGATTTCGTTCGTCGATTGCACTTCTTCGTAGCACTCGTAGTGGATATCCTTCGTCGGCATGTACGCCGCGGAGTACGCCTTCATAAACTCTTCTTTCATCGCCGGCGTGGTCATCAATTCATCGTACACCGCTTTGATACCCTTGGTGGAAATCGTCTTCGTGATCGGTCCGGTTATGCACTCAACTGTTTCTTTGAACGCTTGCTCCTTGGACATGCCGTTTCTGACGTATCTTCTGTACAAAGACTCGACGATGCCGTGCACGCCGCCCAACAAAATACCTCTCTCGCCAAAGATATCCGATCTGTATTCCATCTCCAAAGTCGTCGCGAACGTGAACGGAGAACCCAAAGCGATGGACCAGCCCAAAGCGATATCCGTGGCATCACCAGTCGCGTCTTGGTGCACCGCGAAGGACGCGTTGATACCGGAACCGTTCACTTCCTTGCCTTGCTCGTACAATCGTCTCACGGATGGGCCCATACCTTTCGGCGCCACCAAAACAACGTTGATATCGTTTCTAAACTCCGCGCCCTCGGATTTCATGACGCCCAACAAAAAGCCGTGGGACAAACCCAACGTCGACCCCGGTTTCATGGCGGCTAAGATTCTCGGGTACATCTTCGCTTGCGCGGCGTCCGAAATCAAAAGCATGACCAAATCGGATTTCGCAATCACGTCAAACGTCTCGCCGAGAGTGCCTTTCTCTTCGGTAAAACCAATTTTTCTCGCCTCATCGTTCGACTTAGAGTCCGGTCTCAACCCAATGCTGACGGAAATCTCATCCGCCAACCCAGCTTCCGCCAACGAATCGCGGAAGTTTTGCGCTTGCGCCGGCGCTTGCGACCCCCACCCGATGACGCCGATGGATTTGACGTTCTTCAACGCCGCCGGCAACAACGAAAACTTATCTCTGCCGCCACGAACGATGTATTCTTGCTCGCCGGCGACGTCGACCATTTCTTTCGTGAACACCTTAGTGTTGATGTCCAACTCCGGCGCCTTCACGGCGGCGGAGATGGAAACGCTCCTTCTCGAGGAGGTCTTGGCGGCCGAAGAGGAGGATTTTCGGAATCTGCCGTACGACGCTTTCGCCGCGCAGTTTGCGATTTGTACACTCGATGCAAAAGCTGACATGTTTAAAACTCGGTGTTAATTTCAGGTCTAAAACTGTGCGATGTATGCGTCGCGATGGGGTTTACTGTGCGTTGGTTTTTACGCGCGTAGTTTTTTTTTTCTGGATTTTATCCTTCGTCGATGTGCCTGACGAGTTAAAACCTCAAATTTTAGGGTGTCATGGGTCGGAACAGGAAGTAACACTAAAAGACCACTTTCAAACTTTTTTTCTGTGATATTCACATTATAAAGTTCTCCCCCCGCGCGCGATATCGATAAAGGAAGCGCGCACAAAAAGAGCTTTTTTGAGAAGAAACGGTTAAAGCTCCATCATGCCTTTACCATTTTCGAAGAAACGAAACGATGGGGAGAAAGAGCGCCTCTTGTCTCTGAAGAAGAAATATTCACCAGCGAGTGATGCAACGCTTTTGGAAGAGTCATCATCATCACCATCATCATCATCACCAATCCAAAAAGCGCTCAAAGTCACCGCGTGCGCGCTGTTGGTGGCCGCCATCGCCACTCTGGGGAAAAGAAACGTGTACGATAAGCAGAATCACGACATTCAGGGAGAATTTTCCTCCACTTCTACGATGAAAACGCAACAGTTGGCATTTTTGGGCGAGGCGGACGGATTGCCCAGTTGCGGTCCGTACGTGGACGAGAACTTGCGAACGAAGCTTTTACACGCGGGCGAGGAGGTGCAAGACGCGGCCATCGGGTACAAAGAGTGCGATTTTTTTGCAAACTTGGGCGTGAAAGCGAAGGCGTTGGGAGAGCAGCCGAGCGCGTGCGTGGCACCGAACACGGTGATCGTGACGTACACATCCGGGGATGACTTTTATCACAACCTCGGCTTGGTTGTGAAAAACATAAAAGACCAGGAGTGTTTTATGAAACGGTTTTTGGTCGTGTGCGCGGATTCGGCGTGCAGCGAACAAGCCACGGCGGATGGGTACAACAACATCGAGTTTCCGAAAGATTCTTCGACCGCAGATACGGCGTACGGCAGATTTACGTGGATGAAACAGAAGATTACGCTGGGCGTCGTCGGTTCCGGAGTGAACATGTTCATGATCGACGCCGACGTGGTGCTTTTTTCGGTTCCGGATACGAACTCGTTTTTGAGCCAAGCGAACGTGGACGGGATGTTCCAAGAAGATTACATGGATTATCACGGCGCGTATACCAACGGGCCGGATTGGACGAAACAATACTTGGACGGCGTTCACAAGGACTCGAGCAACTTCAATTCTGGTCAAATGTGGTACAGAGCTTCCGAACGCACCGCGCGATGGGTCCAAACCAGTTTAGCTCACGGCGTCATGTGCTCGCCGAATTGCGGTCTGGAACAGAACGTGTTGCACGATGCCGCGATACAAGCACCAATCGGTGACGAGGAGTTAGGAGTCGAGCCGTTCGAGGTGAACATCCAACCGTTGCCTATCACGTACGCCACATTCTGCAGTCGAACCACGGACATTTTACACGATTGGGAAGTCGTCAAGCACATGGGCGAATGGAAATCGTTGCACATGTGCTGTGCGGGGTATAAATACGACGGGATGGGTAACGCCATCGAGAAGAGAAAGTGCGCCATGCAAACGCCGGCACCTTCGTGCGCCGAAGCGATGATGGGTAAAGAAGAGAGATGGGACTACGTGCTTCCGGCGGAAAGCACCGAAAAGCGATAAAGAAGAGAAGACGGAGAGAATTACAACGGTCGGTATGGATTATTTTTACCACCACCACAACAACAACATATACATATACATTATTACATTATTATTATTATCATTTTTAGATGTTATTGTTTGTGAAAATCGCGTTCGCTTATCGAACGCGTGTATACTACTTGGATTACACATTAATATTCTAAAATCAAAGAGACTCCACGGCTCCTTCTTCTTCTACATATCCTCCGCGTACTTTTTCGCGATGTCCACGAAATCCTCCACGCATCTCTTCGGCATCAGCTCGAACAAACTCGCCTCTATTTTCCCGCCGCCTAAAGGCACTTTCACCGTTTTCAAAATTTCCGTCACGTCTCGCTCGTCGCATTTGTTCCCGTTTTTGATAATCGTCGCGACGACGACGTTCGCCAATCCGGTGTGAAAACTCCCCTGCGGTTTCATGTCTCTCAGAAACAAGTGCCATCCGTTCAAATCGACGTAACAGTCTCGACCGATGTCGTTGGCCAGTTCGGACGTGCCGAAAGACGACGCTCCGGCTAGAAAATCCGCAACGTCGAAGAAGGACTCCACGAAATCTTTCCCCAAGTTCGTATCGTTCGAGGAGGCGTTCGCTCGGACGGACGGAGACAACGACCCGCTCCTTCGCGCCGCGAGAGTAAAAGAAGCGCGGGGAGCATCATCAGCCGCACGGTTACTACCACCAGCAGCAGCAGCAGCAGCCGCACGACCGGTGCGTCTCGACGACGACGACGAAGAAGAAGAAGAAGAAGAACACCAAAGGTGCGTGTGTTGGGGAAGGAGATTTGCTCTCATTTCTCGTACGAGTGTGGAGTCTCTCGATTGACAGATTGATGACTTTTGGGGAAAAAGCGAAAAGCTCACACGAAAGCGACAAAAAAAAGAAGAAAAAGAAGACGTCTCTGCGGACAAAGAGAGAGAGAAAGAATATAAGGAATTGTAGGGCCGCTTTTGGAACGCGCGAGCGAGAGAGAATGCGCTGTTCTCGGTGATACACATATACACACGTACAGGATATATTTACGCGCACGTCTAGAACGAGAGTGTTAGTAAACACAGATTTATAAAAGGAACATCTATTATTTTCCGCTTTTTTTTTCTTCTCTGGTGAAAAGACGAAGAGAGAGAGAGAGAGCGTGATAAAAGAAGAAGAAGAAGAAGAAGAAGAAGAAGAAGAAGAGCAAAAAGACGAACGAGATGAAATCGTCGCAATCCTTCTCCATTTTCGGGGGGAAGAAACAACGCCGGACGCCGAAAGATTTAGCGACGAAAATCCACGCGTGTTTAGAGCGCGTGATTAACAAATGTCCAGTCGAGAAAGACCAAGAGTCGCTGGCGAAGTATTTCCAAGAGACGCGAGCGATATTACACGGCGACGGGACGCACGATCTCGATCCGCAAATGATACAGGAGTTGGTTATTGAGTCGATGAAGGAGAATATTCCGTGGATGATATCGCAAGGTTTGCCGATGTTGGAGTTTGAAGCGAGGAAAGACGCGGCGGCGACGTACAACGGGTTGGTGAGAGCGAAAGATTTAGAGACGGGGACGTATAAAGTGGCGGATGAATTGAGCGAGAAGAACGACGGAGAAGATTTGGACGGGTTGGTTTTAGGGTACGAGGTGCAAAGTTCCGCGTTAGCGTACGGGGCGATGTTGCGAGAAGTCGTCAGGCACGAGAAGGTTTTAGAGAAGATGTTGAGGAGAGAGAGTTTCTTGAAGTTTTTCGAATACATGCAATGCGAGAACTTTGAAATCGCAAGCGACGCGATGGCGAGTTTTCGAGAGTGTTTGACGAGACATAAGGACACCGTGGCGAGATTTTTAATCGGAGATGCCTACGAGGGGTTCTTTGAGAAGTTTAACGATTTGTTGGAACGAGGGAATTACGTGTGTAAGAGGCAAAGCTTGAAGTTGTTGGGGGAAATTTTATTAGATCGAGCGAGCGGCGAAGTCATGATGAGATACATCAGCAAGGCGGAGAATTTATGCTTGATGATGAACTTGTTGAGAGACGATGCGAAATCGATTCAGTACGAGGCGTTTCACGTGTTCAAAGTGTTTGTGGCGAATCCGAACAGGCCACAAGCCGTGACGAGCATTTTGGAAGCGAATAAGGAGAAGTTGATGCACTTTTTGGGGAAGTTTCACGAGGAGAGAGATAAGGACGACGCTCAGTTCGCCGAGGAGAGACAAACTTTAATAGATGTTTTGCAAGGCATTTGAATATTTTGATATGCATTTTTTGTTTACCTTTTTCGTCACGCGGGTATGGGTGGTATATCAGACTCGTCTTCTTCGTCTTCATCAAGCGGCGCCCTCTCGTTCATTTTCATACTTCCCAATGCCGCGTCATCACGGACGACGAAACCTTTTGCTATCGTTTGTTTCTTCTTTTTTGCCACGCACACTTTCAATTCTCCAGTCGTTTTACTCCTAGACGCTGTGCACGTCTCCTCGCGCACTTTTTCCGGGAAGCGCAACAAGAGCAACTCGCCTTTAATCAACACCCGCACGATTTCGGAATGACAATCGACATCTACTAAAGATGTATCAAAATATTTTGGTATTTGAACCCTAAGGATGATCGTATTCGCATCGGCATCGGGATCTTCACCTTCACCACCGAGCGCAAACTCGTACTTTCCTTCGTTAACTTGTAAAATCGCGTCGATATTTTCTGGAAGCTTGTCGAAGCCTTCTCGCGGCGGTTTCTTCGGTCGCTCGAACGTCCTCTTACTTTGAATCTTCCTCGACGACGTTTCTTTATCTTCAGCTCGATTATTTTTCGTCCTCTCTTCTTCTAAAAACGCTTCGTACCGCGCTTCTGCGTTCCACGCGCAACTGGTCGACTCACCTTCTCTCTCCTTCTCTTCAATTTTCGCTTTCAGCGCCTCTGCGATCTCGTCCTTCTCCTTCTCGCACGCTCGTCGCTCCTCCTCCGTGATCTCCCTCCCGTCTAAAAACATCAATCCCGGCAACGCGCAAATCACGTACTCCCTCAATCTCTCGAACTCTTCCGCGCACGGGTTTCCAACTAAAAACAAACTCCTCAAACGTTCGCATTTTGAGAGATTTTCCATCGACGATTCGATCGAAGTCACGTCGAGAAAGTTCCCGGTCAAATCCAACTTTTCGAGCGACTCGCACCCGTCCAGATTTTCAATCGTCGTGATGTTATTCAGAGAGACGTTCAAATATTTCAAGTATTTCAACCTGTTCAAGTTTTCTGCGAATGCAAGTGGTAGTAAAAACGGTTCGTAATCGGTCAGTCAAACGCGCACATCCACAAAAGAAAGTCTCTTTCGCTTTTCTCACCTAACTTTCGAATCTGATTGTCGTGCAATAAAAGTATCCTCAACTCTCGACAGTCTCTTTGCAAACACGCGTCGATAGATTCCAACTTTTGCTGGTGCAAAGACACCTCGCGCAACGTGCGAACGATGTTCTCGTTGTGCTCGCTTCGTTTTTGCAGCAGAGATCGCGTTATTCGCGCCATTATTATAACGATGATTTTGATGTCGATCAAAGAGATGAATAAAGAGGTCTCTCTCGTGTATTTTTTTTTTTTATAAAACCAGAGAAGTCTCGCTCTGGCGCTTGATATAATTTTGACCAAAAAACACGTTTTTTTTTTGTTTTTGACCCGAGACTCGATCGACTTTTTCCCCACACAAACAAAAAAGAAAAAGAGGAAAGAAGAACAATCAATGGGGTTGAAGTTTGTGATCAAACAGCGCCCTCCGGACCAAGG
>Ga0181578_10005445_pt1 | contig 11143 bp, 7 predicted proteins | sample 071ome_21_FD_148659 | JGI IMG/M metagenome (GOLD analysis project Ga0181578, IMG submission 148659) | Coastal salt marsh microbial communities from the Groves Creek Marsh, Skidaway Island, Georgia - 071401CT metaG (spades assembly) | ecosystem: Environmental > Aquatic > Marine > Intertidal zone... | reverse complement strand
TTTGCCCTTCCGCATCGTAGGCCTCGTGGGGATGAACGAGGATGCCTATCCCCGGCTTGAGCAGCCGCTGCCCTTTGACCTCATGGCGCAGGCCCCTCGCCCCGGGGACCGGCTGCGGCGAAGTGAAGATCGCTACCTCTTCCTTGAGGCCCTGCTTTCGGCCCGGGATCGGGTGATCCTGAGCTGGACCGCGCGGGATCGAAACTACCGGCCCCTGCCGCCGTCCCTACTGGTAACGGAACTCCAGGCCGCCCTGTCCGGGGAGGTTGAGAGCAAGGCCATAGAAACGGCCCTTGAGCCCATCACGGTCGCGCCGCCCCTTCAGCCCTTTTCCTCCCGCTATGGGGAGGCGGGGCTCGAAACCTATCAGAGTCTTTGGCGTCCTCGCGTCGAGGGTTCCTTGGAAGCCGCGGGCGCTCGCCTTGCCCCTCGCGAACTCCGGGTGCTGCTGGCGCCGGCGCTACTGCTGGCCTTCTATCGCGATCCCCTGGGCACCTACCTTAGGGAGGGCCTGGGCGCCGCGCTTCGGCGCCTGCCCGAGAGCGTGGAGGATGAGGAGCCCTTTACCCTAGACCCCCTTGGCCGCTATCGGCTGCTCGAGGACAGCTTTGCCCTGGGCGGGAACGACGGGGTGTTGCGGGCTCGGGGAAGCCTACCCCTGGGCGCCGCTGGGGATGGGGCTCTGGCCGAGGCCCGGGGCACAGCCCGGGCCCTTCGCGGGGCACTCCCGGAGGCCTTTTGGGCAGCCACCGCGGCCGAGACGTCCCTTGATCTTGCGCTGCCGTCGGGGCGTCTTCTAGGGCCCTGCCTGCGCTGGTCCGATGGGCTCGTGCGGGCGCAGCGCTTCGGGGCCCTGCGCGCCCAGGATCGGCTGGGGCTATGGATTAAGGTGCTGCTATCTGCGGCGGCGGGATGGGGGCGCCATGGGGTACTACTGGGGCCGGAAAAGGCCACGGTGGTGACAGCGCCCGAGGCTCCCGAGGCGGCGCTGGAGACCCTCCTTGGGCTGCTTCAGGGGGGGCTTAGGGAGCCGCTGCCCCTGTTCCCCGAGGCCTCCTGCTCCTGGGCCGAAGCGGTCCGCGAGGGCAAGGCTGGTGAGGAAAAATTCGCTTCCGTGGTGGCGAAGTGGCGCCCGGAACGGGCAAGAGGTCCTATCCCGGAAGGGCTGACGCTCGCCGCGCGCCATGCCTTTCCCCAGGGCCTTGCGCCGGTCCGGGGCCAGTTCTGCGCCCTCGCGGAGCAGGTGTTTATGCCCTTGCTTGAGGCGGAAAGCCTGATTTCCCTGGGGGGAGCGCAGGAAACCCTTGAAGCTCGGGGGGCCCTTCCATGACCCGCTTTGATCCTCACCGCATGCCCCTGGCGGGGCGCAAGCTCCTGGAAGCCAGCGCGGGCACGGGGAAAACCTTCGCCCTGGGCTCTTTGGTGCTTCGGGCCGTGCTCGGGCAGCAGGCGCCCCAGGCCTTAGATGCGCCAGCCCTGCGCATCGACGAAATTCTCATGGTGACCTTTACCCGGGCGGCGACGGCGGAGCTCCGGGATCGTCTTGGGCAGCGCCTTCGGGGCGCCCTTCAGGCCTTCCTCGACCCCGAGCCCCCGAAGGATGCCTTTCTTGCTCAGCTATGGAACCAAAGCGCCGATCGCTTCCGGGATCAGGCGCGGCTGCGGGCAGCCCTCGGGCAGCTTGATGAAGCGCCGGTGTTCACCATTCACGGCTTCTGCCATCGCGCCCTCCTTGAAGGCGCCCTGGAGCAGGCATCGCCCTTTACCTTCGAAAACCTCGAGGACGACAAGGCCCTGCAGCGAGAGGCCCTGCGCACGGCGTGGCGGCAGGGGTTTTACTGCGCGTCGGCGTCCCTGCAGGCGCTTTGGCTCCGGGTTTGGGCCAGTCCTGAGAAGTGTGAACGGCTCTTCAGCAGCTGGCTGGCCCCCGGTGCCCTGACCTTTTGGGGCGTGCCTGAGGACGATCTTGACGCCCTGGGCGCGGCCCTTGCGCAGGCCCTTGTCGAGCTGCGAGGTGCCTGGGCGGGGCGGAATGAGGACCCCGCCGTGCTTGGGCTGGCGGATTTCGGCAAGGCCGGGACCGGCTGGGGGGCCCTCACTGAGCGCTATAACGCGCGGTCTCGGGGGCCCGGCAAGCCCAGCCTTCAGAGCGACCTCGATGCGGTGCTAGGAACAGCGACGCCGCTGCCCGAGGCCCTCAAGGCACTCCTCGGGGAGGGCAAAAAAAAGAAGGATTCCATGCTAGGGGCCTTCACCCCGGAAGCTTTTGTCGAAACCCCGGTCAAAAAGGGCCAGAGCGCGGTCAGCGGGGGCGCCCTGGCCTCCGCAGCGGAGGCGCTGGTGAACGCTGCGGAGGCCTTCGAAGCAGGACTCACCCACACGCTCTTTAGGGCGTTCCAGGAGGCTCTGGCCGCGCACAAGGACCAGCGGCAGCTTCGGGGCCCAGAGGATGCGCTGCGCCAGCTAGCCGCGAGCCTCCGCGGCGCCAGCGGCAAGGCCTTGGCGGAACGCCTCGCTGCCCGCTACCCCCTGGCCTTCATCGACGAGTTCCAGGACACGGATCCGGTGCAGCTGGAAATCTTCGAGGCCCTCTATCCCGTCGGGGGGCCGGGCACGCTCGTGCTCATCGGCGATCCCAAGCAGGCCATTTACGGCTTTCGGGGCGCCGATCTCTTCGCCTACCTGCGGGCGCGGCAGGCCCTTCCCGACGGCGATCGGTTGCGCATGGATCAAAACTGGCGGTCTTCGCCCCCGGTCATTGAGGCGCTCAACGGCTTTTATCAGCAGCAGCCGGATCCCTTCCTCAGCCAGGGCATGGGCTTTGATCCGGTGAGCGCGGCGCATCAGACCCCCGTCGCCCCCTGGGCTCGGGACGGCGCCCCGGCGCCGGCCCTGGGGTTTTACCGAAGCGCTGCCGCGGGCAGCGATGAAGCGCACGCCCAAGCCACCGTGGCCCTGCTGCAGCGCCTGCTGGCGGAGGCGACGATCGAAGGGAAACCCCTAAAGCCCCAGCAGTGCGCCTTGCTGGTGAACACTCACAACGAGGGGGCTCGGCTTCAGCGCTGCCTGCGCGCCGTCGGGCTGGGCTCGGCCTTTGCTTCCAAGCAAAGCGTCTTTGCCACGGAAACGGCGGAGGATGTCTTTCGCGTGCTTCGTGCCATGGCGGCCCCGGAGGACGGGGGCGGCCTGCGCGATGCGCTATTGACCCCCCTTTTAGCAGTGCCGCCGCCGGCGCTGGTGGAGGCCGATGCGCTGGCTGCGCACCAGGCGCGCTTCCGCAGCTTCCGGGAGCGCTGGGAACGGCAGGGGGTGCTGACGGCGCTCTTTGCCCTGCTCGAGGCCTATGCCGTGCCGGCCCGCTGCCTCGAGGAACCGGAGGGCCCCCGAGTTCTCACGGACCTCCGGCACCTCGGGGAGTGCCTAGAGCGCTTTGACCGCACCGGCGGGGGGGCGGCGGAAACGCTCCGGGCCTTTACCCAGGCGCGCCAGGCCGACGATGGCAACGAGGCCTATCAGCAGCGCCTTGAGAGCGATGAAAATTTGGTGAAGATCATCACCGTGCACGGCGCCAAGGGGCTGGAGTACGACGTGGTGCTTCTGCCTTTCCCCCGGGTAGAGCAGGAGGAGCCCTTCCCCCTGTTCCATGATCCCGCGGTGGGCGCCATGGTCGTGGATCTGCGCAAGGCGCCCCGGTCCCAGGCCGCCTCGGCGCGGGAGAAGCGTGGGGAAAGCCTGCGCCTGCTTTATGTGGCCCTCACCCGGGCCTGCCACGCCGTTTACGTGGGCGTGCCCGAAGCGAAGGGAGATAAGAGCGAAGCGGCCCAGCAGGGCTCGGCCCTGGCCCATGCCCTCGGGCTCCAGGGTCTGGCTCCGAAGGCCTGGGCCGAGGCCCTTACCGCTGCGGGCTGGCCCCTTGAGGTTTTCGATCCCGCCGAGGCGAGGGGTGCTCAGAACCGAGCGGCCGCGGGGAAGGGCGGGGCCCTTGCTTCGGCGAAAATGATCGCGCCGCGCAGCTTTGCCCGGGAGGCGCGGGTGAGCTATTCGAGCCTGCTACGCCAGGATTTGCAGGCCGGGGCGGAGCCTGCGGGCTTTGGAGATGAGGGGCGGGATGCCCCGGTGCTTGAGAATCCCACGCCCCTTAGCCCGCCGGCGGCCCTGTTTCCCGCCGGGGCTATTCCCGGAGTATGCCTTCACGACATGCTGGAGAGCTGGCCCGGAGTGCCGGAGGCCGTCCCGAGCCACCTAGAGCGATGCCTGCGTCGCCATGGGCTTTGGGGGGCGCCGGGGGTCAGCGTGGAAGGCGTGGAGACCTGGCTCGGCGCTGTGCGTGCCACGCCCATTATCGAGGGGCATGCGCTGGCCGATATTCCCCAGCAGCGCGCCGAGCTGGCCTTTGATCTGCGGCTCGACGCTTTCGCGCTGCCGACGCTCGAGGGGCTTATTCGTGAGGCGGGCTATCCCATGCCCTCCCTTCCGGAGCAGACGCTCACGGGTTTCCTTAGGGGCTTCATCGACGTGGTGCTCGCCGTGGCGGGGCGCTACTACGTGGTGGATTACAAGTCGAATCGCCTCGGCCTGCACCGGGAAGCCTACGACGAAGGGGGCCTCCAGGCGGCCATGGACAGCCATCACTATGCCTTTCAGTATCTTATCTACGCCGTGGCTTTGCGCCGGCTTCTGCGCCAGCGCCTGGGCCCTTCCGGGGCAGCGGCCTTTGGCGGCGTGCGCTATCTCTTTTTGCGGGGCATGGCGCCCGATTCGACCCTGGGTATTTTTTCTGACGATCCCGACCCTGCGCTCCTCGATGCGCTGGATCGCTGCTTTTCCCGGGAGGTGCGCTGATGGCGCCTCGCCTCGAGTCCCTTGGGCCCCTCGGCCAAGCGCTGCTGCGCTGGTGCCGCTATGCGCCGGGGACGGAGGCCCACCGCGCGCTGGCGACGCTGCTTGAGCAGCTAGAGGCGGGGGTGGCGGCTCAGCACAGCTGTCTGCCCCTGGAGCAGGTGCCGCCGCAGCCGGGGCTGGCCTGGGCCTCGCTGCTCGAGGGCTCGGGGCTCCTCGGGGCGGAGGCGGGCCCGGCGCCCCTCGTGCTGTGGGAGGACGCCCTCTACCTGGCTAAGGATGCGCGCTACGAAGCGTACCTTGCCGACGCCCTTCGACTCCGCGCTGCCCAGCCCGCGCCCCTGGCTACGGCTCCGGCGCAGCTGAAGGCTTGGCTTGAGGTGCTCTTTGGCGCCCCAGGGCAGGCCATTGACTGGCAACGGCTTGGGGCGGCCATGCTTTTGGAGCGGAGTCTCCTCGTGCTCACGGGCGGCCCGGGGACGGGGAAGACCTCCACGGTCACCCGGGCCCTGACCCTGTTGGCAGCGGCGCTTCAGCATGAGCAGGGGCCGGCGGGCCCGGTCCGTATAGCTCTCGCCGCCCCCACGGGGAAGGCAGCGGCGCGCCTGGCCCAGGCCGTGGCCGGGGCTAAGGCGTTTCTGGGGAAAACCGCCTTGCCCCCGGCGCTGGAAGCAGGGCTCGCGGCCGTCCCTGATGAGGCCGTTACCTTGCACCGGCTTCTGGGCTACCAGCCCTATGGGAATCGCTTTTCCCGGGGGCGCGATGCACCCCTGGCCGCCGACGTGGTGCTGGTGGACGAAGCGTCCATGGTGGATTTGCGCCTCATGGCGCAGCTTTTCTCTGCGCTGGCGCCGGAAACGCGCGTCATTCTTCTTGGGGACAAGGATCAGCTGGCGTCCGTGGAAACGGGGCAGGTGCTGGGGGATCTCACCGCGGGCATGGGCCAGCCGACCCTGTCCCGCACGCGCTGCCGAGCCCTGGAAGCGCTAACGGGCGATAATCTTGGGCCCTGTGAGCGGGAGCCGGTCCCTCCGCTGGCGGATTGCCTCTGCCACCTGCAGCGTAGCTACCGCTTCGATCCCTCCGGCGCCGTGGCCCGCTTTGCGGCGGCGGTGAACGAAGGGCGGCGCGAGGACGCCTGGGCTGCCTTGACCCAGGGGGACGATGCCCTTCGTTACTCGGAGGCGCCCGAGGCGGCTTTGGAGGATGCCCGGGAGGCCTACGTCACGCTGTGGCGGAAGGAAGCCGCCGGGGTTGAGGACGAAGCCCTTCTTGCTCAGCTGGGCGCCTTCACGCTCCTGACGCCGACGCGCCAGGGCCCCCTGGGCGTAACCGGTCTGAATGGCCAGGTCGCTGCAGCGCTTCGGGCGGCCGGGGCACCGGTGCCTGCCGAGGGTCCCTTCCCGGGCATGCCCCTCATGGTGCTCCGGAATGATCCCAGCCTCGGGGTGTTCAATGGTGATCTCGGCATGGTCCGGTCGGAGGAGGGAAGGTTGGTCGCCGTTTTTCCCAGCGCTGGGGCCGCGCCTAAGCGCCTGCCTCTCGACCGTCTCCCGGCTTTTGAGCCGGCCTACGCGTGCACGATTCATAAAAGCCAGGGGTCGGAGTTTGGGGAGGTTTCCGTGGTCCTGCCTCCGGAGCTGGGGGAGAGGGGACAGCAGCTGCTCAATCGCGCGCTCCTGTACACCGCCGTCACCCGAGCCCAGAGGCGCGTGCGCCTGTTCGCCGCGCCAGCGGCGGTCGACAGCTGCCTGGCGCACGCGCCCCGGCGCCGCTCGGGTCTCGCCCGGCGCTTGTGGTCTGCGGCGCCCTAGGCCATGGTGCGCCCCGGACCTAGGGAGACCCAGCATGGGGCGATGGAATGGGGTTTTGGGATGGCGATGCGTGCTAGGGCTCGCGATGAGCGTGGGCCTTTTGGGGGCCCAAGCGGTGGCCGCCATGAGCTTTGACCCCGTAACCGAGGACCCGCCCCCGCGGGTGCCCGGGCCAAGCCTTGAGTCCGCCGCCATTCCCAGCGGCGATGCCGTGATGAATGCGGTGTTTTACCTTCCCGGAGGGGAAGTCCCCGCGCCGGTGGTGGTGCTGCTTCATGGGCTCCCCGGGGAGGAGCGGAATCAGGACCTCGCCCAGGTGCTGCGCCGCGCTGGCTATGCAGTACTCCTTCCTCATTACCGCGGAGCCTGGGGCAGCGCTGGGACCTTCAGCTTCCGCCACTGCCTAGAAGACATCGATGCCATCGTGCGCTGGCTGGATGATCCGGCGGTGCGAACGCGCTTTTCCCTCGACGCCCAGCCCCGGGCGCTTGTCGGTCACTCCATGGGGGGCTATTTGGCCCTTCGCGCCGGCGCCGGGCACCCCCGGGTGAGTACGCTGGTGAGTCTTGCGGGCCCGGACTTTGGGATCATGGCCGAGGCCCTGGCGGCCGATGAAGCCTCGGCTCGGGCCACCGCTGAGCGCTTTGAAAGCTGGGTTGCTGGCCCCCTCGCGGGCACCAGTGGCGCTGCCCTCGTGGCGGAGCTCACGGAGGACCCCAGCTTTTTCTCTCTGGCTGCCCGGGCCGGGCACTTCGTCGGCCAACGGGTCACCCTGGTGGCCGGGGCGGAGGATGTCTATGTGTCCCCGGCGCGCCTCGAGGCGCTGCAGGGGGCCCTCGTGGCGGCGCACAGCCCGGCGGCGCTGAAAACCCTCCCCGGGGATCACGCCTTCTCGAGCGTTCGCCTTGCCCTGGCCCGGGTGGTGCTGTCGGCCCTGGGCGAGGTTGGGCCCTAGCCCGGGTCTGTGCCGTGACCGCCCCGGTGCACATGATTGATACGCTCATTACGGAGCGCGCCCCCCGGCTCTTTGGCCCCTCCCTGGGGGGCCGGGTCGCTCGGCGCCTGCTCTATCCCTTCCTCGGCTATCGCCAAGCCGTGGCGCTGGCAGATGCGATGCAGGGGCGCTCAGGCTTCGAAGCGCTTGCGGTGGTGAGCGAAACCCTGCGCCTGGCCCTCGAAGTCACCGGAGCCGAACATATCCCCCGAACCGGGCCGGCGCTGTTGGTGGCAAACCATCCCACGGGGATTGCCGACGGCATTGCCGTGTTCGACCTTTTGAAGGCGCGCCGTCCCGATTTCATGATCTTCGCCAATCGCGACGCGGTGCGCATCGCCCCGGCGCTGGAAGACGTGATCATTCCCGTGGAATGGCGGGTGGCGGAGCGCTCCCGGGCGCGTATGCGGGAAACGCTTCGGGCTACCCAGCGGGCCTTTTCCGAGGGACGCCTCGTGGTGGTCTTTCCCTCCGGGCGCCTGGCCTACCGGGACCGGGGGCAGCTCCGGGAGCGGCCCTGGCAAAGCACGGCGCTGAGCTTGGCTCGGCGCCATCAGGTGCCCATCATTCCCATGCACATTGGGGCGCAGAACTCCTCGGTCTTCTACAGCGCCGCACGCCTCTCCGACCAGCTTCGGGATATCACTTTGTTTTATGAGGTGATGAACAAAAAGGGCCACACCTATCGCATGACCCTCGCGCCGCCCCTGGCGCCGGCGCCCTGGCTTGCGGAGAGCGCTGAGCTCGGTCCGGCGACGGAGGCCCTGGCGGCTTACGTGGGCTCCGCCTTTCGTGCGCCGCGCCCGGGCCTACTCCCGGGCTCGCAGCACGATCAGCCCCGCTGTAATGATGAGGCCGGCCCCCGCGATCATGGGGCCGTTGGGCACCTCTCCGAAAAATAGCGCCCCAAAGAGGCTGGCCCAGAGCACTGCGGCATATTCCACGGGGGCAACGGTCGCCGCCTGGGCCAGGCGATAGGCCATGATCACGCTGAAGTGCAGCGTGGCGCCGGCGGCCCCCACGCCCAGAAAGATGGCCAGGGACCAGGGCTCCAGGGGCACCCAGCTCGAGACGGTGAGCGTGCCCGCGAGCACGAGGGAGATGGGCATGGTGGAGAGCACCATGGCCCCCGCGGGTTCCTCGGCCATGCGCCGGGCGCTGAGGGACAGTCCGGCCCAGCACAGCACGGACCCGGCCACGGCCAGATAGGCGGGATTCCAGGGCGCATTGCCCGGGTTGATCATGACCCAGACGCCCCCGAGGCCGAGGAAGATGGCGAGGCCTCGGCGCCACCCCAGGGGCTCACCGAGGAGGGGCCAGGCCAGCACCGCAATGAGCAGGGGCGCGGTGAAGGAGAGGGCTACGAGTAGGGTGAGGGGTAGCTCTCCGAGGGCGAAGAAGAAGCCGAAGGTGGCGCCGCAGGAGAGCACGGCCCGGAGCCCATGGCCCCGCCAGCGCTTGGGCTTGAGATTCTTCAGATCGCCCCTAAGCCCTGCTATGAGCAGCACAAAGGGCAGGCCAAAGAGCAGACGCCCAAGCACGATTTGCGGCGTGTCATAGTGGCTCGACAGGGCCTTCACCCCGGTGTCGATGAGGGTGCCCGCGAGGCTCGCCAGAAGCATCCAGGCCATGCCTCGAAGCGTGGGGGAGGACAGCGCTTTCATGCCAAGGGTCCTTAGGGTGAGGGCGAAGTATACTCTGCCCACGCAGCGGCGCCGGAGCGCGCTTAGGCTTGCGGCGAAGGTTCAAGGTGCGCTGAAGGGCAATGGGGGAGAGGAGCATGGCAGCGGTAGGCATTGCGCAGCAGGACGATGCGGCACTTCGGGCGGCGGGCTTTGAGCCCTACGAAACGCCCTCGCCCTTTATCCACTTCATTGGGGGTCTTTGGTGCAAGGTTGAGGACGATCGCGCCTTCGCTGCCGTGCGTATTCAGGATCCCCACTGCAACAGCTTTGGCTCTATCCACGGCGGCATGCTGCTGGCCCTGAGCGATCAGCTAATCGCCATGAGCAGCCGCCTGCTGACAGGCCGTGCGGGCATGACCATGCACGTGGATGCGGATTTTCTCGATGCGGCCCCGGCGGGCACGGTGCTTCAGGGGGAGGCTCGGGTGCTTCGGGCAACGCGCTCCACGGCGTTCCTTGAAGGGCATTGGCACGGGGAAGATCGGCAGGTGATGCGCGTCAGCGGGCTGGTGCGGCTCATGGGCGATGCGGATGGGCCCCGCCGGGCGCCAGGATTGGATCGCTGGGGTAAGGCGCCAGAGGCCTAGGCTGTTGGCTGCCGGCCTAGAGCAACGCGAAGAAGCGGGCGCCGCCAAGCCCTAGGGCACCGGCGAGCACGAGCCAGGGGCCGAGGCGCAGCAGGGCGCTTTGGCTGCGTAGGGTGGCTAGGCGCAGCAGGAGAAAGGCAAACCAGGGGAGGGCCAGCGCATTGGCCCCCTGGGCCAGGAGAATCATCTGCAGGGGCTGGCCTCCGAAGGCTGCGCCGAGAGCGCCCACGGCCAGCACCATAAGGGCTGCCAGGCGGGTGCGAGGGTCCTCCAGGGTCGGGGTCCAGCGAAGGAGTCCGGCCAGGGCCCAGGCCGCGGCGAGGGGCGCGGTGAGCGCGCTGCTGAGCCCCGCGGCAAAAAGCCCCAGGGCGAGAAAGGGTTCCGCCCCGGCACCCAGTAGGGGACGGAGGGGCGCGGCCAGGCGCTCCACGCTCGATCCGTCGGCGCTGCTCCCCGCCGCGAGCAGCAAAATGGCCCCGGTAACGAGGCCTCCCACGGCGATGGCGCGCAGCGTATCCCCCCGGGCGTCCTGATAAAGCGCTGCGTCGACGCGGGCGCCCGGTTCCTCCGCGGGGGGTAGACGATCGAGCAGGGCCCGGCCATGGAGAAAGAGGTTGTAGGGGACCACGGTGGTGCCAAGGAGGGCCAGGGCGAGGGCGCCGGCTTGCCCCGTGGGTGCGGCGAGGGTGAGGGGCGGCATGCCCGCACCGAGGGAGCCCAGCGCCGCAAGGCAGAACACCGCCGCCATCACGGCAATTAGCCCAAGCAGGAGCCCTTCCAAGCGCGCCCGCAGGGGCGTCAGCAGCAGGAGCGCCGCCAGGGCCGCGAGCCCGGGCCCCAGAAGGGTAGGGGACAGGGGCAGCCAGGCCCCGAGGCCAAGGGCGGCGCCCGTCAAGTTTCCCGCCTGGTAGGCCGCATTTCCAAAGCCGATGGCCAGCGCCGTGAGGATCACGCTAAACCAGCGAAGCCCCGGCGGCTGAAGGGCCTCCCGAATCAGGGCGCCGAGATCCCGACGCCGGTCGATCACCAGCTGCACCAGCAGCAGCTGGAGCCCGGCAGTGAGGGCGAGGGATAGGACCAGTGCCCAGAGCAGACCGAGCCCCGTGGCCTGCCCCGCGAGGGTAGCGGTGGTCAGCGTTCCCGGACCGAGAAAGGCCGCGGTGACGAGCCAGGCCGGGCCTCCCTTCATCGGCGTCCTCGCCACCAGCGGCGAAGGCCTTGGCT
>Ga0181578_10005417_pt1 | contig 11174 bp, 8 predicted proteins | sample 071ome_21_FD_148659 | JGI IMG/M metagenome (GOLD analysis project Ga0181578, IMG submission 148659) | Coastal salt marsh microbial communities from the Groves Creek Marsh, Skidaway Island, Georgia - 071401CT metaG (spades assembly) | ecosystem: Environmental > Aquatic > Marine > Intertidal zone... | reverse complement strand
AGAGTCAAGTTCATCGATCGCCGCCGCGATACCCTGGGCCATCGCAAGATTGACCGCGTTTTTGGCCTCCGGGCGATTCATGGTGATTGTCATCACCCCGTTAGTTACTGAAGTGCTTACTGCGTCAGTCATGGATTTTCTCTCTGGTTACTTATGTCGTGGTTATCTAAAAGTCTGGTTCGAAGCAGGCAAGAGACCCGCACTGCTATCGGGCCACTTTTCAATCGATGTGCCTTTGAGTTCAGTCGGCAAATAAAAAAGTGTTGAAATTTTCTCCTGCCTGGATCGCGATGTTACGGCCTACAGGATCATCCGAAGTGGTCTGTATGGGAGTTTGCGTATCACCATCGCCACTACGCGCCAAACACCTTGCGTTCGATCCCTCTAGTCTAGCAGTAACGATTGACATCGTGGCGCTTCCCTCTCGATTGAATGCGACCGTATAACTCTCGATCCTGGCTTGGCCCGATGGTTTACTCTCAAAAGAAACGGTTCCGATTGATTGCATTTGTTGATCGAGATCCTCATTGCCGATGGACCGATATGGGGATGGTGCTCGCCCATAGATACCAACAGCGTACTTGGTGAGAAACCCGCCATTGGCAGCAATCAACGCAAGCCTCCCCTGACCCGACCGTAATCTGGCTACCGCTTCAGCAATGGCGTGCATGGAATAACTGTTACCCGGACCACCAAAATAAGGAAGTCCACCGGTCAGGGTAAGACCCCGTGGATCGTCAGCGGCAATACCCAACGCCTCGATGGCATTACTGACCGCAATCGGGAAACAGCTGTAAAAATCGAACAGGTCAATGTCACTCACATTGACCTCCGCCCGCTCCAGTGCAGTTTGGAGAGCGAGTCCCGCAGAGGGCGCCCGCCCCATATCGGGCCGCAGGGTGACCGGCTGCTCTCCAGCGGCGGCTTGCCCATGCAGGTAAACACGTTGCTCTTGAGGAATACCTAGGTCATCGGCCAAACTCGTTGACATGAGTACCAGCGCCGCACTTTGGTTTACCTGATCCCTGGCGATGAGTCGCTGGGTATAGGGCGCCACCACCATACGGTTCCCATCCGCCACCGATAAAAGCTCCTCGGGAGAGAATGCACGTTGATGTTGAGCTGCAAAGGGATTGCCAGCAGCGACCTGACTGAGCGGCGAAAACAACGACGCCATTGCTCTCTGCCACTGCACGATATTGGCTCCCTCAGAGGCACGTCGGGCGTTTTCCATCAGCCCGTGGAAAAGAGGCGGGGTAATCAGTCCGTTTGCCAACTCGTCGTGAGTGAGAAAGTCGATTGCGGCTCCCCGGTCATCCACTGGTTCATCAATGTCCTCTGACCAATCAACGGTTTGGCCCGACTTAACCAAATGACGGCCCGTGGAAAGCGCCTCTCCCCCGCAGAGCAGCGCGGCTGAAACCTCGCCGAAAGCGATACGATCACAGGCCTCAGTAACCATCTTCTGAGGCGAATCGCCGCCACTCGCGGACCACACTGCATGCTCGGGCTGGATTTCCAGGCGTCGACATACTGAGCGGGGAAAATTTGAAGATTTTCCAAAAGGAAATCCCAAAACCGGTGCCGAATCTTCAAAGGTTCGAGTGGTCATGACCAAATCAATATACCTTTCGATACCATCGACACCCACATCCGCGAGCGCGAGCTGCGCGGCTCTGGCGGTGATATCCACCGGCGACAACTGCTCATAGGCCGGATCATGGAGTCGGTCAGTGAATTGTGCAGCGCCAATGAGAACCGGCGTCTGAGGTGGTATTACTGGCATTGTAGTGTCTGACCTGGTGGGTTTAACTCCCTAGCTTACCTTGTGTCCCCGAGCTATTAACACATGCAATTTTCATCCTTCGCCAACCGGTATCGACAAAGCACGGGCACCGTGCAGCTTATGGAAGATCTGGGCAAGGCCACTACGGCATCCGGCCCAATCTATCAGCTGGGAGGTGGGAACCCCGCGCATGTGCCCGCCGTCGAGACTCTTCTCCGGGAGGCAATGACTGAATTAACCGATGATGCGGTCAAGTTTGGGCGCATGGTCGGCGAGTACGACGCGCCCGGAGGTAATGTGGCGTTCAGACAGGCCCTGGCCGGGCTACTCAGGGATCAATTTGGCTGGCCCTTAAGTGCTGACAACATCGCTCTTACCAATGGCAGCCAGAGTAGTTTCGGTGTTTTGTTTAACAGTTTTGCCGGTGACTTTGACAACGGTAGTCGTAAACAGATCCTGCTGCCATTAACGCCGGAGTATGTCGGCTATTTCGATGTGGGCCTCGGCGATACACCTATCTTTGAGGGCCGTCGAGCAGAAATCGAACTGCTACCAGATCGCCAATTCAAGTATCGGCTCGACATTGATCGCCTTAATGTGGACGGCAACCACGGTGCGGTATGCGTGTCGCGCCCCACCAACCCGACCGGCAATGTGATAACCGATAGCGAAATGTCGCAGCTTAGAAGCGCCTGCCACGAAGCGGGGGTTCCGCTGATTGTCGATGGCGCCTATGGCTTGCCTTTCCCCGGGATGATTTACACCGCAGCAACACCGTTCTGGGATGAGAATACGATCCTGCTGCTGAGTCTCTCCAAGCTCGGTCTGCCAGGCGTGCGCACCGGGATCGTGGTGGCTGCTCCCGAGGTGATTCTGTTAATACGCAACAACAATGCAATCAACAACCTGGCGCCTAGTCGCGTCGGCCCCGAGCTCATCACTCCGCTCTTGCATTCCCGTCAACTTACAGCGCTCTGCGATGAAATCATTCGGCCGTTTTACGAGAAGCGCCTTTGCCATGCTCTTGATGTGGTAAGTCGTACGATGGGGCATCTGCCTGTTCGAGTGCACAAACCCGAGGGCGCCTTGTTTATGTGGTTATGGTTTGAGGATCTGCCCGTAACCAGCGAAGTGCTCTATCAGCAACTCATGGCTCAGGGCGTATATGTCTTGGCGGGCCACCACTTCTACCCTCAGCCAGATGAGGGTTGGCGTCATCAGCAGGAATGTATCCGTGTTAACTATGCAGGCGAGGAGGCCGTTGTTGAGCAGGGTCTGTCACTCATTGCTGAGCAGGTCACCAAGATCTACCAATTAGAAAGTCCCTAGTTTCGACCAGATGTTTTTCATTTCTCTCTGCAAACTTTCCTGCCGGGTATGAGTGCGCTACCGCCATATCCTGTAAAAATCAGAGAAGGTTAATCCTCCAGCGGTAAAACCGCCTCCGGGTTTGACCACAGGCCGCCCCATAGCTGGCCATCATTGGCGATGTAGATCGCGTCGTTATCAAGCACTACTCGCGTTTCATCCGAAACACCAAACTTATCCACCAGAGAAGTTTCCCCATGAAAAACCAGGGCCGACTGACTCGCCAGTTCTTTCTCTTGTATCTCCATCAACGCCACTCGGGACACGGACTGATAATCCATCTCGCTTTCAATCGAACCCCAGTAAGGCACGGTGAAGCGGTCGGTATCAACGCCAGCGCGATAGGTAAAGGCGTAGCGATTGTATTGTGCGGGGCTGTAGCTGTAGCTTAGATCTGTGCCAAGCAGCACTTCCCCGCGACTGAATGGCGCTGTGATATCCGAAATATCAAAAAGCTCGAGCTTCACAAAATTCCGCTCTTCTAAATTGATCTGGCCCACCCCGAGCAGCAGGTCGTTATTAACGGGATGCAACAAATCGGAAAATCCAGGTACCTCGAGTGTCCCGGCAACTGCGGGGTTCAGGGGGTTTGACAGATCAAGCACATAAAGCGGATCGATTCGCTCGAAGGTGACAAGATAGGCCCTGTCTCCAATAAACCGAACACCATATAGATCTTCATTGGGCTTACCCAGCTCGGCCGTGTCTGATTCGTCAGGTAAACGCGACAGCAACTCAAGCTCCGGAACATCCTCTGAAGGCCGAAGCATCCAGAGATCATGATCGACCTGATCCTCAGGGTCTCCGGTGAAGGTGGTGGTGAGTAGACGGAGTACACCGTCATATTCGCTGATACGGAAATCCAACATGCCGCCGGTATACAGGTGACCTGTGACCTCGGCAGAGCCCACATAGTGAAAATCGGTAATTCCAAGCTGATGAATTAGCGTAGTGTCTGTCTCACCATAAAACACATAGGTAAATACCACATGGCTACTACTCACATACAGTCCGGAAATCGGCTCTAGTGAGCAAGCAGCATTAATGATCTCACCGGTATCCGCTGAAATGGCGAGCAACGTTGTGACCGACGGATCCGCTGGGAGCTCCCTGGCTAGCGGATGATCCGGGTTCATGCGATAGCAATCATCCAGTGTGAGAGGCGCTACAGGCTCCCCACCAATGGTGATTGACGGCAAAACATCATCGGCATCAATGTCAGCCAAGAGAGCCTCATTAGCCGCCACATCCTCGCTCGTTTGCGGGTAAGGCACCAAGCCTTCGATCACCGGGCTGTGACGAGTCACCAAAAAAATATGATTGTCGATTAGTCTGGAGGCCAACAGAGCGCCTTCTACAGTAAGACGGGCAGACAACAGAGGAGAATCGGCCTGACTCAAATCGTATTGCTCTAACGTTACCTCCTGATCCTGCCAGTAACCGGGATAGGTAAGCGCGTCACCGAAGGTGCCCCACCAAGCCGTCGACATCAGCACTTGCAACTTGTCATCCACCAGATACAGACCTTCAACCGCCTCATCCTCTCCCAATGGGATATCGCTCAGCTGCTCGGCAGTGCCATCTATCGGGTTGGTCCGATATAGACTGATCCCGGGTTGCCCGGACCCCTCAGATTCAGGCAGGGGGTCAACCGCCGCCTCCATAACAAAGCAGCAGCCACTTCTTGAAGGTGCTACCGCAAGGATCGTACCGTCGTATTTAACAATGTCATGTTCGTCGACATCTGCCTCCAGCGTGTAGGTTGTTGAGGCACCCGCGTCAGCGCCAGCGTCAAAAGCAGGCGAGGCTTCGGCGAACCCCCTGGTGCTGTAAAACGAGGGACCAACGGTTGTCAGCCGTTCGCGATAGGCATCAAGTCCCTGATTGTCGCCGCCCTGAGTCCACAACCCGACCGGCTCCGGAGCCGGTGGAGGTGCTACACTAGGCGTGGGCTCTGGAGCCGAGGAGTTGTTGGAGCTACCGCCGCCGCATCCAGTCAGGAGCGCCAGCACTCCGATACAAAAAAGCCACGAGGTTAGTGCTTGCTTCATAGCTTCAGGCACTCCTGTAACGTCAACGGGATTTCACTTTTCATCTGAGGGTTTTAGTGATCGCACAATTTCGCGAGCGACCACCCAAACCCGATCTTGCCCCCACACCGCGAGAAGCTCATCACCCTCCGCATTCAGGAGCCTAAAGCTGGGCACCCCCCACAAACCCGAGGCATACATCTGCTGGCGATTGGCCTCGAGTATTTGCTCCCATTCGGTGCTGCCAAGATGCGCCTTCCCGTCCTGCCAAGAGAGTCCCGCGGCTTCAACCACTCGTTTTAAGCCCCGAGTTGTATTGGTGTTGATACCCAGCACAAAGGCATGGCGAAGGAAACTAGATACAAGCTCAATGCTTTTACCTTGTTGTTCGGCCCAGGGAAACAACGAATAACAGCGACGTGCGGGCTCCCCGATGGGGTCATAGAATTTACTGTACTCAAGGCCCTGCGAGCGCGCTTCCCGGGCCGCATCCATAAAGATATACATTCCCTTCTCGCGGGTAGCGGGCACCCCTCTCATGACCATCGGCAGCACCGGCTTGAGATCAATACTGACGCCGGCCTCCCGCGCGACCGCGATAGCGCGATCAAAAATAACCGCGGTATAGGGGCTTCTCAGGGAGGCATAAACCTCGAGGGTTAGAGAGCCACTATCTTTAACGCCCTGCAAATCAACCTCAGGACGGGGCGCGACGGGAGATGCTTTTGGATTCTTATCGAGACCAAGATCCCGAAGACGCGCCTCAAGATGATGCAGGCGGTCAACCCCCCAGTACCACTCCCCTTCGTAGAAAAACATGGCGCCGGAATAATGCCTAAGCTCTTTGCGCCGTAAAGTGCCCTGCTCAACTTTTTTCTCGGCGTCAGCCGAATCGAGCGCACCATGCTCCTCAGCTAGCCTACGTAGTCTCGCGTCGTCATCACCCCAGAGCGCTGCACCCACTGATTCAGCAAGATTGATAAATTTCACTTGAGATTGTGCTGCCAAAACACGGGTTGCCAGATCCACACAGATCTCGCTTGGTTGCTCTGGGTGGTTTGAGAAAGAAAGACCATAACCCGGAGCGATCAACTGCGCATCGTAGCGCGACAATCGGGCGAGAAGATCCGGTTCGGCCACGTTGCGCCCAGCGGGTGGTGCGACCAGATGACAAATTAGCTCTACGTCATAACGGGCTTGCAACTGTGTCAGCAGACTCGCTGCCAAGTGGCTATAACCGTCGTCAACCTGATGAAAATACTCAACCCGATGCGGGCGACCTTCCTGCTGCCGGGTTGCCTCGGCCGCTCTACGCTTTTTTGCCATGCTCTTTTCGGTGAACAGCTTTGACATCACCCGGGAGGTGGCCCAGCGCATGAGGCGACTCGGATTCGAGGTGGCAACCCCTCCCTGATCTTTAAATTGCTCTGCCATTGACGTCGCTTCCCCGACTATCGGTAATGCTTAGCGACCAAAAAACCCGCTAACCATGGAGATGACTATTTCCCTACTGACTTTCTTGCTGAGACCCTGATGCTCCCGAAGGCGCTCCCAAAACTCAAAAGAAGCTACGGCATCTAGCGCAACGCGATCACTTCTGGGCAATGCCGCCGCTTCGGGCAACCAGCGACCGACCTCTTCCGAGAGTGCTCGCTGATTTCTCGCATAGTTTTTTCGCAGGGCAGCAGATCGCCAGCGCATAGCTTTGGTTGACAGGATCATGTTGGTCAGTTGCTCCCAACCATTGCTGAACAAGGTGACCATGCCAACAATCCTATCTTCCAGAGCACCCTCGTAACTCTCTGGCCTAAAAAGAGACTCGTAGTCCTCTCGTATTTTTTGATCGACTTGGTTGAACAGAGTATCCATATCGGTGAAGTGCCGAAAAAAGGAGCGGATCCCCACTTCGGCGCGGTCGCTAATCTGTTGCGCCGTTGGCACCAAAATACCCTCATTCATGAGGGACAAGCAGGCGTCAATGATCGCCGCCTGACTGCGCTCACTGCGCGCGCGGCGCCCATCACTGACTTTTGCTTCGTTATCAATCGACATTTATCGAAGTTCTCTTTTCACCTGCACAAGGCAACGATCTGAACACCACTTGTGTAAAGCCATGCTAAACACTGGTGCAGCCAACGGCAACGCCGATTAATACCCCGCGGTCCCAGTCTGCAGCTGCTCATAAAGATCCGCGTCCAAGGCGCGATACCCATCACCTGTAGGCGGTCGCACATAAATCACATCATCACCCACGCGCTCTGGATGGTATGCCTCCTCACGCAAAGAGGTTTTTACCAGCTTGAAAGTTCCTGTGGTCTCGAAGGAACGCTGGAGCCTCAAAAACACAGGCCGTGCATACACGGGTAACTCCGTATCAACGAGTTGGGTGAAGTAATCGAGGTCAAAGGAGGCGCTTTTATCAATAGCAAGCGCCGCCATGCCAGCCCTACCTTCGACTCCAGGTATTTCCACCCCGTACACGTTGGCCATTTCAATTTGCGGGTGCTGATTCAGCACCTCGGCTACTTCATTGGTTGAGACGTTCTCGGCGCGCCAGCGAAAGGTGTCTCCGGTACGGTCTACAAATTGATAATGCTTGAGTCCAAGGGCAAAGCCGACATCAATCTCCTTAACCAGATCACCTGTGTTAAACCAACGATCCCCTTTAGCATTAACACCTACCACAATTTTTTGCTCGGTCGCCTCCCTGTTGGTATAGCCGTCAAAGGCGTAATCCTTGGTTATCTCACCAAGCAACAAGCCAGGCTCTCCACTTTCCGCCTCGATGCAGAGCCCATTTTGATCCCGCAAAATGCAATCGTTCTCAAGGTCATAGGCCACCAAAGTCACCTTGGCGAAGGTAGCGCCAATGGTTTTTTCCTTGTTGAACAGATTGGCAAAGGTCACGTTACCCTCACTGCTGCCATAAATCTCGCAGATACGGGAGATGGCGAATCGGTTCTTGAATTGATCCCAGATATCAGGGCGCAAGCCATTACCCAGCATTTTAACGAGAGGGTTATCCTGCTCCTCTGCACATGGAGGCTGCTGCGTGAGATAACGGCACAGCTCTCCTACATAGATGAAGCTATTGGTTTGGTATTGCCGGACTTCCGACCAAAAATTGGACGCAGAAAAACTGCGGCGAAGATAAACGGAGGCGCCCGACAAGAGAAAAGCAAACAAGCCAGGGCCGAGACCAGTCGCATGGTAAATCGGTAGGCACAGATAGAGCCGATCTGATGGCACCACACGAAATCCAAGTCGGCCCAGTACCGTACTTGCCGCCAGACCTTTTCGGTGAAGCAGAATGGCGGCTTTCGGCAAGCCTGTCGTGCCTGAGGTGAAAATATAAAGCGCGACCTCCCCCGCCTTGATCTCACGGGTTACAGGAAGATTCTCAACCGGTCGCGCAGCCATCAAGTCGCGCGCGTCTACCGTCCATGCGGGCGAGAGAGCGTCCCTTTTATCTCTAAACCAAAAGTAAGCGCCGGACGCCGGAAGACCGATTTCCTCGCGACTGTCATCAACCACAGTCGTCCGTTCATCCCCAAAGATAAGATGCTTGCTATTGGTGGCCTTGATACAATGCGCGAGGGCTCGGCCGCTGAGGCTGTTATTGATCAGGGCACAGCTGGCCCCCAGCTTCATGACCGCCAGCATGCTCAATACAAACTCGGCGCGATTCTCCATGAATAGTGCAACGGTATCCCCCCGGGTGACTCCGTTTGCAGCCAACCCATGAGCGAGGCGATTAACGTCTGCATTGAACGCCTGGTAGGTCCACTCGCGCCCCTCAAAGAGCAGCATCAATCGATCTGGATGCTGAGCCACGACATCCTCGAACACAGACACAATCGAGATCTGCTCCTGATGATCGGGCATTTTGAATTTTAAGGCAGGCATGATGTGACGTGCCTCACCCAAGACCCGAAAAAATTCCAGCACCCGACCCGCGACGCTACTCATTATTCTTCTCCCGGTCAGATCGATCAGACTCTTCTGAGTCACCCCCGGCTTTTAGTCAGTAGGCAACTCATCAACACGCTGCCATTCGACGCTTCTGCTTATAAAGCCCACCTTGACCTTAAAACGCATCACGTCCTCGTCAATCAGTTCAATTTCCGCAGATTTAAACTCCCCTAATTTGGCGGCGTAAACCTGCCCCGTCCAGCTTGATTTATCGTTCCCCGCTTGAGCGAGGTCCTTGATCATTTCAAAGCCCACCGCCTCGGGCTTATTGTCGTTTCGCTGGACCCGCCCCACCGTCTCATTCGGCTCAATTTGTATCCAGATAGGTTCGTTCTCGTGCTGCCAGATCCCAACGAGATCGCCTGCGGCAACCCTGGCAGGACTGAGCATAAGTAACGCGCTCACAGACGCGATCAGCGGCAGCAAGCCCTTCTTCAACATGCTAGTCATTGATTCAGCTCCCTAGCCGTTAACTTACCCAGCTGAGACATATGCACCTCATCGGGCCCGTCGGCAATCCGTGAAAATCTCGCCAGCGTGAACACGTCGGGAATAAGGGTGTCCTGAGACACACCCATTCCCCCAAACACCTGCATCGCGCGATCGGCCACCTGTTGCGCCATGTTAGGTGCCACTATTTTCACCATCGCGATATGTGCTCTCGCTGCGGCCAGCCCGCCCTTATCCATGACATCAGCTGCCTGCAGGGTGAGGAGTCTAGCCTGCTCAATATCGCAGCGGCATCGAGCGATTTCATGCTGCACGGATGTTTTCTTGATCAGTGGCTCACCAAAGGCAACGCGCTCCTCCGCCCGAGCACACATCAGCTCTAAACAGCGTTGGGCGGCGCCGACCAAGCCCATTGCGTATTGAAACCGGCCCGGACCCAGACGCCCCTGGGCTATCTCAAAACCACAGCCCTCACCCTTGATCATATTGGACACGGGCACCCTCACATCCTCGAACAACAGCTCCGCTTCTCCCCCGGGGCTGTGCAGATTGTCAAAGACCCGCAAGGTGCGAACCAGACTTATGCCGGGCGTGTCTCGAGGCACAAGAATAGTCGAGTGCTGTCGGTGGCGATCATTTTCGGGATTGGACTTACCCATGACCAACATAATCTTGCATCGGGGACCCACTGCGCCTGTGGTCCACCACTTGCGGCCATTGAGCACATACTCGTCTCCATCACGCTTGATCTCAAGCTCCATATTGGTGGCATCAGACGAGGCTACCTGAGGCTCGGTCATCGCATAGGCACTTCTGATCTCACCCGCCAATAAGGGTTCCAGCCACTGTTTTTGCTGCTCGAGGGTGCCGTATTTCGCCAGCACCTCCATGTTGCCGCGATCCGGCGCGTTACAGTTGAACACCCCCTGCGCCCATATCACCTTGCTCATGGTCTCGAACAAGGGGGCGATTTCAACGTTGGTAAGTCCAGGACTCCATGGCGCGTACTCTGCAGGTAAGAATAAATTCCAAAGCCCCGCCTCCTTCGCTTTATTCCGCAGGTCGTCATACCAGGGGGGAACTTCCCAGAGATGATCGGGATCGAGACACCACTCGTGCCAATCGTGCTCGCGAGGATAAATATGCTTATCCATGAACCCCTGAAGTTGATCGTTCAGTGCCCTTACCTTGTCGCTGATCTCAAAACCCATACCTTGGTCCTATTGTTTTAACAGTGAGTCGTTTACGCCCGCCACCTTGGTGTCGCGCCCGAGACGGGGTAACTGCTTTATCGCGGCGATGGTATGTATTCCTGTAGCGTCGCCACTGATTCATAGAACCCGGATACCGTCCCCTGAATCACGTCTGCCACCGGCTCTACGCTATTTATACGCCCAACCACCTGCCCTGAAAGCGGAATGGCTGCTTCCATATCACCCCCAAAATAGAGCTCGGGCACACCGGCAAAATGCTCCATGGCGTTGAAGGCACCTAACGGCAGAAGCTCTGACGTTCGCTTGGTTTTTAGCGCCCGCAGCGCCGGTCTAGATTGCTGGTTTAAAAACACG
>Ga0181578_10005413_pt1 | contig 11175 bp, 9 predicted proteins | sample 071ome_21_FD_148659 | JGI IMG/M metagenome (GOLD analysis project Ga0181578, IMG submission 148659) | Coastal salt marsh microbial communities from the Groves Creek Marsh, Skidaway Island, Georgia - 071401CT metaG (spades assembly) | ecosystem: Environmental > Aquatic > Marine > Intertidal zone... | reverse complement strand
TGCGCGAATTTTCCGCGCCTGTTGTCATCGACCATTCGGTTGATCGGGATCGGTTATCGTTTTTAATGTCGAATGACACAGATCCCTATTCCAAATGGGATGCAGCGCAAACCTTGATGATGGACGTCACACTGTCGATGCTGACAGATGGCGCCGCCGTTGACGAACGCCTATTGTCGGGTCTGCGTGATGTGGCGATCAACGCGGAACTTGACCCTGCGTTTCGTGCACTGACCCTGACGCAACCTGCGCGATCAGATGTCATGCAGCGGTTATATAATGCGGGGACAACGCCCGACCCCTTTGCAATTCATGCAGCACAAGAAACCATCTCGCATTCTTTGGCCGAAGTGTTGCAAAATGATTTGGGCACAATTTACGTTGAAAATCAGGTACGCGCGCCCTTTGCACCTACCGCGGAACAGGCAGGGCAGCGGGCAATGGCCAACATGGCTTTGGGGCTGATCACCCGATTGGATGGCGGGACAGAGGCGCGTAAACAATTCGAAACAGCCGATAATATGACCAGCACGCTGGGCGCATTGGGTGCGCTTTTGTCATGCGAATACGGCATGAACGCATCACAGCAGTTTTATGAAACGTGGAAACACGAACGTTTGGTCATTGACAAATGGTTCAGCATTCAAATGACACATGCAAAACCAGAGGAGGCGCTGGATGTTGTGGACAGGCTATCTGCGCATCCCGATTTCTCGATCAAAAATCCAAATCGGTTCCGATCTGTTTTTGGCCCCTTTGCAGGGCACGCGGGATTTCATTCAACAGACGGGCGGGGATATGACATATTGGCCGACTGGTTAATCGAATTGGACAAGATCAATCCGCAGCCAACCGCGCGATCCTGTTCTGCGTTTGACAGTTGGCGCATCTTTGCGCCTGAACGTCAAATACAGATGCAAACCGCAATGCAGCGGATCTTGGATCAAGAGGACCTAAGCCGCGACACACGCGAAATGTTGACCCGTATTTCAGGGGAGGTTGGGTGAATCACCCAACGTACGGATTGATCACATTTTGAAGACAATCCACCACGTCGTGGGGCAGTGTTTTTGCGAAATATATCAAGGGATATAAAATCGACCCTCATGTCCCGAAGATGACGGGCAATAAACCGAAATATGCACGTAGCCTGCCTTTTTTGCGCCTTAAATGGGCATCAGTACTCTATTCAAAGATTAGGAATATCAGATGGCCATGAGTTGCGGGTTTCTAAATCGACTGCGCACAGCGTTACGCGCCAAGCCAGAGGACGGGTTAACGAACATCCTTGCCGATTTAGCTGTGGGCCACCCTGATGATCGTTTGGACAAACTGGACCCGTTGCGTGTAAAACTGGGCAAACCCGTCAACATGGATGGCGAAGAACAGTTGTAATACGGATGGTATTTGAACCGCGGTCAAAAATTGGTGCGCCAAGAGGATTGGGATAAGCTCGGCCAAGAGATCAGACAGTTTGACGAAATGCGTGCAACAACCTCTGGCGGCTCGCCCATCTCTGAAATTCTGACACTTGGCGCGCGTTACGACGTTATTCGCCCGCTTGAGGTGGTGCTGCGGATTCGTGAACCAGAACCCTCAACCGAGGGTATCGCCGAATTTCACGAGGTGATGCGCGAACATCCAAATGATCATGGCGTTGCGGCCATCTTGGCCTATACCCACATTGATGCGGGATGGGCATAGTGTAACGTCATGCCGCATCCAAACCACGCAGGCTATCTTAAAATTTTCCAAGAACACTTCGCCCTTGCTCAAGAGGTATTGAACAATTTTAATGCCCGCGAACTGTCCTCCCCCATTCTTGCCGCCGCGCAATGCGCAACGCTGCCGAGATTGAAAAACGCGGATATGCGGGTGATAGACAATTACAATGAATTAATCGATCTGGACCCACCAACACTCTTGCACTTCCGCAATTTTGGCCGCCACTTGTTGCCGCAATTCTTGGGTGATTATGCGGCATTAGAAAAAGAGGCCGCGCGGATACGCGATGAAATGCACGACATCTGGGGCAACCGTGCCTATGCATGGATGTATATGGACGCATTGGCCGAAGATCAAAATGCGTTTCAGATGTTGGACACAAACGCCTTTCTACATGCGATCCTAGAAATTTTTGAACGCCTTCCAGATCAGCATACCGCAAATGAAATCGCCGCGTTCTTGGCCGTGGCATTGGGGGATTATTCAGGCCGCCAAGAAAGCGCATCCATTCGTAAGAAACGTCAAAAATTGAACGAGGCCGCCGAATACGTTGCCGAAGAATTTTTGCGCGAAATTGATCCGATGCCATTGTATCGCGCGATAAATTGTATCGCGCGATAACAGGACTAGCCCCGCATCTTGGGATTGAAGACCCGGAGGTGCAACAAAAAATGGGCGAAGAAACCGCCCTGCGCATGTTGTGCCGTATTTTTTGCGAACCTTGCCAACGCTGCAAACATGTAAGCGGGACGACAAAGACGATTGAATCCCTAGCCTGCATTCGATACACCGCGTTTAACACATGATATGCAGGTGATAGAGATGTTGGATCAAACGTTTGAAACCCCAAAACCCAAGATAATTGCAGGCGCAAAACACGACTGGGAACTTGTGATCGGCATGGAGGTGCACGCACAGGTCGCCTCAAACGCGAAACTGTTCTCTGGTGCCTCGACACAATTTGGGAATGAACCCAACTCCAACGTTGCCTTTGTTGATGCGGCCATGCCCGGCATGTTGCCCGTGATCAATGAATTCTGCGTGGAACAGGCGGTGCGCACGGGTCTAGGGTTAAAGGCCGACATCAACCTATGGTCAGCCTTTGATCGTAAAAACTATTTCTATCCCGACCTGCCACAGGGTTATCAAATCTCGCAACTTTATCACCCGATTGTGGGCGAAGGCGAAGTTATCGTAGACATGGGTCCAGGTGTGGCGCGTCGTGTGCGTATTGAACGCATCCACATGGAACAGGATGCGGGCAAATCCATTCACGACATGGACCCAAACATGTCCTTTGTAGACCTGAACCGTACAGGCGTTTGCCTGATGGAAATTGTCAGCCGCCCTGACATCCGTGGCCCAGAAGAGGCCGCAGCCTATATCGCGAAATTGCGTCAGATCATGCGGTATTTGGGAACTTGTGACGGCAACATGCAAAACGGGAACCTACGCGCGGATGTGAACGTATCGATTTGTTTGCCGGGCGCTTATGAAAAATTCATGGAAACGGGTGATTTCGGGCATCTGGGTACACGCTGTGAAATCAAGAACATGAACTCAATGCGCTTTATTCAACAAGCGATTGAGGTGGAAGCCCGCCGCCAAATCCAAATCGTTGAGGCAGGCGGAACTGTGGATCAGGAAACGCGCCTATATGATCCAGACAGAGGCGAAACGCGATCCATGCGGTCAAAGGAAGAGGCGCATGATTACCGCTATTTCCCAGATCCTGATTTGCTTCCACTGGAAATTGAACAAGATTGGGTCGACAACATCGCGGCGAACCTGCCTGAATTGCCAGATGAGAAAAAGGCGCGCTTTATAGGTGACTTTGGCTTGTCCGAGTACGATGCATCGGTCCTGACGGCCGAAGTTGAATCCGCGGACTTTTTCGAGGCGGTCGCAAAAGGCCGTGATGGGAAATTGGCCGCCAACTGGGTGATTAACGAATTGTTTGGTCGTTTGAAAAAGGATGACCATGACATCACCGATAGCCCCGTTAGCCCCGAACAATTGGGCGGTATCATTGAATTGATCACCAAGGGCGATATCAGCGGTAAAATCGCCAAAGACCTGTTTGAAATTGTCTATACAGAGGGCGGAAACCCTGCCGAAATCGTCGAAGCGCAAGGCATGAAACAAGTCACCGACACAGGCGCGATTGAGGCCACAGTCGATCAAATTATCGCCGACAACCCCGCACAGGTTGAAAAAGCCAAAGCCAATCCGAAATTGGTGGGCTGGTTCGTCGGTCAGGTGATGAAAGCCACAGGTGGCAAGGCAAACCCAAAGGCCGTGAACGAAATCGTTTCGGTAAAATTGGGTATCTAGTGGTTGGCGGAGTTCCCTCCGCCTTTTTCACATTTTCTAATTTGGAATGGACAGATCCAAAGCCAAAGCGTGGATTTCCTCCATTAACTGTTTGCCAATCGCAGCGTGTACCGCCCGATGTTGGGCGATCCGCGATTGTCCAGCCAAGGCAGCGGACACCATTTTCACGCGAAAATGACTTTCTCCGCCTTCTTGAAACCCTGCGTGACCGCGGTGCATTTCGCTATCGTCCACAACATCCAGGTGTTCGGGATCAAATGCATCCTTTAGCCGTGTAGTAATTTGTTCTGCGCGTGTCATTTTTTGTTTGTGCCTCTTCCATATTTCTGTGTCGCGGGTATGATGGCATGCCCGAGTCGAAAGGTATAGTCATGAGCAAGTCTGATCCATTCGGTTTTGACATTTCGGTGTCTGCCTCGAAAAAGAAAAATCCACGCGGCCGCCGCGGCTTGTCTGGTGAATCCGAAACATCCGTGCGCCAATGCGAACACGACGGCTGCACCGAGGCGGGAAAGTTCCGCGCACCGAAATCACCAGACGTGCTGGACGAATTCCTATGGTTTTGCAAGGACCACGTGCGCGAATACAATGCACAATGGAATTTTTTTACCAACCAGACCGAGGCAGAAATGAACGCCCAGATGTCCAAAGATAAGGTTTGGGAACGCGAAACCAAATCCTTCCGTGATCCCGAGGCCCGCGCATGGGCACGATTGGGGATTGAGGACCCGCATCAAGTGTTGGGTGACAATGCCACGAAAAATCCTGGACGTTCGGGAACATCGGCGGGACATACCCGCCGCCTGCCCCCAACCGAACGACGTGCCATTGAAATTTTGGACGCCAAAGACAGCTGGAGCAAAGCTGAGGTGCGCAAAGCCTACAAGGCCCTAATCAAGGTGCTGCACCCCGACATGAACGGCGGTGATCGCAGCCAAGAAGAACAGCTCCAAGAAGTCGTCTGGGCCTGGGATCAAATCAAAGACAGTCGTAATTTTAAATAGACTGTGGGCGTTTAAGTTGAGCGAACTTTCTTTGATAGAAACTACAATTTAAAGTCAGTTATTCATTTTTAATTTCAATCGGTTAAACGTTGTGAAGAAAACTATCCAGGCTTCTTTTGTGCTTATTATTAAAATAAGGGCTTTGCCATGAAATACATATATGCAGCCTTGGCTGGTATTGCGTTCACAACCCCAAGTTTTGCCCAAAACATCACCGCCGAAGCGGGTCTGTCGACGCTGGCTTTATACGCAGCGCCAGTCTATGGTATCAACGAAAATATTGATATCCGCCTACCACTCTATTTCGGATCGCAAAATTATAAGTCGACCGAAGGTGGCACGACCATAGATCGGAAAGTGACATCTGAATTCGTGGGCGTCATGCTTGATTATTACCCCTCTGGCAGTGGGTTTTGCATCAGTGGCGATTTAACCGCGGGTGGCTACAATTTTGATGCATCCACCGCCAGCCTGGAATTTGACGGAACAACCTAAACCAGCGATTTTGACCTGAATATCAAGCAGGACAAAAACCTCGTTCCCGTCATCGCGCTTGGTTACATGCGCCCCGTAAGACAATCAGGATGGCAGATTTTGGCAAAGGCGGGTGCCCACTTTACACACCTAACTGCGACTGTGTCAGGGCAAAACGCATTGGCCGCCGCCGACAAGACCGCATTTGAAATCGATTTCGATGAATTCAATGATGACCTTGCAAAAAATAAGTTCATTCCCTTCATCACCATCGGTGCAAGCTTTTCGTTCCAGGGTTTAGGCGGCCTTAAAAACCAGGCTGACGCCGTTGATGCAATGGCGTTTGCCGGTTGGTTGGGGGCCGTCATCGAATATATGCCCCAAATGCGATCCGCAGCGGCGGCAGTGGCATTCGGTACGGACCATGAAAAACTTGCGATCCTCTTTCGTGGCAACGGCATTTTCCTGCGCCTGCCAAAAACTGGGCCAGCCCGTACCAGAGTTGTATTTGTATTCAGATGAATAAAGCGGCAAGTCGCATCCCCGACAGTGATACATGCCATCGGCGTAATTCTTATCCAAAGGTGAGGTAAAGGCGCGTTCTGTCCCCTCTTTGCGCATGACGTGATATTCCATATCGCTAAGCATCGCGCGCCATTCCTGATCGCTGCGCGTGATTTCAAACACCTCTTCCCCTGCATCTGATGCGGCACGTAATGCCTGTGTCAGGGCCAATGTGGATAATGCGCCAAAAATAACAGTGCGACGTTTCATATGCCTCTCCTTTACGGTTCAAACAAAATGTGGCGCATCCTGAGAAAGTTGCAAGTCACCCTTCTGCAAAATTGCGTGAGTGCGAAAACATGCAATAGGAACGCGGGAACGTAAAAAATATCGCACTTACCCTTGCCTCTGTCGTACGAATGTTACATCACGTTCAGGCAATGATGCCGCTAGACAAAGGACACAGAGGATGAGCAGCGAACTGTTGGATCAAAACGCCAAGCCCACCGAAACGATTTCTGTTCGTGAGGTATTCGGAATTGATACGGATATGGAGGTCAAAGCGTTTGGTGAACGCTCTTCTCGTGTGCCCGAGGTTGATAGCACCTATAAATTCGACCCAGATACAACAATGGCGATTTTGGCAGGCTTTTCGCACAATCGCCGCGTCATGGTTCAGGGCTATCACGGGACAGGTAAATCAACCCATATCGAACAGGTTGCTGCTCGTTTGAATTGGCCCGCGGTGCGCGTGAACTTGGACAGTCACATCAGCCGGATTGACCTGATCGGTAAGGACGCGATCAAACTTAAAGACGGCAAACAGGTTACAGAATTCCACGAAGGAATCCTGCCATGGGCGCTGCGTAATCCAGTGGCGATTGTGTTTGATGAATATGATGCGGGTCGTGCGGATGTGATGTTCGTGATCCAACGTGTGTTGGAACATGATGGAAAATTGACCCTCCTTGATCAAAACGAAATCATCACACCACACCCCCATTTCCGCCTGTTCGCCACAGCAAACACAGTGGGTTTGGGCGACACAACGGGCCTTTACCACGGGACACAGCAAATCAACCAGGCGCAGATGGACCGTTGGTCATTAGTTTCAACGCTGAACTATTTGTCGATTGATGCGGAAACTGCCATCGTGTTGTCAAAGGCACCGCATTATAACACCGAAGCAGGCCGCAAAACCGTTAAGCAGATGGTTACGGTTGCTGACCTGACCCGCACGGCGTTCATGAACGGCGATCTATCAACTGTCATGAGCCCGCGTACCGTGATCAACTGGGCGCAGAATTCGGAAATTTTTCGTGATGTTGGCTATGCCTTCCGCCTAACATTCATGAACAAATGTGATGAGCTGGAGCGCCAAACGGTTGCTGAGTTCTTCCAGCGTTGTTTTGATGAGGAATTGCCAGAGAGCGCAGCAAGTGTTTCACTAGGCTAAGCCCGTCAGGCGATTTAGAGGTCGACATGTCCAAACCTGGTGATAACCCCGCAGATCCGTTTAAAAAGGCACTGGCCGAAGCGACCAAGGTCATGGCCAATGATGCGGATTTGACTGTAACCTACACGGTTGATCCCTCTGGCGTGTCAGGCGAAAATATGCGCCTACCACAGGTCAGCCGCCGGATGACGCGGGACGAGGTGTTGGTGGCACGTGGCACGGCCGATGCGCTGGCGCTGTATCACCGCTACCATGACGCGGGAACGCACTCCCGCTATGCACCAGATGGTGCCATGGCGCGTGAACTGTATGAGGCGATGGAAACCGCACGGTGCGAGGCGTTGGGCGCACGTGACATGCCGGGCACCGCGGGCAATATTGACGCAAAAATCGGGGCCGAGGCCACGCGACTGAACTATGGCACCATCAGTGATCGTGCCGATGCCCCCCTATCCACGGCGGCAGGTTATTTGATCCGCCACTTGGCCACAGGGCGTGACATGCCCCCAGCGGCCGCAAATGTCATGGACCTGTGGCGCGGATTTATCGAGGAACAGGCATCTGGCACCCTTGATAACCTTGAAACTGCGCTGTCAGATCAGGGGCAGTTTGCAAAATTTGCCCGCCAAATCATCAGCGATCTGGGGTATGGCGATCAATTGGGCAATGACCCTGATATGCCAGATGAAGATCAAGAAGATCAGGCGCAAGAGGATCAGGACGAGGATCAAGATCCCGACAGCACGGGGGATGATGACAGCCAAGAGGATGAGGCAGAGGCCAATCCAGAGCAGTCCCAAGAACAACAACAGGACGCCGCAGAAGCACAGATCAGCCAAGATGACAGTGCAGATGACGACATGTCCGACGAAATGGAAATGCCAGAGGGGGATGCACCACTTGACCCGCCCCCACCCCAACCGATTTCGGATGCTGATCCCAATTATGCCGTCTACAACACAGAGTATGACGAAGAAATTCATGCCGAAGAATTGGCCGAACCCATCGAATTGGAACGTCTGCGCGCCTATTTGGATCAACAACTTGAACCGCTAAAGGGGGCTGTTAGCCGTCTGGCCAACAAACTGCAGCGTCGGTTACAGGCGCAACAAAACCGCAGTTGGTTGTTCGATTTGGAAGAGGGTATTTTGGACGCCGGCCGTTTGGCGCGGGTTGTTGCAAACCCAACCACGCCGCTTAGCTTCAAAATGGAGCAGGACACAGAATTCCGTGACACGGTTGTGACCTTGTTATTGGATAATTCGGGGTCCATGCGGGGACGCCCCATTTCAATTGCTGCGATTTGCGCAGATGTTTTGGCCCGCACGCTTGAGCGGTGCAATGTAAAGGTTGAAATCCTTGGCTTTACCACCCGCGCTTGGAAAGGCGGCCAAGCACGTGAAAAATGGTTACAAGAGGGACGCCCGCAACAACCCGGTCGTCTGAATGACCTGCGCCACATCATCTATAAGAGTGCGGATGCCCCATGGCGTCGCGCCCGTCCAAATTTGGGTCTGATGATGAAAGAAGGGCTGCTGAAAGAAAACATCGATGGCGAGGCTTTGGAATGGGCCCATCGCCGCATGATTGCACGTCCCGAGGCGAGAAAAATCCTGATGGTGATTTCCGATGGCGCCCCAGTTGATGACAGCACGTTGTCGGTCAACCCTGCGAATTATTTGGAAAAACACCTGCGCGATGTGATTGCTATGGTCGAAAAACGCAAGGCTGTTGAATTATTAGCCATCGGTATTGGGCACGATGTGACACGGTATTACGAACGGGCTGTTACGATCACAGATGTCGAACAATTGGCAGGCGCAATGACAGAACAGTTGGCAGCACTCTTTGATCAAGATCCAAGAGCACGTGCCCGTGTCATGGGAATTAAACGCGCGAGTTAAAAAATGAATAAAGCGGTGTATCAAAGTTTCGAAGCCTCCTCAGAACCTGACAAGGGGCCCGAACGGCTGATCATGCTGCGTGACCAGATGCGCAATTCTGGGGTTGATGCGTTTCTAATTCCACGTGCCGATGTGCATCAGGGCGAATATGTGGCCCCTGCCGATGAACGTCTGGCATGGCTTACGGGGTTTACGGGATCAGCTGGATTTTGTGCCGTAACACAGGACGCTGCAGGTGTCTTTGTTGATGGCCGCTACCGCGTCCAAGTGAAGGAACAAACACGCGCGCCCTTTACCTCCGTGGACTGGCCCGAAGTGCAGTTGGGGGATTGGTTAAAAGATAATTTGGCCTCTGGCTTCGTGGGATTTGATCCATGGCTGCACAGCGCTCGTGAAATCAAATCATTGGAACAGGATCTACGCGGCACGAACATCGCCGTGCAGGCCGTGGACAATTTGATTGATCCCATCTGGCGGGACAGACCCGCACCGCCCATGGGATTGGCACGGGTTTTTGAAGACCACCTTTCGGGCGAAACGCATACCGCGAAACGCACCCGTTTGGCAGCAGAGTTAAAATCCGCAGGACACGCCGCCGCGCTCATATCCCTACCCGACAGCATTTGTTGGTTGTTGAATATCCGCGGTCAGGATGTGGCACATAATCCGGTGGTTCATGGTTTTGCAGTATTGCATGATGATGCACGTGTCGATCTGTTTATGCACGCCGAAAAGGCCCAAGATATCCGTGCGCATTTGGGCAACGAAGTGACCCTGCGAAATCCAGATGATCTATCCGATTATATTTTGTCTTTTCAGGGGGCTATGCGCCTAGATACAGGAAGCGTTCCCTATGCAATTTCGCATGCATTGTCCGACAATGCGATCTTATCAACAGATCCCGTTAGCCTTCCAAAGGCGTGCAAAAACGCAACAGAATTGAACAGCGCCCGCGAAAGCCATTTACGCGACGCGGCGGCGATGTGTCGGTTTTTAGCGTGGCTTGACGCTGAACCGCATGGCACGTTGACTGAGATTGACGCGGCCACGCGGCTTGAGGAAATTCGCCGCCAAGACCCGCTGATGGATGAAATTAGTTTTGATACGATTTCTGCCGCAGGCCCGCATGCAGCCTTGCCCCATTATCGCGTCACAACCGATAGCAATCGGACATTGAACGCAGGCGAAGTTTATTTGGTTGATAGCGGCGCCCAGTATCAAGACGGCACAACCGATATTACACGGACCCTTGCAATTGGAGATCAATCAGACGCGGTCAAGCGTGCCTTTACCCGTGTGTTAAAGGGGATGATTGCCATTTCGCGCCTACGCTTTCCCCATGGTATTTCGGGACGCGACATTGATGCCTTTGCCCGAGCGGCCCTGTGGTCTGCGGGTCAAGATTATCAACACGGCACAGGCCACGGTGTGGGGCACGTTCTGTCGGTGCATGAGGGTCCACAAAACCTATCGCGCCGCTCCACCCTGCCCTTCGAGCCTGGCATGATCTTATCAAATGAACCTGGGTTTTACCGCGAGGGGCATTTTGGCATCCGCACCGAAAACCTATTGATTGTTGTCCCGGCCCCTGATCAGCCAGAGGGCAATTTGATCAATCTGCTTGAGTTTGAAACACTCACCTATGTACCCATTGATCGCCGCATGATCCTGCGTGATATGCTGAACAGTGATGAGATTGAATGGCTCAACTCCTATCACCAAACATGCCGCGACAAAATTCATCCTCGCCTAACTGCGGCGGAACAGCTATGGT
>Ga0181578_10005403_pt1 | contig 11180 bp, 12 predicted proteins | sample 071ome_21_FD_148659 | JGI IMG/M metagenome (GOLD analysis project Ga0181578, IMG submission 148659) | Coastal salt marsh microbial communities from the Groves Creek Marsh, Skidaway Island, Georgia - 071401CT metaG (spades assembly) | ecosystem: Environmental > Aquatic > Marine > Intertidal zone... | reverse complement strand
AAGCCACTGTGGGAGGTTTCTGATCTATGTCCCTGAGTGTTAAGTACTCCTGGGCTATCTCAGAGAGAACAAAGGAACGAGGTTTGAAGCTGGCAAGGACAGAGGGAATATCTACTGGCTGCACTCTCTCTGTCGTCCTACTCCAGGATCCCTCAAGTACATCACCCAGACGTTTTGCATAAGCTTCCGCTTCTTCAGGGCATTTGGACAGAGCTTGTCTGATAAATAAACCATAGTCTTTCACTGCGTGTTTTGGCACACGGCGATTGTAGTAATAGGTGCCTGAACGACAGATTGTGTACGGAATGTGTGACACGACGGTCTCCCTCGATAAATAAACTCGAAGGAATTTCAGTAAGTTATCACCCTTTATCTGGTACCCGCGGCCAGAACAAACGTAAATCAAACCACGTTGTTTTTATGAGGTTTTTTGGGCCTAAAAGCTAATCAGTGAGTGCCCTTTAGGTAATTTTTGAGTTCCTTTTTCGCGTAATTTGAACACATTTATTGGGGCTTGCGGATGGAATCGTATCGCCGACACGAGGAATTCAAAACCATCGAAGAATAGACCGCTACTATTTACCAAATCCGGTAGAATAAGGTAGCCGAGTCGCCAATTCCAGAACAGCCGGCATGAAGCACATGGAGCCCAACCCATAAGTCCGATTTTCTCGCTGCGCTTACTCGCAGCGTGAGGAATATCCGATGAGTACGAAATTTGGTGCTAATGACCGGTCATATAGAAGGACAAAAGTGCAATTAGGGGGGCACAGAGTTCAAGCAGACAACAAACGCATCATTCGCAGTCTTTATCTGTAAGCCGCTTTAGGCTTTTCCCGGCCACGCCAAAAAACATTTTTTTTGGTGAACACCAAACCTTTGCAACGTATTTTTCTCTGATCTATTCTGATTAAACCAGAGATCAGGTGCAAAATCTTTTTGCGGTGATTTTCAGGAGCAATCAGTTTTTTTGGGTAATCCACAGCATGCATTGCGCCGCGCATTCGACAGGGTCAATAACCGTAGTTGACAGATGGCTTCTGACCGTAGCGACAACTTCGACCATGCCTGCACAGCCAAGCACAATTGCCGATATACCATCTTCTTGTTCAGCAACCAACGCTTCTTTGGCAACCACCTTGCTGGCTAGACTTGTGTTCTTCTCCAATTCTAGAACGGGGATTTCAGAGGCGCGTACTTTTGACACAATATGGCCGAGCCCATGCCGTTCAATATTTGACTGAATGATCGGGATTGAGACCGAGAGTGTTGTCACAACACTGAAGCGCCAGTTTCTGAGGGCCGCATAGTGATAGGATGCTTGACCGATGCCAATGACTGGGCAATCCGCAATCGTTGCAGCCTCTTCCAAAGCAGTGTCGTCAAAGCATCCAATAATGATGCCTTCAGCGCCCTGAACGGACGCTTGCCTGACTAACTTAAGCAATGGCGCACGCGCAGCTTCGCCATCAGCTGTACCTTGAATAGCGGGGGGAGCATCATGCGAGGTCCAGCCCTCGAACACCAATTCGGGGGCAGCACGTCGCGCTTGTGCGAGCATGGCGTCGGTCATTGAGCACGTGCTATTGGGATTGATGATGATTACCGCCATCAGATCATGCCTTTGCCCGCGTCAGAACCTATGCGCGCGCGGCGCTGATTCATCAGCCAGACGATAAGCAGGAAGACCCCGATCACAAGCAGCGAGAACGCAGTAGTAAGCGTGCCCAAGGCGAACAGCACTGGCGTGGTTACATTGGTAGTCATACCAAAAATCTCGAGCGGTAGAGTATTGTAGCTACCTGATGTAAGCAAGGTTCGTGCGAATTCGTCGTAGCTTAGCGTGAAGCCGAAGAGTGCCACCCCGATCAGGGACGGCGCGATAATGGGCAGCACTACATGACGGATAACTTGCCATGGGCTTGCGCCGAGATCGCGGGCAGCTTCTTCATAGGATCGATCAAAGCGGTTGAAGACTGCAAACATGATCAGCAAGCCAAAGGGTAGCGTCCAAGTCAGCTGTGCTCCAAAGCCTGAGCTGGACCAATGGACAGAGAGACCAGATTGCGACCAAATAAGACCGACGCCTAGAGAAATCAGGATCGATGGGATAACCAGAGACGTTATGATTAGATAGAACAGGACCGTGGACCCGGCGAAGCGCTTACGGAAGGCCAACCCGCCCATCACCGATACCACAACCGTAGTTACCATTACCATGAGCCCCAAAACTAGCGAGCGGCTGAAAGAGCCCCAGATATCGCCGACGGCCTGCTGTTCGAAAAGGTCCCGAAACCAATGCAGGGAGACACCTCTCATTGGGAAAGTCAGGCCGCCACCGGGACCTTGAAAAGATAAAATGCCGATGGTCAGTGTCGGGCCATAAAGGAACACAAGGAACAGGACAAAAAAGGCACTGAGGTAGTAGAAAGACTTGGGACGCGGCTCCATGATCAAAGCTCCTTCCGGATATCGACGAACCGCAGAAGCGTTCCGATCAGGATGAGGACGGTGACAAGCAAGATCACTGCGGTTGCAGAGGCGGACGGATATTGCAGCAAAGCGATGTCGTTCTGGATCAGACGCCCCATGTTGGCGGATTGAGAGCCACTCATAAACCGCACAGTTATGAAATCGCCCATAACCAAGGCTACCACGAAGATCGTACCGATCATGATCCCCGGTTTGGTCAACGGAATGATCACATGCCAGAGCGTCTGCCAGCCTGTGGCCCCTGCATCCACGGCCGCTTCTATCAAGGATTTGTCGATCCGCATCATCGTGTTGAAGATCGGCACAACCATGAAGAGTGTGTAGAGGTGCACGAAGGCGAGAAGCACGCTAAAATCGCTGAACAGCAACCATTCAAGCGGCTCTTCAATGACGCCCATCGAGATAAGCGTGGAGTTGGCGATCCCATTGCGGCCAAGAAATGGGATCCAAGATATCATTCGAATGATGTTCGAGGTCAGGAATGGGATCGTACAGAGCAAAAACAGCGCGATCTGCCATGTGAGGGTACGGATGTGAAACGCCAAATAATAGGCGACGGTGAAGCCGATCAGTAGGGTAAAGACCCATGTGATAAAGGCGTACTTGAATGTGTTTAAGAAGACCCGATAGGTCACATCGGATGTCAGAAGGAATTCGTAATTTTCGAAAAGAAAGGCCGGATAAATTGACCATTCCGTCGCGCCCCAAAAGCTCACCACGATAATCATAATAATCGGGGTAACCAAGAACACCAAAAGCACGAGCAGCAAAGGGGACGCCAACGCCCAGCCAGTTAAATTCGAATTTTTCATTTTGCCAAAAACACTCTCAGGGTGGCTGGGGGGCAGTTTGCCCCCCAGACGGTCATTGCCGCAAGGCAGCGAAACCAATTAGGCCGCAATGAACTCGTTCCACTTACGAACCATGTACTGGTTCTCATCCATGACAGAGTTCCAGCAGACAACAGACCCCATACGTTCGAGGAAGGAGCCACCATCGCGGACTTCGCCTGGACCAGCCAGTTTCGCCCCTGTCGGAGAAACGATGTCACCTTTGGACTCCTTGCCTTCGTACCAGTAACCCCATTCGTCTTCGGACATATATTCCTTAGATGTACTTGGCACCGCAGAGTAGTAGCCCTGACGCATCAGATAGCCGCCAACCCAGCCAGACAAGTACCAATTAATGTATTCATAGGCTGCATCCAGCTCCATCCCGGAGAGCGAGGCCGACAGGCCAAGCCCACCACCCCAAGACCGGTAGCCTTCTTCAAGAGGCTGGTAGACACATGGGATACCCTGCGAACGCACTGCTGTAATCGCAGGCGACCACATGGACTGAATTACAACCTCTCCCGACGCCATAAGGTTCACGGATTCGTCAAAGGATTTCCAGAATGCGCGGAATTGGCCGTTCTTTTTCGCTTCTGTGAATATACCAAGTGTCAGATCAATCTCTTCTTTGGTCATATTGCCTTTATCCGGATAGGTGTATTCACCCATAGACTCTACGACCAGAGCCATATCCATGATCCCGATAGACGAAATATCGAGGATTGATGCCTTGCCTTTGAACTCTGGATTCAAAAGCTCGGACCAGTTGTTGATCGGGCGACCGATAAGATCAGGGCGGATACCTAGAGTATCGGCATTGTAGATCGTCGGAATAAGAGTCATCCAGCCGGATTCTTCCTGCACAAATTTTGTGCCGTTAACGCCGGTAGTGAACCCGACGGTGTGGGGAGCTGTCCCTTGGGCGATTGTGCTTTCAGGGGTCAGAAGACCACTGCGGAATGTGCCCGCAATGTTATCGTATTGAGCGATCTTGGATGTATCCATCGCCTGCAGGTTTCCAGCGGCCCAAACCTTTTTACAGATGAAGTATTCGATATCTGCTATGTCAAAGCTGTTTGGTTGCGTTGCCGCCCGCTGTGTGACGCTGTCGGTATCCAGCGCTGTCATTTCAAGTGTAAAGCCCAAATCTTCTTTGACTTTAAGGGCGACATCATTCAAATTGGACACACCGGTGCCGAACTGTCGCAACGTGATATTTTTCGTCTGTTGTCCCCATACCATTGGAGCCGGAAGCGCGGCGGCGGCCACCGCCGCGCCACCTGACTTCAAGAGCGAGCGACGTGAATATCGTACTTTTGAGATTGTAGTCATTGTTCATCCTTTCTGTTGAACTTTTCTTTATCCAGCCAGGGCGTGTGCCGCCGAGGCCTCCCAGTCGAGGCCAATTGCCTCACCCAACTCCTTCGGGTTTCCGAAGAAATCCTTATCTGACAGTAGTGCCGTGACCTCCTGCGCGCCGGAAACTGAAGCGGTCAGCGCAACATGCGTGCCTTGATACTCGATGTTTGTAATCGTGCCGGGTAGCTTGGCCAATTTCTCGTTTGTTACCTTCAAGGCGTCGGAGCGGACAGCGACCATGCCTTCGGGCATCGCTACCACATTGTGAGAACCCAAAAACCGAGCGACGAAAGCCGTCTTGGGCGCGTCAAAGACTGATCGCGTCTTGCCCGCTTGCTCAATCTTTGCGTCGTTCATCACAACGATCTCATCAGCCAGCGCCAAAGCCTCATCTTGACCATGTGTAACATGGACAAATGTAATCCCCAGTTCTCGCTGCAGTTTCTTCAACTCTCCGCGCATTCGAACACGAAGGAACGGGTCAAGCGCTGACAAGGGTTCATCCAGCAGCAATATATCCGGTTTCGTAATCAAAGCCCGTGCCAAAGCCGCGCGCTGTTGCTGGCCCCCGGAAAGCTGTGCAGGCAGGCGGTCTGCCATTGCTGTCATGTCGACCAGCTCCAAAAGCTCTTTTGCTCGGGCATGACGCGTCGCCTTATCGACACCTTTCATAGCCAGACTGAAAGCAACATTGTCAAGCACGCTTAGGTGTGGGAATAATGCATAGTTCTGAAACATCATAGCTGTGCCACGTTTCGCGGGCGGCAGGTTCGATATATCTCGTCCTCCGAGCAGGATCACCCCATCAGACAACGTTTCATGCCCGGCAATCATCCTCAGTGTGGACGACTTGCCGCAACCCGATGGCCCCAAGAGACACGCGTAAGTCCCTGAGCTGAAGTGGTAGCTGATTGCATCAACAGCAACCGTTGCCCCGTAGCGTTTGGTCAAACTGACCAATTCAAGTTCGACGTTTTTACTCATGTTGCTCCCAAAGGTCTTTAGTAGAAACACGCCTGCATCCTTAGATTAAGGCAAATTGAATCCACTTACTCTGTCGTTGCGGCTCAAAAAACTACCAATAAAGTAGCAAATTCCTGCAACTTTGTATAAAATTTAGGCATAAATTGTACACAATGTAAAGATATTTGCTCTTCCCATTGTTTATTACCATTGCCATTTGTAAGTTTGAACTTGAAGATTCGAAATTCGCATGATGACTAACTTGAAAAACATAACCGCAGAAGAAATAATCGAGCAACTTTCCGAAGCGGTGAACGAGCATCGACTCAAGCCCGGTGCAAAACTGCGCGAAGATGAGGTTAGCGAAGTCTTTGGCGTCAGTCGGACTATCGTGCGACAGGCTTTGCGGGCCATGGCATTCGATGGTCTGCTGACAATCGAAAAAAACCGTGGTGCCTTTGTCTCGAAGCCGACATTGAAAGAAGCACGTGAAGTCTTTCAGGCCCGGGCGCTCTTGGAACCTAGCACAGCGCGCGCCGCGGCCGAGCGCACGACACCCGCCGATATTGCTCTGCTTGAGGGGCACATTAAGGAAGAGCACGAGGCACTTGATCGAGATCAGTCCGGTCTGGCTTTGAAGCTTTCAGGGGAGTTTCATCTGATAATTGCGCGCATCGCGGATCAACAAACGATCGAGCAGTTCCTGAGACAACTCATCTCTCGGTCGTCTTTGGTCATTGCGTGCTACTGGAAACGGCGCAACGCCCTGTGCGAAAGCAGCGCTCATCACAACCTAGTTGAAGCACTGCGCAACCATGATGGACCCGCCGCCGAAGACCTTATGAAAGGACATCTGCTGGACATCTATTCCCAGCTTGATTTGCGCGAGTATGATGAGGGATCAATATCCTTGAGAGACGCGCTGCGCCGTTAATGCACCCGACACAATTCCTGATGTTGGCTCTTCTCAAATAGTGCCTAACAAACAGCGTTAATTGCTCCCGCGGCTTCCAAGCCGCCACGTAAGGCCTTTGGCACTCTTCTGCGGTAGCGATACACGCCATTGGCGCTAGACACGGAAAGCGCCATAGATGACCAGGACAATATGCGATCATCCAATCATTATTTTTCGTACGAAGCTAATTTATTCCGATAGTACTTATTTTCTGGAAATAAGTTCACCAAGAACTGGTATCCAACCCGATTCCCATTTTTGTCTGATCCAGGGATGGGTCGTACGCTTTCTATTGCGATAACTTCTAGTTTCTTGCGCTCTTTTGCTGTCAGAGAAAACTTTGAAACTAACTCAGCGAACAAACGGGACGCTTCCACAAATTCTGCGTTTTTGAGCAGATCTATAATCGCAGTGAGTTTGCGAGGTTTTTCATAAAGGGCAAGTTCGGCAGATAAGCTTTCACGAATGCCTTCTAGTTTCTGAAATTCTTGTCTTAATTTTGCTATTTCAATTGATTGTTGGCTTAGTACTTCATCCCTTTGAGCAACTTGGGTTTCCAGCTTTTCGATGCGCTTCCTAAAATCTGTTTCACGTGCCAGGGCTTTGTCGGCAACAGTGATACATTCTTTAGCATCTATTGAGTTGGTAGCGTCATTTCTGAGTAGTTCTTCATATGTTTCTAGACGAGCAAGAGGCTCTTGATGCTCATAGAATTTCTTAATGAAGAATTCTCGACTGACTTTTGAAAAATTATAATCAAACTGATTTTTGATTTCCTCAACATCAGCGCCAAACGATCGCAACTTGGGTAAGTAGATATTCGAAAATGTTTCCTTGGTACCATAAAAGCGAGCTTTGCATTCAGCAAACATCTTGGAATTTTCACTCTGCATATACTTGAATAACGCTTCTGCTTCTAAGCTAGGAAACCCGTTTGCAAGAATCTTTTTGCCATTGATCGACAGGTTTACGATCAGATCATTACTTGTATCACACTCGATGTCACCAGAGGACCAACTATGCCGCAGTAAACCATTTGGGAGCGCACTCACTTCGACAGATCGCAGGCGTACTTTGGTACCCGCCTCCATGATTTTATCTGCACAGATCGTTTTAGCCTCAGTAAATGCAACGGCCGGTTGGAGCAAAAGCGCAGAAACCAATGCAAAGTTTTGCCAGTGGCGTGTTAGTTTTGAACCTAAATTCATTATTTTGACCAAATTGAGATATAGACGCTGCCCTTGTTTTCAGCAGATAGGTGTTTGGGGTTTCAACATTATAGGCATCCGCTTGATGGGTTTTACAATACCTGTAACAGCTGCGATTTTCGACGGAAAACTACCACACCCTCTCCATGTGATCCGTCAGGACCTTTAGGTTGTAGTCAGATTTGTAGTTGGTAGCAACTGTACTAGATCTATGTCCCATTTTCACCATAGAGCTTCCGTACGTTTTTTCATTTCCTGGTAGACATTTAGAAGCCAAGTTGATCGTTGTTTTATATCACTGGTGCAAACTTCCCAAGAGCCTCACGCAGTTCTGTTTCTTCATATCCAAAATGTGATTTTACGACTTTATGCAGCTGTTCAAATATCTCTGTGATTTCATCGAAGTTGCTTGTACTGGTGTCGTTGATCAATTTATCTGCCGCCTCCTCGAGGCGCTTTAGCAGCTCATGTACGACAAGATGCTCTTGTCGAAGACGCTCAACGATTTTGCTAAGAGCATCGATGTTTTGTCTTTCTAGCTCCGGGAATATCATCTGTTCTTCAGCATCATGATGAAAATTCAATACTTGGCACTCTCGACCGCATAATGTGCCGAACATCCTCATATTTTGACTTAATTCGATCTTATTAATGCTATCGGCAAATGCGACTGCCGTAATCTTGCCTTGCTTTAGGTGTTCCAGAAAAATACCCATCCGGTTCATGTCTTGCAAATGCATCCGGTGAATAGCTGCAAGGTGTAGACCTGCTCGTCTATGCTGATCGGTTATTCCATCGAGTGCAGGCATTGAGGGGCGATCACCAAATTCAACTGTGAGATCAGCTGTCTCTGTGTGCGAAAGATTATTGGATTTAATCTCAGTCATGTGCAACCAACACCCTCTTCATGTGCTCCCGCATGATCTCGATGGCATAGCCCGAGCCGTAGTTGAAGGCGACCGTATTTGCTCTGTTAGCATTCACCCAGGTTTAAGTGGGATTTTTGCGCATTAGATCGCTTGTCTGTTTATAAGTATTTTGCAAGCCTTTCCATAAATGATGAGTTTGATCGATATTTGGAGGTTTTATAACCATTGAACACCCAATCAAGCGGCGTCCAGGAAACTATGGCGTAATAGATGATCACCGACCCAAGAATTCCCGCTGCGAAGCCAATTAGAGTGACGATCCAGTCATTAACGCCCAGATACATTAATGTCCCACTGACGCTAATCACGAACATTAAATGGAATACGTAAATTGGATATGAAAGCTTTATCAGCCAGCTGAGAGTTGGACCGCTCGATAAGACATAATTCATAGCAAAGCCCATTATTGACAGTACGAGCAACAAAGCTGCACTGCCAGATAGTCCATTGGCAATCCACATCTCAAATACGCTGGAGAAGACGAACGGTTCATCCTTCATTCCGCCCCAGCCCAGTAAGCCAATCGGTATCAAACTCACTATCATCAAACTGGGCAGCCAAAAGCGTTTCTGTTGTAACTGCTCGAGGAAACGCACGCTTTTTTGTATCTGAATTCCAATCAAAAAAAACGAAGCCATGAATAACATTGAACCAAGTTTCACTTCACCGAATGTGGTTGGAATATCTCCGAAGATACCGCCTGTTGGCTTGTTGAGTGGAGAAAGTAATATCAGTATGGGAAGCCAAAAAACGAAGATGCGGAAAAAACTCAGCTCATAATCAGTGATAAATTTAAAGACCATTGGCGTAATGCGCTTAAGCAGCAACAGGACGCCATAAAATATCAACAAATAATACAGGAACCACAAATGATCTAAACGCAATGTGAATGGAATATCATGTAGGAGCCAAGATATAAGCTCAGGCAGTTTGAAGATATCATTTGTCCCTTCATCAATTTCTGGAATTACTGCCCATAAAATCAAGATAGGCACACCCAGTCTGATCAACCTATTTATTGCGTAATTGCCGACATCTCTATTCTGTATGCTGAGGGCAGTAAAAAACCCTGCCAAAAGCATGAATAGCGGCATGCGCCATGTATGGATCCAAATAAAGATGATGGAGGCACCAAGTCTTGGTTCAGAGCCATCAAATGGTTCCAAAAAGAGCATTAGAACATGCAATAGTACGCCCATTAATAGCGCAAAGGCACGTAAAAAATCGAGACTGTGTAAGCGATTGGTCATCACTAAATACTGTAACCTGTGAACTGTAATTCGCAAACCTCAGATTTTTTGGTTTCACAAGGCTACCACACCCTCTCCATGTGCTCCCGCATGACCTCTAGGGCATAGCCCGAGCTTATAACACATCAGCCTACAACAGCAGACGGATCTTGTAATGGCTTGCAGCATTTATCTTCAAATCTCAGAGATGAAAGAGCAGGTGCTTCCAAAGGTGCTGACTTTAGACACATAAATGAAAGATAATCGCGAGTATCCAATGTCTACCAGATTTCTCACATCCTGCAGCTTAAGCACGAAGGATCTATGATTTAAGATATTCAAGCATCCTTTCCGCGGAGGATAAGTCTGCGGGAACCCCAGATGGGTTATCTTCAAATCCTTGCTCAACGAACATCTTTTTTATTTGGCCATTGTGAACGTACATCGAATAACGCCAGCTCCGCATTCCCATACCTTGTGCCGTCCGTTCAACGAGCATCCCCATTTTGCGCGTGAACTCTCCATTTCCGTCAGGCAACATAAACACTTTCTTTATCGATTGGCTTTTAGCCCAATTATACATTACAAAAGCGTCGTTCACGGAAAGGCAAATTACGCTATCAATTCCGAGTGCCATAAATTCGTCATGCAGCCGCTCGTACCCTGGAAGATGACTTTCTGAACAAGCTGGAGTAAACGCTCCTGGGAGTGCAAAAAGTACTACCTTTTGTTTGAAAAATAAATCTGAAGAAGTGATGGTTTTCCACTCAAATGGATTAGGTCCAGGTAAAGCGTCATTTCTAACCCGTGTGTGAAACTTTGCATCAGGAACCTCAGTTATCAACATCAAGCCAATCCTTTTATAGGAGATTATTTCAAGTACGCTTTGAATTAGCCCGAACAACAACACGCGTCAGGTCAGGCGTTCAAACCTGTCAAATTATTTTGGGCTAAAATTAGTAAAACTGTCTAGCTCTATTTCTCAGTCCTGGTGACTTTTGATTTCTCTCCTGATGTCTGCGCTCACGTCACTATAAGCATCGACCTCGGATACGCTCGGTGAATATAGTGGCTTAATCTGAGGCAAATTCGCAGAATAAAGTTCGTTAATGGGTCCTGCATCTGCACTCACCCGTTTTTGACCCAAAAGAGTTCCTTTTTGACCTCGTTTGAGTTCCCTTTTTCGAGAGATAAGCCAAGTATACTTTACT
>Ga0181578_10005395_pt1 | contig 11192 bp, 10 predicted proteins | sample 071ome_21_FD_148659 | JGI IMG/M metagenome (GOLD analysis project Ga0181578, IMG submission 148659) | Coastal salt marsh microbial communities from the Groves Creek Marsh, Skidaway Island, Georgia - 071401CT metaG (spades assembly) | ecosystem: Environmental > Aquatic > Marine > Intertidal zone... | reverse complement strand
TGGTACTTCCCGATAGTTCATCATATATTCTCTAGCAGTCCACCCAATCACAAGTCCCACTATAAGAAATAGAATAGTCAAAAATGAACCAAAGACTAGACTAACTGCTAACATTTTTCTTTCTCCGGGAAATTGTCTTTCTTTTCCTTGACTTAAAGGAAAACTCGAAATAGATGGTAACTTCCCTGTTTAGAAAGCAAACCATCTTTTCGAAGATGATGTGAAATGGGTAGGTTTGCTCTCTTTTACCTCCATTAAGTAGAAACTCAATACCACGATTTCTGTGGATGTCTGATTTATTTATGTTAGGACTTGATGACTTGTTGTTCTTTGAGGAATTTGATTGTGTCAACAGAACCTCCCAATTTTTTGTCGTCACACATTACTTGTGGGAATGTAGAACCTTTCCCAAATTCGGTATAGAATTCTTCCTTGGTAAAATGTTCACCAAGATTATAGACCACATAATTACTGTTTGTCAACTCTAATACCTGCTTAATCTTATAGCAATAAGGGCAGTTGTCTTTTGAATATACGGCAAAATTCATGTTTCAGTTTTTTTCTATATGTAGTATAGCACAAGGTTTGACAAAATACCAAACCATGATTTATTGGAAAAAATATCAAGATGACATATCATTTGCATGATGCGATCTAATTCCATTAGCAAGAACATAATGAAAAAATATTTGATGATAATAAAGATCATCACGTTTTATTTTTTTACCATACCATGTTTTATTATATTCATCAGGCATAGGATCTCTCCAATGTGGTCTCTCACATCCTTTGTATAACATACCATCACCAGCGTTTAAAATAACAGACCGGTCTTCACCAATCTTTTCTTTTGTATCTGGCGTTTTAATACAGACAGGCCATGGGTTGCTAAGATTTGTACTGATATGAACTGTCACAGAAATCTCACAGGAGGGTCTATCACAATGAGGTGACAATGCTTGTCCAGAGAAATAAAACCTATCATAATAATAGGTATTATACAATTGACTACCAATAATTTTTTCTAGTTTTAAACGAATGCCAGAGTGAATAGAACGATACTGTGGATGCCAATAACAAGAAAATGAACCTTCAACTTGATTTTCTAACGGAGTGTAATTAAATTGATCTTCACGCTTCCCCCAGTAATTAGCTTGGCCTCTTAACTCTGGTACAGGTCGATATAATTCTTCAGGATTCCAAAGATTTTTTACAACCAAATATCCATCTCTATCAAACTGTTCATTGTTTGTTTTAGATGTTCCTGAGTTCAATTTCTCATGTTCTTTTATCAACTCAGGAGTCATTTGTTCTGCCATAATTTACCTCACTTTATGATTTTATGTATACTGGTCCGTCTGTCTTTATCTCCATGTTTATAGAGTATCTGCGTTTTTTTCCAACAGGTTTATCTGGTTTATGAACCATATAGTTTGGAAAAATTACCAGTTCGTTTTTAGAAACATGATGTGTTTTTTGTTCGTTACCCATTAAAAAGGTAATACTATCTCCTTGTTCTACTTGATAATAATAAACTGCATTTATAGTAGAGGTTGTTGCATGATTATGAAAGAAAGACTTATAATCACTTCCCCTGCTCCTATAGCACCAACAAGACCTACTGTTTGTTGGAGACAATTTAAAATCAAGAAAGATTGATTTACAAGATTCCAAAAATTGATCGTACAAATTTACAAAAAATTTATCATTAGAATCAATCTTATAGTTGAACGCCATCCGTTCATTATAATTTTTTTTGTAATTATGTTCTAGAATATGGTTAATTTTTATTCTTTGTAGGGGGTTTACATGATAAAAATTAGGAATAGATATTACTTCCATCTTGGACCCACAACCCAACCAACTAAAGATTTACGAAGTCCTTTTGTTACTTTCAAAACTCTGTGAGATGTCCTAGAATCAAATACAATTACAGTTCCTTTTTTTCTGGGAATGAAATAAGGTTTTCCGTCCTCCGACAAAAGTTGGACATTACCACCTTCATATTCATCAGCATCAGAAAGTTGAACAATGAATGAGAGTTTGCGTACTAATTCAATATTCTCATTTACAAAATCATGCTGCCTTCCTTGACCATGATTACCAACACTTACTGGTTTATAGTGCGAAGGAAGTCCTGCATCATTGTGCCACCCATAAAATTCTCCCACACCATATTGTGTGAATTGCATATTCTCCCCATCAACATTACGGATGTCGTAAAGGAAGTTCTCACGATTTGCTCTTTGAACATAATGCCAAACAAGTCCTGCTGTCCAGTGAGAAGTTGGAACCCAGGCATTCTTTGAATTTCTTTTATCTTTGTTGAGAGCATCTCCATATAATTTGGAGTCTCCCATTTTTTCTTGAAAAGTATTAGTCAGATCTTTTTCAATAATATCTACAACTTCACTCGGCAAATCACTGAAATACCAAATACTTTGAAACGCCAAATCAATTCTCCATTGATATACTCACAAATTATATATCAGATATAAAGAATCGTCAATGGTACTCAAATCTCATAATCATAATTCCACTACCACCATCACCTGCTTTAAAACTCTGAGGTCCTGAAGTATCATGATAAGATCCGCCGCCTCCACCACCAGTATTCTTTAACCCATCGTGACTATTGGTAGGACTAAGCTCGTGTGCTCCACCACCAGGAGCTGAGACTCCCGAAGTCGGGGTAGTTTGATCAGTCGCACCATCTCCACCTCCTGCAAAATACCTACCAGGGTTTGGACCTGGAGTTCCATAGTTAGTAGGTATTCCTGCATCACCACCAAACATATACTTTCCACCACCACCAACAAAACCATAATCATCGTCTGCATTCATATAGTTATTTGCATTGATTGGTGGATTACTATTGGTACTCGGAACTCCGTTGGGAACGTAGTAAGCATCATGTCCGGTGGTTCCTCCAGCTCCTCCACCTCCTCCTGCACCAGTTGCTCCAGCCGATCCTCCAGGTCCATTAGAACCAGGATGTCCCCACCCTTTTTCATATTCACCCGAACCAAAATTAACACCAGCAGCAACAGATCCACCACCAGATCCACCATTTGATCCGGCAACATTAAAATATGGCGACGGAGATACTTGAGATGTTCCTCCAGAACCACCACCAGGCGCTTGTATTATATTTGCTGCTGGGTGGTGAGAAGGTGTAGGACCAGAAAACGTAGGAGGACCTGTTAATTTTGAAGCACTTCCATTTGTAGAATAATTTGATAATCCTGGAACTCTCCCTACACCACCATTACCAATAATAACAAAATAATTTCCAGTGGGAAGAGTAACATCATAATACTCAACAAATGCGCCAGCACCTCCACCGCCTCCACATGCAAAGTTATTTCTTCCACTACCACCACTACCACCACCACCAATAATTGCAATATCAGCTTTACCAGATACTGTTACATCAAAATAACCAGATTCGGTAAATGCATAATACCTTCTTCCAGCATATGTCCATGTTTCATGTGCATTAGTATCGCCAATTCTAAGGTCATTTGCAGGTTCTAGTCCCTCAACAGCACGAACAGAAGAAAATGAATTTGTAATGTTATTCTTTAAACTTCTAAAAGGCGACATAATCAACCTCCATCTACTATACGTTTGTATCTTATAATTACTATTCCACTTGCACCAGCACCTCCAGTTTTTGGTCCTCCAGGCGGCATAACCTCCGCTCCACCAGCACCACCACTACCAGTATTAGTAATTCCATTAAGCTGGGATACAATATATCCTGGTCCTTGCATTCCACCTCCACCTGCAGGTCTATTAACGGTATATGGACCACCGCCACCGCCACCGCCACCGCCGCCAACATAACGTCCAGGAAGTAACGACAAGTCTGGATCAGCTGCTTGTCCAATTACAAGTGGTGCTGGAGTATTTGCAGGTTCAAGTCCAGCATCTCCGGCAAAAATACGTTTACCATTTCCGCCAAAACCGCCAATATTCGGCAATGGGGAGTCCCCGCCCACTTCTGACGCTCCGCCTCCGCCGCCTCCTGAATCTCCATCAAGACCAACACCACCAGTAGATCCTTGTGGTATTCCATCAGGTCTATATGGAGCTAGTGGAATAACTGTAGGCCAAGATGGGGGATTTGATACCACATTTCCATTACCGATGGTTGCGATTTTTACACCACCACCAGACGCACCATATACACTTAAGACATCGCCACTAGCATATGGTGAAATAAAATCAGCACTAGCTCCACCGCCTCCACCATAAGCAGTGAAATATTCGGTCGGTGTTATTCCTGGTCCTGTTATAGTTGTTGGCGTTCCATATTCTCCGGCCCCATCGCCTGAACTTTGTCCATTACCACCAGCACCACCTCCACCAATTACAACAGTGTATGATCCTTCAGCAGTATCATAATTATAGTTATGAATAACACCACCAGCGCCACCGCCGCCGCCACCACCTTCAGCTCCAGTATATGGTGGTCCAACAAATCCGCCTCCGCCACCGCCACCGCCGCCGACTAAGCAGTAATCAACCTTTCCAGATCTCTGAACAGTAAATGTTCCCGGAGAAAGAAAACAAATATAATTATAGTCACCATAACTCCAAACATGATTTGTTGATGTTGTTGTTATTGCGGCACCAACTCTATCATCTCTATCAAGAATATATTTTACAGAATTGCTAAGAATTCCTAATTTTGTACTTTTAAAAGGGCTCATAATTTTTAACTCCTAAGATCAAGATCCTTCTTTGTCACCAATAACCATAACAACTACATCGTTTGTTGCTACACCACCGTTATATGTACCTTCGTTAAACACTACTATACTATCACCAGTCGATTCCAATGTGATAGGATAATTTGGTTCAAACAAAAATGTATCGTCGGGTTCCAGTGCCCCTCTAAAGATTCTATTACCTGCACTAGCAGTACCAGCACTTCCACCACTGTTGGGAACTACATGAACTTGGACTGTTTGAGTTAAATCGGTATTTGCTGTTCCAACATTTGCATTATGGATAGCGATAGACTTAACATATACTTTAAGATTACTAGCAACAGTAACGATACCCACCGTGCTACCAGCAGATACTGCCACAGGAAATCCTAAATTACCTCTTCTTAATGCCATAGTATTTGCAAATTCCTTTTTCTATTTATTTATTAATTAAAAAGCATACTATCTAATACATTGTCAGTGGTGACAACTCCGGTTAAGTTAGATCCATCACCAGCAAATGAAGTTGCAGTGACAATTCCAGAAGTAGCATTGAAGATAATATTAGTCCCAACTTTTACTGCACTAGCGGCAGTGTCTGCTGTCATCAGTCCACTAGATGCTAATTCTCCATTCTCTCTTGTTTTTCCCATCGTGGAATCTTATAATTTATTTTTATTTATATTATACACCCCCAAATAGCATTGCATCTAGTGTGATGTCTGTAGCATTAATGCCAGTAAGTGCAGATCCATCACCGGAGAACTTAGTAGCATATAGCGTACCATTAGAAGCGTTATATGTCAAGGCACTAGAATCTGTTTTTAGTGCCTGATCTCCAGTTGCAGTCGTAGTAAATATTGGGAAACAAGTTGTATCTGATGATTCATCAGCAACTGTAATGTTGGTTGCTGTCGTTGCCGCTGTAGCAGTACCAGTCACATTACCTGTTAAGTTGCCAGTCACATTACCAGTCACATTACCAGTAACATCACCAGTCAAATCACCAGTTACATCACCAGTTACATTACCTGTTAAGTTGCCAGTGACATTACCAGTCACATTACCTGTTAGGTTGCCAGTAACACTAGTAGCAGTAAGTGCTCCCGTACTTGGGTTGAATGTCAGATTTGAAGATGATATTCTTGCAGTGCTAATGCTTCCAGAGGTGGCTTCAGTAAAGGTAATATACCTTGTAGCATTTGTCGTTTCGTTTACGACCGTAGTATCTGTGGTAGATATTGAGAGTGCAACATAAGAAACAAATTCTAATACATCTCCTGCTGCAGCACCTTCACTGAGAACGACTGTGCTGCCAGTGTCTGCAGTAAATTCTGTGGAGTCTAATTTAGAACCATTCAAAAATACATCAATATATCCGACATTATAAGAAACATTAAATGTAGTTTGATCAGCAGTTGCTACACTTCTCGTAGTCGCTCTAGTCGTTACATAGTTTGGATTATGATCAACATTTAATTTAAATCCTACAACATCTAAAATATCACCAGAAAGAGCACCCTCTTGAAGGACTACCTCACTTCCATCCGTTGCAGTAAATTCTGAGGTCTCTTGTAATTTTGATCCGTTTAGATATACATCAACATACCCTGCAGTATATCCACCCGTTACAGTAAATCCAGTCTGTGCTGCACCAGCAGTAAAAGTTTGCCCTCTTCTTTCAGCACCCTTGATGTGTATTGTTGCCGTAGTTGTTCCAGCATCATAGGATACTGATGTAATTCCACTGCCAGTAAAATCTAAAGTGTCTATTACAACACCAGAAGCAATAGATACACTGTCAGACTTAATTCCTGTTAGACCATCACCAGTATATAAGGATCCATCCTGATAAAGGGAACCAGAAAAATTAATATCTCCACCAACATCCAATCTCTTCGTTGGAGAAGTTGAGTTGATACCAATTCTATCATTACTAATATCAACACTAATTAGATTTTCTGCTGTTAAATCACCAGTACTTCTACTCTTTCCCATGACTTACGTTTTATAGGTATTTAGATTAAACATCTGCAGTATTTGTTGAAGGAAATGCTCTTCCGGAACCCCAAATAATTCTTACAGCACCACTTCCACCATTTCCTGCTTCTGAATATCCGTTATCAGAACCGCCTCCGCCGCCGCCATAAAGACCACCACCACCAGCATTAAACCCCGAACCCCGAGTATTTGCATTGTTTCCCCCAGAACCACCACCACCAGGGTATCCATCAGCACTAGAACCAGCACCACCAGATCCACTAGTTCCTTCCCCAAGTATTCCAACGCCACCACCACCGCCGGCGTGATCTGCAGATCCTCCTGCGCCTCCGCCGCCGCCTCCGCCACCTGATCCACTGGAACCACCTCCAGCATATGTGGTACTAGTCTGTCTAGCATTTCCACCATTTCCAGAATATCCACCAGCGCCACCGCCACCGCCACAATAAACATACCCATATCCACCATTACCACCATTTCCGCCACCGTCTCCAACATATCCACCACCTGACATGAAATAAGTATAATTTGGAGATCCATTATATCCAACAGTTACATTATATCCACCTCTTTTTCCTCCGTATCCGGCAACCGTAGAAGTGTTTTTAAAATAACTATTGCCGCCATTCATACCAGAAGATGTATTATTATTAGCGTAAGTGGATCTGCTGCCACCACTACCTACTACTACGGTAATCTCTTCCCCTGGAGTAACTGGTATATCATTTTTCCATCCCAGTCCCCCACCTCCGCCACCGCGAGCGTAAGCTGAAGATTGTTGACCACCACCTCCACCACCAACACAAACAACACAAACTGAAGTAACACCGGCAGGAACAGTGAAGGTATGTGTACCTGGAGAGGTATATGCTTGTTGCCCTGCAGGATCTCCTCCGCCACTAGAACCACTTGCAAATACAGATCCCGCTCCTCCCTGAAACCCAGTCAATCCTCTAAGTGGTGGTGTCATTTATAAATTACCTCCTAAATTATGCAAAGTTAACTAGGTTTGCCAAAACCGTAAATGTTGCATCAGCAGTCTTAATAATATTATATGTATAGTTATCATATCCAGAAGATCCACCAGTAGATGGTGCTGATCCTCCCAACCAATTTATACCTTCAGCAGCACCATCTACCGTAATAGTAGTACCATAACCAGCAGCTGCTGCGGTGACAATAACACTAACAGCAACGCTCTCTCCAGTATTCATCTTACTATTCAAAGTATTGGATGCATCATATCTTATATTTGGTGTTGAAGTTGTTGTTTCTGCTGTAGTAAATAAATGAACCATTCCATCAGAAAGATTAATATTTTGATTATCACTCAACTTTCCTGCAGTAACATTTACATCTTCTTTAAGTAAACCAGAAAGATCTGCAGATCCAGCAAATGTAGAAGCACTTAATGTTCCATTAGAAGAGTTAAAAGTCAGCGAAGCGTTGGATTTTATTGTCTGAGAACCTGTTGCAGCAGTAGCAAATAGTGGGAAACAACTAGTATCTGTTGCCTCATTAGCAACAGGTATATTTGTGACAGAAAGAGATGTTAAAGCAGATCCATCACCAGAAAATGCTTGTGCAGTCAATACACCAGTGCTTGAATCATAAGTCAAGTTTGATGATGACTTTAATGCTAATGAACCTGATGCCGCAGTAGCAAATAGTGGGAAACAACTAGTATCTGTTGCCTCATTAGCAACTGTTGATGTTGCAGCATTCACACTCGTCAGAGAAGCACCAGAACCAGAGAATAAACTTGCTGCTAAAGTACCAGTCGATGCATTATAAGTTAATGTTGCACCATCAGTTTTTATTGCTCTATCACCAGTTGCGTCAGTAGCAAACAATGGGAAGCAAGTAGTGTCTGTTGTTTCATCTGCTAATGTTACAGTTGCTGCATTAACACTGGTTAGAGAAGCACCAGAACCAGAGAATGTTGTAGCACTTAATGTTCCGCTGGAAGAATTGAATGTTAGATTAGTACCACTCTTAACTGCAAGGTTACCAGTAGCAGATGTAGAATAAAGAACATTACATGAAGTATCAGAACTTTCATCAGCAACTGTTACTGTTGATGCATTTACAGATGTTAAGCTAGCACCAGAACCAGAGAATGATGAACCTGTAATAATTCCACTAGCATTTATCGTTCCAGTAATATTAATATTACCAGTTCCTGTTATATTCCTACTGTTTAAATCTAAATTACCACCAAGTTGTGGTGTTGTATCACTTACAACATCAGATAATCCTGTAAGACTTATACTAGCGGAAACAGATTCACTAACAATTTCAATAATATCACCAGTAGATGCTCCTGTTGTGAGAACCACTGATGAACCATTTGATGCAGTAAATTCCGTACTATCAAGTCTTGCACCATTTAAATATACATCAACAAATCCAACAGTATATGAGAGACCTGTTACTGTTGTCTGACCATTAGTTGCAACTGTTCTGCTAACACTTCTTGAAGCAGTTGGGATGTATACATTGCCTGTGGAACCAGTAACACTAGCAGTAATACCAGTACCAACAAAGTTGAATGTAGTAACACCAGAACCTACATATACTCCTCCAGTGCTTAAACCACTAGTGCCTCCTCCAGATGCAGAAATACCTGATAACTGAGAACCATCACCATAATAGGTAACGATACCAGAAGATGCAGTAACAATACCAGAAGAAATCTTAACAGTTCCTAATGTAGAAACACCAGTTACATTCAAACCACCGGTAAAATCAACATCTCCTGTTACATCACCAGCGAAGGCAATAAAACTATCAGACTGACCAAGAGTTATCGTTTTTCCAGTAAGACCTCTTATTTCTCCATCTTCTTCAAATACAATATCTACATTCGCAACTCCATCACCGACAAAAATATCAGAAGCAGTATCACCAATCTCAATATCACCTGCAGCCGCACTAATACTTAAGTTTCCATTACTATCCAACTGAATAGTTGCACTCGAAATACCAGAAGTATTTTGAAAATCGATAAGACCCGAAGCGGGCGTGATTATTACATCTGCCATTTAGAAAATTCTTCCTCCAAGTCTTTTCTTCTGTTCGGTGAATGTAGATCTTACTCTCGTTGGTATCATTGAGAATTTATTACATTGATTTACCAAATTAAAAGCAGGACTTGCATACGGTTTATCTATATTTATCTGCAGATCTTTCAACCAGAATCCTTCTGCCGCATTACTACTGCTACTACGGAATCCAATCAGATATTGTCTTGGATATGGTTTTGATGTGATAGTAATTTGTTCCTCCTCATATGCAGAGGCAGCAGCGGCAGAAAACTGACTTGAATATCTTTTTCCAGACCATTTATGAGAATCTGCCGTTGCATAATCCAATTGGTTTTCATTCCAATTAGAAGTCATATCAGTGGCAAATAAGTATGGATAAGTTCCAGAGAATGATGGTGCAAGTTTACACTTTCCAGATACTCTAACTGTGATATTAGCAGGAATATAAATTCTTTCACACATTGCTGGGTCACCACTACTATCATGTCTTCGAAAACATCTCCATGCCCGTTCTTCAAGATCCCAATATGCCTCCCAGTGATATAAGTATAACCTCATTGCATCAATCTCATAGTTATGCTCAACACTATAAATTGGTTGACCTCCCATTCCTCTATGAAATTGAGTATTATAAGAAGAACTTGCCTGTTGTGTTCCTGTTCCTGCCTCAACATTTGGATATCCACTCAGTGGTTTTACATAGCAATATAAAAGGTGTGTTTGTGAATTTTCGGTGGTAACTCCATATCGGTTACCAGTAAATCTACATCTATAAAATGTAAGACCAGAGTCAGTATTATATGGAGTTATCCAATAATTGCAACCGTCAATAATAATATCATGAAATCCAAATCCATGTTCATAGACGGTTATTGCTCTCAATCCATTACTACCACGACTTCCATAGTTATATGCAAACTCCCAGTTTTCAGTGTTACCTTCGACTCTGAAAGCTCTGTCTCTTCCTGCAACGGAAATTGAATTATAAACAGCTTGTCCGGGTTCATAATAAACACTAATACCATCTTCACCGTTCATTGACATGGAACATCTTAGTTTTGCATGTCTGAAATCATATAACCATATCGGTCCCCAGTCTCTTCTGTGATTATTGTTTGGATAGGCATGACAAACAATACCCTCTAACCAAGGTTCTCTATCTCTTGTCGGTATTTGTTCGGTATAAGATACGGGAGAATTATCTGTGCTTGCTCTTCCTCTTATTACAAAACCAGCATCAACATTACTATCATCATTGCCCATGTTTCTCAAATAGACATCTTTGACAACAAATGTAGTATTAAAGTCACTAATGCTTTCCTTATAGAAAAATCCATAGTCACTTCCATCTGTTGCAACAGTTTCAATAATAATATTTCTTGTCATTCTGGTGACTAATGCACCTTCAACAACATTATAACCTACT
>Ga0181578_10005390_pt1 | contig 11199 bp, 8 predicted proteins | sample 071ome_21_FD_148659 | JGI IMG/M metagenome (GOLD analysis project Ga0181578, IMG submission 148659) | Coastal salt marsh microbial communities from the Groves Creek Marsh, Skidaway Island, Georgia - 071401CT metaG (spades assembly) | ecosystem: Environmental > Aquatic > Marine > Intertidal zone... | reverse complement strand
ACTTAAGGAAAGCGTAAACCTGAGGAAAGCGCAAAAACCCGTCACGCTCAAAACGATGAGCCTTCAACATTGACGACTCACTATACTGGTCGCGTATGAAACGTCGACAGTTCATTTCCGCCACAAGCGGCGCTTTGCTGGCATCCGCGGGCATGCTCTCATGCGCGGCAAAGCCCAAACCGCCGGCAAGCATCCAACTCTTTCTGGGCGGCGATGTCATGACCGGCCGCGGCATCGACCAGGCGTTCCCCACATCCAACCACCCCAGGCTGTACGAGCGACGCACCGATGATGCCCGGTACTTCCTGGAACTGGCGGAAGCCTCATCCGGCGCGTTACCGAAGCCGCTAGGCTTTGACTATATCTGGGGCGACGCCATGGACATCTGGTCACAGATGCGCCCGGATGCCCGCATCGTCAACCTGGAGACCTCGATCACCCGCCACGACGGACACTGGCCGGGAAAAGCCATTCATTTCCGCATGCATCCGGACAACGTCCAGTGCCTGAGCGCAGGCGGGATTGACCTGTGCGCGCTGGCCAACAACCACGCGCTGGACTGGGGCCGCCACGGACTGCTAGAGACGCAGGAGACGCTGGCTGCCGCCGGCATCCGCTTTGCCGGCGCTGGCGCGGACCTGGAGCAGGCCTCGAAACCCGCGGTGCTGCCACTGGGAGGAGGGCCAAGGCTGAAGGTGTACTCAATGGCCACTTTTGACTCGGGCATCGAAGAGAAAATGGCCGCGCGGCCCGGATCCCCCGGCGTGTGGTCTATTCCTCGGCTGAGCCCTTACATCACCGCCCCCCTGCTCGAGCGCATCCGCAGTGAGAAGCAGGCCGGGGACATCGTGGTAGCGTCCATCCACTGGGGTGGGAACTGGGGCTACCACATTCCAGCCGATCAAAGGCGCTTTGCCCGGGCGCTGATCGCTGCGGGTGTCGATGTCATTCACGGCCACTCCGCGCACCATCGCAAAGGCATCGAGATCATCGATGGCCGCGCCGTGCTCTATGGCTGCGGCGACCTGATCAATGACTATGAGGGCATCAAGGGTGACATGGGCAGGTTTCGAAACGAGCTGGTGCTCATGTATTTTCTGACGCTGGACGCGCAAAGCGGTGCGCTGCAGGAATTGCGCATGCGCCCCATGCGCATCCGGCGTTTTCGGCTCAATCACGCCTCGATTCAGGATGCCGAATGGTTGACCCGCATCATGCACACAGAGGGTCAACGCCTGAATACCGCGGTCTGGCTGGAGGCCGATGGCTGGATGGCTCTGGACTGGGCCGCTTGATGCGGGCCGGCTGACATCGTGATGGCCCTCCCCAAGGTCACCGTCCGGTCGCTGCAGGCAGCGGACATTCCGCTGATCATTGCCTACTGGGAAACGGCGACCGAGGCGGACTTCATGGCCATGGGCATCGATCTGGACGACCTGGCCGTGCTCGATGATCTGCCCCAGCGGCTGCAGCGCCAGCTGGCCCGGCCGCCTGAGCGCCGGGGCGTGGAGGTGCTGCTGGGCCTGGCCGATGGGCAGCCGTTTGGCCACTGCTACGTGAACGCCATTCGTTTTGGCATCGACGCCTGCCTGCATCTGCACGTCTGGCAGGCAGACCAAAGGCGCCTGGGGCTGGGTACGGCCATGGTGGCCGCGGCCATACCGCATTTTTTCGACACCCTGAATCTGCAGCAACTCATCTGTGAGCCGGCAGCCTCTAACCCGGCGCCCAACCGCACGCTGGAAAGGCTGGGCTTTGCATTCGAGCGGTGCTACGAGACGGTGCCGGCGGGCTGGAACTTCCGACTGCCCGTCAACCGCTGGGTGCTGCAACGCGCCGGCCTGCGGCGCTGACACCGGCGCCGCAAGACGCCCTGCCACAGACGGGCCAGTGGTCAGCACAGCGCGCTGCAGGTAATCTCTGGGGATCACGCGAACCGAGGGCCTGGCCATGACCGCAAGCACCGCCGCTGTTTCACCCCGACGACAGGCCTTCGCGGGCGGTGTCGGCAATGTCCTGGAGTGGTACGACTTTGCCGTCTACGGCTTTCTGGCCCCCGTGATGGCGCCGCTGTTTTTTCCGCAGGAAGATACGCTGTCCGGCCTGATCAACACCTATGGCATTTTCGCCGCCGGCTACCTGATGCGCCCCATCGGCGGCATCATTTTTGGCCACATCGGCGACCGCCTGGGCCGTAAAAAAGCACTGCAGCTGTCCATCGCGATGATGGCGATCCCGACCGTGCTGGTGGGGCTGCTGCCCGTGCACGCCCAGGCAGGCGCGGCGGCTGCCGCGCTGCTGGTGCTGTTGCGTCTTGTCCAGGGCATTTCCGTGGGCGGCGAGCTGATCGGCTCGATGTCTTACCTGGTGGAAACCGCGCCGCCGGGACGTCGCGGCCTGGTGGGCAGCTGGTCGGTCTGCGGGGGCGTGGCCGGCATCCTGCTGGGCTCCCTGGTGGCCAGCGTGGTCACCAGCCTTGTGGGTGAGGCGGCCATGAGCGACTGGGGCTGGCGCGTGCCTTTCCTGCTGGGTACGGTCATCTTCGTGCTGGGCAGCTGGCTGCGACGGTCTCTGGCGGAGTCGCCCGAGTTCGAGGCGGCGGCCGAGAGCGGCGCCACTGAAGGCAACCCGCTGAGAGAGGTGCTGCAGCAAATGCCGCTGCGGGTGCTGCACCTGTCCACCAGCATTCTTTTGTTCGCCACCAGTTTCTACCTGCTGTTCGTCTGGATGCCCACCTACCTGACCGATATCGTGCAGCCGCCCGTGGCGCACGCGCTGATGATCAACACCGCGACCATGGCGCTGCTGCTGTTGGTGATCCCGCTGGGCGGTCACCTGTCCGATCGCTTTGGCAGAAAGCCGGTGATGCTGTGGGCCACGGCCATCATGGGCGTCAGCATTTACCCGCTGTTCCTGGTCATCGACCACGGCGTGATGATCCAGGCGCTGATGATCCAGACGGGCCTGGCCATCCTGATCGGCATGGTCCAGGGGCCGCTGCCCGCTTTTATGGTGGAGTGCTTCCCCGTGAACAACCGCTACACCGCCATCGGCCTGAGCTACAACATCACCCTGGCCCTGTTTGGCGGCACCGCGCCCATGGTGGCCACCTGGCTGATCAAGGTAACCGGCAACATCGCCTCGCCAGCGCTGTACCTGGCGGTGCTGGCGGTGATCAGCGTGGTGGCCATGGCCACGCTGAAGCCTCTGGAAAGGCCGGCATGATCTGGGGCCCGCCAGGTTCTTACACACCTTCATCGATGAGTACGATGGCACCATGCGCGTTGGCCGCGACGTGTGCCGTGAAGGACGAGCCATCATGACCCGATGGATTTGGGTAGCGTTGATCACGGCGGCCGCGTGCCTGCCTGCGATCGCCGAGGAGTCGGCCGAGGTCACCCGGGCCTATGGCGTCCATGCCCATGGCCAGATGCACTACCGCATCGCGCGACCTGACACCGCGACCCAAAACCCGCTGATGTGCTTGCACATGAGCCCCAGCTCAGGGCGCATCTACCACCGACTGCTTCGCGACATGGGCAGAGATCGTATCGCCATTGCGCCCGATACCCCGGGGTTTGGCGAATCGGATCCGCCGGCGAAACCGCCCGAGATCGCGGATTATGCCCGCGCCAATTTCGCTCTGCTGGACCAACTGGGCATCCAGGGGCCGGTAGACGTCATGGGTTACCACACCGGCTCGCTCACGGCGATGGAGATGGCGCGCCAGCAGCCTGAGCGGATCCGGCGCTTGGTGCTGGTCTCCGCCGCCATGTTCACGCCTGAAGAGTTCGCCCAGATGAAGGTCGAATTCGCGCCCCGCCCCCTGCATGAAGACGGAAAGCACCTGGTGGATCTGTGGCTGGAATTGCGCCACTGGCGTGACCCGCAGCAGAGCCTGGAAGAGACCCAGTGGAATTTTGCCGAGCACCTGCGGGGTGGGCAGACCGCGTGGTGGGGGCACCGCGCGGCCTTCAACTACCCACGCGGCGACGTGCTGCCCACGCTCATGCAGCCCATCCTGGTGCTGAACCCGGAGGATGATCTCTACGACTACACCCTGCGGGCCGCGGCCAAGCTTCAGAATGGCCGGGTGCACAACCTGCCCGGCTGGAGCCACGGCTTCCTGGATATCCACACAGCAGAGGTGGCCGCGCTGCTGCGCGGCTTCCTGGACAGCGAGTGACCATGCGCCCCCCGGTCATCCGGCAGTTCTGCGACGGCCCCTTTGGGCAGGTCCACGTCCGGCGGGCCGGTGACACCGGCAACAAGCCCGGCCTGGTCTGCCTGCACATGAGCCCCAAGTCCGGGCGCAGCTTTGCCGACATCCTGCCCTACCTGGCCGGCGAGCGCCGGGTGCTGGCCCCGGACAATCCGGGCCACGGCGAGTCGGACCTGCCGCCCGCCCAGCCGCCGGTGACGCTGGAAGACTATGCCCGCTCGATGTGGGCGGCGGTAGACCAACTGAGCGAGGGGCCGGTGCACCTGGCCGGCTACCACACCGGCTCGATGGTGGCCGTGGAGGCCGCCAGCCAGCGCCCAGAGCAGGTACTGGGCGTGATCAACATCTCGGCGCCGGTCATGACGCCTGAGGAGGCCCGGCAGGCCACGGAAACCTATGCCCCGCTGCCGATCGATGAGGAGGGCAGCCGCTTCAGCATCATGTGGCAGCGGGTGCTGGCCCACCGCGGGCCCGGCATGACCCTGCAGATGGCGGCCGACTCCTTCGCCGAAAACCTCCGCGCCGGCGATCATTACGAGTGGGGGCATCGGGCCGCGTTTGCCTATGCGGCCACCTATGCCAGGAAGCTGGGCGAGATTGAACACCCCTTGCTGGTGATCAACCCGCGCGATGACTGCTGGGAACTCTCCCAGCGCGCCGACGCGCTGTGGAACAACGGGCGGCGCGTCGACAAGCCTGAATGGGGGCATGGTTTTCTCAGCGCGTTTGCGCCCCAGGCGGCCAGGCTGATGCTGGACTTCCTGGAAGAGATCGAAAGCGCCGCAGCCTGAGACGCGCGCTGCACGCCACGGGGTGTTAAGCGTTAAGATTCAGGCATGCGCTACACCCTGGTCATTCCTGCTTACAACGAGGCGGCCTTGCTGCCCTCGACGCTGGCCTCGGTGCGCCAGGCCATGCAGGCCTGCAGCCACCCGGGCGAGCTGGTGGTGGTGGACAACAACTCATCGGACGACACCGCCGAGGTGGCCCGCGCGGGCGGCGCGCGGGTGGTGTTCGAGGCCCATAACCAGATCTCCCGCGCCCGCAATGCCGGGGCCAATGCCTCTGAGAGTGAGGCCCTGGTGTTTTTGGATGCCGATACCCGGCTGCCGCCGGGGTTGCTGCAAACCGCCCTGGACTTGCTCGCCGATGGCGCGTGCTGCGGCGGCGGGGCCAGCGTGGTGTTCGACCGGCCCAGCCAGGACGTCGAGCGCGTCTTGCGCCTGTGGGAGCGCCTCTCGCGGCGGTTTCGCCTGGCGGCGGGCAGCTTTGTTTTCTGCCTGCGCGAAGGCTTTGACGCCGTGGGCGGCTTCAGCGAATCCGTCTACGCCGGTGAAGAAATCTGGCTGTCACGCGCGCTGGGGCGCTGGGGCAAGGCGCGCGGCATGCGGTTCGAGATCGTGGCGGAGCCGCCCGTGGTGACCTCGGCCCGCAAGCTGGACTGGCACGCCCGGCCATTCCTGGTGTTCTACGCCCTGCTGGTGGTGCTGTTTCCCTTTATCACCCGCTATCGCTGGCTGTGTGGGCTGTGGTATCGGCGGCCCCCTCACCCGCCGTGACCGGGTAGAGGTCTGTCCGCGTTCCATCCGGAGCGATGATCCAGCGGGATAGGAGGTCGGACTGCAGGAACTTGATTTTCCAATCCGCTTCCGCTTTCACCACCAGCACGCTCTCCATCCACTCGGAATAAATGAGGTTACCTTCCGCGTCCACAAAACGGCCGTGATTGAGGTAGGCAACATGGGCCAGGTCATGACCCAGCTCAACCTCAAAATCACTGAAGGTCCAATCGGTCTCGACGATGGTTTTGGCCGCCTCGGTGATGAACGCATCGAACGAAGCCGCGTCAAACCGTTCTCCCATCTCGAAAATGAAGAACCCGGGCGCCAATTCGGCCATGAACCGCTCGGAGGCGTAAGTTTCAATATCCAGCGCATCAAAAAAGGCCTCGACCTTGGCGATGGCCATCGCCTCATCCAATGGCTGTGCGGCATGGAGTTTCGCCATGGGCGCCAGGCACGCCAGGGCCAACAGCAAGGCGGGGACGCGGAATAACACGATGGGTGAACGCATGGCACGCTCCTGTTTAAACGGCACCCCACCACATTAGCAGACCGGGGCCCTGCTGTTCTACCGTCCGCCCGGCGGTTACACGGCCAGCTCCCGCCAGCCGCCTTTGATCAGCGGAAAATACAGCGCGGCGCGCACGGGGCGATCTTCCAGCATCTGGAAAGCGGTGACATAGCGCTGCAGCTGCTCGCGGTAGCGGTCTTCTTCCTCGTCCAGGAAATGCTCCAGCCCGCCGCCGGAGTGCGTGCCGGTCTTGTAATCGATGATCCAGCGGGTGCCGGCCTCGTCCACGAAGGTCCGGTCGATAATGAGATGCCGCAGCTGGCCGTCAATCAAGGCGGTCAGCGGCAGCTCGCAGGCGGATTCGGCATGCTCACCCGACAGCACCCATCGGCCCCGCTCATCGGCCGCCACGCGGGCCAGGGCCTGCGCCACGCGGTGCTGGGCGGTACCCATGTCCTGATCCGTTACGCCATGGCGGCGCAGCAGCTGCTCCACGCGCAGCCCGAAACTGGGATTGAAACTGGGGTCAGAGTAAAGGGACAGAGTAGTCGGCATCCCAGGCTCGCCGTTCTGGAGGTCTGACTCTGTCCCTTTACTCTGACCCCAAATTTCTGTTTCAACGATGTGTTGCAGCAATCGATGCACCACCGTGCCCACGGCGCGGGCCATTTCGCCGGCCCATTCAAAGGCGATCTCGCCCTCTATAGCCTCGGGCTCGGGCGAACGCAGGCCAATACCTGCCGGCGCCTCGGGCAATGCCCAGCCCAGCGGCACGGCGCCGCGTTGGACCTCTACCGCTTCGGATTCAGTCGCGGTGCTTTCCCGTTCTTCTTCGGCGGCAGCCGCCAGCTCGCCCCAGTGCTGCGCCACCTTGGGCCACAGCAGCTTCAGCAGGCTGCCGTTTCTGGGCTCGATATCGCCGTTGGCTTTTATCGGCACATGCCCCAGCAGGTGCAGCGCCTGCCGGGCGCGGGTGGCCGCCACGTAAAGCAAGCGCCCGGATTCGAACTCGTCCTTGGCCTTGTCCAGTTCGCGGATATAGCCCGTGGTGGAGGAGTGTTGTTTTTCCCCACTCATTTTCACCGGCCCGAAGAACAGCTCGGCCTCGCCGCCCTCACCCGTGGTCTGCAGCCAGTACAGCAATTTAGACTCATCGCCGCGCGTGCCCTTGCCCAGCCCCGGCAGGATGACGGTGTCGAATTCCAGGCCCTTGGCCTTGTGGATGCTCATCAGCTGCAGGCTGCCGTCGGCCTCCGGATCGGGCATGGCGGTGAGGCGCGCGACCTCCTCTGCCAGGCGCTCCGGCGTGAGCGGGCGGCCATCGGCGCCCAGGCGCTGCAGCAGCCGGAAATACACCTCAGCATCCTCCGCGGCGGCGGCATCGCTGAGCGTCAGCGGCCCGCCCAGTGCCAGCCAGGCGCCCTCTACCCACTCGTGCAGAAGCCGCCGCCCGCGCTCGGCCAGCACGGCCTGCAGCACCGGCAGCACGCGCCGTAAGCGGGCCTGTCCGTCCTCACTGAGCTTGGCAGCCCGCGGCTCATCGCACAGCAGATCCAGCAAAGCCCGATCATGCGCTGCCGAATCATCGCCGGTCAGCGCCATGAGATCGGCCAGCGACAGCCCGCAGTAGGGCCCGTAGAGCAAGGCCAGCCAGGCGACCCGGTCGCCCAAGTGGATCAGCGAGCGGGTGAGCGTGACCAGGTCCATCACCACAGGGCTGTGCTGCAGCGCGCCAATCTCCACCGCCTGGAAGCGCAGGCCGCTTGAGCGCAACTGCTCTACCAGGCCTGCCAGGTGCGCCTTGCTGCGCGCCAGCACGGCGGTGGTGCCGCCGCGCTGTCGGGCCTCTTCAATCAGCTGCAGCATGAGCCGGGCCTCGGCCTCGTCATCACAGCCCATGAACGGGTGCACGCGCACGGCAGGGTCCAGCCCGGGTGCCCTGTAGGCCTGTGAAGCGGCATAGCGCACCGCGCCGCGCTCAGGGTCATCCCGCGCGGGCATCACCCCCGGAAAGGCGTCATTCACCCAGTTGATCACGCCTTGTTCTGAGCGGAAGTTGACCGTGAGCTGCAGCGGCTGCAGGGGAGTATCGCCCAGCCCCTGGCGCCAGGCCTCCAGGAACAAACCCACCTCGGCCTCGCGAAAGCGGTAGATAGACTGCATCGGGTCGCCCACAAGGAACAGCGTGCGGCCATCATCGGGCGCCCATCCGGCCGTCAGCCGACGAAACAACCTGTTCTGAGTTTGGGAGGTGTCCTGGAACTCATCCACCAGCAGGTGTTTGAGGCGGTAATCCAGCTGTAAAGCGCGCTCGGTGGGCTCGAGTTCGTCGCCCAGCGCCTCGATGGCGCGCAGGGAAAGCTCAGTGAAATCCACCTGGCCCTGCTCGGCAAAGACCAGCCGCAGGTGACCCACCGCGTGCTTCAATACCGTGAATAGGGCCTGGATCACGGCCCACTCATCATCGGAGTACTTGGCATTGGGCAGGCTGGCCAGCCCCGCCAGCTGACACCGCAAGGCCTCGTCTTCGGACCACTCTCGCAAAATCGCCGTGACCTGGGCCTTCATCTCCGCCTCGGGCGAGGCCTTGCCCGCGGGAAAGCCCTGCCTCACGTTGACGTTCTTGCGCCAGGCGCCCTTTTGCGTGAGAAACACATCCGCCAGCGCCTGCCAGGCCGGCAGGCTGGCCGCGTCACAGCCGGGCATGGCAGTCTGGTCACGGAATGCCGCCAGCGGGTGATCTGTATCCAGGTTGCAGGCCGCAAAACGCAGGCAGGGCAGCAGCCGCTCAGCCACGGCCTCATCGAAGCACGCCTCCAACCCCCCGAGGTAGCGCTGAACCACCCTGGCCAGCACCTGCTCGGTGTCCTGGCGGCTGCCGTGGTCCAGTACGTGTTCCAGCCACTGGTCGCGGTGCGCCAGCATGTTGGCCATCAGCCCGGCCAGGCGGTCGACCTGGTTATCCAGCGCCCCCAGCAGGGTGGCCAGGGCCGCGGCCATCTCCCCACCGTGTTCCAGCTCGTCCATGGCCTGCTCGGCCGCAGCGCGATACAGGAAGCGGGCGTCGTCCACCACGCCGGGCGGCTCGCCCAGGCCGGATAGCACCGGCAGCTGGCGGCCGATGAACTGGCAAAGCGAATCGATGGTGCGGATGCGCAGCCGCTGCGGGTTGTCCAGCACGGCCCAGGCCTGCTGGCCGTCTTGCGCCAGCGCGGCGCGGGCCAGCTTCCAGGTCTGGCGCTGATAGTCATCATCCGGCTCGGGCCCCTCGGCCGCGCGCAGGGCATCCAGGATGCGCTGGCGCATCTCGGCCGCCGCCTTGCGGGTAAAGGTGATGGCGACAATCTCCTCGGGGTGCTCTACCCCGGCCAGCAAGGCCAGGTAGCGCTGGGTGAGCAAGCCCGTTTTTCCAGAGCCCGCCGGCGCCTGCACGATAAAAGACTGCCCCACATCCAGTGCCTGGCGGCGGGCATCGGCATCTGCCGGCGGCCGGTATTCAGCAGAACTGAAGCTCATTGCTCATCCTCTGCGGGCTCATCCTCTGCGGGCTCGGTTTCGACGGCGGTGTGAATGCGGCACAGCGGCGCCAGGTCGCAATAGCTGTTGTCACAGGTCTTCAAGCCTTGCTTGGGGTGCACCGCCGCATGGCCGGCGATGAAGTCATTGGCCAGGCCCTGGCAAACCGCCGACCATTCGCCCAGCACGTCGGGCCAGGTTTCGGTGGCCATGGCCGCCTCGCTCTTGCCGCGCACGGGCAGGCCGGGCAGCAGGCCGTTTTCCGCCACCACGCCGCTGAAACGCATCTCGTCGGCCTTGACCACGGCAAAGGCCACTCCGGCCACCGGCTGGTCAAAATCAGCCCGGGTGTAGATGGGCAGCTGCGGGTCATCCGGGCGCTCGGTGAACCAGCCAGAGGGCGTCACCTTGCCGGTCTTGTAATCGATGATCACCAGGCGCCCGTCTTCCAGGCGGTCGACGCGGTCGATCTTGGTCTCGATGGTGAGATCACCCAAGCTCAGGCGCTGTTTTTGCTCCAGCCCCGCCACGGTGAAGGGCGCGCGCTCCTGCTCCAGCCACAGCCAGCGCCGCACCTGGCGGGCCAAACGCTGCCGCTCGATGGCGGACAACTGCGGCTGCCATTCCAGCTGGCGCGAGCGCTCGGCAATGGCCGTGCTCACGGCGCGCTCGATGCGTTCATCAAGCTGGGCATCGCCAAGCCTGTTCAGCGCAGCGGAGTCTTCCGTCTCGCGCCAGAAACACTCCAGCACCTTGTGCATCAGCGAGCCGCGTTCGGCGGCATCCAGGCCTAAGGTGGGGGCATCCAATGAAGCCGCGCCCAGGCGATGCTGGGCAAAGGCCCGGAAGGGGCACAGGGACTGATGTTTCAGCAGCTGCGAGCCGCCCGAGGCCTTGCCCCCGGCAAAGGGCATCGGTGCTGAAGGAGACAAGGCTTCCAGCGCTGCGGAATCGCGGATCAGCGCACGCCAGCCGGGACGGGGCGCACCCAGCAGCGCGTCTGCAACTATCTGCGGCCACGGCCGAATCAGGGGGCTGGCGCGCAGCTCTTCATCGCCATCGGCCGCCGGCCAGCTGAAAACCACCTGCGCACCGGCATTGGCCAGCTGCGCCGTCATTTGCCGGGCACGCTCCAGCTCGGTGGCCGGGTCACAGCCCGGCAGGCCATGGGCGCGCTGCAGGCTGAGCGGGATGAAGGGATCAGGCGAGACCGGCTGCGGCCAGCGGCCATCGTGCAGGCCCAGCACCCAGAGCGCGTCAAAGTGCTGTTCGTTGGCCTCCAGCAGGCCCAATACCTGCACGGGCGCCTCTGCCATGCGGGGCTGGAATACCGCGTCTCCCGCCAGGCGCCCAACCAAACCCAAGGCGCCATCCAGCGAGAGCGGGCT
>Ga0181578_10005388_pt1 | contig 11201 bp, 9 predicted proteins | sample 071ome_21_FD_148659 | JGI IMG/M metagenome (GOLD analysis project Ga0181578, IMG submission 148659) | Coastal salt marsh microbial communities from the Groves Creek Marsh, Skidaway Island, Georgia - 071401CT metaG (spades assembly) | ecosystem: Environmental > Aquatic > Marine > Intertidal zone... | reverse complement strand
CCTGTCCAATGGGCTCTGGAATGCCATCCAGGAACTGGATAGCGACGATAGCCTGGTGGCCGGCGTTATCACCGGTAGCGGCCGCGCCTTTTGCGCCGGCATGGATTTGAAAGCCTTTGCCCGGGGCGAAGACATCGGCCCCCTGAATAAGTTTGTCCGCAGCGGCGCTGAAAAGCCCCTCATCGCGGCGGTGAACGGCTTCGCCCTCGCCGGGGGCTGCGAGATCATGCTCACCTGCGACCTCATCGTCGCCGCCAAGGGCGCCAAGATCGGCATTCGGGAGGTAAAGGTGGGGCTCTTCGCCGCCGCTGGGGGCGTGTTCCGCCTACCCGCTCGGGTGGGCTACGCCAAGGCCATGGAAATGGCCCTAACCGGAGAGCCCATTACGGCCGAGGAAGCCATGGATGCGGGGATGCTTAGCGCCCTCACCGAACCCGGCGAAGCCCTGGACGCCGCTATCGCCCTCGCAGAGCGCATCGCCGAGAACGCCCCCCTGGCCGTGAAGGCCTCCAAGAGCCTAGTGCGGTCCGCCGCTATGGGCATCGAAGAAGACAAGCTTTGGGAAATGCAGATCCCCTGGCAGCAAAAGGTTTTCACCTCCAACGACGCCAAGGAAGGGCCAAAGGCCTTCGCCGAGAAGCGGGCCCCGAACTGGACCGGGACCTGAGCCTCCCGTCGACCTGGCAAAAGGGGCGCCGCGGCGCCCCTTTTTTGTGATCCCTAGGCCAACGCTAGAGGGGATCGCCCCCCAGCACCGCCGGAGTTTCGCAATAGGTCGTGAGGATGAAGCGCTGATGCGCTTCAATGCGCGGCGACATCACCTCAGCCACCGCCGGCAGCTTTGCGTTGGCCTCGAAGAACTGCAGCATGCCCTGGTTCTGCTTGGTGACGGGCATGATGGAGGGAGGCGCGGGGCAAACGGCCATACTCATGGTGGCCCAGTAGATATCCGCCGCAGAGAGCGCATCCCCTACCAGATAGGCCGAGCCGCGAGCTTCTTGAGCCGCGAGGCGCTCGTCTAACAGCTTGAGCACCGCGCCGACCTTTTCTGGCGCCGCGGCGCTCGCCGCCTCGCTGTAGCCGTACTTCCGGCCCAGCGGGCCGTCATTGAGGATACGCATGTTCCACACCAGCCCATCTTCCCCCAGGATGATGGCGGAGAGGCCATAAACCTCCGCCCGCAGCGCGTAATCGTCGGGAATCAGCTTAGGGCTGTCCGGGGCGCCGATCTGCTCAGCCAAGGCCAGCTGCTCCGTCCACACATTCCGGGGCCGCTCTTCGTTGTGGAACATGGTAGGCAAGCTGGTTTGGCTGGTGAGCTCATAGAGCCGGGCCTGCCGGTCCTGCCCCGTCGCCTTGTCGATGCCCATCATGGGATGAAGGGCACGAATAATCGGAATTTTTTTGACGTAGCAGAGGTTCTTTAGCGCCTCAGCATAGAGCGCCTGGAGCCCCGGAATAAAGGTGATGCGGGTGCCCGTCTTCATCGCCGCAGCGTCTTCAAGAGATACAAATTCTGGTGCTGTCATTGCTTCGCCCCCCTCGTTTTGGAGTCACCATCCTAGCGAAAGACTACGGTTTTATTGTCATAGACGAAAACCCGATGCTCGGCGTGCAGGCGGACCGCTCGCGCTAGAGCCATGGTTTCCGTATCCCGCCCCGCCGTCGCAAGCATCTTCGGCGTATAAGTGTGGTCCACGGGCTGTACGGCCTGCTCAATGATTGGGCCTTCGTCGAGGTCTGCTGTCACGTAGTGCGCCGTCGCCCCAATCAGCTTCACCCCGCGCTCATGGGACTGATGATAGGGCTTCGCGCCCTTAAAGCCCGGCAGGAAGGAATGATGGATATTGATGGCGCGCCCATAGAGGAAGTCACAGAGATCGTCGGAAAGGATCTGCATGTAGCGCGCAAGCAACACCAGCTCCGTCCCGGTCTCCCTGATGATCTCCTTGAGGGCGTGCTCCTGCGCCGCCTTTCGCTCCCGCGTCACCGGTAGATAGACGAAGCGGATCCCTTCCCGTTCGACGTCGCCGCGGCAGGTGAGGTGGTTCGACACCACGGCGGTCACCTCGATGGGGAGCTCCCCCTTTCGAATCCGGTAGAGAAGATCAGACAGGCAGTGGTCGATCTTGCTCACCATGATGAGGGTCTTCAGGGGCTCAGCATTGCGATGGAAGGCCCACTCCATGGAGAAGGCCTCAGCAAGCATCGGGAACCCCGCCTCTAGGGTTTCAAGGGTGCTATCGCCCTCCGTGACCCGCCCCACGGCGCGAAGAAAGAAGCGCCCGGAGCACTCGTCATCGAACTGATGGAGCTCAGAAAGATAGCAGCCCCGGTCAAAGAGATAAGTGGTCACCGCAGCCACGATCCCGCTGCTCGCGGGGCAGGTCACGGTAAGCGTGAAGTCATCGGCCATGGCCGGCAGTTCCTTTATGAAAGCGGCGGCGATTATCAGTGGCCGGCACCTCCGGGTCACGGCCTTCTAGGACCGCAGGCGCACCCATAGCCCGCCCAGCCCCAGGGCAACAGCCCCTGCGAGCACGCCCACTGCGCCTTCCAGCAGCATGGAAAGCCAAAAGACGCCGGTACCGACGGTGGCGAGGACTCCCTCGAGCCCGTGCGCAAGGACCGGCACGCCGTGCAGCAAGATGCTCCCCCCAACCAAAAACATCGCCGCTGTTCCCAGAACGGACAGCGCGCGCATGAGCCAGGGGGCAAAGGCCAGGATCGTTCGTCCAAGGGCCTGGGCCAGGATGGAGGTCTTCGCCTTGAGCAGCGCCAGGCCAAGATCATCGAGCTTCACAATGGCGGCGACCACGCCGTAGACCCCAACGGTGGCTGCGAGGGCCACCAAGGAGAGGGTTAGGGCGCGGGGCACCAGGGGCAAGGCCTGAACCGTCCCAAGCACAATCACGACGATTTCCGCGGAGAGGATGAAGTCCGTGCGGATGGCGCCGCGAATCTGCGCCCGCTCCTCCGCGAGCAGCGCCGCCGCGCTCTCCTGCGCTGCCGAAGAGACTGTCTGTCGATGGCTCCGCTCCCCTTCCCGGTCCTGTCCCCAGAAGCTCGCGAGCTTGCCCGCGCCCTCGTAACAGAGAAACAACCCTCCAAGCATCAGAAGGGGCGTCACCAGCATGGGAAGAAAGGCGCTTAAGAGGAGCGCCAGCGGCACCAGAATGAGCTTATTGAGGAAGGAACCCCGGGCCACGGCCCAGACCACGGGCAGCTCCCGCCGCGCATCGACGCCGCTGACCTGTTCCGCATTCAAGGCCAAATCGTCGCCGAGCACCCCGGCGCTCTTCTTGACGGCCACCTTAGAGTAAACCGCTACGTCGTCCAGTAGCGTGGTGATGTCATCCAGCAGTGCCAACAAGCCCGTGGCTGCCATGCGATGGTCTCCCTCTACGCGTCACCGAATCGAGCGCTTCCGGTGCAAGCTACCATCGGCCGTCCTCTCCCACCAAAGCCTGCCCGGCAGCATTAGCGCAAATGTAACCTTGACTTCTCATTAGCCGAATGAGAGGTTTGCGTTACATTTTTAGGAGGTTGATTCATGGGCGAATGGATTCCGCTTGCGGGCATGCTGACGGGCATCATCATCCCCGTCGCGGTATTTATCTGGCAGTACTACGAAGGAAAGGGAAAGCGCGAAACCGCGCTGGAAATTGCCAAGCACCTCGAGGATCCGCGGAAGGTCGAGGAGCTGCTTCGGCTGTTTGAAGAGCGCAAGGGCGAGCCCATCGACTATCGCCGAGGGGGCGTGATCGCCCTTTCCGTCGGCATCGGGCTCTACCTTCTCGGCGCCACCGCCCTGGGGCCCCTGCTCAAGGGGGCAGGCCTACTGGTCGGGACCATTGGCATCGGCACCTTCGTTGCGGGCACGCTCTTCCCCAACACCGGCGCCGAACTCACCAGCGCCGTGGAACGTTACGAGGAGCCGTAGCCTTGGGACGGCACCATGCGAAGCTCCTAAACACCCTGGAGGCGCGGCGAAAGGCCGCCGGCCTGACCCAGCAAGCGCTGTCGGAAGCGGCGGACGTATCGCGCAAAAGCATCAATGCAATTGAGAACGGCATCTACATCCCCTCCACGGTCCTCGCGCTCAAAATCGCAAGGACCCTAGGATGTCGCGTTGAAGAGTTATTCACCTTGCCCGAGGGCTGAGGGTTGAGAACTGGCTGCGGAGTTAGCCGCCCCTATTCCCACTCAATGGTGGCCGGCGGCTTCGAGCTCACGTCATAGGTAACGCGGGAGATGCCGGAAATCTCATTGATGATACGGTTGGAGACGGTCTCAAGGAGCTCGTAGGGTAAATGCGCCCAGCGGGCCGTCATAAAGTCGATGGTTTCCACGGCCCGCAGGGCCACAACGTATTCGTAGCGCCGCGCGTCGCCCACCACGCCCACGGATTTTACGGGCATAAACACCGTAAAGGCTTGGCTCACCTTTTCGTACCACCCAGCGGCGCGGAGCTCCTCGATAAAGATCGCGTCCGCTTCCCGCAGGAGATCCGCGTAGGGCTTTTTAATTTCCCCAAGAATGCGCACGCCCAGCCCAGGGCCCGGGAAGGGATGGCGGAAAATGAGCCGCTCGGGCAAGCCTAGCGCCAGACCAATCCGCCGAACCTCATCCTTGAACAGCTCCCGCAGGGGTTCAACCAGCTCGAGCTTCATGCGCTCGGGAAGGCCGCCCACATTGTGGTGAGACTTAATGACATGGGCCTTGCCAAACTTGGAGGCCGCGGACTCGATCACGTCAGGGTAGATGGTGCCCTGAGCGAGGTACGCAACTCCCTCAAGCTTGGCCGCTTCCCGCTCGAACACTTCGATGAAGGTCTCGCCAATGATCTTCCGCTTGCGCTCCGGATCGCTTTCCCCGGCCAGCTTGCCCAGGAACTCCTCTTCCGCATCCACGCGAATAATGTTCAGGGCGAGGCTGTCATCAGCGGCCTGGCGGAAGGCCTCCATGACCTCATCGCCTTCCTTCAGGCGAAGCAGGCCGTTATCGACGAAAACACAGACGAGCTGATCGCCGATCGCGCGGTGCAGCAGGGCCGCCACCACGGAGGAATCCACGCCGCCGGAGAGGCCCAGCAGCACCTTGCCCGACCCCACCTGCTGGCGCACGGTCTCGATGGCGTCGTCCACGATATTGGCGGCGGTCCACAGCGCCTGGCAGCCGCACACTTCCCGCAGGAAGCGGCGAAGCATGGCTTCCCCCTGCTTCGTATGAGTGACTTCAGGATGAAACTGCACGCCATAGAAATGGCGAGTCGGGTCGGCCATGGCCGCGATGGGCGCATTGGGCGATTGGCCACTGTGCTGGAAGCCCGGAGGGAGGGCGGACACCCGGTCCCCATGGCTCATCCACACGTCATAGTCCGCATCGCCGTGGTCCACGGGATCGCCGAGGAAAGCATCCGCCGCGATCCGGGTCACCCGGGCGTGGCCAAACTCGCGCTCGTCCGAGGGCTCCACCGCCCCGCCCAGCTGAAGCGCCATGGTCTGCATGCCGTAGCAAATGCCGAGCACAGGCACGCCCAGCTCAAAAACGATGCCTGGGGCCCGGGGCGTTTCTTCCAGGGTTACGCTTTCGGGACCGCCGGAGAGGATGATGCCGCGCGGTGCCCGGTTGACGATTTCCACCTCGGGAATATCAAAGGGCAGGATTTCGCAAAAGACCCCGAGCTCCCGCACCCGGCGCGCGATGAGCTGGGTGTACTGGGATCCAAAATCGAGGACCAGGATCCGCTCCTGGTGGATATCGTGGCTCATGGCGGCTCTCGTTTAGCCCTAGCGGGTCGGGTAGTTCGGCGCTTCCTTCGTGATGCTGACCCCGTGCACGTGGCTTTCCGCCATGCTCGCCGAGGTCACCTGCACGAACTGGGGTCGGGTGCGCATGATGGTCATATCCGGAGATCCGGTGTACCCCATAGAGGCCCGAAGGCCACCCATGAGCTGATGCACGATGCTGCCCATGGCGCCCTTGTAGGGAACGCGGCCCTCAATGCCTTCCGGCACCAGCTTAGACGCATCCCGCTCCGTGCCCTGGAAGTACCGGTCCGAGGAGCCGTGGGCCTGATCCATCGCGCCGAGGGACCCCATGCCCCGATAGGCCTTATAGGTACGACCCTGGTAAAGCTCCACCTCCCCGGGCGCCTCATCGGTCCCCGCGAAGAGGCTACCCACCATGACCGCATGGGCCCCGGCGACGATGGCCTTGGCCAGGTCTCCGGAGTAGCGCACGCCGCCATCAGCGATCACGGAGACGTCCGTGTCCGCCAGCGCCGCAGCCACGTTAGCCACGGCCGTTACCTGGGGCACGCCAATGCCAGTCACGATGCGGGTGGTGCAGATCGATCCCGGGCCAATGCCCACCTTCACGGCATCGGCGCCGGCGTCCACCAGCGCCCGGGCGGCGTCAGCGGTGGCGATATTGCCGCCGATCACGTCCAGCTGGGGATAGGTCGCCTTCAGCCAGCGCACCCGGTCGAGCACGCCCTTGGAATGACCGTGAGCCGTATCCACCACGATGATGTCCACGCCCGCTTCCACCAGTGCTGCGACCCGCGCTTCGGTCTCCGCGGAGGTGCCCACGCTGGCGCCGACGCGCAGCCGCCCCTGGCTGTCCTTGCAGGCTCGGGGGTACATCTGGGCCTTATTGATGTCCTTCACCGTGATCAGGCCCCGGAGCTCAAAGGCGTCGTTGGTAACCAGCACCTTTTCGATGCGATGGCGATGGAGCAGATCGCGAACCACGTCTTCCGCCGCATCCTCCGGTACCGTAACCAGCTTCTCCTTCGGGGTCATGATCTCGCTGACCTTTGTCTCGAGGTCGGGCTCGAAGCGCACGTCCCGGGAGGTCACGATGCCGAGCAAATCGGTGCCGCGCACCACAGGCACGCCGGAAATGGCGTGTTCCCGGGTCAGCTCGAGGAGCTGGCGCACCGTCGCCTCCGGGGTGATGGTGATGGGGTCGCGAATCACGCCGCTCTCGAACTTTTTAACCAGGCGCACTTCCCGGGCCTGCCGTTCGATGGGCATGTTCTTATGGATGATGCCGATGCCCCCTTCCTGAGCCATGGCGATGGCCAGGCGCGCTTCCGTCACCGTGTCCATGGCAGCGGAAAGCAGGGGAATGTTAAGGCGGATATTGCGCGTCAGCTGCGTCGTTAGATCTACCTGCGAGGGCAACACATCGGAGAAGGCAGGCAGGAGCAGAACGTCGTCAAAGGTGAGCGCGTCGTGGGCAATTCGAAGCATCGCGAGGCCCCCAAAAAGGTAAGCGCGCAATGCTACGCCGACGGGCCTTGGAAGGCAAAAAAGACAGCGCCGAGGGCCCCTTCGGAGCCCGGGAAGGAAGGGTGCTAGCATGGACGCCATGAGCATGGTCGCGCCCCCCCAAACGCCCTACACCCCGAGCCGCCTTAACCACGAGGTGCAGGTCGCGCTGGAGAACCAATTTGGCCTGATCCAGATCGAGGGGGAGATCTCCAACTTCTCCCGTCCGGCCTCAGGCCACTGGTACTTCACCCTGAAGGATTCTAAGGCCCAGGTGCGCTGCGCCATGTTCCGAGGGCGCAATGCCCGGGTGCGCTGTGAGGTGCGCAATGGGCTCCAGGTGCAGCTTCGGGCTCGGGTGAGCCTCTACCCCGATCGGGGGGAGTTCCAGCTCATCGTCGATAGCCTCGAGCCCGCAGGGGAAGGCGCCCTGCGCCTGGCCTATGAGGCGCTGCGGAAGCAGCTCGAAGCCGAGGGCCTCTTTGCCGCCGAGCGCAAGCGTCCCCTTCCCGCTTTGCCTCGGCACATCGCCCTGATCACCTCGGCCACCGGCGCCGCGATCCAGGACCTCTTCACCGTGCTGGGTCGACGGTGGCCCGCCGCCCAGCTCACCCTTTTGCCCTCGGCGGTGCAGGGGGAACGGGCCCCGGGAGAGATCGTCGCCGCCTTCGATCGCCTTCGGCGCTGGTGCGAAGACGATCCCACCGGCGCGCCGGACCTCGTGATTACGGGACGCGGCGGCGGCAGCCTCGAAGACCTTTGGGCTTTCAATGACGAGCGCGTCGCCCGAGCCATCGTTGCCTGCCCTCGCCCCGTGGTGGCCGCCGTCGGCCATGAAAGCGACGTCAGCATTGCGGACTTCGTGGCTGACCTGCGGGCGCCGACGCCCTCGGCGGCGGCGGAGCTGACCACCCCGGACCGGGAGGCCCTCGCCCATAGCGTGGCGCGGCAGACAGGCCGACTGCGCCGGAGCCTTCGTCTCGCCTTCCAGCAGCAGAGGGAGCGCCTACGCCACCTCCGTGGCCGCCTTCAAGATCCTCGGCCCCGCCTGAATCATTTGGCGCAGCGCCTAGACGGCCTGGAGGGACAGCTTCACGGAGCCCTGCGCTACGGACAGCAGTCCCGGCGCCAGCAGCTCGCCGCCCTCGAGCAGCGGCTGCGGGCCGCCTCTCCAGCGCAACGGCTTGCCCGAGCAAAGGATCGCACCGGCGCCCTGACCCAACGGTTGCGTCGCGCCTCACCGCTAGACCCCATCGCCGCGGGCAAGCAGCGGGTCGCCCAGGCGGAAACGGCCCTGCGTGATGCCCTCTCCTACCGCCAGGAACGGCTAGCTCAGCGCTTGGCTTTGGCCGCCCAGGGACTCCAGCTCCAAAGCCCTCTCGGGACCGTTGCTCGCGGCTATGCTGTGCTGACTACCGAGCCGGAAGCGGGAAAGCGCTTTGGAACGGTGATCAAAAGCCCAGAAGCCGTTGCCCCGGGCACCCGGCTCCAGGCAACCCTCGCCGGGGGCACCCTCGCGGTCATTGCGGAGGGGCCCGTAGCCCCCTCCAAGGCATAAAAAAGGCCCCGGGCGCTGACGCGGCCGGGGCCCCGAACCCATCGAAAGGCCTAGTTGGAAATGCTGCGCACGTCGACCTGGTAGACCGCCAGCGTACCGCTCACCTCGTTGCTCACGAGGAGCAGCGCGTTGCCCGAGGGGCTGTCCTCTGCGGACACAAAGTGCGTGATCTCCGGGCCCAGATCCGTGGCCCCGGCAACAAGCTCCGCGTCCGCCAGGGTGAAGTCACGGTCGTTCACGTACTGCACGAACTCCGCGCGCTCTGGCTCCGTGATGTCGTAGACCATCACCCCGCCGACCCGCTCAAGGTTGATGAAGGCGTAGGTGCGGCCATCGATGACCGCAAGCTCCACCCCTTCCGGCTCAGGGCCCTTATCGTCGGAGCGATCATCGCCCGCGTTGCTATCGTTGCTGGCATTGAAGCCCGCCGGGTTACGTTCGGCGGTAATACGCTCAAAGTCATTCCCAGAATCAAACACCAAGGATTGAGACTCAGCGTTGAAGATGGAGAAGGAGCGGGCTCCAAAGGCGTAAAGCGCCTCATAGGTGCAGCTCTGCGGCTCCGTGCCCGTGGCGTCGCAGTTCGCACCCGTAACCCCGAGGTCAGTGATGATCTTCAGGCGACCGAGCGCTTCGTTCTCGAGGAAATCGGACGCGTCCACCACCCCATCCTGGTTGTAATCTGCACCAAAGGTGAGGACGTCCGCCAGCGGTAGAGAAAGGCTGTTGGTGCCGCCGATGTCCTTAATCCGAAGCTCATCGACATGCGCTGCGTAATCCCGGGAATCCCCCTCGTTCGCAGTCACCACGTAAGGCACCCCATTCACCGTGTAGGTGGCGATGGAATCGGGCATGTAGACGCCATAGACGGGCCAATTGCGGATATTGATAACGTCGTCCCGGTTGCTGACATCCAGTTCGTTGCCGGGATTGCGGTGATCCTTGAAGCCCAGGGCCCAGATATCGGTGAGGGTGCCCGTCGCGAGATCCACCTCGGCGATGGCATTGTTTTCCTGCAAGGAGACATATGCCGTCGCGCTGTCGTCGCTGATGGTCACGTATTCGGGCTCAAGGGCAGCGGCGATGTCTCCACCGGGGCCCGAGATCCGCACGCCCGGGATATCGGCAGCCACGAGGCCATCGAAGGTCACGGCAGTCACGTTAGCCGCGGCGACCGTAGATGCCCCCCCGGAGATATCGATAACGCTGATGGAGCCCTCGGGATCGATCGTGTAATCGCCGCTTGGCTGCCCCTCGTTGGCCACCACCACCGTGTTGCCATCAGGGGAAATGGCAAGGGAGTCAGGCAGCGCGCCGACTTCCACCGCCGCGAGGAAGGTGCCATCGGACGCCTGATAGAAAGCGACGTAGCCGTTGTTCGTTTCCGGCTCGGCGGCAATGGCCACAGCCATGGTGTTGCTCGCGCTGCGAATCGCGACGCTGTTGACGGCGCCGAGGTCCGCGGCGGCGATGCCGTCGATGGCCGCAGCCACGTCAGCGGCAACATCGAGCTCCTCAACGAAGATCGGACTCGCTGGCGCAGCCAGACTATAGACATCCACGCCGCCAGCCTGCGCGTTCACCACAAAAGCCCGGCCGGTGGCGGGATCAAAATCGACGATTTCCGCAGCGGAGCCGTCAAAGACCGCGTCCGGGTTGAAGCCGCGACCGAGAAAGGACAGGGAAATGGCGGTGCGAGAGGCGTCCACCCCATCGGCGCCGGCGGCGCCCGTCGCGCCGGTGGCTCCTGCCGGACCGGTCGCGCCGGGGCTGCCATCATCCCCTTCACAGCCGGCCAATGCGAAGCTGGCACAGATCATCGCGGCCACGAGGCCTTTCATTTTGAAGTTCATAAGGGCTCCTTCGGGTGGGTAGGCAAACTTCGCCCGCCACCATGGAGCGCCAAGGTGAAAATCTCGTGATCGTTCGCTTACGACTAGCTGACAGTTTTATGAAGGGGTCGTGACAGCTAGCGCTTATTCTTCTTGATGTGCTTCATGAGCCGCTGCCGCTTCCGCTGCTGCCGGGGGGTCAGGGTGTTTCGACGCCCGGCGAAGGGATTCTCGGACCCCTTAAAGCCCACCACGAGGGGCGTCCCCACAAGCTTAAAGTGCTCCCGGAAGCGCTTTTCTAGGAAACGTATATACGCCTGGGGCAAATGCTCCGTTTGGTTGCCGTGGATGATGATCCGCGGCGGCCGGTGTCCCCCCTGATGCGCGTAGCGCAGCTTGATGCGCCGGCCCTGGTGAAGCGGCGGCGCGTGCTCTTGCACGGCGCTCTCGAGCACCGCGGTGAGCTTTGGCGTGGGCATCTTACGCATGGCGCTGTCCCAGGCCTCAGCTACGGCGCCATAGAGCGTTCCC
>Ga0181578_10005385_pt1 | contig 11207 bp, 10 predicted proteins | sample 071ome_21_FD_148659 | JGI IMG/M metagenome (GOLD analysis project Ga0181578, IMG submission 148659) | Coastal salt marsh microbial communities from the Groves Creek Marsh, Skidaway Island, Georgia - 071401CT metaG (spades assembly) | ecosystem: Environmental > Aquatic > Marine > Intertidal zone... | reverse complement strand
GCCCTTGCAGTGGCGCCGAACGCGTTGCCTGCGCCGCTTCAAGCGGACAGAACACCAGTGGACAAAAAAAGATATAAGAAGCTTCAAGATGCACTTGCTGGCTTGGCGAAAGGGCTGGGCGTGCCCTCGGAATATATCGCCACGCGCCGGGATCTTGAGCACGTGATTAAGAGCGACTTCCATGGGGAGGCCTCGCTTCCAGCATCTTTTGATGGTTGGCGACGCGAGTGCGCGGGAGATGTGCTGCTTAAAGCGCTTGCTTGAGCTTTGGGCGCTTGTGTCGCCCTAAAGCAGGGCAATGAAGCGGTTTGGGAGCGCCGCAAATAGTAGGTTCGCGGTCTGCAGGCGAAGGCTGTCTGGATCGCTAAGCGCGCGTCAGACGCCGCGCGAGGTGCACTTCAGGGGAATTGGATGATTTCGTGTGATGTCTACAAAAGCAACCGCCGGTCGTTCATGTATCTCTATGTGAACGCGGATTCGGGGCTTGCCCGAGTTCCCGAGGCGCTGCTGCGAACATTCGGGGAGCCAGAGTTTGTGCTCAACATCGAATTGACGCCTGAGCGGGCCCTAGCTAAGGAAGACCCGCAGCGAGTGATGGATAATTTGGCTTTACAAGGCTATCACTTGCAAATGCCACCAATTGAGGCGTTATGAAGTTCTGGGAGGAGAAGGCGCTCTCAGCGCTCACGCGAGACGAGTGGGAGTCGCTCTGCGATCGGTGTGCCCGTTGTTGCCTTGTCAAGCTTGAAGACGAGGACACCGAAGAAATTTGTTTCACAGATGTGGTTTGTCATCTTCTGGATGATCACGCGTGCGAGTGTCAGGACTACGCGCATCGGAGCACCCGAGTGCCCACGTGTCTCTCACTGACCCCCGGTAATTTGAGTGCCATTCCATGGATGCCCAGCACTTGTGCCTACCGCTTGCTCCACGAGGGTCAACCCCTGCCTGATTGGCACCCCTTGGTATCAGGAGATCCAGATTCCGTGCACAGCGCGGGGATCTCTGTGCGGGGCAAAGTCGTGTCGGAGGCATCGGTGCATGAGGATGACCTGCCGTGGCGGTTGATCGATTGGGTTGAGGTCTAGCGAATAAGCGAAGCCTGTGAGCAGTGAGCAGTGGGCAGCGGTGTGGCTGTTGGGTTTAAGCCGAAGCGCAGCATGGCCCAAATGGCTTAGTCTGCTCATGAGTTGCGGAGGGTGCCGTTTGGCAAAGCAGCAAACCGCGCAGTCGGCGAGCACATTGAGCCTCGTTTTCAAACCAACCCTTGACCATCAATTGGGCCGCCCGCTCACGAAAGAGAGGGGAGTGGTAGTTCCCCGTGCTCGATCGCGTCTGTCATTGAGCCGCCTCTCATACGAATCTCTTCCTCGGGTACGAATCACTGAAAGAGGCCCGTCGGATAGAGGCGACGCACGTGAACGCCTGTGATAAGCATCTAAGAGCTCGTAGAACGAGTCGAAAGTGCAGTCTGAGCGCACGGGCTGGAAAAGACGATCGGTCGCTCTGAGTTAACCCTTGTGCCGGCATACGGATGGGGGCTCATGAGGGTCAATAGTGCGCCGTTCGGGTGAGCAGACGTTTGGGTCCCGCGCGAGGCTGAGTTCTTCAATATAATACCGATCGTCAGTGGGCGCTGATGCCTGGATCTTACCGCCAGCGGTTGGCGATGAGCGCGCTTGGATCTCAAAGGAGGGCCCGTTCAATGGAAGTATGGGAATACACCCTGGCATGGGCTGCGTATGTCATCGCGGGGGTCGGTTTGGGTGGTCTTTTGTGGCTTGCGTTCGCAAAGCTTGGGTGGACGACCCGTGCTTGGCTCATGGGTAGTTATCTGGTTATCGCGTTTACCCCTTGGACGCTGGCGGGCTATCCAGATCACATGGCGCCCGCGGTGCTGGTGCTGGTGATGGATATCCTTCTTAAAGGCGGTGGAAATACGCTCGAGGGCGGGTTGGTTTTGGTGATCAGCTATGGCGTGATGCTGCTCAGCGTCATGCTGATGTCGGTCAGACGATCCAAGCAAAAAGCTTCGAAAAAGCCCGAAGAGGGTCATCTCGATACGGAGTGATTCACGCCCTGAACCTTGCTTGCTATGAAGATGCAGTGCACTTAAAGTAGGGCAGTCGCTGCGGTCCACTATCGTATGCATTTCAAACTTGTTCGATTCAGGAAGCCATTTGTCTTATGAAATTTTCGAGTACTAATACCTACATCGCCACAGAAGAATTACAAATGGCCGTCAATGCCGCTGTCACGTTGGAGCGGCCGCTGTTGATCAAGGGTGAGCCAGGCACGGGTAAAACCATGCTGGCTGAAGAGGTCGCCAAATCGCTCGAGATGCCGATTATCTCTTGGAACATCAAGTCCACCACCAAAGCGCAGCAAGGACTTTATGAGTACGATGCAGTCTCACGACTGCGTGATTCCCAGCTCGGTGATGATCGCGTCCACGACATTCGTAACTACATTGAAAAGGGCAAGCTTTGGGAAGCTTTTGAGGCGGACAGCAAAGTGGTTTTGTTGATTGATGAAATCGACAAAGCGGACATTGAATTTCCGAACGATTTGCTGCAAGAACTCGACAAAATGGAGTTCTTTGTTTACGAAACCGGCGAAATGGTCAAAGCCAAAATTCGTCCCATCGTGATCATTACATCGAATAATGAAAAAGAACTGCCAGATGCGTTTCTGCGACGGTGTTTCTTCCACTACATCAACTTCCCTGACCGTGACACCATGCAGGAAATCGTCGATGTGCATTACCCCTCTATAAAGCAAGACCTAGTCAAAGAGGCACTTGAGATTTTCTTCGACGTTCGAAAGGTCCCTGGGCTGAAGAAGAAGCCCTCAACGTCCGAACTGATTGATTGGTTGAAGCTGTTGATGGCGGACGATATCCCCGAAGAAATCTTGACCAATCGTGATACCACCAAGGCGATCCCACCGCTCTATGGTGCGCTCGTCAAAAACGAGCAGGATGTCCAATTGCTTGAGCGATTGGCCTTCATGAATCGTCGCCAGTCCTCTGGCAATTCTGGTGGTCAGTCGTAATAACCTAGGCTCAAAGTGTTGAATCGCGAGTCGGTAGCGCGCCCGCGTAAAAGGTAAGTCAGCATGCTGATTAATTTTTTTCTAGAACTGAAGAAAGCACGGATTCCGGTCTCGATCACCGAACTGCTGCATTTGCTCGAAGTGCTCAAAGCGGGCCTTGTGTACGCCGATATCGATGAGTTCTACACGCTCAGTCGAATGGCGCTCGTAAAAGACGAGCGGCATTTCGATAAGTTCGACCGAGCGTTCAGTGCCTACTTTAAAGGGCTTGACGACCTGTCGGGCTTGCTTGCGGCGTTGATTCCAGATGAGTATTTGCGTCGGGAGTTTGAGAAGTCGCTCTCAGCTGAAGAGCTTGAAAAGATCAAAGACCTGGGTGGGCTTGAAAAGTTGATCGAAGCCTTCAAGCGTGAGGTTGAAAAAGCCGCGCGCGGAGAAGGGGACAAGAAAGATAAGGAAGGCAAAGGCAGAAACGGCAAAGGCGAAGAGGGCGACGACCGCAAGGGCAAAAAGCGTCGAGGTAAGCGCCAGTGGGATAAACGCGACTATAAAGCGTACGACGACAACGTGGAGCTTGGCACCCGGGGTCTTAAGATCTCATTGCGACGACTTCGAAAGCTGGCTCGAACCGGGGCCGATGACGAGTTCGATATTGATAACACCATCCGAAAAACCGCAAGAAACGGCGGGTTACTGGACATCATCATGCGGCCGGAGCGGCGGAACACGGTCAAAGTCCTGCTCTTTTTGGACAACGGCGGCTCTATGGATGCCCACGTGCGCGTGTGTGAGGAGCTGTTTTCAGCAGCGCGATCTGAGTTCAAGCATCTTGAAACCTACTACTTCCACAACTTTATTTATGATGGCGTGTGGAAAGAGCATAAGCGTCGCATGAACGAGCGAATCGATACCTTCGATATTCTCAACCGGTATCAGCATGACTATAAGGTGATCTTCGTTGGCGATGCCACCATGGCACCTTACGAGATCACGCACGCGGGTGGCAGCGTTGAACACTGGAATGAAGAAGCAGGCGCGATCTGGATGCAACGGATGCTCGACACGTTCGACAAAGTGATCTGGATTAATCCAACGCCGCAAGACACTTGGGAGTACTCAACGTCTGTCGGTCTGACTAAGAAGTTGGTGGATGATCAGATGTTTCCGCTCACGATCCGAGGGATCGAAGAGGGAATGAACTACTTATCGAAGTAGGGTCAATGGGCTGCTTGAGGGGTTGAGCAGGTGATGTGCTTGAGCCCGGAGAGGCGCGCATTGAAGTGAGGTAGAGCCGGATGGCTTCGCAAGCGTCAAAGCGCCTCAAGAGGGCGGATCTTGAGGCATCGATGATTCGCCACCGCTTCCGACTGAAGAAAATGTCGGCAGGCAAGTCGCGAGACCGTGATCTTCAGAAGCTTCTCGATCAATCCAAAGCATTGGTGACGACAAGGCAAGCGGCCGTCCCAGAAGTGACCTTCCCAGCGTCTCTTCCTGTTAGCCAACACCTTGATGCGATCTCCGAGGCGATACAATCCCACCAAGTGATCATCGTTGCCGGCGAGACCGGTAGTGGTAAGACCACTCAGTTGCCCAAAATGTGCCTTGCGCTCGGGCAAGGGGTCTTTGGAACCATTGGTCACACTCAGCCTCGGCGAGTTGCTGCTCGCACGGTGGCGGCGCGCTTGGCTGAAGAGCTTTCGGTGCCGCTTGGCGACGCTGTGGGCTTTGAAATCAGGTTTGGGGATCGCACCAAGGACACCACCCTGATCAAAGTCATGACCGATGGCATCTTGCTTGCCGAGACCCAAAGTGACCGGTTTTTAGAGCAATACGATACGCTCATTATTGATGAAGCACACGAGCGAAGCCTGAATATCGATTTCCTTTTGGGTTACATCAAGCGAATTCTACCCAAGCGACCGGACCTTAAGGTCATCATCACGTCTGCCACCATCGATGTGGCGCGTTTCTCGAAGCATTTTGGCAACGCGCCGATTGTCGAGGTCTCAGGTCGGACCTACCCCGTCGAGATGCGTTACAGGCCACTGCCCGAGAGTTCCAACCGGGGAGAGGTCGATGCCCTCCATGCCGGCATTATGGATAGCCTGGATGAAGCGCTAAAACTCGATCGAGGCAAGGTGGGCCCGGGTGCGGCTTTGATCTTCTTGCCGGGAGAGCGAGAAATCAGGGAAGTTGCGCAAACGCTTCGGCGGAAGTGGCGAAGTGAGGCAGAGATCTTGCCACTTTATGCGCGTTTAACTCATGCGGAGCAGAATAAAGTCTTTTCTCGACTGACGCAGTTCCGCGTCATTTTGGCGACTAACGTGGCGGAGACATCGCTCACAGTGCCTGGGGTGCGATATGTGATCGACCCTGGCACCGCGCGTATTTCTCGATACAGCGTCACCTCGAAAGTTCAACGTCTGCCCATCGAACCGATTTCTCAAGCGAGTGCGAATCAGCGCGCGGGGCGAAGTGGCCGAGTCTCCGACGGCGTATGCTTTCGGCTGTTTGATGAGCAAGATTTTGAATCCCGCGCTGAGTTCACAACCCCAGAAATTCTGCGAACTCACTTGGCGGCTGTGCTGCTGCGCATGCTGTCTTTAAAGCTTGGCGATCCTGCGAAATTCCCGTTCATTGAGCGGCCCGAACAACGTCAATTCGCTGATGGATTTCAGATCTTGAAAGAGCTCGGCGCCATAGATAACGAGCGCAACCTAACGAAAATTGGTCGTCAAATGGCGACGTTGCCCGTTGACCCTCGGCTTGCCCGCATCATGATTGAGGCGGCTCGCTTCGGCGCGTTGCGGGAAATACTGATCATTGTGAGTGGCTTGTCCATTCAGGACCCAAGAGAGCGTCCCCAGCAGTATCAGCAGCAGGCCGACGAAAAGCACAAAGCGTGGGCGCATCAGCACTCAGATTTTATTGACTATGTCACCCTTTGGGACGCTTATGAGGGTGTTCGGCAGGAAAGTACCACAGCCCAGGTCAGGAAGTTTTGCAACGAAGGGTTTCTCTCTTTCCTTCGGATGCGCGAGTGGCGTGATTTGCATACCCAGCTGCTGTCGGCGTGCCGCGATATGGGGCTCAAACTGAATAGAAACCCAGCCGACGAGCGGGACATTCATCGGGCTTTGCTGGCGGGCTATGTGACGCAAGTTGCGGAGCGATCTTCCGAAGGCGATTATCTGGGCGCCCGAAACCGCCGCTACACGATCTTCCCAGGCTCTTCGTTGGCAAAAAGGAAGCCGCGGTGGATTATGGCAGGGACGTTGGTCGAGACCTCGAGACTGTTTGCTCGGACAGTGGCGCAAGTAGAACCTGAGTGGATTGAAGCGGCGGCTGCCCACTTGGTCAAGCGTCGAATCTTTGACCCGTTTTATGATTCCAAGCGAGGGCAGGTGCTCTGTTACGAAGAAGTGAATCTCTTCGGCGTGATCTTGGTCAAACGGCGCTTGATAGACTATTCCGAGATAAACCCAGTGGATTCAAGAGAGCACTTCATTCACGGGGCGCTCATCGAGCAGGGCATTGAAGGGAGGTATCCCTTTTTGGAGCACAACCTTCAAGAGCTTGCGGCGGTTGAGGCGCTTGAGGCCAAGGCGCGCAAACGCGATTTGCTCGTGGAATCGAAGTGGCTTTTCAATTTTTATCACGAACGATTGCCTGCGCAAGTACTCAGCGAGATCGATCTCAAGGCGCATTTAAAGAGAGATAAAAAACTGGACGCGTCTCTTAGGTTTGATCGGGCGGATGTCATGCGTCGAGAGTCGCTGCTTTCGGTGGCGCAATTCCCGGACACGGTCCAAGTAGGTGAAAACCAACTGCCGCTCACTTATGAATTTGATCCCACCGCCGAGTCTGATGGGGTCTCGGTTGATATCCCGATAGCGCTCTTGAACCAAGTGTCTAAGGATCAGCTTGACTGGCTTGTGCCTGGACTCTTGTCGGAAAAGTGCTTGGCGCTCATCCGATCGCTGCCGAAATCGCTTCGCAGGAATTTTGTTCCAGCGCCTTCTGTGGTGGATGAAGTGCTGCCAAAGCTCGATCAGGGTCAGGGTACGTTGAAGGAGGCGCTAGCGCATCAACTGTTCAGGCGTTCGGGTGTTCGCATCTCGGCGAGTGATTTTCAGATAGAAACGCTTGATCGACATTTGTCGATGTTGGTTCGCCTAGTCGATGATCGTGGCAAGGTCGTGGCGATGGGCAGAGACCTCGATGCGCTCTTTCAGACTCACGGAAGTAGGGAAGCAAATCAACAATTCCAACATGATATAGAGCAATCGGGGGCTACCGATTGGGTGTTTGGGGACCTCGCGGAGGCTCTAATTTTCAAGCAGGGTAAGATCCAGCTCAAAGGTTTTCCCGCCTTGGTGGATGAGGGCGCAAGCGTTGGCGTGAAAGTCTTCGAGCAGGTCCAGTCGGCTCAGCAGTCGCATCGTTCCGGTTTGGTTCGATTGTATCGACTGAAGCTCAAGGACCAGGACAAATATCTAGCGAAGAAACTCGATGGTCTGAAGCCCCTTGGCGTGTTTTACAGCGCCCGCGGTGATGCCAGTTCACTTCTAGATGGCATTATTCATGCGACTTTCCGGTTAACCCTGGTTGAAAATCAACCCGATGTGCGAAACCAAGCGGACTTTGAGGCTCGTATTGCGCAGCGAGGCGAACTGTTCGAGCAAGGTCAGAAATTAGTCAACGTGTTGAAATCGGCATTAGAAAAAGCCAATGCCTGCGAGGTCAAAATGGCAACGATGAATTCGCCGGTATTCAGCGCCGCAGTGGACGATATCAGGGCCCAGCTCAACGGGTTGTTCCGTCCCAATTTTGTGCTGGAGACACCGCCGAAATGGCTCATGGAATACGATCGCTATTTGGAGGGTGTGTCCGTGCGGCTTGAGAAGTTGCAGGGTAATTTGAGTCGTGATCAAAACGCCCAGCAGGAACTCCAAGCATTGGAGGCGCGAATGAATCAAGGAGCCCTTGATGAAGAGGCGTTGAAGGAGTTCCAGGGGTTGATGCAAGAGTTTCGGATTTCCCTCTTTGCGCAAGCGCTGGGTACGCGAGTGCCCGTGTCCAAGAAGCGACTTGAGCAAGCGCTCAATCGCTCTGCCGCATGATGTCGGGGCGCAACGCATGACATCACCTCGCTTTCTATGGCTCGTTCATTCGGCAGCCGAACGGGCGCAGGCGCAGGCATGCCTTTCGGCAAACACGCTGACGACCATCGATATTCTGGACTGGGACGGTGAGGATTCAAGCCCACTCCCTGAGTGTGCCGGCGTGTTGGTGAGTCAATTTTTGCCTACCGGCGCTTGGCCTAGGCCGAGCCGTGATCAGGTCTGGGTATGGGTGAGTGATACAGCGCGTTCATCAGAACAAGTGGCTACTTTTTTTGCTTGGGGCGGTCGAACGTTGATGGCGCCCAGCGAGTTAACTGATGCGGTGTTGGGCTCGCTCTATGCCACGCCTATCGCACGAGGCGAAGATGCAGTGAGTCGCCCTGAATCGTCGCCTGCTCAATGGGAGGCCACTGAGATCAGGCGAGAATTGCAGCTCGCAGGGCAGGTACAGGCAGCGATCTTGCCGGCCGCACCGCTTAAGACAGGCTCGCTCCTCATTGATCATGAGTGGCGACCTTCAGCCGGGTTAAGTGGTGACTTTGTTCGGTATCAACGGATGGACTCAGGCCAGGTGGTTTTCCTCCTCGCTGATGTGGCTGGCCATGGTGCAGGGAGTGCGCTCGTGACCGTGATGCTCGATGAGCGTCTTAACCGTATCTTAGAAGCGCCTGAATCAAGCGAAGGTGATGAGAACGCACGTTCGCAATCACGCGTTGATGTCGTGAGCATTGTGCGCCAGCTGAACGATGCCATGGTCGAAGGGGCTTTTGAACAACATGTGGCGATGGTGCTCGGTATCATCGATGAAGATAAGCGCAGCCTAGACTGGGTCAGCGCGGGGCACTATCCGCCGGCATTTCTTCGCAATGGAGACGAAATGGCCACCCTGCCGACGGGCGGATTACCGCTAGGATTATTGAAAGACGCAGAGTATGATGCGCACCAGCTGACCCTGAGGGGGGAATTCCGGCTAATGATTTTCTCTGATGGCGTACTCGAAGTCGTGTCAGGTGACTCACTCGAACGTCAAGAAGCCGCGCTAGAAGGTATGGTTCATGACTTCCGCGGGCACACCCGCCAAGCCTTACCCACTTTGACCCAGGGTCGCGACTTTGTGTTCGCCGATGATGTCACTGTGCTGAGCGTCGCGAGCCGATGACCGGGAAGATACGCCACCAAGCCGTGAATGGGCACCGAATACTGAAAGCGGAAGGAGACGTTCGCGTCAGTCAAAGCCCCGCGCTAAGCCACTACTTGGAATCACTCAAGTCAGAAGAGCATTTGCAGTCTTTCGTGATTGATTTATCTGAGGCGGACAGTCTGGACAGCACCGCGCTCGGTCTGATTGCAAAGATTGCGATCTACACAGAGGCAAAGTTTGGCTTTAAACCCATCGTGTTTGATGCGAGTGAAGATGTCTCTCGAATCATCCGCAGCATGGGTTTTGAAAAAATCCTTGTGATGGAAACGCGCGGTCGTGTTGAGGCTGAGCGATTAGAAGAAATCGACTGTGCCGAAGTCCCCGACTGTGATTTGCGACAAGCCGTACTCGATGCCCATCGCACCTTGATGTCGCTTTGCCCTGAGAATTGGGATTCATTCAGCGATTTGGTTGAGGCGCTGGAATCTGAGCTGGGTTCGGCCACCGGCCGATAGACCAAACAAACTTTGCTCGGCGTAGTCTACCTACGCAATTGAGTCATGTCTCAGATGAACCTCGGGTTGAGCCAGCCATGCCTTCATGTATGGACTGCCTGGCTCAGAGACTGCCTGGGTCAGAGACCTCTTTCAAATCGAGATAATAACCGCTTTGTGTTCAAAGCCGTTTTCTTCAGCTTCCAATTATTGGCGTCGTCAGAACCTTGCTACTTGGTCGTTCTCCAGCGCGCAGGCTAACGAAGCGCTAGTTGTTCCGGGCCTTGGCTCTGGCATGCATCAAATCCGAGTGATCTACGTTGAGGAGGCCTGCGATGCGCCGAATAATATGGTCTTCATGGGCATCGATGGCGTCGTCTGCCAGCGCGACGTCCCATAGATCGGTGAGTAGGCGTTTTTTTTCGGCGTAATCGTAACGGGCGTTGATCACCTCGGTAAATGCATAAAGGTCATGGGCCTCTTCGCTGGTATCTGCAGCCAGCGCGACCAGATCCTCCAGTGCGGCACTGTCGAGCTGTAATCGAGTGCCCAGCTGACGCAACATGGCCTCCATTTCAGATGCATCGAAACTGCGGTCTGCCCGAGCCACTTCCATCATGAGTGCGGCGGTCGCAAGCGCTAAATCGCCTTCATGGTTGTGAGTTTCTTCTGCTTCGGGGGTGTTTGATGTGAACCAATCCACGACGCGCTTAAACATATTGACTCCTCTCTTGGGCGGGGCCCGCTAATCGATTGGCTTCTCGCTCGTGCATGGGTCGCACCAACTGGCAGGCCTCATCAAAGATCGTGATATCCGCGTGATCATCATACATGTGTTCACTCAAATAGCGCCGATACGCCCGCGCGCCAGGTTGGCCCTGAAACAAGGTCAAAAGGTGTCGTGTGATGTGCTTGAGTCTCGTGCTTCGGCTGAGCTCGGTCATCATGTAGTCGCGAAAGTGCTCGAGAACCGTCCGTCGTTCTGCCGGCGCATCGCCATAGATGGCCTGATCCAGGTCGCTTAGAAGCCAGGGGTTATCGTAAACCGCTCGGCCGAGCATGGCGGCGGGCACTTGCTTTAATATCGCTTGAGTCTCCGGAACCGTTTTAATCCCACCATTTAACGTAAACCGAGCATCAGGAAACGCGGCCGCGGCTCGATAAACGAAGTCGTACTTCAAAGGCGGTATTTCTCGGTTTTCCTTAGGCGACAGTCCGCGCAGGATGGCTTTTCGAGCGTGGACAATAAAGTCGCGGCACCCTGCGTTATACAGTGTTGAGATGAATTTATGAAAATCGTCCCAGCTGTCTTGGTTGTCGATGCCGATTCGAGACTTGATGGTGACAGGCAAGGCAGTATTCCCGCGCATGGCATCAAAGCACGCAGCGACC
>Ga0181578_10005361_pt1 | contig 11239 bp, 8 predicted proteins | sample 071ome_21_FD_148659 | JGI IMG/M metagenome (GOLD analysis project Ga0181578, IMG submission 148659) | Coastal salt marsh microbial communities from the Groves Creek Marsh, Skidaway Island, Georgia - 071401CT metaG (spades assembly) | ecosystem: Environmental > Aquatic > Marine > Intertidal zone... | reverse complement strand
GAGCCAGAGATCGAGGCCACGGTAGCAATTGATAAGCACCTGGCGCTGCCCTTTGAAGCGGGCGACGAGTGGGTATCGGTGCCGAACTAATCCCCAAAATGAGCTTGCTGATTAGCGAGGGCGTTTGTTCGGGCATCCCATGGTATCTCTCACAAGGCGTCGGCCCTGAAAGTAAGCCCTACATGCCTTTGCGGGTTTGAATGATCTCCGTTGAGTTGGCGGGCAGGCTGAATGACACGCCGTCATAGCCTACGGTGTAATCCGGGAAAATGTCCCCCGCACCATTGAGCCACAATGTCTCTTGTCCCGGCACGATAATGGGCGGCACCACGTGGTAATAAAGTAGGTGGCCGACACCCGCTTCACGCGCTGTTTCGGCGGCTTCTTTCGGGCTAGTGTGATAATCGGGAATATCCAACATCACTTTCGCCAGGATGGGGTTGCCCAGATCCTCTGCCGTGGACTGCATCATGCCTATTAATGCGGGTGAGAGCGCTTCATGAACCAACAGGTCGACCCCTTTTGCGAAGTCTGCGATGTTCTTCGATTTGGACGTGTCGCCACTAATTAGCAGCGTACGATCACCATAACTGAAACGGTAGCCCACCGCGGGAGCGACGGGGGCATGATCCACCTGCAGCGCCTCTATGCGTATACCGTTTTTGTCCCACACTGTCGTCAGCGCGCCGTTGGCGGGCGTAGCGAAGGGCATGGCAACGAGGCCCGCGGTCTCAAGCGGGGCAACGAGATCGCCATGATGCTTGTGACGATAGACAAAATCTTGTGCGTAAGCACCATTGAATCCGTCGACTATCCCAGCGACGCCCTCAGGGCCATAAACGGGTAGCGAGGTCGGGTTGTCTCCTGCCGCCCAGCGCAGCGTTGCCAGCTCTCCCAGACCATCGATGTGGTCAGAATGAAAATGGGTGAGAAACACGGCTGTCACTTCGCCTATGGGGTAACCCAGTTGCAGTAGATTTCTGGGGCTGTTCGTGCCGACATCCACGACGAAAAGTTCTTTGCCCGCAACGACTGCGACGCAGGGTCCAGAAGCGCGCGGGGCAGGCATCGGACCGCCCGCACCACACAAAGCCACATGCAGCCCTTCCTCCAATGCGTCGATCTGGTTTGCGCTCATTCTGGCTGGGAGCGCTACGGTCATGAGGCGCTCTGCGATGAACGCCCGTTGGGAGACAGCTGTGCCTATCGCAAGCAATCCGGCCAGCATCACGATGGCCACAGTGCGTTTTGTCATAGTGATTTCCTCTCGCCATGAAGTACGGCAACCTTGCAGGCGAGTCTACCTATTGGCAGTATTAATGCCAATATCAAGTGGGTGTGGTAGCAGCCTCTAATGACTTGGCTAATGGCTGACGAGGCATTGCCCCAATGAGAGACCGATCGATGAAGACTTTGCTATTAAGAGGTGTGATTGGCATGTCGGCGCTGGGCCTATGGCTGATCTGGCTGGGTTGGTTCTCGGCCAGGCCCCCGCTGACGACTGACCCGGCTACGTTGGCAGGAGATGGCGCAGCCCTGAATTACTGCGAGTTACCAGTGTTGGACGGTTCGGGCAAGCGGGCAATCGACATACCCAAAGGCAATACGCCCGGCTGCGCTTACGACCATTTTCCGCTGCCCATCCTTGCCGAGTGCACTGAGCCTCTGCCGCCGGCAGCCGACGATATCCGGGGTCTGTGGCGTGGGGTGTCCGGGGGCCATGTAGGACATGTGGAGCGGGTCGAACAGTGCGGTAACCGTGTCGTTGTGACCGCGGCAGGGCTCATTCACGATTACGGCCCCAATAGTACCGGCGGGCTGAATACCAACGACACTGAAGGCTCGGTGCTGTTTACGCTGGGTGGCAAAGAGCACTGCATGCGCACCTCGGCGAGCATGATCTGGGAGGAGAAGACCCTCAATTTTTATGTTTTTGGCTGGGGTCCGAGAGTGGTGCGGCGCTATCGGGATGGCGACGAGCTGATCTGGGAATATGCTGACGGCTCGGTAACGCGCATGGAGCGCCTCTGCACGCTCCCGGAGGAATACCGACAACCTGCGCCGCGCGGCAGGAGAATCGAGTTGCTCTAACGGCTATTTTCCACCGGCTACTTTTTTAGGGTCTGAAATAGCGACGGTGGCTCCGTCGGGTGGGTTTTTGATTAACGCCTGCACTTAACCTCAAGTGTGCGCTGCCAGGTAACTCACGACCTGTGGGCCAGATAATTAGCAAATAGTGACAAAAGCCCACAAAAACCGGCTTTTTGTTGGGTTTAGCGAAGTAGCGTGGGTAAGGTTTTGGAGTCAACCTTCATCCATACGAGAAGGAGTGTAACCATGATGAAACATCTGATTCTCGCAAGCGTTGTGGCCCTGCCGATCAGCCTGGCTGTTGCTGACACTCATCCAACCCGTGCTTATTTTGGTGACACGCATCTCCACACCTCTTTTTCTCCTGACGCTGGCATGGCCGGCACCAAAGTAGGCCCCAACGACGCCTACCGTTTTGTTCTGGGAGAGACGGTTACCAGCAGTACTGGGCAGGAAGCGACGATCTCAAAGCCACTCGACTTTGTCGTGATAGCGGATCACGCGGAAAATCTGGGGTTGGCGGATGCCATTGCCAACTCCGATCCGGGGTTGCTGTCAGATCCTTTTGGCAAGGAGCTCTATGACTTGGTGATGGCGGGCAAAGGGATCGACGCCTTCAATCTGCTCGTGCAGCAAATGACTAAGGGCGCCGAGGCCAAAATTAAAAATGATTCCATGCTGCGCACCGCCTGGACCAAAATCATGGACCTCGCAGACCAATATAATGATCCCGGAGAGTTCACCGCGTTTATTGGCTACGAGTGGACCTCGCAACCCGGTGGCAACAATTTACATCGCGTCGTCGTCTTCCGCGGCGACAAGGCCTCTGTGGACCCCATATTGCCTTTCTCAGCCTTTGAATCTGAAAACGTGGAGGACCTTTGGGACTTCATGGCGGCGTATGAGAAAGACACCGGCGGCCAGGTGCTGGCAATTCCACACAACGGCAATTTGTCCAGCGGCGCGATGTTCGCGCCGAAATACCAAACGGACGGCAAACCGATCGACAAGCGCTACGCCGAGGCGCGATCCCGTTGGGAGCCCATCGTGGAGGTCACTCAGGCCAAGGGCACGGGTGAGGCGCATCCGTTTCTTTCTCCAGACGATGAGTTCGCCGATTTCGAAATCGTGGATACCACCAATCTGGGCGGCACGGCACAGCGCACTCCGGACATGATTCAGTACGAGTACGCCAGACCAGCACTCAAGATGGGCCTCGAGTTCGAGAAAAGCCTCGGCGCCAACCCGTTCAAATTTGGCATGGTGGGGAGTACGGACACCCACTCGGGATTACCGGCGACGCGCGAAGATAACTGGTGGGGAAAGGCGCCCTTCTTGGAGCCTAGCCCCGATCGCTGGAAGGATGTGCTGATCCGCTCTTCCCGCGACCCCTCCCTGGACCTGACGGCGCTCCAGCTCGCGGCATCAGGTTTAGCAGGTGTATGGGCTACTGATAATTCTCGTGAAGCTATCTGGGACGCCATGGCGCGCAAAGAGGTTTTTGGCACCACGGGGACGCGACTTCAGGTGCGGGTATTCGGTGGCTATGACTTCGGACCGGATGACCTTGAACAGCTTGATCTCGCTACCAAAGGCTATGCCGCCGGGGTGCCCATGGGAGGTGACCTTGCCGCCGCACCTGAGGGCTCGAGCCCTGGTTTTCTTGTCGAGGCCATGCGTGACCCCAATGGTGCCAATCTGGATCGAGTTCAGATTGTGAAGGGCTGGTTGGATGAAAATGATGTCTCCCAAGAGGCGGTATACGACGTCGTCTGGAGCAATGCAGACACCCGCGGTTTGGATGCGGAGGGCAAGCTTGCGCCTGTGGGTTCCACCGTGAACGAAATGGAAGCCACCTATAGCAATTCCATTGGCGCGGATGCGCTGCGCGGATATTGGCAAGATCCCTCGTTTGATCCGAAGCAGAGGGCTTTTTACTACGTCAGAGTCATGGAGATTCCTACGCCCAGGTGGTTGGCTTACGACCGCAAGAACTACGACCTCTATGATGAAATGCCCGACGACGTGCGCTATAGCTCGCAGGAGCGCGCCTATAGCAGCCCCATTTGGTATTCGCCGCGTTGAGCCTTTTCTCTAGGTTAACCGTGGTGTCAGTCTCCCGGCTGGTGCCGCGGTCCTTCCTACCGTTACCGCGACTGACGCCTCGCTGAAAGCCTGAAACTCGCTACCCTGAGACTCCGGTAACATCCTCGGGCGGCTCTGGCATTGCTTTGTGTTCGCCCACAGCCCCACAAGGAGCGGCAAGAGCGACGTTTCTTGGCAATAATATTGGCTTTTTTCCGACCATCACGACCATTTGCAACATAGGGATTTCAAAATGCTGACAGAGCTTTGGGTTGATCGCACCGACTACCGGCGTACGCAGATTGTCAGGAGCGATATCCCAGAACCTGGTGCGAATGAGATATTGGCTGCGATCGATAAGTTTGCGATGACGGCGAATAACGTAACGTATGCCGCTTCGGGAGACATGTTCGGTTATTGGCAGTTCTTTCCCACCGGAGAAGACCCATGGGGCAAGGTGACCGTGTGGGGTATTGGAGAGGTGGTTGAAAGCCGGGTCGACGGTATCTCGGTGGGCGAGCGCCTATACGGGTTTTTTCCAATGGGCAGTCATGTGGTGATGGCGCCTGCTGAACTCTCGGAGCGTGGCTTTACCGACGCGATGGCGCACCGACAAGCATTACCCGGCCTCTACAACCAATACGCGAGAACGCAGGCGGAGCCGGCTGAGCTCCAGCAATTGGAAGATCAGCGTTGCATTTTTTTCCCGCTGTTCATGACTGGTTATGTCATTGCAGACCTGTTGCTGGACAGCGATTGGTTCAGTGCAAAGCAAATAGTCGTTGGTTCTGCTTCCTCGAAGACCGGCTTTAGTGCGGCCGCATTTATTCGTGCGGCGGGGTTCAATGGCGCCGTGGTCGGACTCACGGGCGAGCAAAACGCCCCCTTCGCTGAGGGCTTGGGTTGCTACGACCAAGTGATCCCTTACCCGCAGCTGGAAACGCTCAGCAATCAGCCCTCGGTTTATATCGACATCGCCGGTGACGTGGATGTGCGTTCCCGCTTGCATCGCCACCTTGAGGATCATGCGGTCAGGACATTGCTGGTGGGTGCAACCCACTGGGATCAGTTTGCAAAATCCGTCGACGGTGGCGCGCTACCCGGCAGTGAGCCCGAGGTGTTCTTTGCCCCGGCGCAAATTGAAAAGCGAGATGCTGAGTGGGGTCGTGGTGCGATGATGAGCAAGGCCTATGCGGCAAGCATAGCGCTGGTGCAGCAGCTGGGGCCAACGCTTGTCATGGAATCGTATTCCGGTGTCGAGGCCTGCGACGCGATGTGGCAGGCGCTTCTGGACAATCAGATCTCGGGCCAGCGCGGCATCATGATGTCATTGCAAGCGGAGGCCTGAACCGAGCCGAGGCTTCGCTAAACCACTGGAGGCTCGCCGCAGTATCTAAGCGCAGTGTCAACAGAAAGGGCCTACTGGCCTTGTTGAGAGGCATCGAGACGCCATGAAAAAACTCGCTTTTATTCTGCTGGCAGTGGGGCTGCCGTTGGCCGTTACCGGTCTTGCCAACCCATCGGGCGCAACCATTAACGGCTGGCCCGCGGCGCCGACCTTGGCCTTGGGGGCCTTCGTGATCCAATGGCTGGCTTTCATACCGGCCCGTCTTTTACAGACCGAGCGTTTCTATGATCTCACCGGCAGCGCGACGTACATCGCCGTCACCCTCGGCGCGGTTGTTACGGCCTCTGAGTCCACCGGCGCGCAGAAGCTGATCGCGATCATGATTTTTATCTGGGCAGGGCGTCTGGGCAGTTTTCTATTTCGCCGTATACATGCAGCGGGTGGCGATCAGCGCTTCGACCAGATCAAAGTCTCCTCGTCGCGCTTTTTTATCGCCTGGACGCTTCAGGGTACCTGGGTAGTGATGACCAGCTGTGCCGCGGTGGCCGCCATATTGAGCGCGGAGCAACCGCCTCTTGGCTTCGTTTATATCGTTGGCGCGTTGATGTGGGTCACGGGTTTTGTCATTGAGGTGATCGCGGATCGACAAAAGTCTCGCTTTAGGGAAGACCCAGCCAATGTGGGGCAGTTCATCTGCACCGGGCTGTGGGCTCGCTCCCGACATCCCAATTATTTTGGTGAAATCCTATTGTGGTCAGGCATTACGATGATGGCTGTCCCGTATTTATCCGGTAGCCAGTGGGTCGTTGTGGTGTCTCCACTTTTTGTCTACGCCTTGTTGACGCGCATCAGTGGTATCCCAACACTGGCTAAGCGAGGCCAGCAACTGTGGGGTGAAGACCCTGCTTATCAGGCATATCTCAGCAACACGCCAAGACTGTTCCCGCGGCTATTTATTAGGCCGGGTTAATTAGGCCCGGTTAAGCCACGCTATATTGAGCCTGGTTCAATTGATGGTCAGACCGGCAAACTCGCCCGCGCCTCGCCACTCGGCGAGGAGGTTGAAAAAGGGGATGGGCCCCTCGCCGTAGGACACCATCTGCTCAAAATGCTCACGCGGTTTGCCTTCGTTGTTGTAATAGCCGGGTGTGCAGGTTTGGTCACCAATGATTCCGCCGCGCACGCCTTTGTCCAATATTGTTTGTACCCAGCCGGCTTCTGCCTCGGCGCTGGTTTCTACAACCTCTTTTCCGATGGCGAGTGCATGACCCACAATGTGGGCGACATGGGTCGCGACCTCGTCGAGCATGTGGGGGTAGTTCACGGTGAAGCCGCCCTGAATGGTGCTCATCAAAAAGCAGTTCGGGAATCCATGAATATGCATGCCGTGGAGCGTGCGAATCCCGTCCGCCCATTTGTCAGCGAGTGACAGGCCGTCGCGGCCAAAAATCTCGAAGCCGCTGACGCGCTGGAAACCAGTGCCGACCTCAAAACCTGTGGCGTAAACGATGCAGTCGACCTCGTACTCCACTCCGCCGACCACTACCCCCGACTCAGTAATCCGCTCAACGCCCTGGCCGTTGGTATCGATCAGCGTGACGTTGTTCCGATTAAAGGTCTGCAGGTATTGGTCATGGAAGCAGGGGCGCTTGCAGAACATGCGATACCAGGGCTTGAGCGCTTCGGAGGTGTCGGGGTTTTCAACAAGCGCGTCGATTCGCGCGCGCAGCTCATTCATTTTTTCGAGGTTCGCGAGATCCATGATGTCTGGCAGGCTGAGCGCTTCGCCCTCCTGACTCTCCAGATAGAGCCTGAGCATTTTGCCGATCAGCGAGGTCCAGCCATCGTCGACCAGGTCGACTTCCTGCGGCTGGCCAGTGACCAGCGCATTGAAGTTATCCATGCGCTCTCGTTGCCAGCCCGGCTTGAGCTCAGCTGCCCATGTGGGATCGGTTGGTCGGTTATCCCGCACGTCGATACTCGACGGCGTCCGTTGGCAGACGTAGAGGTGCTTTGCGCTTGCCGCAAGATGCGGCACACACTGCACAGCGGTGGCGCCTGTACCGATCACAGCGATGCGCTTGTCAGCCAGTTTGTCCAACCTCCCTTCGGCCGTGCCACCGGTGTAGTCGTAGTCCCAGCGGCTGGTGTGAAAAGTATGGCCTTTAAAGTCTCGGATCCCGGGAATGCCCGGGAGCTTGGGACGGTTCAGCGGCCCACTGGCGAGTGAGACAAAGCGGGCGCGGATGACATCACCGCGATCGGTGCTGACCAACCAGCGGCGCTCGTCATCACTCCAGCGTAGTTCCTTCACTCCAGTCTGAAACAGCGCACCGTCATAAAGGTCAAAGTGCCGGCCGATGGCGCGACTGTGCTCAAGAATCTCCGGCGCATGGGAGTACTTTTCTTTCGGTAAGTAGCCAAGCTCTTCCAGCAGTGGCAGGTAAATGTAGGACTCCACATCACACTGGGCGCCGGGATAGCGGTTCCAATACCAGGTGCCACCGAAGTCGCCGCCCTTTTCGACGACACAGATATCTTTGACACCGGCTTGGCGAAACCGCGCACCTGCTAACAGGCCGCCAAAGCCGCCACCGATGATCAGCGCATCGACGGCTTTGTCGATGGGGTCTCGCTGAAATCCGGGGTCAACATAAGGATCGTCGACGTAGTGCGCCAAATCGCCGGCGATTTCGATGTACTGGTCGTTGCCGTCGGATCGGATACGTTTGTCGCGCTCTGCGGCATAGCGGTGCCGAATGGCTTCGAGGTCTTTGAGTTGTGGGCGTTGTTGGGTCATGGTGTCAGTAAGCGTGAGATGAAAATATCAGTTGCGCCAAGCTATACAACTTGCGACGAAAAACCAAGAAAGCTATTGGGAATCGGCACGGGGCTCTTTTCGTGCCAGGCGGGCATCGAGGAGTGCGGTGATCGTTAACATGAAAAGCCCGAGTAACAGGCGCATGTCGCCGAGGTAAATCCGCGGCTCAATGGGGTAGGCGATGGTTTTCTCAAGCCCCGCCAGCTTGAAGTCGTGCCGCGCGTAAAACTCGGGGTTGCCGATGATGTCGATCAGCGTGCGCCGGCTTCGATACCGCATAATCGCGCCGTCCGACCAGGCTTCGGCATCCTCTATACCGAGCAGGTCGAGACTGTCAGCAACCGACTTGCCCACCACGACAGGGTGGCTCGCGCGGGAGAGTAGCGCGGGAATCATGTGCTCCATGTAAAGGTCGATCAGCGTTTGCCCGTCGGCATCGGGCGGTGCGCCTTCGATCTGAGGTGGGTTCTTGGCCAGATCTAATGCGTTGAACATTAAAAACTGGCCACCCGTGTCGTTGCGGAGAAACTCAAGCAGCGCTGCGCGAGCTGAAGGGTGTCCGCCCAGATCCCGGTTTTCAGTTTTCGCGATGTAAGCCTGTATTTCAGCTTCAGTCAGCGGACCACCGAAGTCGGTGTACCAGCTAACAAACAGCGCATAGAGCACGATGGAGCCGAGCCACAGTTTTCGTCGTGATGTCATACCGGCAGTCTCCATAATGATCGACAAGATGTCAGGCACAGATGCCTGTTAACAGTGCATATCAAAGCTACTCGACAGCGGTGCCTGCAAGATCTGCTCGCAATACGCTCTTGTGAGGCCCGTCCATCAGGTTCATCGTCCCAGCAATCGCCAAATTGAATACACCTTCGCGATCTTTTGGCGACACCTTAACCTCGATATGCGCTCCGGCGATGGCGTTTTCGCAACACTGCCACGATCTTTTACAAACGACCCAGCGCTTACTTATTGACACTAGTTATGCCAATATATAGACCGTTTCAAGACGCCGCAAGGAGTTCCAATGACGTCTCTTGAACCCGTCCAGCTGGTGGGGGGGACCGGGTCGCCCTATACCCAGAAGATGGTGGCCCTGCTACGTTACCGGCGCATTCCCTACGCCATTACTTGGGGCCAGCCCGAGACAAGGTGCGAAGCACTAGGCGTCGAGGCACCCAAACCGACCTTTATGCCCACCTTCTTTTTTGAAGACGGCGGCGAGCTGACCGCCCACTGCGATTCCACGCCGATTATTCGTCGACTGGAAGCAGACCACGCCGGCCGATCGGTGTTGCCAGCGGATCCGGCCCTCGCCTTTATCGATTACCTCATCGAGGACTTCGCCGACGAGTGGTGCACCAAGTACATGTTTCATTACCGCTGGCACTTCGAAGCTGATGCCGATAACGCTGGTACCAAATTACCGCTCAGCATGGATGTTTCCATGCCCGAGGAGCAGTTTCAGCAGTTCAAGAACTTTATCTCCCAGCGACAGATCGAGAGACTTTGGGTCGTGGGTTCAAACGAGGAAACGGCGCCCATTATTGACGCCAGTTACCGTCGGTTTCTGGGTGCGATGGAGGCCCATCTCGCCAACCAGCCGTTCATGCTGGGCCGTCGCCCGGGTGCAGGCGACTTCGGCCTGTTCGGTCAGCTCAGTCAGTTGGTGGGCTTTGATCCCACGTCGCGAGAGATTGCCCACGCGGTTGCGCCGCGCACGGTCGGCTGGGTCGATCGCATGTCAGATGGCAGCGGCCTGATGCCCGAGGAATCAGATTGGATTGCCCTCGAGGATCAGCCTGCGAGTCTCAGGGGTTTACTCGAAGAGATCGGGCGGGTTTATACGCCCGCGCAACTTGCCAATGCGCAAGCCGTGATGGCACAGGAGAAGACCTGGGAATGCGAGATCGATGGCGCCAGATGGCACCAGCGGACCTTCCCCTATCAGGCCAAGTGCCTGCAGTGGACCCGGGATCAGTACGGGCAGCTTTCGGTGACTGATCAGGCGCGCGTCGACGCGTTAATCGACGGCACCGGGATCGAGCCCATGTTGGAGGGAGTGAAATGAGCGCCGCACCGATCAAAAACCGGGTGACCGAGATCACGGGCACCGACTATCCCATTATTCAGGCGCCCATGAGTTGGATTGCCCGATCCCAGCTGGCCTCGGCAGTCTGTAATGCAGGTGGCATGGGCATTATCGAGACCGGCTCTGGTGAGCTCGACGCGATCCGCGAAGAAGTTTTGAAAATGCGGGAGCTCACCGACAAGCCCTTTGGCATGAACGTCGCGCTCGCCTTTGTGAAGGGCAGCGGTTTTATCGACTTCGTGATTGAACAGAACCTGCCTTTTGTTACCACCTCTTCAGGCAGTCCCGCAGTCTGCACCGAGATCTTTCAACAGGCAGGCATCAAGGTTTTTCACGTGGTGCCGACGCTGGATATGGCGCTTAAGGCCGTTGATTGCGGGGTAGACGGGCTGATCGTCGAGGGCGGCGAGGGCGGCGGTTTTAAAAATCCCAGCCCGGTCTCGCTGATGGTGCTCCTGCCGCTGATTCGCTCGCGCACTGAGATCCCGATTATTGCCGCGGGCGGTATCTGTGACGGTCCCTCGATGGCCGCCGCTTTTGCGATGGGTGCAGAGGGCGTGCAAATGGGTACCCGCATGTTGAGCAGCGCCGAGTCCCCGGTCCATCAGAACTGGAAGCAGGCGGTGGTCGAGGCGAAAGAGACCGATACGGTGTTCCTGAACCAGCAATCCCGTCCGGCATTGCGTGCACTGCGCACAGCGCGCACCGCCGCACTGCAGCCGCTAGGGGCCTTCGACTTTCGCGAGCAGCTAGCCGGCGTGCAAGAGCTGTATTTTGGGGGCGACATGGAAGCGGCGATTCCGCT
>Ga0181578_10005357_pt1 | contig 11243 bp, 7 predicted proteins | sample 071ome_21_FD_148659 | JGI IMG/M metagenome (GOLD analysis project Ga0181578, IMG submission 148659) | Coastal salt marsh microbial communities from the Groves Creek Marsh, Skidaway Island, Georgia - 071401CT metaG (spades assembly) | ecosystem: Environmental > Aquatic > Marine > Intertidal zone... | reverse complement strand
AGCCAACTACCTCAACCCGACGAACTTCATGTGGGCGGGCGAGACGAAGACCAACAGCAGCGGCGACACGTGGACGGGCTACGGCAAGAACTGGGACGACGCGATGGTGCTGCAGGACGTCGACCTCACGAACTCAGACCGCGCCTTCATGTCGGTTGAACTCTTCAAGCACCTCGGCTTCGGCGCCCTCGGCAGCGCCGACGCCAACGGATTCGTCGTTGGCGACGTCTGGGACGACCTGGCCATTGTTGAGGTGGGCAGCGACGCCACCGGATGGAGCGTTATTGGATGCCCAAGCGACGCCCTCTTCTCCGGCGCGTGCGGCTCCGGCGCCTCCCTCTGGGGCGGCTTTGACAACGAGCGCTTCTTCAAGCAGGCCAACGGCGGTGCCGCCGAATCCCGCTTCTACTACGGTGTCTTCGCGTTCGGCACGTACTATGGGTGGCAGAACTTCACCGCGGACGAACTCGGCGAGTTCGACCTCTCAGCGTGGGCTGGCGAGACCGTTGACATCCGGTTCCGCTTCCGTACCGGCTTCGAGGGGTCCATCGCCGACAACGACGACCAGCAATGGACCGGTCGTGACGGCTTTGCCGTGGACAACTTGACCATCTACAAGCAGACCACGGCCTTCCTTCCGAACCCGCAGCAACAGCAGGCAACGATCAACCTCGCCACCAACCCCCTCGCGCCGGGCGAGGAGTTCACGACCTCCATCACCGCGAACCTGGTGAACGGCACCACCTACCGCGTGTCTGCGGTGCTCTCCAACAACGCGTGGGACGAGCAGGTGCTCAACGACGATGCCGTGGGCTTCCTGACCCCCTTCAACGTCTTCGACCCCGCCGTTGAGGGCATCGAAGACTTCCGGGCCGGTGCGCTGTACGCCGAAGCCGAATTCGATATCGTCGTGACCACCAACAACTGGGGCAACACCCCGATGGACTTCGACGTCAAGGCCTCGGTTTTCTCGGCCCTGCCAAGCGACGTGTACTGCGGCACCCCGAGCGCCATCTGTGAGGAGAGTTTCGAAGGCGGGGCCGCCGGCTTCCGCTACGAACACGACGGCAACCCTCAGGGCGCCATCTACACCGAAGCAGGTTGTTCTGAGAAGGTGTTCAACGAAGCGGCCTACTGGTTCGGCCACCCCTGCGACACCTCGACGAAGGGGTACTCGGACGCATGGGAGAACGAGACCATGACCATCCCGGACGTGGACCTCACGAGCATGACCGGTGACTTCGTGGCGCTCAACTTCGAGTACTATGCGGACACCTTCTACACCATCGATCCGAACGGCAACAACGGACCGAGCGACTACTCGCTCATCACCTTGGACTTCAACAAGGCCGGCACGGACTACACCGGTGCCCTCTGGGGCCAGTGGAACGACTACGACGAGGACGGCACCTGCGGCACCGACCTCGACGACGACGGCTTCGTGAACGCCACGGAGATGTTGACCATCAACCAAGACGAGATTTCCTTCATTGGGGACGCTGCCCGCAACGACGGCACGGGTGGCAACTACAACGTGTTCTACAACACGGACGGGCTCGTGTCGTCGCGTTCCGTCGACTTGACCCACCTGTACTTCTACAACACGAGTTCGGCCAACAACGCAGAATGGGGCCCTGAATGCATGTCGCTTGCTGGCACCACCGTGCAGATCAACTTCGAATTCCAGTCCGACGACGACGGCCGAAACGGCATCAACGACGGCTTCAAGGGCGTCGGTTTCAACAACATCTCCTTGCAGGAATTCACCTTCACGCTGGACAACGAATACACGGTCAGCCGGACCGGAGTCGATACCGACGATGTGGATTCAACCATTGTGGCGACCCACGAGTTCCTCGCTGGCGTCTACATGATTCAAGCCGAGACGATCTTCGACAACACGACCGTGGGGACGAACTGGTACAACAACCAAGAAGTGGCCACCTCGAACAACATCGCCCGCGTCATTTTCACCGTTGAATCGGTCGACATCTCGTTGGGCAAGCCCGACACCCTGGCGTGCCTCAACGACCAAACGTTGGCGTGCGTGATGCCCATCGACAGTGCGGTCACCCACAACTGGGAGCTCTCAGCGACGAACGGCGTGCTCACCGGGGACTACATCTTCACGATGACCGTTGAGGACATCACCGACCCTGCGAACCCAAGCGTGGCCCACACCACGACCTATGGCTCCTCAAGCATGCCCATCACGCTCGACCCACAGCAGCGTGTTGATCTGCAGTTTACTCCATGGAACGGCTGGCAGGACGGCCACACCTACAACATCAGCTACAGCGCAGCCCTCACCAACGGGAACCCCAGCGGCAACGTCCGTCACTTCATCGCGACCTTCGTCGACCACGCTGACGTCGCGATCCTTGGCGACACCACAAGCCGCACGTCGACCATCAAGGAAGATTTGTCGCTGCTTGGCATGACCTACACCCAGTACGAAATCAACGATTGGAACACCTACCTCGACACGAGTTGGATGTTCCACTACGACAAGGTCATCCTGCCCTGGCAGGACCTCGTTGCAGCGAAGGACGTCGAAGACGGCGGCCGCGGGTACTACCAGAAGTTAGGCAGTTCCCAGAACAAGCAGACCTTGGAGACCTTCATGTCCGGCGGCGGTACGGTGCAGGCGCACCTTGCACCGCTTGGCAGTCAGGTCTACGGGACGTCGAACAGCGGCTTCCGCCTTCCGTTCGACATGGACGTCCAGAGCCGTGACACGGACACGACGAAGATCACCTACGCCGACCTCGACATCGCGGACCCCTACCACCCGCTGATGGACAACGTCGACAGCAACGCCTTCCAAGGATTCAACGCCGATTCAACCGTCGCGACCTCCGTGGTGCGGACACAGTCCGTCAGTTCCACATCCATTCCGTCGGTCTGCAACGGGTACATGGAAGACGGTGGGCATTACCAGCGCATCCTGCGAACGGCCGCGGACAGCCACCAAGAGAGCGACAGCATCCTCGGCGTGTGTTCGTACTACGACGGTGGGCTGATCGTCACCACGGTGGACGTCTCCACCGTGTCCGACCGCGCCGACAGCGCCACCTTCCCGCTGCTTGGAAACATGCTCGCGTACCAGGTCACGCCCTACCCCGACGGCTTCGGGACGCTCGGAAACGGCCTGGACTTGACCATCAACGGCGAAACGCCAGACATCGACCCGTCGACGAACGGCTATGCTGTGCGCTACATGAAGAGCGACGCTGAACTCACCTTCGCGTACACCACGACCACCTTGGAAACCCTGTCCACCGATTGGGTCCTCGATGGCCCGACCGCGTGGGACGGAAGCGCGCTCGTGAGCGGCACCAGCCACACGACCGAGGCATCCCCGATGGCGTCCTTCTGTCAGGTGGACATCTCGGAGGTGACCGGTTGCCGCACGGACGCGGAGTGGACCGTGACGCTCATGCTCCACGACGCTGCTGGCCACGCCCGAACGATCAGCGTGGTTGTGAAGACGAACGACGTGTACGCTGACGAGTTCCGTCCGACGGCGGACGCCGTCCTGCTCACGGAAGGTAAATCCTACGCAGAGAACGTTGAGATGACCGGCACCAAGAACGTGTCCGGGGCCGAATGGGACGTGTACCGGGTGATCCTCGGCGAGAACGGCGAACTGTCGATTGATTTCGACGCAGGCGCTTCGCTTGACCCGGACGCTCTGGACGGAAACGGCATCGAGCGGTACCAGTGGAAGGTGCTCTTCGACGAACCCTTTGGCAGCGCCAGCGGTGACATCAACGGCCACGTCTTCGACGAAGGCAAGACAAGCCAGGGCGAGTGGACCTACACCTTCCGCAACGTCACAGTGGACGCCTTCGGCGAACAGGAGAGCCAGATTCGCATCGAGCTCGTCGTCTACGACGGAGCAGGCAAGTATTCCGAGAAGCACAGGATGTACTTCGTGGTCGTTCCCGACGGGTTCGGGGACGAGGAGCCCGTGGTGCAACTCAGCTACGGGACGAACGGTTCCCGGGTCGTTGAGGACGCCATCACGATTTCCGGCAACGTCGTGTCTGGTGCTGAGGACGAAACCGACGTCTTTGTGGAGGTCGCCTTCGAGCAGGACAGCTTCGACCAGAGCCCCATTTGGAAGTTCAACGCCAAGTCCGAAGGCATCTGGGCGAAGACCGAAGACGGCCTCGGTGACGGCGACACCTTCTCGCTGAACCTCTCGCTTGACGGCCGCTACTCGAACGAGAGCCAAACCCAGCGGGTCTTCATCAAGATCTACGAGTACGACAGCGCCACCGGCGAGCGTTGGGTGACCATCAAGTGGTTTGAGATCAACCTCCCCGCCTGTCAGGGCCTCGAAGCGCCCGCGAACGTCCTCGCAGAGGACGTGAACGGCCGGTTCGTGCTGGTGGACGGCGCGTGCGAATGGGAGGGCGATTGGACCTACGACCCGGTCACCGGCGAGTGGACGGCTCCGGTTGTCGACAACGGTGACGGCGGTGAGGGCGACGGCATGAGCATGGGCCTTCTCGGCGCCATGGGTGGCGGCGTTGTCCTGCTCATCCTCCTCAGCCTCCTGGTGCTGCGCCGTGGCGGCGATGACGACGACATCAAGAGCGTCGATTTCGCCATGGGAACCGGTGGTTACGGGGAGACGCTCGACCCCGTTGAGCAGTACGTCCAGCAACTGGTCGCCCAAGGCTATCCTGAGGACACGGCGAGGGCGCATGCAGCCCAATACGCCAGCCAGCTTGGAGGGGCTGCTGCACCTGCCGCGGCACAACCAGCCGCCGCCAACGGTCTGTACGAGCAGTACTACCAGCAGTACCTCACCCAGTTGACGCAACAGGGTTACGACGCCGCGACCGCGGCGCAGTACGCTGCTCAGTACGCTCAGCAGGCCTTGCAACAGCAGCAGTGAGCCCGGTCATTCGTCGAGGATCAGCACCTCGACGGTGCGTCCGTCATGGCCCCAGGCCATCCGGCCGGGGGCTGTGAATTCGAAGTACTTCGTCGCGAAATGCTGCTCCATGCCCTCGGGCAGGTCCGTCTCGTCATCGAACTGGAGCACAACCCGTGTGCTCCACCCACCAAGGGAGCCAACCATCGCGGTGGCTGCGCGACCATTGACGAGGACACGTGTGCCGGTCGGCTGCTGCGTGGCGTCCTGCATGGGACTGTGGTCCTGCTCTTGTGGAAGCCGGAGGTCCTCTTCCGTCGCTGGTCGGTGGTGTGGCATCGGTGTTGACGTTTCGTTCGACATCAAGCCATCAACGTGGGCGACCACGTATGAAGGAGCGATGATGCTGAGCAAACGAATTGTGAACGATCACTCTTCCTCTTCGCTCGACCACGTCGCATCCTCTTCCTCGTCGTAGGCCTGAGGCGCGGGCGGGGCTTCTTCGTCTTCGATGGTCCCAATTTCGTCGAGGTGGGAGTCAAAATCTGGGAGCCGAGGTCGGTGGCCTTTGGGCCAAGGGCGAGCACGCTCCGTGATCTTCAGGGCGCGTTCTTGGTACGAGGGGGGGGTTCGTTGGAGCAAGGTCATGTACAGTTTCGAGAGACGGATGTCTTCGGGAATCACCACGTATCCTGACGACACCTCAACGTCCATCGCTCGAAGCAGGTTCAACGCGGGGCGGTTCACCTGCTGGTGCCACCGGCGGGACAACCGAACGCCAACGAGGCTGACGGTCAAGGTGGCGAGGCTCACCAAGCACAGCCCAGACCAACCGCTGCTGGAGACATCGCGGGCGGCCAACACAAGCAACAGGAGTGCTGGGCCGACGGTCAAGAGGAAAATCGTGGTTTCCGAAATTGGTGGTTTGGTCATCCTCATGCGGACGATCGCCCATCCGTCGTGGTGTGCCTCCCATGGACGAAACAAGGTGTCGCGTTCTTTGGTTGCCGCTTTGTTGACCAGCCCCATCAGCGCCATGATCCGTGCGTTCTGGGAAGCTCCGACGTCCATGTTGTCTTCCACAACACAGGCCAGCCGTTCCGCAGCCTCGTCGTACAATCCAAGGTCGGCAAGAATGGTGGCTTGTTCGACCACGGGGAGCGCCTCGTACGGCATGTGATGCCTGGCGTCTTGCCACCACGCCAAGGCGTCTTCCCAGCACCCAATCGATCGCATGAGGTGAGCACCTCGAATCCAGAGGTCGGTTCGACGTGGGTCAAGCACGACGGCCTTCCTCGTGGCCGCAATGGCCCTGGCGGTTCGCGTGAGGTCGAGGCGTTGGCCTTGCTTGCCGGGCATCAAGGCCTCGGACAAAAGCGCCCATGCCGATGCGTGATCGGGGACGTCCTCAACGATCTGCTGTGCAAGTTCAGCCGCACGCTCACGCTCGCCGGCCTCGAGCGCTTCAAGCGCATCGAGGTAGGCCTCTTCGGACATATCGACCCCTCAGTCGTCCTGGCCCCGCTTTCGGATGGGCTTCGGCCCTCGGTTGTGGGCATGCCCCCCCGATTTTCCTTTCGCCCTTCGGAAGGGGCCCTTGGGAAGAACGCGTCCGCGCCCTCCGCTGCGGCCTCCTGGCCGCTCGCCCCGCGGGTTCTCGTCGCGCCCACGCGGGTTGAAGTCGCCACGAGGTCCTTCGCGGGGTTGGAAACCACCGCGCGGTCCACCACGCTGACCTCCGCGTGCGTGGAAGCCGTTTCGTTGCCCGCCGCGATCGTGTCGACCGCCGCGCTGCGCTGCGTCTGGTCCGCAACGGAAACAGCTGCTTCGGCTCGCGAAGTTGTTCGCGCCACAATCGTTGCAGGTCCAATCACCGGGTTTTGGCGCGTTCCGGTCGTGTCCACCACGTTGGTCGCGGTCGCCGCCCCTGCGGTCGTTGCCTCGGTCGAAGCGTCCACCCCGGTCGCCGCCCCTGCGGTCGTTGCCTCGGTCGAAGCGTCCACCCCGGTCGCCGCCCCTGCGGTCGTTCCCTCGGTCGAAGCGTCCGCCCCGCCGATCGTCACGTCCGCGGTCCTGACGGCCACCTCCGTCTCCAGGCGTATCGCCACGTGGGGCGCTGCATCGGTTGCATTCCGTTCGGAACGAGAAGTTGCTGTTGCTGCACTGCGGGCAGGTCCAGTCGCCGCCCCCGCGCTGGTCGCGGTCGCCGCCCCTGCGGTCGTTGCCTCGGTCGAAGCGCCCGCCGCGTCGGTCGTCACCTCCTCGGCCTCCTTGCCGATCCGCACGGGCGCGGATCGAGAGCGTCGCTCCAATCAAGCCTTCAGGTTCTCGCTTCCGGTCAAGGTGCGCGAGGTGGACCACGGGGGCATCGGTGGTGCCAAGCACAGCGTCAACCTTGCCGACGTACGCTCCTCCTTCGTCAACAAGGATGCTTCCGAGGGCCGGAGAAGCACCGGTGAAGGGCACCATGAGCCCTCCTTCGTGGCTGATTCGTTCCACGGTGCCCTCGAACATGACCATACCTGCATGCCTCCCCCGACGTGAGGCCGGTTTCAGGCTGCCGGTGAGAATCAGGGGTCGGAAGGTCGGCTGAGCACGGCAGCGATGGCCAAGCAGAGCACGCTGGCGAACAATCCCGGGTGAGGAATGAAACTGCGAGATTGCGGTTCTTCAGCGGGTGGACTGACGGGTTCAGGTCCCTCGGCCACCGGCGGGTTGAGGGAAGCGCTGATGCTTGTTTCACCGCCGGACGCATCCGTGGCAGTGATTTCGACCACGTACGTGTTGATGCCTTGTTGGTCGCACGCGATGGTTTTGACATCGGCTTCCCACGTCTCCCCCTGGAGGGTTGCTTCGTCCCCTGCTCCGCACAGCCGCCACATCACAGTGAGGGATTCACCCTCTGGGTCAACGGCGTATCCTCGAACCAGAGCGCTCGTGCCGAGCGCGTTCCACGTGCCGTTGGAGCCGTCCAAGGCCGGTTCGATGCTGAGTGATGGTGCGGCGTTGGGCAAGACCACGTCGATGTCAAGCAGGAACTCCATGATCCACCAACCGTTTCCACTGATGCGAACCGACCACGACAGGCTGCCGGGGAGCATGCCTTCGCTGCTGTGATCGAAGACGGTGGTGCTCAGGACCGGCATCGACTGCACCGCTCCGCTCCGAGTTCCTTGTTCGAGCGTCGCTGCGAGGGTGAATCCAGCCTCGGCGGCAGGATTGACCTCCACGAGGACGTGCCGTTCGGTGGTCAGGTTGGCATCAAACGTGAACGGTTGGACGATGCTCCACGTCCGATGTTCGTCGGACACCATGCCGTATCCGTCAACCAAGCCGCATGTGACGTCACCGCCAAGTCCGTCTCCCCTTGCAATGACGACGGTGCCAAGGTTGGTACGGGACACGTTCCATCCTTCGGCTCCCTCGCAGGACAGGGACCATCCATGCTGGTCAAATCCCCATCCAGCGACGTCCGATGCCGCGATGGTGGCGGTGTTGATGCCTGGAGGGAGGCTGAACCGAGTTCCGTTGTCCGGTGCATCCGTGAGCCATTCGGGGGCTGAGTTCGACGACAGGTCTTCTGTTGTGAAATCCAAGTAGAGCACCCGTTCCATGGGCCATTCGTCCAACGGATAGGTCAAGTTCAGGTCCACCTGCAGCCTTCCGTCCGAGGTCTGTCCGACCAGAGGCGCATCTTGATTGAGCACAGCGTTTCCGTCGTCCTGCACCTCGGATCCGACCAAGGTGAGGCCGGCCAGCGAGGGAAAGGTGAGCCTCATGCTCGCGTTTGTCATGTTGGTGGCCACGATGGCGATGGTGAACGGCGTGCCGTCGGGGTCCTCCAAGCGCTCAAAGGCTGCGTTTGCCGACGCGTCCTCCGCCACCATGAGGTCAATTTCAAGCGCTTGCGTGGCGCTGACAGGAACTTCGCGGCAGGACGATGACGCGAAGGGGCGCGGGCAGGTGCGGTACTCCGGATGATCGCTGGGGATGAGGTCACGCTCATCGAGGGCCAAACCGTCCTCGACAAAGCGAACTTCGTTTGCATCCTCGCCAATGGTTCGTACGCTTGCCCCTTCGTGCAGCGTGATTCGTGTCGACATATCTGCGATGCATGAGGGGCCGACTTCACGCACCGCGTCCCGTTCGTCGGTGGAAATCCACGAGTCGTTGCCACCGGGAAATCCGTCGAAGAGGCCGTCGAGATCGGCTCGAACGTCCGCTGCGCGTTGGTCCGAGGCCCGTGCCGTTGCTGTGATGGACGCCGCAGACCATGAACCGTCAACAGCAACGTCGAAGGTCGCATTGTCGTAGGCGAAGAGGTCCTCGAAGGTCATGCCCGTGCAGTTGACGTCCTCCATTTGTCGACCTTCCACCAGCACCACCTGCGCTTCGTCGAGGGAAGGGGGCGCGTGGCCAAGTCCAGCCAGCAGAAGCATCAGGACCAGCAGCGTTCCAACGGTTGGTCGCATGGTACGTACGCTCCGTGCCGTGCCTTGAAGCCTCGCTCAGGTCAAGGCACCAACCGTTCCATGCGACGGAGCAGCACCCATGTCGGGACCACCGTCCACGCGACCGCTGCGCCAAGGATGGCCGGAGCACGCACACCACGGTCAACCTCTGGAAGGCGAAGCTCGAGCAAGTGGTGGTACACGCCGTTTGGCGATACAAGGTCGAGCAGGGCTTCGAATCGGACCCAGGAGGGGTCGTGTGACCCTGCTTCGATGCCTGCCAAGCCAGCAAGAACGCTGGTGATGAGCAGCCACAGCATCGTGAACAGGAACCACACACCGACCCCCATGGCGATGGCTGTCCCTTGGTCACGGGCGTAACTGGACGCCAAGAGGGCGATCACAGTGTACCACGTCACCACGAGCGCCGTGGACGTAAGGAAGACCGCCACGTCTGCGAAAGCAGGCCATACCCCAGTTCGTTGTTGAACAATCATCACCGCGATGCACGAGAGCACGAGAACTGGAACGACAGCGGCGGTCAAGTGCGCGCCAAGGAGCACCGCTGTTTGTCGTCGCCTGCTCATGGCGCGTCCCAAACGCACCTCAAGAACGCCAGAAGCACGGTCCCGACTGATGCCGTCCCATGCATACAACACGGACGTGAGCGTTGCGGTCAGCAGCACGAACAAACTGGTGACGAAGAGGATGTGCATCGGGGTGTCAAGCGGAATTTCTGCAGGCAACGCCGTCCTCGGGTCGGAAAGTCCCCATGCTGCTCCGGGAATGGCCAGCGTCAGGAGTGGCAACGCCACGATGGACCGGACCGACATAAGGAGCGTCCACGCACGCCGCCCGCTCAGCCAAGCCCACTGCTGAAGCGGGTTCATTCCTCTTCACCCCTGCCCACAATCGCGTCCAACAGGTCTGCAAGGTCGATGTCACGTCGGCCGTGGCTGAGGACTTCTGCTGTCCCAATCGAGGCAAGAAGCTCCGAATCCAACCGCGGTCCAGTCAGTTCCCAGAGGCCGTCGCCAAGGTCCACGGCGTCTTCGGAAGGGCGTCGACCTTTGACCACGGTCACCCACGGCCTGTCGAGGCCGATGGTGTCGGCGAGGGACTCCGCGCTTCCTTCAGCAACGATTCGGCCGCGTTCAAGCAACACAAGCCGGTCAACCAAGCCTGAAAGGTGCCCAAGGTGATGCGAAGAAACCACCACGGTAACACCGCGTTGGGCCAAGCGTTGGAGCACACGCGTGAGGCTCCGAGCAGCGGAGGGGTCGAGTCCGTTGTAGGGTTCGTCAAGCAGGAGCACGTCGGGACTGGCCAACATCGCGGTGGCCAAGGTGAGGCGTTGCCTCATGCCCTGACTCAGGCTGTCGAGCATGTCGTCGGAGCGTTCGTGGATCCCAACCAAGCGCATGACGCCGTCGATGAGGTCCAACCGCCCGCCGTCCATCACCGCGAGTTCCATGAGCGTCGACCGCGGTGTCGCTCGACCCTGCCATCGAACTTGTTCAGGCATATGGCCCACGCGTTGCCGCCGCTGAGCCGCGTCCAAAGCCGCTCCGTCAACGTCCAGAACAGCACCGCCTTGAACTTCCAGAACGCCGGCGAGCGTGCGAAGGAGGGTCGTTTTTCCGGAACCGTTTCGTCCAACAAGCCCAAGGATTTCCCCGCGAAGCAGGTCGAGGCCAACCTCATGGATGCCCGGCCCCGCTCGTCGGCGAAGTCGATGCTCAGGGTCAGGCACCAGATGACGGTGCGTCACGCCTTTGAGCCGCAACAGCAGGTCCACGTTCACGCCTCGTCTTGACCTTGAACGCCGCAGGTTTCAACGTATGCAGGTGAGCGCCGCTGGTGAAGCATGTCCTACGTCGTCCCGTCCCTCCTGGCCGTGGCCA
>Ga0181578_10005356_pt1 | contig 11245 bp, 12 predicted proteins | sample 071ome_21_FD_148659 | JGI IMG/M metagenome (GOLD analysis project Ga0181578, IMG submission 148659) | Coastal salt marsh microbial communities from the Groves Creek Marsh, Skidaway Island, Georgia - 071401CT metaG (spades assembly) | ecosystem: Environmental > Aquatic > Marine > Intertidal zone... | reverse complement strand
TAAGATCCTGAGTAATCGCCGTAGCTATGGGCTCGCTTGTCTCGGCCACCGTGCGAATCTGCACCAGGTCTGTTCCCAACATCGCGAACATCTCTAGTGGCCCGAACATATCCAGCATCTCGAATCCCGGGTACATCACCGCCCCTACGGTCAACCTTGGATTATTCATCGAATCTCCTTTGATGAGCCTGTTTGAACCTAACTATAGTTTAGAAGTTCTTCTTCATGTCTGAGTAAGATCGTCTCTCCCCAAACCTCTGCGTGAACAAGGTCGGACTCTACTAAAGCGCGCCAAAAAGTGACACTTTGTGACAGTTCAAAGCCAAATAAAGTGAAATAACGTGTAGTTAACACCCTACTAAAATTAACTAACGTGTTGATTTTATTAACATCGTGCCTGTGAACGGAGAAAATCCCTCTCTCTCCGCCATTAATTTCTCATAAATCTATATGTATCAATAAGTTACGAAAATTTACCACTTTACCTTCCAAAAAGTACCCGCTCTGGTACCCATAATTATTTCCGGTCGCAGCTTTACTTTTATCCTACCTAACCCGGGCCGAAAACATAGGAGGGGGTGGTGAATCATATCTCCAAGCATCTGCAGTTCCCACGCAGATACTTAAAACGTGATCTTAAAAAGTTATCTCCGAGAGATGCGCGGCAGAGATAAATTCGCCTAGCCTCTCCGATGACGCATTCTTTTTCGTTGACCGCCGCGTGCAACCAGACTTATATTGTCACAATTGACAATAAACTATCAAGCGCATGGGCAGACCGAACATCTCAGATACGAGAATTGAAGAAATCCTTGAGGCATTTGAGCACTGTGTTATCCAAAAGGGTTTCGATAAAACCACTTTGGGTGACATCGCTGAGAAGTCAGGCATGCCACGCTCCTTGGTCCGCTACTTCATCGGTAATCGCGCCGACCTTGAGTCCAAATTAGTCGACCGCGTGTTGGACCGGGTAGACAAAAAATTTACAGCGATACCTGCGAGTCCAGTTCAGCCGTCACCCGCCTTACTTGTTAGCTTCGTGATATCCGAAGTCTTCGACGATCAAATGCTGAACCAGCTTGTTAGAGAGTTATGGCGACTCGGCATGCGTTCAGAAAGTCTTCATTCAAGAATTACAAATATGTATCAGCGGGTACTCAATGATTTGAATCAGCAGTTTGCATCATCAACTGAATCAAGCGATGCAAGTCTTACCGAGGCAGAAGTGTTCGGTATTTTTTCACTCGGTCTGGGTATGACTGTCATGGCCGAATTCGGTTTGCATCCGAAATCGAAAACTGAATTTGCACTGAAGGCTCTTGGCCAGATTTCAACCCAGAGCACGACACAAAAATAGTAAGAGGCTTAGAAAATGACCAATCAGAGTGAAGAACAGGCTAATTCAACTGGACTTTTTAATGGGCTGCCCCAGCATGAGACTTTTGCCAATATGCAACACTTATACGAAGTCACCACGATGCAACCAGCGAACCTGCCTTTTAAATTCCCCAAAGGCTCCGGTGTCTCTCTTCCAACGACCTATGATTTCCAGGGGAGAATTAGGAATCTCTATAGCCTTTTGGGCAGTACGCATACGAGTGCACTGTTGGTAATCAAAAGTGGTCGAATTGAATTTGAAGAGTATTGGCTTACCGGCGGACCGAACACGCAGTGGATATCGATGTCTGTTGCGAAAAGTTTCGTTTCCGCCTTGGTTGGAATAGCTCATGCAGAGGAGCTAATAGGGAGTTTGGATGATGCAATGGATGATTATGTTCCTTTACTCAAGGAAACCGCGTACTCAGGAATTCGAATCAAAGATGTGTTGCAAATGTCATCAGGTGCTAAATGGAACGAAGATTACAGTGACCCGGATTCTGAGGTATTTAGATTAAGCGTCGCGAACAGTGGCGGCTCATTTGATGAATTTATGCAAACCATGGTTTCTGAGAGAGAAGCCGGTACGTTTTGTCGTTACAACTCAGCAGACACCCAGGCCCTTGGCATGCTCATTGCTGAAGCCACCAACCGATCACTTACTGAATACATGCAAGAAAAGTTGTTTCAGCCGCTTGGTATGGAGTACGCGGCCCATTGGATTACCGACGTTCATGGCAGAGAGATGGCTTATGCGGGACTGCTGATGACGGCTGTCGATTTCGCAAAGCTCGGTGAACTTTACCGACTTCAAGGGGTTTGGCAGGGGAAACAACTTGTCCCTGCAGACTATGTAAGTGCATCAACACAAGCCACATCGCCTCATACCCAGCCAAGCCAACCCTTCGTTGGTGGGCATGCCTTTGGCCCAGGTTACGGCTACCAATGGTGGATACCTGGAGTCGAGGAGAACACCTTCGCGGCAATTGGTGTTTACAACCAATTCATCTTTGTTGATCCCGATAGAGAGACAGTCATCGTCAAACTCTCCGCGAATCCCGCTTACGGTACGAGTGATAAAGAAGAAGACAACAAAGACAACGAAAATCTCGCTGCACTTCTAGCGATCAGTAAGCACTTTGGGTCTTGAGGAGAAAACTGTGCTTTGCAGCCGTTTCACCCCCAACTGTAGGACAAAATGCGTCTACCTCTTTTGCCTAAACCGGATCAAAATATAGCCTGGGAACGGAGAAAATCTCTCTCCACCTGTTTTTAGCGCTACCTACTAATAATGACAAAGTGCGACGTTGAGCGATTGTACACATCCAAACGTTATGGAAAGCAACTGTCCATGACGACGGATCAATCACGCTCACGCCTAGCAAAAAGTAACTGTCTCATTGGGACAGTTCAACGCTAAACAACGTGAAATAACGTGTAGTTAGCCCTCTACCAAAGTGAACTAACGTGTTGATTTTATTAACATCGTGCCTGCAAGCGGAGAAAATCCCTCTCTCTCTCCGCCAGATTTCTGAATAATACCTATTAAATTCAATAACTTAATTAAAAAAAATCGCTATTTTCTAGATTTGGTACCCGCACTGGTACCCAGAAATTTTTCTGGCAGGAACCCTTCTTTCGTACCTCCGTTTTCGGTCTAACTAACCCCATCCTGCGGGTACGCCCGTCTTCACGATATGGGACTCCATATATCTGCGTGGATTAGTAGTGCCCTCTCGGAATCGCCGGACAGTAGGTCACCCCACCCCTATGTATCTATAGGAGCAGACGGAGATTTTGAAACGGTCTCAAGTTATCAGGTTAACGGGGACCGATTACCTGTAAACACCCTCTACACGCCACGGCAACAGCATTTCTTGAACTTCTTGCCGTTACCACACGGGCAAGGCTCATTCCGGCCCACCTTTGGAATTTCACGTGAGTAGGGGTTTTAGGCGGGCAGGATGCCACCCAGCCCCTATGCCACTACAGGAACCTACGGATAAACTCAGAGGCCTTTGGGGTGTCAAGTTAACGAATCAGAGACAACGCTAATTTAGGCTGATCTTTTGCTTGGGCTAGCATCGCGGTCGCTGTCTGCTAAAGAATCGCACCGACAAAAATCGAACTAAATTTTGCGTGTCTATTTCCCAAAGATAGAGTTATCAAAGATGCGAAACATGGAGAGCCAAAATGATCAAGACTCTGAGGAGATTGGAGTTACTGGCTTTCTTACAGCCAATCGAGAGCAAGACTGTAATCGTGACCGAAGAGAGCTCAAAAGTTGTACCCGAAACACCAGAGGAAGAGAGAGAACGCCTGAGATTCGTTCATGGGGGTAGTAATTTTCAGCCGGGCTCTGGCATGGCTGCAGCTAAAGGTTTTCTCGCAGTCATGGCGGTTATCGGAATGTTCCTAGGAATCGCTTACCTCGCAAATTTAATCCTTCAAATATAAACTGCTAGTAACACGCTTACTTTCCATAAATATCAACTAGAGGAAATATCATGAAACAAATCTTCAGCTTTACATTGCTGTGTTTGTTTAGCTTCTCGCTGTCAGCGGCACCCAATCTCGGACTGGAAAATCCGTTTGAAGCGAAATTTACGATCGATTCAGCATACACCACCGACGGCGTGAATTATCAAGTTTCAGCTTCTGGTGAAGCAGGCGAGTACGGCCGCGTTTATCTTTCCTATGTATTCACTGACAAACAAGAACTCGGTGATCGAGGGGAGTTTACTGGCCATGCTTGGGCGCAAAATGGGGAAGACGTAAATACAGCAACTTTACAAGGCGTTTACGTGAAGCAGGGAACAGTTTTCAAGCTTTACACTCTGGATGCAGTAAGTAACGGCAAATTCAATTTCGCTATCGGAACTTTAAACTTCATCGAGAAAACCTTGAATTTCGAGGTGGCTGAAATCGTTACACAATAAGAGTCAATCCAAAAGATGAGATGCCCCATCAGCTTGATGGGGCTGGTCTCTCTATCTCTAGCCTTCTTGGCATCCTGCCCCGTTTTCAGTCGGATCAACCTCTAACCCAAGGGTACCACCAATTCATCAGATGTGACGCCGCACTTCTGCGCGGATTTATAATGCCGTCTTGGAATTGCCAGGCAGGAGGATTTTCCACTCCCTATGTATGTGTAGGATCCTAAGGAGAATTTACGAAGGTTTTGGGTCCCAAGTAATCACTTCGCAGCCAGCAGCGGACTGATTAACCCTGAGAGCGCAGTCAACATCTGCTATCAGTAGCCGCGCCTTATTATTCCGCTTAAGCTGAGTTCTTGGGGCTTCTCGGAGATCTCGGTCCGGTCTCATTCTCACTTGCTTTGATTGGTAGGGGAGGATTCCGGCTGGTATGCGTAATATCCTGTTACGGGAATCATCAAGTGAGCGTAGTCTGAACCCGGAAACATCACATAGGGTTCCCCAGTTGAGAAATCGTCGGTGAAGTTCTCAATCGTGGATGGGTCCTTTGGCATCAACATCAGGTGCGGACCGGACTCAATCCATTGCCCGGGCACTGAATTTTCCTTATCAAGGACTCCCATTTTGGTGTTGTCTTCCCCTACATCACCTTGAAGCATCCATATGTATGAATCTCGATCCATTTGAGGCTTCGCACCACTAAGAGCAGCATTCATCCACTTAAGGGCCTCTGCGTCACCACACATCGGCATAGCCTCATGAACCGTCGACCACCCATTTTCCGGGAATGGACGAGGATTCCCTGACATACAGGTCCAACCGTTAGACCCTTCTCTCAATACCTCTCCATTCCCTCCCATGACCGCTGCGTCATCTCCAATAAAGTTTGGAGCAGCGCTTGTGTAGGCTGCAATTTGCCACTCGGGGGACGAGTGACTTCCGCTTGACGGGGCGTCCAGTGGATTACCAGCCGCTTCCATCATGAACCCAACATCGTCAAAAACCTGGAAGGCGGAGTACAACCCATTTTCAACAGTGACAACGTGAATTGATTCTGAGGTGCGACCACCGGCAGTGATTTCAACATGAACATACACTGTATTGCCGATTTGATTATATCTCTTTGGTTCTACTTTAAAGTCTGGCCAGTATTTAACTATCGGGTTAAATACGTTGTCGATGACATCCTCTGGACCACTAAACTCTCCCCCGTAAGGGAAACCAAGTGGGATTTTCCAGTGGACGTCCGTAGCTTGAGTTCTCGACCAAGCCTCCATATCCCCTGTTTGAAAAGCTTCATAACCAGCTTTCGCAGCTCTCAAAACGCTTGGGTCCGACAATTCATTCCCACACCCAAAAAGCGTCATAAAGGCCAAGCAAAAAACCAACCTTTTCGAACACTGATCTAACACTATTACCTCCTTGTACGATACGAAAGTTGCATATCTGCTCAATTAAAAGACAAACCAAAGGGCGATCACGATTCTTTCTAGAACCTCTCCCACTAAATAAATTTGTGCTGCTCAATCACCATCTCATCCTGAGTAGCATCAAAACTGGCCACATAAAGACTCATATCGCCGTTGCTCACCAGATCAACATAACGGGCTACAACTTTGGTCCCTTCACGCTTCCATCTCCCCGAGAAGGAACCCGAGAAAAAAGTCCCATCGATCATCGCTCCCCTTCCTGAGCCGAAGCACTCTCCCCCGCTCCTGTCCGAGGAAGAAACAAGCGTTAAAGAGAATCTAACCTTCCCGTAATCGTTCATGTTCGTCATGCAATGAAGCGTGACCCCATCGTCTCTTATGTCCGTGGAAGTGATTGCACATTTCAAATCATCTTGTCTTTCTAACATATTATTATTCCTCGTTTTTTTAGGTCTCTACTCTGGGTAAACGGTGAAAGCACCCTTCCCTGCCACTAAGTCTATAGACCCTATAGCCATGACGATGTCGCCATTGGAGTGTGTGTCGAATGTATGAATGTGCATCTTCCCAGACTTCATCCTGTACACACCGTTCAAAGTTCCGTACATAACGCCATCAGCCGTGACCGAGCGAATCTGTCCTGTGAAGTGCCCCAAATCACTCAAGCCGTGCACGCCCTCGAAATTGTAGGTCAAGAACACGCGACCATAGCCCTCAATGTCCCCCTCTGCCGTGAGCACTGATCCGGACTTGGTGCTCGTCACAGAAGTGACGTCAAATTCGGCCTGGAACGATTCTCCGGTGACCTCAAATGCACTAACTGTGTGTGAGGCTGACAACAAGAGTATCAGTGTTGCGAACGAGATTAATCGTCTCATAGGGTTTTCCTTTTTTAAAAAAGTTTGGTTAAGGGATGTTTCCTTCACTAGTTAGTTGGTCGTTGGGACCCAGCGCTTGACTTCTCTGAACATGTTAGTTGCTTCAACCGTTCGGATACCCGCAACGGCTCTAGAATAGATTGCCATTGCCGGCGACCCTTGAACCTTCATAATGTGTTCTATCAACTCTCCGCGTGATTCAGCAACAAAGGTCACGAAGTGCGTCCCTGGAACATTGCCGGCGGCGATGTTCTGCCCTAAATAGATATTTCCAGGAAAGGCCTTGACTTCGTCGGACTCGAGCAGTGTTTCAAAAGCGGAGATGTATTCAGCGACATCCGTTACTGTCATGGCGTAAACAATACTCACTGCGTTATCAAGCGTCGTAGGGTCTTTCTTCACCTTAGCAAGCTGAACTGCGTAAATGTTTTCCCACTCTGGACGAGCCAACTGTCTAATTTTGCCCTGGAACTTTGACCAATCAGGCGAGGCGGAGTTTATAGCCACACTGCGGTCCATTGCTTGTGTTGAGGGATAAAATACGCTTACTTGGTGAGTAGAAGCGTAATCTCCATTCACGATGTTTTGCACCAAAACGGGCATCGCCGGCGAACTTTGACCTGCTTCTGACGCTCTATATTCGTCCATCGCCGCGACAAATCCTGCGGGATCATCAACTACAAATCCATAACTCTGCCCGAAGAACAGTGGATCGGCAGTTGTCTCAAGAATTAAACCACAAAAAAACAAACACATAGCTATGGAAAGTTTTTTCATTTGCAATCTCCTATTTTTGAATTTGGGTAGTAAATCTACCTTTAATATTGACAACGTCAGTCTAGCTCACGAAAGGAAGACCAAAATGAAGATGCTGCTAATTTCGTGCCAAATTCTGGTTAATTGATCACCCTCTCTCCCTGAACGGTCTCGGGGGGCCCTTCAGGGAGCCATGCTAAGCGAATCCGTCATCAACCTTTTAACTGGGCAAAGAGCGATGGGAAATCGCCTCGAAAGGTGTAATCTTGCTGTTTTCGAGGATGAGCAAAGGAACCCCTGCAATGAACGTCTTAGTAACACTAAAATTTCCAGTCCGGGACAGTGAGCTTGATAATTTCCTAACTGTACTGAAGGAGGCTTTGATTGATACCAGGGCATACAATGGATGCCAATCAGTTTCTACCTACGTCGAGAGAGGTACAGGTTCTGTCTTTTTGGTGGAACATTGGGACAGCGCTGAACACCAACAGGATTATATGAGCTGGCGGGTTGAAACCGGGTTGATCGAGGCATTAGATCCTTACTTAGAGGGTGAAATCGATGTCCAGACGTACGATCCAGCAGCAGACATTTAACTGTTTCAGTCGCGCTTAAGTCAGCCGAGTAACTGGCGGGGCACTTCAAAGTCGCACGGGATAAGGAACACCTGTGGGAAGAATTCACGTCGCGATCAAATTACTGACAAAGAGATTTTTTCCATTTCTGCAGCATCAAGTTGTGGAAGAAGATTGCAGTGATCCAATTAGCCCCCCCTCCCAATATTGCAACAGGATATAGGAGTAATAGGATCTGACAGTAGATTCCGAGCAAGACGTTTTTTCTCGGAGGATTCAATTGAGAGCGCTCGCTTGCTAAAAATCACTAGAGAAAGTAAAACCGATTACGATGTCCAGTCCAGCAGTTTGTGTGACGGAAATTAATAAAGGCGTTACCAGTTGGAAAATGTAGGACAACGGAATAATTCACTTCAAGGAAAAAAGAATGAATCTACCATCATGGAAAAGATTAGTTATCGCCCTTCCCCTACTTGTGTTGTGGGGTTGCTCTCAAGAAACCAATACGGAAAAAGGAGCCTCCGCGCCTGAAGCTGCGCAGGTAAGCGGTGCAGAGTCAGAAGGGACGGTTACTCCAACCTCCTACACAGAGTACTTGCAATGTCAATTCGGTCAGAACTATTCGCCCGAGGCATTTCAGCCGTTCTTGGCTGATTGGAATCAAGAGATCTCTCAGCTGCCTGATAGAGGGTTGCGCGCTTTCGGTTATATGCCAAGAGATTGGTCATCAGAAGCGTTTGACGGAATCTGGGTGCTACGTTGGCCTAGTATCGACGATCGGAATGCGGGCTGGAAAGATTATGCCGATGCAGGGGTTCAAGACAGACTGAGAGCTGCGCACCCGGATCTTATTGAGTGCGCGCCTGAACAAGGACTAGGGCTGTTTGCTTTTGACACATACAGCCGTCGAAATGCGCCCGACACTTGGACACAAGAGTCCTCCCCTTACGCCGTTACAATGCAAGTATGCGCGATGAATGACGACAGGCCTTTGACGGACCTGAGAGATTTTGTAACCTCAAGTTACCTGCCCTACCTAGACGAGGCTGATGCTAGGCTTGAGGGCAACACCTACTGGTATCAAGTGGCTGTTATGGACGAAGAAAATAGCATTGGTCGACCTTCAACTGCATCCATGCCCTTTGATTTTGTATGGATGAACTATTGGAACTCGGTAGAGGAAGAGGCTACTTCAATGGCAGATTGGGGTGCCAATGGATCAGAGATACAATCGCAGTTTGATGAGCTCACAAGCTGCCAAGAAGCTATTCCCTACAACGGATACTATTTCCGCACAGCATCTAATTCATAATTTCTAGCATTCACGGGGCCTTCTCAGGCCCCTCTTCTTTTTTAGCCTTCGGTTCCCTGGTGAAGAGCCACCCCACCCTCTATGTGCTTTTGGGGACCTATGGAGAATTTGGGAGAGTTCTGGAGCGCTCAATTCCAGCCAAGCTGTATGAGTTCCGCTTCAGGAAAGGTACAGCTGGGATTTTATTCCTCTGAGGGACAACAACTTATTAAGCGAGCGAGCTAAGTGAATTCCGGGAGGCCCAGGGGAAGACCCTATATGTTGAAGGTCTCGTCTATCAAGAACATTTCAACTCCTCCGGTCACTCTGTCATTGGACATTGCATCCATCGTAACGGGATCGTTGAATATTCTAATAAACTCTTCTGGGTCATTAGTCTCAAAAATAGCAATCACTGTCGTCTCATCAGCGACCCCCATGTGGACCATTGATACACCCTGGCTTTTAAAGACGTCTCCATGCGTTTTAAATTGCACCCTCCAGTGGTCAGCACTCTCTACTTCCGCTCTTACTGCTATCAACACTTCCTTCTCCTTACATTCCATCAAATATTAGTAGCGATCTAATACTGAACACATCAATACCAGACCAGCGGTAGTAATATGACAACTGAGACGATGAGCGTTTCTTGCAGAAACCACAATCGTAAGAAATCGCACGGGACGACCGCCTCCGCAAGGTCGTCTCGAGAGCACTGGTTGGAGTGGCACGTTAAGCGGCCATCCCTTGATGATAGAGATCCTTCATTGCATCGAATGTCATCGTTGCGATGACCTCATTGTTTTCATCCAAAATCTCGTAGATAGGCCTTTCGTTATCGTAGGGACGCAAGCTAAAAAGAATTACAACATCCTCATCTCCGCCGCCCTCTGTATGAGCGTCCTCACTTGCTGCCGTGGCCCTATAAGTTCCAGCCGGACGGACCTCGCGAAGCGAACCGTCTAAATCGTATATCCGATGTTCTCCCTTGATAACGAAGGTGTTGAAGTCAGCGGTGTGCCGGTGTCCTATAATTTTCTCGTTAGCAGCGAATTTAAATAACACGTCAATGATCTTGGCATTATCATCAACGCTGAGAATAGACATTCCGATGTGATCTGCAGGATTGCCGTCCGGACCGGGTAGCGGCTGCCAATTAACTTCGCTTTCATTAAACAATTTTGGGTCAATCATTTTCTCTCTCTCCTAACGGGCGCCTTCTGAGTGGAACAAATTCCTGGTGGCACATCAAGCGTAGTTCGACTTTCGTCATATCCAGTTGACTCTGCTGAAAGAAAGGCGTATTTCGGATAGGCTTTTTGGACTAACTCTGAGACGCCCCAATCCGCTGACCAAAAACGTCATTAATCGCAGGGGCAGCGCCACTGAATTTGCTCATTCGAGAGGAGTATCGCTATGAAGGGTTACTGGATCAATCATGTAATTGAGATCAAGAACCATGAGAGGTTTTTCGCCTATGCGGAAGCAAGTGAATCGATGTTTACAGGAGACAATAAATACGGTGCTCTAATGAAAGTTTTTGGGCCAGTAACAGCAACTCTTAAGGGCCCACCTGTTTCGCACGCGGCTCTTGTAGAGTTCGACAATATTCAAGCAGCCATCGATTTTTGGGATGATCCAGAATATGCGGCTACGCGCGCCCACTTGGGTCCATTGGATGATGAGTCCGCCACGGTCGAGAGACGTGTTTGCTGCATAGAGGCCGAAGAGATCGTCATTTCACCTGATCAGTGGTTTTGGCTCAATCATGTACAAGAGATCATCAATGAAGAGGCTTTTTTCCAGTACGCAAATGCGAGCCTTGAGCACTTCAATGTGGCGGCGTTTGGTCCGGTAGTTCATCAACATGCAGGAAGCCAGGCGATTCAATTGGCAGCCGCGCTAGGCTTTGCCGATGGGAGCATGGCATTGAATGTGCGGGAAACGGAAAGTTATAGGTCTGCCTTAGCTAAAGGCGGCATGGCTGAAAATGAGTCAAACG
>Ga0181578_10005354_pt1 | contig 11249 bp, 10 predicted proteins | sample 071ome_21_FD_148659 | JGI IMG/M metagenome (GOLD analysis project Ga0181578, IMG submission 148659) | Coastal salt marsh microbial communities from the Groves Creek Marsh, Skidaway Island, Georgia - 071401CT metaG (spades assembly) | ecosystem: Environmental > Aquatic > Marine > Intertidal zone... | reverse complement strand
TCTTCAAACCGTCCAGGGCGTCGGGGCCAAGGCGGCGTTGGCCATCCTGTCGGCGTTGACACCGGACGAGGTGATGCAAGCCGTCGCGGCTCAGGACAAGACCATGCTGACCCGGGCCGACGGTGTTGGGCCAAAGTTGGCGACCCGCATCGTCAACGAGTTGAAGGACAAGGCGGTTGGATTCTCGCTGGGGGTCGAAAGCGCGGCAATGAAATCCGGCGCGTCGGCGCCGACCTCGGCGGTTGACGCCGGACCGGTTGAGGACGCGGTTTCCGCCTTGGTCAATCTCGGTTATGGGCGCTCCGACGCTTATGGAGCCGTGGTCGCGGCCAGCCTATCGCTGGGCGACGGCGCGGCGCTCGACCGGCTGATCTCCACCAGCCTGAGGGAGTTGGCGTCTTGAGCCTCGGTGATGATCGTGACGCGGCGGCGGAGCGACTGATCGACGCCGAACAGGCGCCAGCGGACCGCCAAGACAACACCCTGCGTCCCTTGGTCCTCGAGGAATTCGTCGGCCAGCGTCAGCTCCGCGAGAATCTCAAGGTCTTCATCGAGGCCGCACGAGGCCGTCAGGAGGCCCTGGATCACGTGCTGTTCCACGGCCCGCCGGGGCTTGGCAAGACAACGTTGTCGCAGATCGTGGCGCGCGAGCTCGGTGTCGGCTTTCGCATGACCTCCGGGCCGACCATCGCCAAGGCTGGAGACCTCGCGGCGCTGCTGACCAACCTCGAAGCTCGCGATGTCTTGTTCATTGACGAGATCCATCGTCTGAACCCGGCGGTCGAGGAAGTACTGTATCCGGCGATGGAGGATTTTCAGCTCGACCTGATCATCGGCGAAGGGCCTGCGGCGCGCTCGCTCCGCATTGATCTCGCGCCCTTTACGCTGATCGCGGCGACAACCCGCTCGGGTTTGATCACCACGCCTCTGCGCGAGCGCTTCGGTATTCCGCTGCGTCTGCAGTTCTACACCCCGGAGGAGTTGCGCCGCATTGTTCTGCGCGGCGCCGGATTGCTCGGAATGGACCTGACCGAGGATGGGGCCGACGAGATCGCCCGGCGCTCGCGGGGCACGCCTCGGGTCGCCGGCCGCCTGTTGCGTCGGGTCCGGGATTTCGCCGGTGTTGCCGGCACCGCGAGCGTCGACGCCGCCGCCGCCGACGCGGCGCTGAATCGCCTGGATATCGACAGTCGGGGCCTGGACGCGATGGACCGACGATATCTCGCCTGTATCGCCGAGAATTACGGCGGCGGTCCGGTGGGGGCCGAGACCTTGGCCGCCGCCCTGTCCGAACAACGAGACGTGATCGAGGAAGTCATCGAGCCTTATCTGTTGCAGCAAGGGTTGATCGGACGCACGCCTCGGGGCCGGGTGCTGTCCGCCGCCGCCTACCGTTACATGGGCATTCCGGAGCCCCGGGGGGTCGACCAGCTTGATCTGCTGCCCGAGGCGACGGCGGAGGAATTGGTCGATGACGGCGCCTGAGGTTCTCTCGCCTGGCTCCGGGCAATGGCGCGAGGGAACCCATGCCTTTCGCGTCAGGGTCTATTACGAGGACACCGATGCCGGCGGGATCGTCTACCACGCCAATTACCTCAACTTCGCCGAGCGGGCGCGGACCGAGATGCTGCGACTAATCGGCGCCGAACAGGACGAGATGCGCCGCGAGGGGGGGGTGGGCTTCACGGTCCGTCGCTGCGAGATCGATTTCAAGGCGCCGGCGCGGCTCGATGATCTGCTTGAGGTGCGTACGGTACTGCGGGAGGCGCGGGGCGCGCGGGTCCTGGCGGTCCAGAGTCTTCACCATGTCATCGACGGCGCGGTCGAACCGGAATGGATTGTCCAACTGGACCTGACGCTCGCCTGCGTCAATGAAAATGGGCGGCCGACGCGGCTGCCGGAACAAATACGCGCGGCCTTTGTCGCCGTGTCGCAAACCCAATAGCGGGAGGAGACGGGACGTCTCATGGAACAAAGTATCGTCGATAGCGTGCAACTCGCTGGGTCCGCGAACACCGACCTAAGTATTATAGGACTGTTCCTCGCCGCCGACCCGGTCGTCAAAACCGTGATCATCGGGCTCATCCTGGCATCGGTTTGGACCTGGGCGATCATCATCGACAAGATCCTGCGCCTGCGGCGTCTTAAAAGCCGCGCCCGGGCCTTCGAGGATAGCTTTTGGTCCGGGGGATCGCTGGAGGATCTCTACGATCGGATCGGAAGCGCGCCGCCGGACCCGATGTCGGCGATCTTCGCGGCGGCGATGCGCGAGTGGCGTCGCTCCGCCGCGAAGGGGTTGGTTTCCAAGGGCGAGGAAGTCAGGGCCAGCCTCAGGGTTCGGGTCGAACAGATCATGTCGTTGACCATTGGTCGGGAAATGGAGGGGTTGGAGAGGAACATGTCGTTCCTGGCCTCGGTGGGGTCGACGGCGCCGTTCATCGGCCTGTTCGGAACGGTTTGGGGCATCATGGATGCCTTCCAATCGATCGCCGCGACCAAGTCAACGTCGCTATCGGTGGTCGCGCCTGGTATCGCCGAGGCCTTGTTCGCCACCGCGCTGGGCCTGATCGCCGCCATCCCGGCGGTGGTCGCCTACAACAAAATCAGCCACGATCTCGACCGTTTCGCGCAACGCCTCGAGGCGTTTTCCGGAGAGTTCATCTCCATCCTGTCGCGTCAACTGGACGAGGGGGCCTAGGTCATGGCCGCCCAGCCGATGCGATCGGGCGGCGGCGGGCGTCGTCGTTACCGCCCGGTGAGCGAGATCAACGTCACGCCCTTCGTCGACGTGATGCTCGTGCTTCTCGTGGTTTTCATGGTGACGGCGCCGCTATTGGTGCTCGGCGTGCCGGTGCAGCTGCCCAAGGTCGGCAAGGAATTCATCATCGCCGACGAGGATCAGCCGCTGAACGTGGAGGTCGACCTGGATAAGCGGGTTTACCTGAACAAGACCGAGACCACATTGGCGACCCTGGCCGCCAAGCTCCAGGGCATCCGAAACGCTAATCCGGATGTGAAGGTCCATCTGAGGGCCGATGCGCGCTTGAACTACGGCGCGGTGGCCGTTGTCGCGGGCGAGATCCGCAACGCGGGCATTCAAGTGATTGCCCTGCGTACCGATCTTGCCTCCAAGCAGCGGGAGATTGAGGCCTTTCCGGAAGCGGTTACCGCGCCGACCGATGGCGCGCGACCAGGAGGCGGGTAAGAGATCATGCGGCTCGGCGCCACCTTGTCGGTCGGTCTGCACGCGGCGGTCATCGCCTTCGCGTGGTTCGGCCTGCCGCATCTGCGTTCGGAGCCGCCGGAGTTGGACGATATCGTTTTCGTAAAGCTTGCTGATCTCGGTGATGTGACGAACGTGCCGCCGGAGACCGAGAAGCCGGTTCGCGAGGAACCCAAAACCGAACCGAAGCCGGAACCTCCCAAGGCCAAACCGAAGCCCCCGCCCCCGCCGCCACAAACGGCGGCGATCCCTCCTCCTCCTCCTCCGGCACCGATGGCGAAACCCGAGCCCAAGCCTGAACCGGTTGTCGTGTTACCCGAGAAGCCGGCGCCCAAGCCGGCCCCGAAACCTAAACCGGCGGCGGTCGCTCCCAAGCCGGTGCCACGTCCGACGCCCCGTCCCGCGCCCCCGGCTCCACCCAAGCCCGTGGCCAAGGCGCCGGAGAAGCCTAAACAACCGCCGCCCGAGAGAAAGTTCTCGAGCCTGTTGAAGGATTTGAAAAAGGAGCCGCCGAAATCCGCGACGCCGACCGAAACGAAGAAGAGCCTTGTGGAACGCGCGCGTGAAGCGGCGCGCAATCAGAGCACGCGGGATTTCGACCCGGACGCCGCGGTGACGGTGAGCGAGATCCAAGCCGTTCGCCAGCAACTGGCCCAGTGCTGGAACGTCGCCGCCGGCGCCCGCCGGGCCGATGCCCTGGCGGTGGAAATCGAGATGGTGATGAACCAGGACGCCACCGTGCGTCAGGCTCGGGTGGTCGACGCGGCGCGGATGAATTCGGACCCCTACTATCGAGCCGCGGCGGAAAGCGCTCTGCGGGCGCTCGGCCATCCCGACTGTATCCCTCTGAAGTTACCTCTGGACAAATACGAGGTCTGGAAGAACTTCACCTTTAACTTTGATCCCAGCAAGATGTTGCAGTGATGTCTGGAGCCAAACCAATGACACTTAACATCCGGCTTGGCCGGTGGTTCACCGCCTTCTTCGTCGCTATCTGTCTTCTACAGACCATGGGCGCGGGGCCTCGGCCGGCAAGCGCCGAGTTACGTATCGACGTGACTCAGGGGCGCGCCGACCCGATGCCGATCGCGGTTGGCGATTTCACGGCGTCGGAGACGGCATCCGCTCAAATCGGCCGCGACATGGCCGGGGTGATTTCCGCCAATCTGCAACGCTCCGGTTTGTTCGCGCCGATCGATCAGGCCTCTTTCATTCAGGCGCCGGGTTCGCTGGGCGTGCTGCCGAAATTCGCCGATTGGCGGGTCTTGAACGCGCAGGCCCTGGTTCAGGGAGCGGTTACCGTGCAGGGGGACGGTCGCCTCAGGGTGGAGTTTCGGCTCTGGGACGTCTTCGCGGAGCAACAGATGGTCGGCAGCGCCTATTTCACGGTGCCTGCGAATTGGCGGCGGGTGGCGCATATTATCTCGGACGTCATCTATAAGCGGGTTACCGGCGAGGACGGCTACTTCGACACCCGGCTTGTCTATATCGCCGAGAGCGGGCCGCCGGACCGGCGGGTCAAGCGGCTGGCGATCATGGACCAGGACGGCGCGAACCACCGCTTCCTGACCGACGGCTCGGACCTTGTTCTGACCCCGAGATTCTCGCCGACCACCCAGGAAATCACCTATCTCGCCTACTACAACAATAAGCCTCGGGTTTATATCTTCAACATCGATACCGGTCAGCAGGAAGTCCTCGGCGATTTCCCAGGAATGACCTTCGCGCCACGATTTTCGCCGGACGGCGCCAAGGTGATCATGAGTCTCGCGCGAAACGGCGTCACCGATGTTTTTACCATGGATCTCGCGACCCGCCGGGTCACGCGCTTGACCGATAGTCCGTCGATCGACACCTCTCCGACCTATGCGCCGGATGGCCGTCGCGTGGTGTTCAATTCCGATCGCGGCGGCTCGCAGCAGCTCTATGTCATGGATGGCGATGGGGCGAATGTGAAGCGGATCAGCTTCGGCAAGGGGCGTTACGCGACCCCGGTCTGGTCTCCTCGCGGGGATTTGATCGCCTTCACCAAAATCACCGGTGGGCGTTTCTATATCGGCGTGATGCGCCCCGATGGTTCCGGCGAGAGATTGCTGACCGACGGTTATCTGGTTGAGGCGCCGACCTGGGCGCCGAACGGTCGGGTGTTGATCTACTTCAAGCAAACGCCAAGCGACAAAAGCGGTCGCGGCGGTAGCGTGAAGCTCTATTCCATCGATCTGACGGGCTATAACGAACGAGAGGTGGTGACGCCCCTGGACGGGTCCGATCCCGCTTGGTCGCCGCTGATTCCGTGATTTCGGGAAAAAATTCACCAAAACGTAAGGATTGCGGGGTATATTTGGGTGTTTAATCGCGCCGGTGTCTGATACAAGGGCGCGACCATGATGCGCGCGCATTGAAGCGTGAACCGAGAAGCATGAACCGGGGAAGCGTGAACCGGGCATCGCCGAGGAAATCTCCATCGCCATCCGGAGGAGTGTAGAAATGCGTTTCAAGATTTTGAGTATTTTCGCGGCCACCATGTTGCTGGCGGCGTGCGCCCAGGACGCCCAGGACGGCGGAAACAATTCGGGCGACGGCGCCAAGGTTCAGCCGGTCAACCAACCACAAACGGCTAAGGCGCCCAGCCAACCCGTCGTCGCGCGGCCGGAGCCTGGATCGAAGGAAGAATTCGTCGCCGAGGTTGGCGACCGGGTTTTCTTCGGCTTCGACAAGTCCGATCTTTCCTCGGACGCGCAAGCGACCCTGGATCGTCAGGCCGCCTGGTTGAACAAGTATCCGAGCGCGCGGGTTTCGATCGAGGGACACTGTGATGAACGCGGAACCCGCGAATACAACCTGGCCTTGGGTGAACGTCGCGCCTCGGCTGTGCGGGACTACCTCGTTGCCCGCGGCATCGACGCAAGCCGGGTCGACACGATCAGCTACGGCAAGGAACGCCCGGTTGCCTTCGGAAACGATGAGACCGCCTGGTCGCAGAACCGACGGGGCGTGACCGTCGTCAACTAAGTCGTCGTTTCGGGAGCTTGGTTTTGGTTCCAAGGCGCCGGTTTGGCCGATCTGGCTGAACCGGCGTCTTATTTTTGTCACAAGATCGTAGCAGGATGAAGATACGCGGGGAGCGTCGAGGCTCCGTCGCGGGGACGGGAGACGCGCAATGTCCTTGAGGTTTGGTTTGCCGGCCGCGGTTTGGGTCTTGGTCTTCGCCGGGGTCGTCGGCGGCACCTTGCCGATCTCCGGCATGGCCCACGCGCAGTCCAACAATGACGTCGCGAACAGAATCTCCCGCCTTGAGTCCGAGATCCGGGACCTGCAGCGGCATCTTTTCGCGAACCAGGGCAAGCCCGCGCCCGTGGTGCCTTCCACCTCGGTGCAAGAAACCAGCCTGACCCCCAAGGCGGGTGACAATCCGGTCGCCTCCAGCATGGCCGCCCGCGCGGAAATCAGATTGCAGCAACTCGAGGCGCAGATGCGCAATCTGACCGGCAAGGTCGAGGAACTCGATTTCAAGATGACCCAGGCGATCGGGCGCATGGATACCCTGGCCGCGGATTTGGATCGTCGTTTCGCCGCGATCGAGGAAAACGCCACGCACACGGGGACCGGACAACCGGTGTCCGGCGGTGGCGCTTCGCGGACGGAATCGTCCGGCAACGTCGCGGTGACCAGTGACGAGAACGCGAAGAAACCGGGCGTGTTGGGCTACTTGAAGGAGAGCGACCTTCGCGATATCGAGTCCGAGCGTCGGGAAGATCAGGCGACCGCCGCGACCGCGACGAACCAACAGGCCACGGTCCCGGCGGCTTCGACCGCGCCGTCGACGACAGCCTCGCGAACCGGGACGGGCCCGGTGCTCCCCGAGGGCGACGCGGCGTCCCGATACAAGCATGCCTTCTCGTATCTCATGCGGCACGACTATGACACCGCGGAAAAAGCCTTTCGTGAATTCGTCGACGGCCATGGCGACGATCCGTTGGCGGGCAACGCCATGTACTGGCTCGGCGAGACCTACTACGTGCGCGAGATGTTCGCGGAATCGGCGGTCACCTTCGCCGAGGGGTACGAGAGATATCCTGGAAGCCCGAAAACAGCCGACAACCTACTGAAATTGAGTTTTTCGCTTGCGCGTCTCAACCGGGTTGAGGATGCGTGCGTGGCGCTCGCGCAGTTATCCGACGAGTTTCCCAATGCCTCCTCGACGATAAAGCGGCGCGCCCTTACCGAAGGCAGAAGGATCGGCTGTAAGGGATAGGCCGTGCCGCCCGACACCATCAATGAAGCATTGACCGCATTACCCCTGGAGGCTTCGGAATTCGCAGCCTTGATGGCGGGTTGCGTCGACGAGGGCGCGCTGGGAGCAGGAGGAATCGCCGTCGGTGTTTCCGGCGGCGCCGATAGCATGGCATTGGTGCTGTTGGCGGATTTTTGGGCCCGCGAGCGGGGCTTCCGACTTACCGCGCTGACCGTGGATCATGGCTTGCGCACGGCCGCCGCCGACGAAGCGGCGCGGGTGTCTGAGTGGCTTGGCCAGCGCGGGATCTCGCATCACATACTTCGGATCTCGTGCGCGCGGCCAAGGGCGGGTGTTCAAAAGGCGGCTCGGGAATGGCGCTTCACGGCGTTCGGCGCATGGTGCCGCGACAATGGCGCGGGACCGATCCTTTTGGCCCATACACGCGAGGATCAGGCTGAAACCTTTTGCTTGCGTGTTGCCGCCGATAGTGGCCCGGATGGACTGGCCGCAATGCGTCCCCAGGCTCGTGTTTCCGGGCTGGAGATCGCGCGTCCCTTGCTATCGGTGTCGAAGCGGCGCCTCGTCGCGACCTGTAGGGCCCGCGGTCAGGACTGGATCGAGGACCCGAGCAACCTCGACCGACAATACACCCGGGTCCGGCTCCGGAATCTGGCGCCCCAACTGGCGGATGTCGGGCTGGGCGTGGACCAGACGACCCGGATTGCCGGCGCCATGGCCGTCGCGCGGGCCGAGATGGACCGACACTGCGCGACTTTTCTTCGGGTACACGGCGGAGTCACCTTAACCGGCGTCGTCTGGTTCGATGCACGCCAATTCAAACGCTTACCGGAAAAGTTTCAGGAAATCCTGCTGTCGAGGTTAACCCGAGCCATCGGAGGCGCCGAGCTTCCGCCGCGGCGCGCTCGGGTGCGGCGATTGACCGAGGGGTTGCGTGATAGCGCTGTAAGTACCGCGAGAACCCTGGCCGGTTGCATCATCCTGCAATGCCGGAATGAACGGGTTTGGCTATTCCGAGAACCGGAAAAAGTCGCCGGGAAACTGTCGTTGAAGGCAGGTAAACCCGAGCGCTGGGACAATAGGTTCGAACTGTTTGGACAGGCGGCGGCGGCGAGATGGCTCGGAGCCTTGGGCGAGGATGGGTGGTGTTGGATCAAGAAAAATGATCCCAAGACCATCATCGCGTTGGGGTTGGATAAGCTGCCACACGCGGCGCGATTGTCGATTCCGGTGATACATGAACTTGACGGAACGGTCTCGGTCCCCCACTTTGTGACGGGAGACGGCGCGCGACATAGGATTCCCGGTTCGCGGGTCATGGCGGGTTTCAGCCCGGATGACCAGTGGATCAGGCCTCTGATCGCGTCGTTCGACGCGGGTTGAGGATCGGATAGGGCTTGCGGGCGCTTCTGATCGGGTTTTTGGGCTTTTTCCTGGACCGGAACCGAGGATGGTTGTGTGAACAACTTCGGCAAGAATTTGGCGCTTTGGATTATCATCGGCGTATTGCTGGTGGCGCTGTTCAATCTTTTCCAGAACACCTCGAGCCGGAGTGGATACTCCAGCTTGGCGTTCTCGGATTTCCTCGGCGAGGTGGAGCGTGGACGGGTCAGTGAAGTCACGATCCAAGGCAACACCATCCAGGGTCATTTCTCGGACGGTCGGGCGTTCTCGACCTATGCGCCGAACGACCCTGGACTGGTCGACCGGCTGAAGGAAGGCGGGGTCCGGATTTCCGCGGCGCCCCCGGAAGAGGGCATGTCCGGCCTGTTCGGTATCCTGATATCCTGGTTCCCGATGCTGCTGTTCATCGGCGTGTGGATTTTCTTCATGCGTCAGATGCAGGGCGGTGGCGGCAAGGCCATGGGCTTTGGCAAGAGCAAGGCCAGGCTTCTGACCGAGAAGGTCGGCCGGGTAACCTTCGACGATGTCGCGGGCATTGACGAGGCGAAGACCGAGCTCGAGGAAATCGTCGAATTTCTGAAGGACCCCCAAAAGTTTCAGCGGCTCGGCGGCAAGATCCCCAAGGGCTGTTTGCTGGTGGGGCCTCCTGGTACCGGTAAGACGTTGCTCGCCCGCGCCATCGCCGGCGAGGCGAATGTCCCGTTCTTCACCATTTCCGGCTCGGATTTCGTCGAGATGTTCGTCGGCGTCGGCGCCAGCCGGGTACGCGACATGTTCGAACAGGGCAAGAAGAACGCGCCCTGCATCATCTTCATCGATGAGATCGACGCGGTCGGTCGGCATCGCGGCGCCGGGCTCGGCGGCGGCAATGACGAGCGCGAACAGACCTTGAACCAATTGCTGGTCGAGATGGATGGCTTCGAGGCCAATGAGGGCGTGATCCTGATCGCCGCCACCAACCGCCCCGACGTGCTGGATCCCGCGCTGTTGCGACCTGGACGCTTCGACCGGCAGGTCGTGGTGCCGAACCCGGACATCCTGGGTCGCGAGCGGATCCTCAAGGTGCATATGCGCAAGGTGCCGTTGGCCCCGGACGTGGAGCCGCGCACGATCGCGCGTGGCACGCCCGGCTTCTCCGGCGCCGACCTCGCCAATCTGGTCAACGAGGCGGCGCTGCTGGCCGCGCGCAAGGGCAAGCGCGTGGTCGCGATGACCGAATTCGAGGAAGCCAAGGACAAGGTCATGATGGGCGCGGAACGCCGCTCCATGGTGATGACCGACGAGGAAAAGAAACTCACCGCCTATCACGAAGCCGGCCACGCGGTCGTCGCGCTGCACTGCCCTGATTCCGACCCGATCCATAAGGCCACCATCATTCCGCGCGGTCGGGCTCTCGGCATGGTCATGAGATTGCCCGAGGGTGATCGTATCTCGCTGTCCCGAGCCAAGCTGTTCGCCGATCTGCGGGTCGCGTGTGGCGGGCGGATCGCCGAGGAGTTGATTTTCGGCGAGGACCGGATAACCACTGGCGCGTCCTCCGATATCAAGATGGCCTCGGACATGTCCCGACGCATGGTCACCGAGTGGGGTATGAGCGATAAGCTCGGTTTCCTGGCCTATGGCGCGGATCAACAGGAAGTTTTCCTGGGCCATTCGGTGACGCAAACCAAGAATGTTTCCGATGCGACCGCCAAGACGATCGACGAGGAAACCCGGCGGATCATCGACGATGCCTATACCGACGCCACCAATATCCTGAAGGATCATTTCGATCAGCTCGAGGCTCTGGCCAAGGGGTTGTTGGAATACGAAACCTTGAGCGGTGACGAGATCAAGGCGCTGCTGAACGGCGAGCCGGTGGTGCGCGATGGCGGCGGCGGCGAGACGCCGAAGCAAGGGGGTGGTCGGCGTACCTCGGTGCCGACCGGCGGGTCACCCGGAAAACCGTCGGGGGGCATGGAACCCGATCCACAGCCCGGCGACTGAGTTCGAGAGTCGGGCTCGCCCATGCGCCGTATCGAAAATCTGGCCGCGCCCGAGCGCGGCCTTTTCGCGCCCGAACACTCGAAACTCTACCTGAGACCCGTCGGCCTCGCGCATGGCCATTCGGAGCCGGATGGTGGAGACCGGGAGTCCGACCGACTTCTGGGCGGCGGGCCAGATCGTTTTCAGCGTGTCGAGGTCGTCCTGCGGTATCCGCAACGGATCGTCGCCTTTTCCGGGTTGGTCGACGAGCTTCGAGAATGGGCCCTCGGCGCCGGCTGTCAGGACGAGTTCGACGCCGCGATGTTCAAGCTAACCCGTCGGCGTGGTCAGCTGACCGCGCATGCCGGTGATGCACCCATTGTCATGGGTATCGTCAACGTG
>Ga0181578_10005327_pt1 | contig 11275 bp, 9 predicted proteins | sample 071ome_21_FD_148659 | JGI IMG/M metagenome (GOLD analysis project Ga0181578, IMG submission 148659) | Coastal salt marsh microbial communities from the Groves Creek Marsh, Skidaway Island, Georgia - 071401CT metaG (spades assembly) | ecosystem: Environmental > Aquatic > Marine > Intertidal zone... | reverse complement strand
GTGCACGACTTCTTCCATGGAGGCAAAATCATCTGGCCCTTCGACGGTTTTGATATTGAATTTGCGGTAATCGCTTTTTGAGGGCTTCCCATTTTTGAATACGACACAGGCACTTGCCGGATTGGTTCCTTGAATATTGGAGTTGTCGAAACATTCGAGATGTCGTGGCTCCACCGGCATGCGTAAGTCGGTCTTCATCTGCGTCATGATGCGTTTGACATGACGGTCCGGATCGACGATTTGTATGTTCTTGAGCTTTTCTTGTCGGTAGTACAGCGCGTTCTTGATGCTCAGTTCGATGAGTTTTTTCTTTTCACCTTTTTGTGGTACATGGATGGTGCTCCCTTCAATCTGCAGTTCCACGGGGTGAGAGGTGAAGATGGTGCGTTGCTCAGTTCGATGAGTTTTTTCTTTTCACCTTTTTGTGGTACATGGATGGTGCTCCCTTCAATCTGCAGTTCCACGGGGTGAGAGGTGAAGATGGTGCGTGCAGTAGATCCGAAGAGGTCCCGAATTTCCGGGATAGCCAAATGCAAGAAGGCAGCCGGCTCTTCGTCCAATTTCTTTTTAATCTCCACCGTGTAGCTCTGAACGATCGCTCCTTCGATGACTTGGAGGTAGTTCACATATCCAAACTCAGCATCCATGCTGATTAGTTCACATATCCAAACTCAGCATCCATGCTGATACTAAAGACATCAATGTTGGTGAGGCTGAAGCTGACGACCGTGCTCTTGGCGGCGTATTTCTCGAGTGCCTCCAATTTCTCCTTACATCGTTGCGCTTGCTCAAACTCCATGGCTTCAGCGTGGTCCATCATGCGCTGTTTGAGGTGCTGCTTTACTGAGCCGAGCTGGCCCTTGATGATTTTTCGAGCAGCCTCTACATCGGCCATATAATCTTCCTCGCTTTGCAAATCCTCACACGGCCCTTTACAGTTCCCGATATGGTATTCCAAACAGGTTTTGAATTTACCGGCCTCGATGTTTTCGGCACTGAGGTTGTATTTACAGGTCCGTGTCGGGTACATCTGGCGGATGAGTTCTAGGACGGCCTTCATCGACTTGACCGATGGGTAGGGTCCGTAATACTCACTTCCGTCGCGGCTTAGGTTTCGCAGGCCATATATGCGAGGGAAGCGCTCTTTGCGAATGGTAATGTAGGGATAGCTTTTGTCGTCCTTTAGGTTGATGTTATAGCGCGGCTGATGTTCCTTGATGAGGTTGTTTTCGAGCAGCAGGGCATCTCCTTCGGAATCCGTGATGATGGTTCGAATATCCGCCACTTTGCGCACCATTATAGCGATTCGGGCGCTATGGTCATTTTTGGTGAAATAGGAGCTTACCCGCTTTTTTAAATCCTTGGCTTTGCCGATGTATAGAATCTTCCCATCCTTATCCACATGCTGGTACACTCCCGGTTTATTCGGGAGGGTTTTGAGCAGGTTGGTGATGTGTTGGGAAGCCGCCATAGTTCAAAGATAAAAAAGGCCCGGCTCCCATCGGGGGCCGGGCCGCATGTTCTCGTGTTAAGAGAGTGGGGACAATTTAAGTGCGCTATTGCGCATCCATGATGGTGACAGTTCCGTTCACTACATATTCGTAGTTATCGGCTGCGTTCAGAAGCTCGAGGGTATAGAAGTATACACCATCCGCTAGTTTCACACCATTCATGTTCGTACCACGCCATGGATTGGCGTTGTCGTACAAGTAATCTGATTGCCATACGCGATCCCCCCAACGGTTGTAGATGCTGAGCTGGCTCAAATCTTCGTAATCCTCGATGTTTTGAATGATGAATCCATCGTTCACACCATCGTTGTTAGGCGTAATGAAGTTTGGCACTACTACTGTATCTGGGAATGGAGGCGTAGTAATGATTATAGGCAAACAGTTTGAGTATGCTGTGTACTGCGTGTCCATAGGGTTGGTTGTGCGAACACAAACGCGGTATTCACCTGGAGCCAATTCCAAGAACATTTGGTAGGTCGTATCTGGAGCTACTACCGGGTTTTGTGGAGAGCCTACGTGATCGTGGATCCACTCGCCCATCCAAGTACCACCGATTTTCTCTTGCAAGAATACCGTGTAGCTATCTACGGCCCATCCGTTGTACGTGTTCCATTGTAGGTTTACTGCCATAGTATCAGGATCTACAATAGGTACCTGTCCATTATCACGTTCCAGCAAAATGCTGTGAATGTCATTCGTAGCACCCTGCATATCGTCGTTGAGTTTCATGTCAACACGATAGTCGTAGCTGTCTTGATCTACTTTGATGAAACCGATCTGGCCATCTTTGAAGTTGTACTTGTACTGATCGAAGACCGTACCAACTTTAACGTAGTTAGTAGCTCCTGGATCCTTGCGGAAGATTTGCCACTCTTGGAAGAGGTAGTCTGGGTAAGAAGAAGTATCGGCACTCCATTCAATGACTGGGTTTTGATCGTCCTCAATGGTTACATTTTCCATCTCGTAGATAGCGTTGAAACATCCTGTTACATTCAACTGAATGGTATCAAACTCGTTCATAGGGAAACCACACTTGTTCAACAAGGTATTTCCGTCGTTACCCACTTTAGAGTACAAGAAGTACTTACCATTTTTAGAAAGTGGCTTGTATAATTTGATGGTCATCTGAGTGGCCTCGTAGTTTGCATCACAGTTTGCAGTGAACGACTCAATGGCCAACGGCTGTCCATCTGGCTTGGTCAAACGGAAGTCAGTACCATCCGGAGAGATAGAAGAACAGTCAAGTTTAACTTTGAACTTCAACGTTACGGTAGAATCCAAACAGTTGTAATCTACAGTAGGTAGGCCGTTATCTGGATCTTGGTAAATACCTGGCGCTTGGTAATCCAACTGAACACCCGCTTGGGCTTGTGGTGTACACGCTGAGGCGATGGCAATCTGCATATCGCGGTTTACTTCACCAATTTTACGCCATACATAGAGCGTAGAATCGTAACGGTATTCATCTACGGTAACTGCCATTACATCGATCTCTACTGCCGCCGGTTTGAAGGTAATCAAACCAGTTACAGCGTTCATGCTCAATGATTGCGCAGGAGATGTAGTGATCGGCTGGTCGTAAGTCCAACCAGTAGCGTAAGTAATGTTTGAAGGCGTACAAGAGCTACCGTCTTTTACGTGAGAAATACGGTAGTACAATGAATCACCATCTGGTTCAACTGTACTTTGTTTCCAGTTAAATGTACGTCCAACACAGAAGGCACGTACAGGCTCAGAAACGAATTCAGGTGAAGTATTCTGACCAATCTGGTTGTTCAATTTTGCTTCAATGTAGAACCCTTGAGACGAAGGGTTGTTGATATTATCTACCGATGGGTTACGACAACAAGTGCTGAATGCAAAGGTCCAATCTGGTGCATTACCTGGAAGAGTGATTTCCCCTTCGTAGGTGACCACGTTAATGGTTACCCCAGCATTCGTGCTGCTCACACAATCAAAAAGAGTTGGTGCAACAACACCCTGGCCACTGGTACCGGGAGAAAGCTCCGATAGAGTTGCACTCACAGTTGAGTAGTTCGCAGAACAGGCATAGACCGTCGCGCTGGTTGGGAGGGTAATCCCTGTAACATCACGGTAGAGACGCATGATGATTTTGTATTTGTGCGTACCACCCGTTGAGCTGATGTATTCGTACTGAATGTCACCACCTGCGTTGTGAGATGCCTTTGCAGTGCCCATAAAAGCGAGTAGCGCAACTGCAGTAAAAATGGTTTTGAATAAGTTCTTCATGTCCTTTGATTCTTGTCGTCCAATATAGGAAATGTAAATATCCACAATTATTGTGGGAAGCACAAGTGGAATGAGTGAACGATTTGATTCACTTAGAGAGCAGCAAATACATGGGTAAAAAGCCCAAAATTGCTCCACTTAGAAGCTCTTTTAGAGTGTGTCGGTTCAAGGTTATTCTTCCCCAACAAATTGCGCCTGCTAAGAAGGCCCCCAAAAGCAAAAATGGTATTTCACCTATTCCATAACGCTGGTGCAAACCTAAGTACAATGCATACATTGCGAAGGCCCCCGATGCGTGAGCGCTGCTTTTGAAAAAGGGAAGTAGAATGGTGCTAATGATTACCACAAGGGCGCTTAAGTAAACACTCCAGATGATTTCAATAGGTACGCCACTTTTTTCGAGGTGGTTTCCTGTTGCAATCATCGACGCCGCTCCGATTAGATATGGGTAGATGCGCTCCTCTCGATTGATGAGGTGTACACTCGAAATAATCCCCGAAATCCGCAGAATTACGATCCCCAAGAAGGGTCCCACGTAGGTGCCCATGAAAACCAGAAATGTTATTTTGGTGATGGTAGACCAGGAATAGGATTCAGGTACCGCCCAGAGAATAAGAAGAGTACCGAAAGTAGGCATGATGCCTGGATGAAAGGCGTAGCTTAGAATTTGCGCTATTATTCGGTAGAACTTCTCCATCAAAGTTCTTTTCGCATCCGAGCCACTGGAATGTCCAATTGTTCTCTGTATTTAGCGACTGTGCGGCGCGCAATGGGGTAACCTTTTTCCTTCAAAATGACTGCAAGGGCGTCATCAGTGAGCGGTTTTCGCTTGTTTTCCTCAGCGATGGTGTCCTCGAGAATTTTTTTGATTTCACGCGTACTGACCTCTTCTCCATCGGAATTGGTCATGGACTCTGAGAAGAATTCTTTGATCAGGAAGGTGCCGTAAGGCGTCTGAATGTACTTGTTGCTGGCAACGCGCGAAACGGTGGAAATGTCCATGCCGATCTCTTCAGCGATATCCTTTAGGATCATGGGGCGCAGTTTGGTTTCGTCCCCGGTAAGGAAGTACTCACGTTGGTACTCAAGAATGGACTGCATGGTGAGCATCAACGTTTGTTGACGTTGCACGATGGCGTCGATGAACCATTTTGCACTATCGAGCTTTTGCTTAACGAAGAGGGCGGCTTCTTTTTCGGCCTTGTTTTTTTCCTTGCTGGCCTTGTAATGCTCGAGCATTTCCCGGTATTGTCGACTCAGACTTAGTTCGGGAGCATTCTTTCCGTTGAGTGAAAGTTCGAGTTCACCATCGAGTATTTGAAGGTTGTAATCGGGGATGATGTTTTCGGTGGGTCGACTGAGGTTGGACGAGCCGCCTGGTTTGGGATTTAATCGGCCGATCTCCTCAATAGCATCTTTGAGCATGTCCTCGTCAATGCCGAGGCGATCCATCAGTTTTTGGTAGTGTCGCTTTACAAATTGGTCAAAGTAGCTGTCCAAAATAGTCAGCGCCAATTCCACTTTCGGTGTACCTGGCTTCCGTTCCAATTGAAGCATCAAACATTCGCGCAAATCGCGCCCGCCGACACCCGGCGGGTCCAATTCTTGAACGATTCCCAACATTTTTTCTAAATGTGGTACGTCTGTAAATATGCCTTGGGAGAAGGCCAAATCGTCAACAATATCCTCTAAAGATCGGCGTAAGATTCCATCGTCGTCAATGGCGCCAACCAAGTACGTCGCGAGGTCCAATTCATCTTGTTTGAGTCCATGAAGTCGAAGTTGCGAGACGAGGCTTTCATGAAAGCTTTCGTTCACAATGACCGGCGCCTCATAGAGCTCATCGTCTGAACTGTAATTGTTGCTTTTCGTTCGGTAATCGGGGGTGTCTTCGTCGCCGAGGTAGTCGTCCCAATTGACTTCTTCCAAACTATCGCGTACCTCACGTTCGTCAGTGTCTGTATTGACATCACTTTCGAAGGTATCTTCCGATTTCTCCCGCCCCTCAAGCAGGGCCGGATTTTCTTCGATCTCTTGTTTAATACGTGCCTCTAAACTTTGCGTTGGCAGCTGCACAAGCTTCATGAGCTGAATCTGTTGGGGACTCAGCTTTTGTTGAAGTTTCTGTGCGAGGGTCTGCTTAAGCATAGGTTAGGGATGGAGTTTTAGAAGTTTGCACTACCCGGTGTACGTGGGAATGGTATGGTCTGCTTTAGCATAGGTTAGGAGGACGTTTTTAGAAGTTTGCGCTTCCTGGGGTACGTGGGAATGGGATAACATCGCGGATGTTGCCCATGCCCGTACAGAATTGGACCAAACGCTCAAAACCAAGTCCAAAACCACTGTGGACACAGGTTCCGAATTTGCGTGTTTCGAGGTACCACCACAATTCCTCTTCGGGTATACCTACAGCAGCAACTTTTTCTTTGAGAACATCGTGTCGTTCTTCACGTTGAGAACCACCAACTATTTCTCCAATTCCTGGGAAAAGAATGTCCATTGCACGTACGGTTTTACCGTCTTCATTCAAGCGCATGTAGAACGCTTTGATTGAGGCTGGGTAATCGAATAGAACTACTGGAGCTTTAAAGTGCTTTTCAACGAGGTAGCGCTCATGTTCGCTTTGAAGATCAGCGCCCCATTCGTTGATGAGGTATTTGAATTTCTTCTTCTGATTCGGCTTGCTGCGCTTCAAAATTTCAATGGCATCGGTGTAGCTCAATCGAACGAAGTCATTGCTGACTACGAATTCTAATTTTTCGATCAAGCCTTGCTCTGCGCGCTCGTTTTGCGGCTTGCCTTTTTGTTCGTCTTGGAATCTACTATCGAGGAATTCAAGGTCTTCACGACAGTTGTCCAGTAAGTATTTGATGCAGTACTTGAGGAAATCTTCCGCCAAATCCATATTCATCTCTAGGTCGTAGAATGCCATCTCCGGCTCGATCATCCAGAACTCGGCAAGGTGACGGGTGGTGTTTGAATTTTCAGCACGGAACGTTGGTCCAAAGGTGTAGACCTTACCTAGTCCCATTGCCCCCAATTCTCCTTCCAACTGTCCACTCACAGTGAGGTGGGTTTCTTTTCCGAAGAAATCATTTTCAATAGCACCCCCTGAAGCGGGTAGCGTGCTTACGCGGAACATTTCTCCCGCCCCTTCTGCATCGGAACCCGTGATGATTGGGCTGTGCCAGTTAAAGAATCCTTCTTTGTTAAAGTAGCTGTGTACAGCGAAACTCAAGGCATGACGTAAACGGAACACCGCGCCAAAAGTGTTGGTACGTGGGCGAAGGTGTGCGATTTCACGCAAGAACTCTAGACTGTGTTTCTTCGGCTGTAGCGGGTAATCTTCTACCGGCGCATCGCCTAAGATTTCAAAACTATGGGCAATAACTTCTACACTTTGGCCGCGGCCTTGGCTTTCAACGAGTTCTCCAGTGACAGCAATGCACGATCCGGTAGTGATTCGCTTAAGTTCATTTTCATCCTCTTTTTCAAAGTCCACCACACATTGGATGGTGGCTAGGCATGATCCATCGTTCAGTGCGATGAATCTATTGCTACGAAAAGAACGAACCCATCCTTTGACGGTTACTGTTTGGCCCAATTGCGGTTGGTGTAGGAGTTGTTTAATGCTCATTGCTAACGTCTTTACCACAAAGATGCTGCATCGTCACGAATTATAGCGGAATACAAGTCAAAAAAAAGTGTGAAAACTAAGATTTGGCACAAAAGTTGTTCAAAGGGGGAAACAAAAGAAACGTTTTTTGGTTATATCGTTTCCGCTTATTGCCCCAGCCCTTATGGATCCTGAAAAAATAAAAATTATTGTTCCCAGTCTCGAGCTCTTCAAAAGCTACGGAGTGAAGGCGGTGACGATGGATCAGATCAGTCAAAACTGTGGCATCTCGAAAAAAACTTTGTACAAGCATTTTAGCAACAAAGTGGATTTGATGGAGCAGGCATTTGATTTTGCAGCAAGTCAAATGGGTGCCGAGCTTAAAAGCAATCTGGCGTCCATAGAGGGCAATGCCATTGATCAACTCTTTGCTCTCGAACAATTTGCGGAGCAACGGCTTCGTGGTGAAGAAGATAAGATACTGGCCCAATTGGATTTGTATTACCCCGAGGTCGCGCGAATCATTAACGCGAAGCGCGAGTCGATTGTTAGCGAAATCACAAAGACGAATCTCCATCGCGGTATGAAAGAAGGCATTTACCGCGACGACATCAACGTGGAATACATCACCATTTTATACTACGGACATATTCTCGCCGTGCATGAGACGGTAGTGGCCAAAGAATCATTAAACCTAAATGAACTGAGAAAGGCGTCGCTACGCTACCACATTCGTGGCATTGCCTCGCTCAAGGGACTTGAATACCTCAATCAAAGAATACATCAAAACAATTCATGAAACACACACTCCTAACTTTGAGTATGCTTGCGGGACTTGAATACCTCAATCAAAGAATACATCAAAACAATTCATGAAACACACACTCCTAACTTTTAGTATGCTTGCTGCCTCCATGGGCTTTGCACAGCAGAAATTCACCCTTCAGGAGGCCCAGCAATACGCACTGGACAACGCCTATGGGATGGAAATCGCTGAGCTAGAGATTGATCGCGCAAAGCAAATCTATCGTCAAAATTTGGCGTACGGCTTACCACAAGCGTCCGCCTCAGGCCAATACATTTATAATGTTGAATTGGGCGCACTAGTGACCGATTTCAATGGCGACGGCACCCTTGACGAACTTGTTTTTGGAACGGATTATCAAGCACAAGGTGGACTTGTGGTTAACCAGCTCATTTTCGATGGCTCGTACGTTGTCGGCTTAATGGCTGCCAAGGTATTGAAAGACGGCGCAGCCATTGGTGCTGAGAAAACACGTTCGGAATTGCAACGCGACGTTGCAAAAGCATACCACCTCGCCCTTCTTAGTGCAGAGAGCGTGGAAATCTTAAAGGCGAACGAAGGCTACCTCGCAAACCTTGCTGAGGAGATGCAAAAAATGAACGCAGCAGGAATGGTCAGCAAAGCAGATGCGGATCAAATGATGCTCAACTACAACAACATCAAAAATGCCGTAAGCTACAGCGAAGGCCAGGCGAATGTTGCCAAAATGTTGCTCAAGTTGCAGATGGGTTTCCCCGTTGACACGGAAATTTTATTGGCAGATCAATTGGAAAATCTGGTGGTTAATGCATCATCAGCCTCGCACCTTGCGAGTATCAACTTTGATGCGACGAAGACGGTAGATTACCGCAGCATGGCGAATCAAGTTGAGGGAGCGAAGTTGCAACTGCTCAATAAGAAATTGGGCTACTTGCCTACCCTAGGGGTGAGCTACCAAAACAACATTCAATACATGAGCAGCGAGGCCAACATTTTCGGCGATGCGGCCGTAGATATCCCAAGCAGCTTGGTGGCCGGTAGCATTAGTGTTCCATTGTTCACTTCAGGAAACGGACGCGCTCAAGTGCAGGAAGCTAAAATTCAGCAGCACCAAGCGGAGATCGGTTTGGCACAGATGGAGCAGGCCTTGATCATGCAGCACGCTTCTACAGTGAACGAATATTACCGCGCCATTGCGGATTATTTGGCCCAGAAGGAGAGTGCAGAATTGGCTCAAACCATTCGCAATCAACGCAGAAGAGAATATGAAGAGGGCGTAGGCTCCTCAACGGCACTGACGCAAAGTGAAACGCAGTACCAGCAAGCACTACAGTCAATGTTCTTGGCCGCACAGTCGGTCTTGGACCAACAAGCAGAATTAGAATACTTAATGACCCAACAACAACCTTCAAAATGAAAAAAGTACTCCTCATCGCCCCTCTAGCCTTTTTGGCGGCCTGTTCTCAGCCCGCAGTTGAAGGTGATTTACAAACGCTGACTTGGAAGCGCGACAGCACTAAAAATGTGGTGGATGCTTTGAATGAGCAAATTGCCCTTTATGATGCTGCCATCGCAGCAATGGACACAACTGTTTCTTATGATGCAGTGACCGCTTATGAAGTTCAGCCGGATCAATTCGTTCACTTTTTTGATGTATTCGGAACCGTTGAGGCAGATAAAAGCATCAATCTATTCCCACTCAACAGCGGAAAGGTCGAGCGCATTCATGTAAAGCCAGGTCAGCGCGTTAGCAAGGGCCAGCTCTTGGTTAGTCTAGATACCGACATGATGCAGAGCTCATTGAAGGAATTGGAAACAGCCATTTCATTGGCAGAGACCGTATTCAAAAAACAACAAAAGCTTTGGATTGACGAGCAAATTGGTTCTGAAATTCAATACCTACAGGCAAAGAATAACTACGACGGTTTAGTACAGAAACTCGAAACGGTTAAAGAGCAAATGGCCATGAGCGAAGTACGTGCGCCGTTCGCAGGAACCATTGACGATATTTTTGTGAAAGTGGGCGAATTAACAGCGCCTCAACTTCCTTCCGTTCGATTGGTAAACACCGCTGGGGTCTATGTCAAGGCGGATGTTCCAGAAAGCTATTCAAACCGAGTACGAGTAGGCACGCCTGCAAACGTAGAATTCACATCAATGGACTATGAAGTGGCAGCTGAGGTACTTCAGGTGGGCCAGTTTATTCAAGAAGGCAACCGCACATTCTCAATCAACGTGAGTTTGCCTGCCGATCCGGGAACAGTGAAGCTGCCGATCCGGAAACAGTGAAGCCTAATCAAATGGTCCATGTTTCGCTTCAAGATTATAGAAATGACAATGCATTGGCTGTACCGGCAAGTTTAGTTCAGCAAGATGTAGCAGGAAATGATTTTATCTACACGTTAAAGAACATTCCAAATACCAATCGCTACGAAGTTGTAAAAACTTGGGTAAGCACAGGACTTACGTTTGACAACAAAACCGAGATCAAAACCGGTCTCGAAGCGGGTTTGATGATCGTGGATAAGGGTTCTCGCAGCGTGCGTTCGGGCCAAATTGTAGTATTGGGTTAACCCGAAAATCCTGCCAAGACATGGAAGAAAAAAAGAGTTTAATTAAGCAGTTCGGTCCTTCAACCTTCTCGGTGAAGAACCGCATGACTGTATACGTTTTAACGGTCATCATCTTTGCAGCTGGAATTTTCAGCTACACCTCGATGCCGTCAGAGGCATTTCCAGATTTTCAGCTACACGTCGATGCCGTCAGAGGCATTTCCAGAAATTGTAACGCCAGAAATCTATGTAGGTACGCCCTATCCAGGGAACTCACCTGTAGATATTGAGAAGTTGATTACACGTCCACTAGAAAAAGAAATCAATGGTATTTCTGGTGTAAATGAGATCAACTCTACTTCAGTGGAAGGGTATTCCACCATTCAGGTTAAGTTCAATTTCGATGTGACTCCAGACGAAGCCCTCAGAAAGGTAAAGGATAAGGTAGATGCGGCCATGGGACAACCAGATTTCCCGACTGATTTGCCTGCAGATCCCAATGTTTTTGAGTTGAATTTCTCTGAGTTGATGCCCATCATGAACATCAATATGTCGGGTGAAT